>Ga0315284_10009915_pt1 | contig 13563 bp, 16 predicted proteins | sample YL17G09_16_MG_FD_203696 | JGI IMG/M metagenome (GOLD analysis project Ga0315284, IMG submission 203696) | Sediment microbial communities from Yellowstone Lake, YNP, Wyoming, USA - YL17G09_16 | ecosystem: Environmental > Aquatic > Freshwater > Lake > Sediment | place: USA: Wyoming | collected...
CAGAGATAGCTCCGTTTTTTACGTCATAAGGTGGTGATACGATTGTTACACTCATAATTTTGTTGGTTAGTTGGTTTGGTTATTATTTGACTGACATTATTAAAAAGAGGGGAGATTGCTCTCCCCTTTTTTATGGTTAGAATGATCCACCTGTAATTGGGTTTCTCATTACAATTTTTAATACTTTGGTTGGATCTTTTACCCAAATAGCTGGCATAGTCTGAGTCATGTACACACGGTAACCGTTAAACTGACCAGAAGAAGCAAACCCTTGAGAACGGCCCATGTAATCCATGGTTCCATTTTGATACCACCATTTTAATTGATTATCCCAAGATAACTTCAACATATAGATATTGTCATTTCCAGTATCAGTGATATCAAAAATGATAAAGCTATATGATGATAACGGGTTACCATCAATGATTGGGTTCTCAATGTCATTTGTATGTAAGTTATCAAACGCTGGGTTTAACACAAATTTCACGTTAGCCAAGAATGGAATAACGTAAGAGGTAAATGCAAATCCAAAGTTTAAGTCCATACCTTGACCAGAGATAGCACCAATACCATTGTTGCTAGCAGCTTGGATTACTAAACCTGAGTTAACAGCTTCACGCTTGATAGCCTCGTTTACTAATCTCATACCACCCATACCTGTTTGAACAATGATTTGGCGTTTTGGATCTGGACCTTGGAACTCCACACGACCTGCGTAGAAGTTGTAGATCTCACCGCGGAATAACTCTAAGCTAAAGTTAGACTTGTTATACACACGTTTGAAAGAGTTATCTAACTGCTTCCATAAACCTACTGATAAACGGATATCATCTGGACCATCTTGCTTAACGCGTCCACCATGTCCCCACATTAAGTAGGTCTCGATGTCTGTAGCAATCTTAGTTAAGTGAGCCGCTTCCATTGTAGTCATGAAAGTACGTGTTAAAGTACCATTTCCTACAGCGCGCTTTAAGTAATCTTTACCCATTTTAGACGCAATATCTTCAATCTTAGTGATTGCTGGATCTAACGTCTTGTCAAAGTTTCTCCAGATCTCAGTTACAGGAACTGTACCATCTGCATTCATTCCACCTTTGATCATCATGTCAGCACGAGAGCTGATTGAATAATGTACGTGTGCTTCTGCACCACCTACGAAGTTGTAGAACTCACGGAAACCAGCACGTGTTTGGATATCAGAGAATCTCTCACCGTACTCACCACGAGCTGAACCTTTACGGAACAACTTAGTTTGAGGCGCAAGATACTTGTGTTCCAAGAACTTGTAGTTATCGTTGTTTACTAATTGTACAGTGTAAATGAAACCATCACCTAAAGGTAAGATATCATCAGCTGTAACGATCATCTCACATCCGTTGTATTTGTCATAAGTGATGATATCACCATGTCCAAACTCACGTCTGTTGATTTTGATCTTGAAAGTAGTTCCATCAATACCTAAAGGTCTGTTTGGATCTTCAATATCTTCCAAGATGTAAGCTAAATCCTGAGATACAGGAGTTTGCCATTTGTACTCACCACGAGCGTTATCAACCATGATAACGTTTTTCCCACCAAAAGATGACAATTGGTAAAGTGGCATTTCTACTTTTTGGGTCATAGCCCAAATGTCTACTGGGCCCATATCCATAGGCTCAGCGTCCTTCAACATATTCACTAAGTGATATGAATCTACGTGTGAACTAGCGTTGTAGTTAGTATCACGTAGGAAGAGACCATTGTTTAAAACTGGAGTGCTCATTCTTTTTTGTTTTTAGTTGTTATTTATTTTATTTAATTGTGAATTTATTTTTTTGCTCCACCTTTTTTCATCATTGGTGGCGGTCCCATTGGTGCTATTGGAGGAGCCGGAGCTACCGCTTTTTTTGATGCTTTTTTAGGAGCTGCTTTTTTTGCTGGTTTTTTCATTTTATTAATTTTAAGGGTTAGCGTTTAAAAAATCCTCCACCACTAGGTCTTGGGATCTTGTATCCACCAGAACTTTTTTGTTGACGGGTATCGTTATCATCTTCTGGTGTGTGTGAGGCAAGCTTACGGGCTTCTTCAGATTTTAATTTACGCACAGTATCTGCAGTAACTTCTTTCTTAACCACCTCACGTACCTTAGCTTTATAACCATCTTCATCAGCCAATAGCCAAAGAGCTTGCGCAAGAAGACCATGATTAGGCTCTACATACTGATACTTCTCTAATAAGTGTCCAAGTAAGTTTGTTTGATTTCCAGATGCTGATGGATAATTGGGTTGTACTAACCCTGAAAATAATAAGTTTTGTGTTTTACGATCAAGCTTAAGACCGTTAAGCTCACCTGGTTCTAATGTCTTGTAAACATTATCCATATATAATTGAGCTTGTTGAGCTTGTTGCTGACGCATTCTTTCTTGATTCTGAAGTTGATAAGCAACTTGTTCTTCTGTAAGTTTATTTAATTTTGGTTTAAACTTAGAAGCTTTATTCTCTAGTTGGTTTGCGTCTTCCCACTCGGTAATTTGTTCTTCAATTTCGTCAGCGGTACCAAAGTTAGTAGCTTGAAGATAAGTTCTTGAGATATGCTTAGCATCATTCTCATTAGCTGGATCCATCTGACGAGTTTCCTCTACTTGAGCTAGTGATCTAAATAAACCTTTTAAGTCTCTTCCACCATTCTGAACATACTCGTGGGCATATTGAAACTCAGGAGGAAGTGATTGGAAGAATTGTTCTGCAACTGCAGATCCGGTCTTACGGGTTTTATCTTGCTCATTAGCTTCAAATAATTCTTCAAAGTCTTTTAAGCTGTATTTAGTAATATCTTCATCCTCACCTTTATCATTAGTAAAGGGAGCAATCATACCTTTTTCAATTAACTTGTTAGTTAACTCTACTAGACCTTGCTTGTCCATTTTAGGACGACCTGTCTTTGATCCATCATCTTCACCTGAAGCACTGTTAAGCAGGTCATTGATTTCGCCTGGTTCAAATGACGGCAAAGCGGGTTTGTTATTTGGATCAGCATTTGTATCTGATTTTTCATTACTTGTTGATGCAGGAGGATTGTTCTTTTCAGAATCATCATCATCATCTTTATTGTCAAGGAACGATAGATCAACAGTGTTTCTGCTAAACATTGACGGTTTAGCTGCGGGCGTTGATCCCCCTTTGTCACCAGAAGACGGAAGCATAACACTATCCCCTAAGTTTAGGATATTGTTTAGGTCCATGTCTACTGTCTCTACAGTTGTGTTTTGATTACTCATCTTTAAATTGTTGGTTGGTTATTATTGACTGACATATATAATATAACAAAAATAAGCAAATAAACTTTATAAATTTGCCATGCTGTTTCAAAAAATTGAAATTTTGCGCATTACATGGCTAACTCTACTTAGTCTTCTTGTTTTTGTCTTTATTTTTTTGTGCATTTTTTACATCAAACTGGTTTTTATTCTCGCGTGCAATGTTAACATCCATCTGTTTCATGGCTATTTGAGCTTGTAATTTTTCTTTAGCCAATTGAGTTTTTTGATTAGCTATACCATTTCTAGATTGCTCTTTCTGTTTATCAAAATCCATTGTTTGCTGAAAGGCATCAGTGCTTTGGATTCTGTCCATAGCGTCAACAAAATCACTTTCCGCATTTGCGTTCATATCCTGCATAGCGCCATAGCCGGCAGCTTTAATTTCAGCAGCAAGTAATGTAGTTCTATTACGCATTTCTTCTTTACGCATATCAGCATCAACCTCCATTTGTTTTTGTTGTAATGCTGTTTGCTGAGCTTGCTCTTGCATTTGTTGCTCATGCTGTTGTTGTTCTTTACGCTGTTCAGTAGCTTTTCTCTCAGTAGCTTTTAATACATTGTTGATCTCAGCAAGAGATTCAGCCTGCATTATATTACCAAGATCATAGATGCTAGCACCTGTAGTATTATTCTGAGTAATTAGTTGTTTCATTTGTTCTACAACAGCTCTATAATTAGCGCGGGTTGTAACATAAAGATTCAAGTCACGTAATAATAAATCAGTACCATTCATCTCAAAGTTTACTTTTTCTTCTGTATTTGTCATATACTGAAGTCTTATAGAAGGTTTAGTTGAATGATAATACTGAGCTAAATCAGTTCTCATTGCATGAACTCGTGGCATTAAATAGTCACAGTGTTGAATGAAATAAGTTTCCGTCTGGGCATAGGATCCTGTTACAGCTTGTTCTATTCCTTTAGCTGTATCTGTTTGACCTATCTGTTGACCCAGACGTTGAGGTGTGATACCGATCACCTCAAAACATTGTTGTTTAAAATAGTTTGCCAATTGAATCCTAGACATCATACGCTGAGTTTGCTCAAGGTTTAATGTTTGGAAATGCTGGAAGTTTAAAGCATTTTCAGTGTTAGTGATGGATGTATCCAATGGTAACATCTGGAAGTTCTTCATAGCAACAAAGGCTTTGGCCAAGTTGTTCTTACCCCAGTCTTCATTCATAGAGTGTCTAGGCAAAGCATTCTGATCTAACAGAATCACTGTACCTAATTCATCTACTAGAATGTCGGCAATCTGATTATTAACAATGTTGTATCCAATCTGAAATGGTTTCATTAAGTCTACCATTGCAGTTGATCTAGTATTACGGTCAGAGAATACAGCTCCTTCTACCGGTAACTTACAGCCATATAAGGTACTGTCTCCCTTAAACTGGTATTTAAGAGGTCCCATTTTGTTGCGCTCAATACCTAGGTACATTGGGTTAATACCTCCTGGATTATTCATACCCCAGAAGGAAGGGTGATTAGGTCCTATTTTAATACCTCCCCAAACTTCATTAATCCAGATCCAGTCTACGTGTTCTCCAAATACTAAGTTGTCCTTAGATTTGTTTTTTACAAAGCTTGTATTGTATATTGGCTTATCTGAAATTTTGTAGGACTCATCAACAATATCAACAATAGTCTCACCATCTTCTCCAATTTTAGTCAGGTGACCAAGTTTACGTTGTGACTTCCAATAAGCTGTTGTGACACGCATTAAAAAAGACGCGCCCATTGGAGCGTAGTCTTCTCCTTCAGCCATGATCCAGTTGATGATATCTCCACCAGGAGCAATGGAGTTATCCCACATGGATGTAAATTGACGGTAAGCTAGGCCAGGCATTTGGGTATTCCAGTCATGACTTTTTGTAGCATCGTAATAACTACCATCATTCTGATAACCCTGCAGCGGGTAACCAGCGGACCTGACTGGATAAATTGCTTCTATAGACTCAAGTTGCTCCTGAGTCATTAAGTATCCATATTTATCAATAACGTCTGCGATAGTCATCATGTCAATACGGCCAGCCCAGTTACCTTGTGAAATGTAACGAGAATCAGGAGACTTGTGATAAAAGCTAAGAACAGGATTCCATAACTCAACATCATAATCGTCTTCTCCCATTTTAAAATGCCAGAACTCACGGTCAGTAATAAGCATGTCGCGGAAACCTCTTTCCTCAAGTTCATCCATACGGAAACGGTCTTCATCAATTTTCATTTGATGTGCCGCCCATTGTTCACACATGCTCCTGTAATCTTTATCAAAGAATGATTGAATCTCTGGCAAAGTCTTCATATTTTCTGGAGACATTTGCTCTTGCATCTTTTGTTGTATTTCTGGATCATTAGGATCCACACCTTGTTCTAACATCTGAGCCATAAGTTTTTGCTCAGCTTGGCCAAACAATACTTTTTCAATAGCTCCTCGTTTAGCCTCAAGTTGTTCATTGTATGAAAATTCATCTACTCCACGGAACGTCACCTTAGTATTTCTCTTAGCAAATTCAGAGGTCAAGACGTTAATAACATTAGGTATAATAGGGTAAAATTTTAGTTCTAATGCTGAGGTATCTTCTTGAATAAGTGTTTCAACAAGATCTCTCATCTCGTTGTCTTCTTCAACAATATAATCAGCTTTGTCAATAACACCTTTAGCAAGCTTGTAGTTTTTCATCAAACGGCGTGCATTACGGCGGATCTGTTTTAAACCATTCCATTCAAGCCAGTCTATATTCCAAGCGGTCCATTCATCATCTTTTTCGTCACGTGGAAGAAATTGAAGAGGTTGTGTAATGCTGCCCATACGGTTGTATTCCGATTTGGCACCAGCTTTGAGTTGCATTGCATTTAATACTTTCATGGTCTTATCTTATATTTTTAAAAGGATTGCGGGAACCTCTCATTCCTGAGTTGTTACCACCCGTTTTCCCAATATGCCTAAAGGGGCTGTTATTTAATTTAAACAAATTTGAGGACTTTTCCAAGTGTTTCTTGTCAGTATTTTCAACTCTTTTTTTATACCCTCTGTTAGCTTGTTGAACTTTAGCAAAAGCAATAAGGGCTGCTAAGGCAACTAATCTATCCACATTGACATTATCATTATAGGCCTGCATCTCAGTCATAGCCATGATATCAGGTATTCTTTCAATACCATAAACAGTCTTAACAATAGTTCCATCCTCCTTAGTTTCTACATCAATCTCCTCTTTGAGGAACTCAATTAAGTAACTTAAAAGATGACCCTTAAATATAGTGCTCACGTTTTTCCATCCATATTCTTGGAAGACATTCCTGTTAGCAGAAAGATCTTTCAGGAAGAAAATTTGATCCTTTGGTACCAGGTAACGTTGTTTGTGTTTACTAATCATGTATTGAATAAACAAGGAAACGTTGTTCTCTATAAGAGTCCAAGCATTATACCATTCAATAATTGTAGCTAGTCTCTCATGAGTTTTATTGATGTCATCAAAACGTCCACACCAAGCCGCTACAATTTTATCTCTTTCAATAAAAGTCTCGGTCTTTTCTCCATCAGTTCTGGTTACCTCTACAGGATTCTTGTATACGTAAATAGAGCAGAGTGATTCTGAGGTAGTAGTTTTGCCTTCTGATACAGGGTCAATAGAAGCATAATATGTTCCCCAACTAGTGTTAGCATCTGGTCTTTCCCATACAACTAGAGTACCTGTTTTGTCTTCAGTCTTTTTACCTATTGGGAATTCTGATATTGGTAATTTTTTAGTAAGCTCTGGTAAGATTTTGCCGTTAGCATCGCGCTTAAGATCAATAAACTCATAAGCGTATTCTTTCTCTTCAATGCGGCGAGTTTGTGCAGCTATTAAGTTCTGAGGAAATAAAGATACTTTTCTGTAAGCAAATGCCTCCGCAATATTACGAGGATGCTGAGATATACGCAGTTGATACTTCTCAGGCGTAAGATCTTTTTTCCATTTATCAAATTTGGCATCTAAAGCAGCTTTGGCTTCTTCTACTAGAGAGTTACCATACTGATCAATATAGGGCGGCATAGACCATTGCTCCGGGATAAACAATCCAGATTTACCAATAGTGCCTTTATCATCTAATAAGTTTGTCTCAACTGCAAAGATACTATTAACCTCAGGATATAACGTCATATGTTTAAGAGGCTCACATGCATCTAAGTCACCTACAGTTCCTGCAGCAATAAAAGTACCAGTTGTAATATCACCAGATTGTAACGCCGGAAGCAAGTACTCTACAGTCTTGTCCATACTAGGAGCAACTCCTGCTTCCTCATAGAAGAAAAATCTTAGTGCTCCACCGACACCTGTTGTATCATTTTGATCAAAGCTGACTCCCTGAATAGTACCTTTTAGACCTACCATAGTACTACGCCCATCTGCATCGGTATCTTCAATCTGTTGTTGCCACATTAAAATTTTACCTGGATTCATTGGTCTATACCAAGCGGTCTCCTTATCAAGGAAAGACTTGTATTCACTTAAGAATTTCCAGGATCCCTTTTCATTGATGTAATCTTTTAATGAAGCACCCACCTTAAGTATAGGAGTTTCCTCAAACCAGATCTGATTAATAAATTTAGCCATGTGGAAATAAGAAGATCCAAACTGACGTTTTTTAAGAATTGAACAATGTAACCAATGAAGCTCAGCAAGAATCTCATAAAGAGCCATGTGATATTGACTGTCCCATACTTCTGGGAAATCAAACTTACGTTTTACTTTATCATTGATAGGGAGAAAGTTGATCCACATGTAGTACTCGCGCGGGAGATACCAAGTCTCACCATTTGATTTGTAGATAACACCTTTACGGCATTTGACTTTCTGATCATTCCAATAACTAATGAAGTCTTTGCTTCCCTCAGGATATGGACAAAAGTAAGATCCTTTTTGAAACTTGCGTCCTTGGGCATTAAATTCAAAAGCTGTTTTATCAAACTTGTATTTGCCAGGTTCTTTAAACAATCCTAGTACAAAAATACGGAAGTCTTCAGAGTCACCAAAAGATGTCTCAGTCCATGTTCCATTATCCCATGTAGGAATGTCAATTATGAAATCATTGATCATAAGCTAATTTTTTACCACCTCTTGCACGGCCTTTTGTTTCATTTAACTCTTGCATTACTACTTTCTCAAGCTGTTTAAATTCCATTATAGTTTTACCAACAGCTTTTAATTGAGACTGAAGAGCGCCTACGTTGCCATCTCTTCCAGAAGTTACTGGTGATACTCTTGCAAAGGTACCAAGTTTTTCCATTAAAATTTTATTGTCTAGATAATAACGGTAAGTTGGAGTCACACAAAGTAATTCAAGTTTCTCAATAGCTTTAATCATCACCTCATCTTCTAAAGTATATTCTCCAGCAAAGTCATTGATTAATATATCATCTTTTTCTTGCTCAGGTAAATTAGCATAAGGGCTTTCAATATCAAACTTGTAATGTAAAAAGTTAAGTGCTGGAAGAGGATCTTCATAAGCATCGTGTATTGCTTGTAATTCAGGTATAGATAAACTGTTATGATTAATAACAACTTTACCACCTTGTATATCAAAAAATTTAGGAATCATTTTATTAAAGTGTTAAGTCTTTTAAGTACATCTTGAGAAGTGTGACCATCATACTCAGGAGCTTTGTCCAGTGTTTCTGCAAAGTTTGTAGCCTCCCATAAATTAATAGGGAGATGATATGTTAATTGTTCTCCTTGACCTTTGTTAATTCCTAGAATAAACCAGCCTTTAAACATAGTGCTATCTGAATGCTTAATACTACGCCATATATGGTGAGTATTTTCAGATTTTATATACTTGGCTAAGATTATAAATAGCATGTTACGGTGCTCATAGAGTTCACCAAATGTGTGATAGCCATCAGATATGGCTGAAGACTCGGCATGCTTAATTAAGATATTGATAGCGTCTTCTTTTGTAAGGTCTGTTGTTTTCATTTTCCAAAAAGTTTGTTGTTGAAATTCATCATTGCTCATTTGATATTTTTTTTGTATATATTTTTTTAAACTGATCATAAGGTAGATCTAAAGTCAATTGAAGACCTGTATTTAATATAGCAACTGTATAAGGTTCAAGGTTGCCATCATCATCAAAAGACTCTCTATAGTACTCAACAGCTAATATATTAAAAGAGCATTTTGAAAAAGTCAGAGACTCAATACCCATATCTTCTTTTAGTCTTGAGTTTTCCAGGACTAGCCTAAATTCAACCATTACTCTTTCTTTCATCTTGTAACTGTTTAATCATATCAATAACTTCTCTTTTTAAATAAGGGACCTCATAAGGAATCACTGTTTTTACAATGGGTTCATCATTGTTGTCTTTTTTAAGAATAGGATAACCAAACTTGTCTTCACCATCTTTCTCAAAGATAACATGATGAAGCATTAGTTTACCTGGTTTATAACGCGGGTTGTGTTTTAAGATCATGTACATGTATGAACTTAATTGTAAGGCATAGTGATTAAAGTTACAGTCATCAAGGTGTGCACAAGGCCCTAACATCTTTTGAGAAATGCCTTCCCAGTTTTTAAAGGATTCTTTCTTGATCTCCTTGTTTGTTTTATAATCTACAATCTCTACCATATCCTTAATGATCTCTACTTTATCAGACTGTCCACAAACACCAGCTGATTTAAGATAGATAAGATGCTCAGGATAAATACCCTCAGTAAGTCTTTGGATAGGTGCATACTTTACACCATTCTCAAATAGAGGTTTTATAATAGGTAAAGCTCTACCAGATCTTTCAATAGTCTCTAGACTTATTAGATCTGATTCTCTCTGGTCATGATAAAAGGTTCCTGCAGTTACAGCTCGGTCACCTTCTTTTGCCCAGTGGGCTTGAATTTCCTCAGGAGGAAGTCCGTACCATTTGGATCTTTTATTCTTTGCAGACTTGATAGATTGTGCAACAGGATCAAACTTTTGTTTGAACATAGCTACAAAGGTAGTTACACTAACCCAGTCAATCCTCTCATTAGGATCCAAGCTTTCATACTTGTGGTTTTCTGATTTGAATATTACTGACATTTTGAGTTGATTTTTTTGAGTTGGTAGTTTGAGTTGACATAGTATAAAGATTAATCTTGATCAGGATCATAGTTAATCTTTTTGTAGTACTCATCCTGCTCATCCTGGTTCATTGTAGCAGTCCATCTAGGACCATCTGGGTGAGCACATTCTGATGCAAGTGATCTTACTTTCAGAGCTAGCTTACAACCACATGCTCCACAGCAAGGAGCTGTTCCAGGTACTAGACATTTAGAGCCTTCTTGATCAACTAGTTCACATTGGCTACAGATAGACAAGCGGTTAAAAGCTTCTCTCTCAATTTCAGGATGACGGAAGCAGTAGTTCTTAATACCTTCCATTATTTGTTTACGGTTATTCCAGATTGTTTTTATTTTCTTCAGCATAGCGTTTTTGTTTTACTTGTTCTTTTTTGTCTTTGTCTGCGTCAATCATTTTGCGCAGCTCATATAACTTCTCTAGTTTTTCTTAATAATCCTTGAGGATTGAAAACTTTTGTAGAGTTAATTTATTTTCTCCAGTTATGAGTTCTTGGTATTTTTTAACCATTCTCTCATACTTGAGTATTACTTCAGGAAGCTTCCAAGGCTTGGCCTTAAATGTTCCTAGTCCATCAATGAATACATTATGACTCTTACAATTTACAAGGGTGTCTCTTACTTCTTTCCAATAAAAAGATACTATATCTTCAACTAGTTGTTCTTTAGCATTAGCAGCTTCTGCTACAATTGGAAAAATATCACTAGGCTTCTTCGGGTTCAAGGCAAACAATTTTATGGTTTAACAAAATGTTTCCCCCGTTTTGAATCTTCAGCTCCGGGTTGATACTAATCTTTTTACGGCCTTTACCAGTCTTTTCAATAAGCCCATCTTTCTCCACCTTTATAAGTACATTACGGATTGTCTGTGGTGAAGCTGAAGGTTTGGTACCTCTCGCGGAGGGATTCCAATCCTTCATCTTCTCTTCAAGTCTTCTCTCTGCCATATATGTACAGAAATCAGTTAATTCAGATTCACCCATTAATCCTAATGTTGTAAGACAGTCATAATCCAGTTCACTTAAAACTATATGGTTTATATAGCAGTGAGTAATTAACTGATACCTGACGATATCTGTTAACTCCATACGGACTTGCTTGTTTACTACATTTACTTTTGCCATGTTGTTGGTATACTGACAGTGTTATTCTTGTGTTTTAAGCTTTCTTATAGGACGCTCTTTATCCTCTTCTTCTAAGTTTTCGGGAGAAGGTGATTTTGGTAAAGGACCTGTTTCTTTCTCCTGTGGGGGGCCTGCCATCATTTGAGCCATACGAATAGTCATGGTCATTCTTTTAGTGCGTGCTTCTTCAATATCAGCTAAAAGGCTTTCATATTCAAGCTGCGCTTTAAGAACTACTGACTGATCATTGTAATAAGCTTTAGCTTTCTTGCGGAATTCTACCATCTGAGCTGGCGTCATCTCTCTTTCCTCTTGTGGAATTTCTGGATTGTTGGTTGTTTCTGACATGTTACATATATTAAATTTATATACAAATATAACACAATAAGTTTAAACTTCACAAATTTATTTCAAACATTGTGAAAAAAAAGGCCCTGATTGCTCAGAGCCTAGTAAGAATTTATAGAGGGTTTAGTAAGCATTGTAGCCTGTAAATGGTTGCATCCATTCTCTATCACCAGTATAACGGTAATAGAATACAGGTGATCCACCTGGAGTAAGTTTATAAACAGGTGCTAAGAAAGGAGTCTTTACACCTAGTGCAGCATCTGCAGGAACTTTTAACGTATTCCATTTAGTAGCATATAAAACACCTTGAGTAAAAGTTCCGAGAGGGGCCCCATTTGCAGCAACTAAAACACGAGTTGGTGTTCCGCCACCAGACCACATGCCAGCATTTGCAAACAACTTTTGTAACTCTGTTGGTGTATATAAACCAGAAGGGATGGCATTTTGTACACCAATGATATTTATAGTTTTACTAATAGCAATTTGCAATTCATCCCACTCATTCTCAGAGAAAGCTATAATAGCTCCCAATGTAAGGTGATGCATATTCTGATCAATGGTGAATACATCTTTTTGAACTTCACCATTTACTAATAAATGATTCCAAGAAGCATCTCCTGTGGCCACTCTAAGTTCTTTAGCGTAAACGCTAGCTAAGAAACTTAAAGCATCAATAAATGGATTAGCCCATTTAGAACTTTTTTTAGCAGGCATTCTGAATGTGCCCTGGGTATAAAGCTTTGTACCTTTCAAGTTATTTGAAAGTGTGATAGCTGACGGTATTAATTTATCTTGCGCTGCCATATTGGTTTTATTTATTTTTAATATTACTCAGAAACTTTTTCTTTTATATCATCTGTGAAGAAGTTGGTTAAGAATTTACCAGCTATACCTACTACCAAAGCAGCACCAATAAATATCTTTAATTCTTTAGGAGTATATAAATCTTTTAACTGATCATAAGCTAGGATTCCACCACCACCTACTATACCAGCACATGCTAATAAAGCATCACCTAGTTTTCTCCATTTCTTAGGAGTAGGCTTGTAGTAATTTTTTAAGGTCTTCATATTTCTTTTTTAGCTTTTAAGTATCCTGTTAATTCAGCCAAGGAAGTGCTCATATCTCTCTGCATGGTCTCTACAGTATCCAGTTTTAACCAAAGTTTTTCATGAGCATCTTGTTGCTCTTTTCTTAACTCACCAATTCTAGTGTAGATCTGGGTTTCTTTTTTATCAACCTCATCTTTGCTTTTCTGTATTGCATCCATAATATATTGAATATTGGCTTTTTTAGAGTTCTTACCATGTATAAATTTTTCATTTGTAGAAGCCTTAAAGTCTTCAAGTTCTTTTTTTATCAGTGCTGCATTCTCAGTTGCTTTATCACCATTTCTTTTGAGAGCATATAAAAAGCCTAAGATACTGGTAAGAGCAACTATAATTGCTGCTACATCTTTGGCTCCAAAGGTTATTTCAGTTGCATCCATATAATAATATACTAAAAAATTACTAGTTCACCAAATTAATTTGCAGCTACTGGTGGAAAAGGATTTTCTTTAGGTATATATAGTATTAAAGGTAAATCTTTAACCCACATAAATTCTTCGTTTGTGCAATTAGCCATTTCCTCAACAGAGATTACCCATTGATTTTCAATAGCTGTTTCAATAGGGTTAAAATAGCAATCAGGCGCGTATT
>Ga0315284_10009916_pt1 | contig 13563 bp, 12 predicted proteins | sample YL17G09_16_MG_FD_203696 | JGI IMG/M metagenome (GOLD analysis project Ga0315284, IMG submission 203696) | Sediment microbial communities from Yellowstone Lake, YNP, Wyoming, USA - YL17G09_16 | ecosystem: Environmental > Aquatic > Freshwater > Lake > Sediment | place: USA: Wyoming | collected...
GCCGGCCCTATCCTGTCTTTTAGGACCCGGAAGACGCTTTGCGGCCTGAAAGAATACAATAGGTTATATTTCAGGATGTCATGCTTCAGCTCTTTCTCGGAGACAGAGGCCGGCACATACGCCAGACGGTTATTTTTGAAAACGGAAGAGACGAGCGTGCCGCAGGCGTTGAGATTCTCCCAGTTATCGCCGGCATTCAACCTCTTCTCTTCCACAGCTATCTCATATAATTTAGTCCCCGGATAAGGTGTCGCATTGTTAAATCTCACATAGTCCAGTGATAATTCCCCGGCAAGCCGATAAGCCATCTTTCTCTCGTCTCTGGTTTCCGTCGGAAGTCCCAATATGAAGGTGCCGGAGATCTGAAAACCGAATTTTTGGGCCATCCTTATGCCGTCGGTAACCTGCCGTACGGTCTCTCTTTTATCGACCAATTTCATAAGCCTCTCGGATGCCGTCTCGATACCGAAATGGAGGGTCCTGAAACCGCTTTCTTTGAGGGCGCCCAGGACCTCCTCGTCAACGGTATCCCCCCTCACCTGGCAGTCGAATATCGTGTTCTTATGAAAACCCCCTTCGCGGATCATGGCGCAAAGCCGCAATATCCTTTCCCTGTTCACGATAAATGAATCGTCAACGAAAACGATGGAGGGGCATCTATATTCAGTCACAAGCTTTTCTATATCCTGTATGACGATCTCGGAAGGAAAGAACCTGTATCTCCTGCCAGATATGCTGCGCTGACTGCAGAATATGCAGTTATACGGGCATCCGCGGGAGCTCGCGATGGATCCGAGATCGTACCTCTCGGAATGCTGCTTGAACAGATGATAAGGGAAGCGCGGGATCCCGGCCAGGTCCGGCAGGGGCGCGTCTTCATTATGGATGACGGCACCATCTCGGCGGAAAGATATGCCTTTCAAGCTGCCGTAATCCGAACCTGTCTTTATCTTTTCATATAAGGCGTCCAATGTCTCCTCGCCTTCGCCGCGGACGACTATATCGACATTACTGTCTTTAAGCACTTCTGCCGCCAAAACGGTAGGATGCATATTCCCGAAGATGACTTTACTGTCCGGATATCTCTCCTTCACTACTCCGGCAATTTCATTGGCCCTCGCGACGCCGGCGGTCAAGCACGATAGGCCGAATATATAGGGACGTTTCGCTTCCCGCGTGTATTCACTAACCATCTTTTCCGATGGCCCGGCCGCTTCCTCATCCGATATCCAGACAGTCTTCCCATGGCTCGTTAGATAAGAGGCAAGATACCCTATGCCCACAGGCACACTTAGCGGCACATACCGCGAAAAAGAGCCCAGTTTACGCCTTCGGTATGAATCAGGTTTTATGAGTAACATTTTTATTTCCCAGCAAAAAAAACTTCAGGGACGATACCGATCTCGACATCCATAAGACCGCGCCTTTGCCCATATAATATCGTCCGTCCTTACATATTATCTGCCCCGTGGCGAGCAGCCTGTCAAGCCGGCGGCGGACTATCTCTTTCGCATCATATTTTTCCAGTATGCCTTCCAATGAAAGGCCCTCCTTCGACTCCGCCAGTTCCCTTAAAATCCTGATGCGCCGGGCCGTCTGACCCATATTTACAAAATGAAAGTAGCAATAACCCGATAAGCCATATATTATGAGTGTGGCAGCGCTGACACCGACGCTGTCTAGGGGGTCGGATGAAATACCGGAAAAAATCCGCGATTCGATAAATAACACAGCAAGCAGGCCTGCCGCGAATCCCAGACAGATCGATCTTAATAGCCCTACCCCCTTACCGGAAAAAACCTTGAAACTCACGGCCTGCGCGAGGACGTTCACCATAAGTCCGAGAAGCGCAATGAAGATCTGCGGGCACGCGCATTGCATACCGTTAACCGCCTTTATTAAGGTTCAGCAAACCGCGGTAAAAAATAAATATCCCCACAAACAATGAACCCGACCTGGTCAACCTGTATTTTCCATCCCTTATACGCACAAGCTTCTCATCAAGAAGATCCCGGATCCTCGGTGTCACAAGAATGTCGTTACCCATCTCATGATATATTTCGTCATCGCTCAATCCCCGCGGGCCTGCCGCCGCGATCCTGGATACAATCGCAAGCGAAGGGCTGTCCGCTTCTAAGGCCGGATATGTTATTATGTAGGCCGCCGCGGCCGACAGGACAAAGAGACTTATATATAAATAATCCGCGGCGATCAGAGTGCTGTCGGTCAGCCGCAGCATAAACAGGCCCGCGAGCAAAGAATAGATAAAAATCTTCAGGAGCGCCCGCACCTGTCTTTCAGGGACGCGGACCTTCCAGACGATTAGGTGTGACAAAAAAGCGAAAAAGGAGAGGGCCAACCCATAATAAAGAAGTTTCATCTTGCCTTTAGATAAAATTTACATGCATGGGCGTTCCGGTCACGGGTTCCGCGATACCGGCGGCGGCCTGCTTCAGATCCCAGAGAAATTCATTCACTTTGTGCTGAAGGCACAGTGAGCCGCACATCGTTTTCGCGTCAAACTCTTCCGAGGCGATCATATTTATCACCTGCCAGTAACGCTCGCCCTGCCATATTTTTTTGAACGGGGTATCCGCGATATTGCCGATGTGGTATTTTTTATACCTGCTGTTGAAAAGCATGCCGCAGGGAGCAACCAGGCCGGAGCCGGAAAATTGCATTATAAAAGGAGGGCCGTAACAGCGGGAATATCTGCGTTTGCCTTCGCTCAATATCTTTGACCACTTTGCCTTCACGAGATATGTTCCGCCGGAATAAGACTCCGCCTCTTTTAGGACTCCGGTCAATCCGAAATATTTCGAATAGTCGACCTTCAGTCTTCCCATTTCATCGTCGCTGCAATGCTTGATCACCGTATAATCGACGCCCAATTCCTTCCCGAGCTTGACAACCGGTATCACCTGATCACCGAGTTCGGGCAGCAGGACTATCTGAAGGCCGAGGGTGACGGATAGATTCTTTTCTTTTTTTATTTTTACGCATTTTCTGACGGTGTCTGTCACCTTATAAAAACATTTTTCCGCGCATCCCATCACCTCGCTATAGCGGTCGGGATGCGCCGCAGATATATTAAATCTAAGATAGGTCAGGCAGGGTAATATCTCCTCGAGTTTATCGTCCCTCAATAAATACCCGTTCGTGCCGAGCGCCACGTCCAGGCCGTTATCTTTCACTCTACTGATGGCGTCATACAGATAGGGCGAGCAGGTGCTTTCGCCGTCGCTTACGAAACTGATGGCCTTTACTCCGATCTCCGCGGCATCGTCAATAAACCTGAATATGACGTCTCTGGTCATCCGCATCTCGTCATTCGCCTGCAGCTGGCCGTAGCAGTAAGCGCACCTGTAGGTGCATTTGCGCGTGAGGGCGCAATCGATGGTTATGGGCGCGATCCTCTCGCCCTTCAGCCATGCCTCGACCCTGTCCCTGTGCCAGGCCAGTTTATGGCCGTCAAGGATCAATTCGCCGCTGGGCCTGCCGGGGATATTAAGATTTACCTTGTTCATCCGCCTCTTTTCTCCTGATAGCCGTGAGCGAATCCGCGGAAAAGGCGACCTTGTCTTTCTTGCCGTTCCTGAAATACTGGTCTCTGACCAGCCATGAATAACCTTTCACAACCTGGATCAGGGAGGGAAAAGAGACGGCCTTTGATATCCCTTCCCTCCTCAAACCTAATCTGTAAGGGACCTCGGCAAAGAGATAGCCCTTTTTCACATTCCTGATCAAAATATCCGTCTGGAAGAAAAACCCCTCGCTCCGGTGTTCCATGTCTTTCAAGATCGATTTTCTGTACATGACGGTGCCGTTCGTGTAATTAAAATTAACGCAGAATGTGGTATTTATTATAAAACGGTATACGAAAGAAAGCGCGTTCCTGAATACGGACCGCGCCTGCCTGTTGAATAGAAAGGGGATCACAATATCCACGTGTTCGAGCAGTTTATGATACCGCAATATCTCCCAGGGGTCGTTCTCATTATCGCCGGGCAGCATGACAACTATATCGCCGCAGGAATTGTCCACGCCGTCCCAGAACGACGCCCCGATGCCCCGGGGTGAGGTATGATTCAATAACCGGACAGGGAATCTTTTCGCCGTGAATTCCTCCGCCGTCTCTTTTGTCCTGTCGGCGCTGCCGTCGTTGACGACTATAACTTCTCCGTCGATCTTCAAATCTTTGAAGGCCTTCAAGGCATTATCTATAGCCGGGCCCAGGTTCTTTTCTTCATTAAGCGCCGGTATTATGACGGAAATGGCGCATTTCATACGCGAATATATCCCGGTTTGTCGTCCAGTATCCATGCGCTGACAAGCTTGGCAAAATTATCCGGAGAGGTATATGGGTCATATACTTTCATGCCAATCAGGTCCATCAGGGATATGTCGTCTTGGCCGCAGCAATGCGAAGGCCCCAGGCACTTGAAATAGTCATTCACCCCGGTAGCGATGAATTTGACGTTGAGGCCCTGCAGCACCACGTCATTTCTTACCTGCTCAAGAGCTCTGAATACGAGGAAACTCACGATAGAATAGACCACGGGTATCAGACCGCTCATGCTCATGCCCGCGGCTATCCCGACCGTCCCCTGTTCCATGATCCCGCAGTTTATGACGCGGTTCGGTAATTCCTTCTTTAGCCGGTCGATTACCCCAAAACCCATGTCACACACTAGGAGATGATAGCGTGGGTCATTCCGGAAATACGGAAGCAGGGCGTCCACTATCTCTTTTCTAAAATCACTCGTTGTGTTCATATGTTTTGCCCATTCTAAGTTCTTTCGAGCCCGGTATGCGAAAATGGAATTTCGGGATGTTCTCCATGCATTTCAACCCGAATCCCTTGACGGTTTCGGCAATTATCACGCCCGGCCTGTCTTTTCCGGATCTCTTCAATTTACTTATGTAGTCAACAAGCCGCGCCATATCATGGCCCGGGCATTTCACCGGCAACAGCCCAAATCCCTCAAATCTCCTAATGGCGTCCCGTTCTTCTTTATCAAGAATGTTCACGATAAAATCCATAGCCTGCAGACGGTTAAAATCTACTATGATGGTCAGGTTGGCCAATCTGTGCTTTACGGCAAACTGCAGCGCTTCCCACGTCACCCCTTCCTGAAGTTCACCGTCACCGACCACGCAGAAAGTATGATACTTCTTTTTCTGGATGAAGGCCCCGAGCGCATATCCTACAGCCATCGGAAGGCCATGGCCCAATGAGCCGCATCCCGCTTCAAGGCCGTATTCGACATTCCGCTCGCAGCAGCCGGCCAGTGCGCTTCCATCTTTATAGAACGCATCCCACTCGTTCTTAGGTATAATGCCCTTGTCCGCCAGGATCGCATACAGCGCATAACAGCCGTGCGCCTTGGACAATATGAGCCTGTCCCTGCCGTCCCACAGCGGGTCCTTATCATTGTAATCCATGCATCCGTAGTGAAGACTGACGAGGATGTCTACGCAGGACAGAGAAGGCGCGATGTGCCCCGCGCCGTTCGCAACCGCCACTCTGATAACATCATCCCTTATAAGATCGGCTTTTTTGGCCAGATCTTTTATTTTATTCCCGACCATGATCTTACTCATATGAAATTGACGTGCTCCGGAGGATTCGTTATATCCCAGAGATACCTGTTGGCCTCGTCCATCCTGCAATTTATCCGGCAATTTGAAACGTCCAGTTCTTCCCGGGCCCATCGCAGCGATTGCATCCTATCTTCGCCTTCCCATATCTCTTTAAACGATTTCCCGTAAATATTCCCGTACAGGAAACGCCTGTCGCCGATATATACGCTGCACCCCCAGACGTTCCCGGCGGAATCGATATACGACCAGAAAGGAAAGGCGAGGCAGCGCTTGTAATGTTTTTCCCCTTTATCCCATTTCGCCATCGCGCGCTGCCTTAAGATCACGCTGAAACAGTCCGTTTTAAATTTATCGAGCTCTTCGGCAATATATGCGTAATCTTCATATTTAATATCACTGTATACTTTTGTTTTGCTCTTGGGGTGCTGCGAATACGGCTTCACTACGAGATAGTCGACGCCGATGTCCCTGACCAGTTTCGCAAGGACAGCTACCTCGCGGTGATTATCCGGCAGGAGAAGAAGCTGAACGCCGATGGTGCACGGATAATTGTTATCTTTCTTTATCCTGACGGCGGCGGATATATTTTCTATCACTTTATCGAAATCCTTCGGGTCACACCCGTGTATCCTGGCATAGGTCCGGGATGTTCCCGCGTCGAGGCCGACCTTTATCCATTCGGCGGAACCGAGGATGCTTCCGGCGATCCGGTTATTTAACAGCACGCCGTTTGTCGTCACGCCCACATCGATGCCGCAGGATTTTGTGTGCTTTATTATCCGGGCCATGTCGCTATGTAAGAATGGTTCTCCCTCGCCGGCGTACATCACGCTCTTCAAGCCGAGCTTACCAAGTTCCGAGAGCCTTCCTTCGAGCAGTACCGTATCAAGGAACCTGGGTTCGTACCCCATAAAATCCAGCCCGCAATATACGCAGCGGTGGTTGCACGCGCCGGAGGGGCTTATCTCCATATATATCGGATAGGTTATCTTCCCGCCCAGCCATTCATTGACGCGTCCGACATGGTAAATGAGCTTATGGCTGTCTATCCTATATCTATCCATTTCTCGTTCCGACAAGGGCATTCTCCATCAATCTATTTATTTTTTCCGATACGGTCTCCGGTTTTATAAGCCTCATGCAGGTGTCCTTGAAATGGACACATTTGTCTATCCGGCACGGATACGCGTCGCATTTAAGCTTTCCCGGATAGACCGCCTCGCCCAAATCATACAGGTAATTTTCCATGTAATTTGTCGGGCCGAAGAGGGCCACGATCCTCTTTTTAAGGGCTATCGCGATGTGCATGCCGAATGAGTCGTTCGTTACGATCATCCGGCAGGAATTTATCCACTCAAAGTAATCTTCGATGTTGTCGAGCCCCCTCTGCCAGGATATGGTGTATTTATCCCCGATCAGCGACTCCAGTCTTTTCCAATTTTCGGCAGGCCACGCCTTGAGCGGCCATTTATTTCCCACCTCGTAATTAAAACCTATATCGAACTTTTCTTTCGTTTTAGGTTTATACCCGAGCAGATACTCCTCGCCGGACCATTTCGCGCCGACCATGTCGAAGAGCGCTTCCTGCCAATATGCGCAGGAACCTTTCTTCTTTTCGATATTCCTGCAAATGTCGAGGACGGCCTGGGTGCCGTCATAGGCCTCGGCATTGCCCGACTTCGCGTCGAACCTGAATCCATAGCGCCTCCAGGCATTTATGGAATCCGCCAGGGCGCACAGGCCAGGGACCTTCTCAAGATTGATGACCGTATCGAATTCTTCGGATTGAAGCTGAAGCGCCGAGCTAAGGTTGTAGATGAGCGCCCTTCCTATGCAGGGATTATTCTTCACTATAGGATAAGACTTCTCGTCCACAAGCCATGTGACATAATCATCCTTAAAAAGGTTCAAGAGCACCGTTGAGCGCAGGACGTCGCCATAGCTTGTTATAGTGCTTATTTCCGGGTCCAGGGTCTCTGAATACCCTACTTTAATGATCAGCACTTTATTTTTTTTGCGTTCCATCCCAATCCTCCGTTGGTTTAAAATTTGATATCAACCGACGTATATCCGAATTCCTGATAATGGTTCGTCTTCACCTTGACGTCGCACTCGCTGCAAAGGCCGTAATTACGGCATTCGAGGTGACCTTTGGGCAGCTCCATCCTGTCGTCAAGTATGTTCCCAAGGGCAAGTTCTTTACGGTTAAAATAAAGGTCCGAATGGCACCTGTACACCGTGCCGTCAGGCGCTATGGGTATCACCGTATTCCTGCAGCCGACCTTTATCCCTTTGCTCCTGCCGCTCGCCGCATCAGGATAAAGATAGGAGCCGTACATCGCGCCGTTATACTCGCCTAAAAACTCCTTGCTGCGTAATTCAACACCGAACTTTACGGCGTACTTCTTTATGGCCGCTATCTCCTCTTCCGTGTTCGCCGGATATGTCAGATAGTAAAGGCCTATGCTCAATATATCCTGAAGGCCTGCGATCCTTTCTATAAGTTCTTTATAATCATTCTGTCCCTTATGGTAACTTACGCGTATGGTCGGGTACGGAGACGACCTCTTGTTCCATTCCAGCGTCTTGAGGCCCAGGAAATCCTCTTTTTTCAAAAAAGGCGGCAAAGATGTCAGTATGTCCGCCTTGTGCCTCACGTTTTCGAGCAGTTTCCAGATATCTTTGTAAAGGAACGGCTCTCCTCCCTGCAGGGTGATCGGGACATCTTTAGGTAGTTTAAGTCGATTGAGGCCTTTCGTCCATTGTTCAGCATTTAACCCCGAAAGGCCATGTCGGCCAAAAGACGATCCATGATGCGACGTAATGCAATACCGGCATGCGAGATGGCATTTATTGGTAAGATAAACGCCTACATAATCATAATCTTCCGGTATAATGATCGGCTCCATATACCCTTTGATTTCACTAACTTATTAGATATATTCTAGTTATTTATAATAACATAATATAAGGAAAAACAGAATTCTATTTTTTTGGAATTGTAAGCCACCCGGCAACTAGTTAATGGCGCCCTTTTTCCAAAAAACTTATAACTTTTCTACAATAAGAATCATTTCATTTGTGGGAATAGTGACAGAGATATTCATAAATTTATGCATAATTTTCGGCGGGTGATTGAAAAGAGGGATGGATAGGAATTTCCCCAAGCGATAAAACAAATCGTGTAAATAATATTTGACAAAGTATGGCCTTTTTAAAATAATCCTAAATCCTGCCTTATTTAAAAGCAAGACGATATTATTATGGTTGAAATAAAAAATATGCTCTGGGGGCTTGATAGAATATAGAGGGATAATGCCTTTTGTATCAAGAGTTGTTATAGCCAACACCCCCCCTGCCTTAACACTCTACCGATATTACGCAATGTCTCTTTTGGAGAAACAAGATGCTCTAATGTGCCGATAAGAAATATGACGTCAAAAAAATCAGATTTAACATTGTGCATTTCGTCATCTTTGCTAATATTTGTTAAACCTAATTTTTTTTCTGCATATTCACGCGCATACCTGCTTAGTTCAATACCGTAAGCATCGCATGTTTTTAATCTTCTCGCTTCGTCGAGTAAAAATCCAAACGCACAACCCATATCTAAGATTTTTAAATTCGCGAGATCTTTGATCCTGTTTACGATATCTAAAATACGCCTTGCATTTCCTCTATGGATTGTTTCATCTTCAAAATAATTCCTATATCCCATTTTTGATTCATTATTAAAGTAGTTTTCATTATAAAAAGACCCAATATCATTTTTACTAATATTTACAACCCATAATAAACCGCAATCATTACATTTAGCAACGACAAAGCCGTTAACTTCTGAGTGGAATTTTACTTTATTGGAATTACATATATAACATTCGGCTGCTTCAAACTTCTTAACGTTATTATTCATGATTATTCAACCATCTGTCTATTTTTTTGTTTTGCTATAGAAACGCCAAATCCCGCGCCTTCCAGCGGATACCCTATCTTATAAACAATCTCATAGTTCTCTTTAATCCATGAATAGATATCAAACGCATAATCACTTCCAAAATAGCGCTTACCGCAATCGGACGTATCTCTTTCGACTAAAAGGACGTAGTCGGGCGGGTTCTTTTTCATGGATTCGAGCTGCAGGGCTTCGGGAACATTAAAGGCAAGGGGCTTAAAGTCATAATATGGAGTCGGGTTATCGCGTCTCGCCAGGTAATTGTACAGAGCGCCTTCTGGAAACGCTATGAAGGTTTCGTCTTTTTTCATTATCTTCCCAATCTCTTCCAGCGCACGGCGGCCGCACGCGCCCTGGAGCCGCCTGCTCGAATCCCATGTCATTATGGCATCCTTCCCAAAACTGAATTGAAACGTTTTTAGACCATAGATCCTTTTACTTATGCCGACATGCGCTATCATGATTATTACTAAAAAAATACCGGCCAGCATGCGTATAAAACCTTTATCACCTAATAATTTTCCCAGAAAATTTGGTGTTTGATAAAGCAGGAGCATTACAAGCAATAGAGTCGCGGGCATAGCCAAAACAAACCCGTAATGGTAGACGTGGCTGTTTAAGATCATTTTAAACAGCAAAACAAACGAGAATATACCCAGGACAAGAAAAGGCACCAGGTGCAGTGTTATTTGCGGTTTACGTCGAAACCACAGCATCTTACCAAAAATATATACGGTAAATAAAAAAGCTGCTATCGGCAGGGCCCTTCCCAGATTCAGCCATTGAGTCTTTTCTATATAAAAAGGAGCCGATGCCAGAATAGTTACGACAATAAGGGCGATTGCCAATTTTTTCAAATTTTTTGTTTTTACACAGCTCGCCAGCAGACCGTAGAAAAAAATAAGCATAAATATATACAGGTAACTTACCGCGGCCTCCAGCATCATTCTGATATTATACGGCCGATTATCTATGCCAAGGACCCAGCTTTCGAATTTATCGGACATCAGTTTCTTTTCGAAAAGAATATTAAAAAGATAGCCGTATTGCCCCATTGTCGCCTTCAAAGCGGAAACGAAGGGCATGTGAAGAGAAAAATATATGAGAAAAAACAGGATCGGTAAAAAAAATCCGACGAAAAACAGTGATGCCGTTTTTATAATTTTATATATTCGATATTTTTTTATTACCGCATAACAGAGGATGCCGGTAATCATCGCGGAGAATAACGCTAAAAACAATTCCAATTTGGTGAGGAATGTCATGGCGGTTGATATTCCCGAAAAAAACAGGTATAGGCTGCCCTCCGTCTTGATGAAACGCATGAAAAGATATATCGTTATAAAAGAAAGCAGTATCCCGTGCGTCGATTGGTGAGAATAAGGGCAGACATAATTATAATTAGCCACCCCTACATATTGGGAGAAAGCAAAAACGGATAGAAAAAAAGCTGCGGCAGCTGTCGCAGTAACTTTATCGGTCAATTCAAGAAAAATGCGGTATAAAATATACGCGAGTATTACAGTCAATACTATATTGACTATAACGAGATTCATAAGGCTTACGCCGAATATATTGAAGACCCAGGAGTTAAAATAATGAGAAAATGGACCGTGTACCTGGAATATATCACGGCATAGGACCTTGCCCTTGGCCAATTGCCAGGGTATATACAATTCGACGCCGAAATCTATGTTCACATCCGCCCACTTTTGCCAGCTTATGCATAGCATATAAATACCGATGCCAAACAATGTGAGCATCCCTGCAATATCACTGATGGGTGGAATGGATTTATTGCGCGGACCGGCCATTAGAATGCATTTCTATATTTTTTGTTTAACAAATAATATGCGGCGGTGATGTAACAGGCCAACGCCACTATATATAGGGCATTCAGCCCCCACGCCATGGAAGAATATTCGAGAAAGCCGCCTATGACCGCGCCTAAAAGATTTGATCCGAGAGCGATGCCGATATCTTTTGTGCGCTCAATGACAATAGCGAATACGAATGATGAAAAGAAAATAGGCAATGCTATGAGCGCGCCGGCGGCGAGGATCTTCGTAAAAAAAGCGAGGTTCAGGAGAGTACTTATAGGAAAAAAATAGACGAAAACCAAAGAAAGCATCAATCCACCGAGCAGCCATTTTGGCTCTTTGAGCCGTTTCAGCATAACTATCCTGTTGGCAAATAAAGCGATAGCTAATATAGATGAGAATACAATCGCGTTTATTATCCAGGTTGAACCAAAAAGTAAAGAGAAGGTCGTTACGCTTTTAGTTTCGAGCAGCAAAAAACCGCTTCCTAAAAAGAAAAACAACGGTTTTATCTTTCCTTTTCTCAACGGCGAAAAAATGAATATCGACCCGAGAGAAATAAAGATAAGTGTCATGAGCGTAACACGATAAAGATACGGGATCCCGCGCTTAATTAGATACAGATAAGGCCAATCGTCTGTAGGTATAGGTACTTGCCACTGCGGCGGGATAGGCAGCAAAATCTTGGCTATCTCCGGATTTGACGAACATGCTTGTTTAACCCCGGGACCGGCCGCTATTATAAAATTGAAGAGATAATTATCCAGCACCATATAACGCACGTCTTCGCAGCCAAATGCCGACCTGACAGTTTCGACAAGCCGTGGAAACATCCAGTCAGCGGGAACAGAAAAAAGTAACACCACAACGCCGTCTGGTTTAAGAAGGCGGCGGGCTTCCTGTAGGGCTTCCTGGGTATAGATATAATTATCAAGCCGTATAGAAGATGTTACCGAAAGGGTGGCGTGGGAATCCAGCGTGCCGTAAACTATCATGTCGTATTTATCGCGACTGCGATGCATGAACGAACGGGCATCATCCACGAAGACCTTTACCCTGTCCGAATCATAAGGATTGAGGGGGTGCCCCAGCTTGAGGATGGACGGATCTATCTCCACCGCGTCTATTCTTTCCGCGCCCGATTTTCCGGCGATCCACACATCATTCCCCGTACCTGCCCCTATGATCAAGACGCGCTTAGGATGAAACCATGAATATGGAAGCATGTATTTATTGTAGAGGTGCGGTTCTTTTTCAAAATTCACGGCTTTTTGATGAAAGAGCTGATTGACATACACGGAGATACTTTTATCGGGTGATACCTTTGTGTTTATAGCGTAATAAGGCGACCACGTAATATCATGCTCTGTCACCCAGATGCAAAAAACTGCCGATACTACGACAAGAGCTTTTATTACAGCATTTCTATCCTTATAACTAAGGTAAATAACTATAGAGCCCGCAACAAAAAACCATACCCACGCCGGAGTATGAATGGCTGATAGCGCCGCGAAACCAATGACCCCCAGAAGGCTTCCGAAAACATTCAGCGTGTAACCGTATAATGGATCGAGCCCCTTCATTAACTTACCTATCTTCTGGCCGACAGGAATAAATATCGCTGTCGTCAATGCAAAAATAAACGCGATCAGCTGCGTTATGGTAACTTTTAGAAACGGGACATTGGAAATCCTGTTTCCGCCATAGTAGTTCCAAATCCATGTCTGCGCGTTTTCCGGAAGCTGGACCTTAAGGTCTTTCAGAAATAAAACCAGAAGGATCGAACCTGCCAGCGCATACGCGAAATAACTGAAAAAATCGCGTTTTTCATGGCAGAAAAGGAATCCTACACCCAGTCCTAAAAATGAGGCTATCAAGACCACGTTTGAAAAAAATGCGATAGAAAACAGGTGGGACGGGAACCAGCGGATGAGGATAAGTTCAAGAAACAGGGCAAGGAAACTCACCAGGACCAGTTGTATCTTATTTTGCATAATCCTCCATATAATATCAGACCTTCAATTGGCATCCTGATTTTTACTTGTACGTCGTGATCGATTTCAGTTTCGCGAGGGACTGGAGCTCTTTTGAGTCTTTGGCGGTCTGCTTGTAGCCGTCGATGCCGTTTTTTATGCCTGACAGATAATATATCAGGCTCGTGAGGGAGATGGTCTTCGGATCTTTCTT
>Ga0315284_10009918_pt1 | contig 13562 bp, 12 predicted proteins | sample YL17G09_16_MG_FD_203696 | JGI IMG/M metagenome (GOLD analysis project Ga0315284, IMG submission 203696) | Sediment microbial communities from Yellowstone Lake, YNP, Wyoming, USA - YL17G09_16 | ecosystem: Environmental > Aquatic > Freshwater > Lake > Sediment | place: USA: Wyoming | collected...
CAGAGATCCGCAGCTCCGTCGTCTCGGCGCCGCGCGTGAGCTTGATCGCCTGCGGCGTGATGCCGCTCACGGTTGCCCCGTCCAATGTCTGGCCCACGGTCAGGAACTCGCCTTGCTTGGTGTCCGATTTCTCCACAATCGCCATTGGGCTCCCGTTCACGGTCGCATAGCCCGCGTAGATCCATGCCGGCGGCGAGGGGGCGGCGGCGGCGGACGCTCCATCGGCCGGACCGATCTCGCGCAACTGAAACGCGTCAAGCGGCATGGGCTTCAGCGGCGGCAGCGCGCCTGGTTTCCCAGCAGCCTCGCTCGTCGCGAGCGGCATGAACAGATTACGCCGCACCACGGCGTCATAGTGCCACCCGGCCGCGTCACCTGCCGCTGTCGCGCCCGGCCCGCTCTCGACTCTCGACGCGACCGCGACCGAAGCGCGGGCGCGAACCACTTTGGGCTCCGACGTCGACAGCCGATTCGCGCCCCGTGTAGTGCTTGCTCCCGATGGGCCGGGACTTCGCAGAGCCGCAGCGCTGGCCACGACCAAGCACGCGACTCCCAGCAGGGCGCCGATTACCGCGGCGGCACGCGGCCTTGATTTCGGGGCTCGTTTTTTTGCCATTGCTTGATGACTCCTGGGCTGTAGCCCGCAACCGTGATTGCGCAGTTGACCGTGTCCGACGCGGCGTCACCGGAGGTTATCGCGACGCGCGCGATGCGGAGGTTCGCATTCTTGGCTTCGAGGTCGTACATGAAGCGGGCGATGTTGGGGAACCGCCCGGTCGCCTGAATCTCGAGCGCCTGCTCCAGGCAGCCGGAGGACATCGTGGTCGCCGTCCGAGGACGCGCGGAGGCGACGGTGACGCCGGTCGCCGATCCGCTCGCCTGCGCCGCGCGCAGGATGTGAGCGGTCGCTTGCGGCGCCGGGATCGTGACATGTCGCAGCCGCGCTTCAGCGTCATTTACGCGTTGGCGCAGCGCCTTCAACTGACGGATGTCGGTGGTCTGACCCACCCGCGCGGTGCCGGCGACCGTGCCCGATAGCTGGATGCCAACCACCGCCGCGACCGCGGCGGCAGCCAACGCCAGCAGGATCTTCTCGCGACGCGAGAACACGCCGCTAACCTCCCTTGCCGTTCTGCGATGTCCCCGCGAGTCGGGGCGAGGCACGATCTTGCGCTTCCATCGTGATGGCGAAATCCACGTCCTTCTCGCCCTGGGTCATGTGCGCCAACGCCGCGCGCGTCCCCAGGGCGTCCAGCAGGTCCGATATCCGGGCCGCCGAAACCGCTCTTCCCTGCACCATTATCGGCCGCCCCGGCGAGTAGGAGACCGAGGTCAGCCAGATGCCTGAGGGCGCCACGGCGCTCAGCTCCTGCAACGCATTCAACACGGTGTAACGGGCTTGCAGCCTGCTCTCCGCATCCCTGAATTGCGCCTCCAGCGCGCGTTGACGGGCCTGCAAAGCCTGCGCGTCTTCCTCGCGGCGCGCCGCCGCGGCCCGCTGCGGCTGGAGGGCAAGCGATTGCTGCTCCGTGGCCCAATAGCGCCAGGTGCCGACTCCGACCAACGCCAGCAGGCCCACCAGCGCCACCACGGATCCCGTGACGCGACGGGTTTGCCTGCGTGTCCCCGCCGCGGCCGACGCTGTCAGATCGATGCCCCGCGCCAACCCCAGATCCTGAAGGGCGAGACCGATTGCGGCGCTGAACGCCGGCGTTACCGGGCCGGGCTCGCAGGGGAAAACCTCGATGGCGCCCCCGAGGACGCTCGAGACTGCCTGTGAAAGTCCCGGCGTCAGCCACCCGCCTCCGGTGGCGACGATACGCTCCACCGCCAGGGTCGCCGTTTGCTCCGCCGCCGCGAGCAGCGACCGCTCGACCTCGGCGCGAAGCGCCTGAAGCCACTCAGATACCTGCGGCGCCGACGCAGGGAGAGCCGCAAAACCCTCGCTCTGCCGGACGGTCTTCGCGGATGCGGTATCACACCCCAACTCAGCAGCGAAGGCGGCGGTCAGGTCGTCGCCGCTGACCGGCAGCGCGCGGCTGAGCACCCACGCCCCTGCGCAGAAGACGTTGACCACGACAGGCCCGGCTCCCAGTTCGATGAGCACCGCGGTCCCGTCACTCTCCGCGGCCTGGTCCCTGGCGCGCTGCAGATATGCAGTCGCCACCGCCGCCGAACTGACGGTCACCGCCGAAGCCCGCAGGCCGGCCTGCGCCAGTACGGCGCGCACGGCCTCGAGCGAGGTCCGCCGCACGGCGGCCAGCACCACACAGCCGCTCCCGTCCATCTCGAAATCCCACGCCATTTCCTCGAGCGGGAAAGGCACGTGCTGCTGGACCTCGAATTCGAGAATCCGGCGCGCGGTCTCCCGGTCCGTCGCCGGGATTCGTATGCGCTTCACCACCGCATCGCCGCGCGCGACGGCGCATACGACCCTGCGCCCGCGGATGCCTGCCGCGCGCATCGCCCGCGCGACGGCGTCCGCTCTTGCCGCATCGGACGAGTCCGCGATTTCCTGCGCCGCACAGGCAACGACACGTGCGTGCGCGCCCTCGCGAACCACCTCGGCCACCTTGACGTATCGGGAACCAATATCAACCCCGACGGCTTTACGAGCCATTGTTCACCTGCCCCAGGGGCGTCGTGGACTGCGCCGCCGCACCGGTCGCCAATGTCGTCGCGGGAGCTGGCTCCTCGCGCCATAGAAGCACCGTGGGCGGCTGCCCGCTTCGGTCCAGCAGCGCAAACACCCCGGCGCGGATCGGGCGGTCCTGCGCCTGCCCCAAGACCCGCACGCCGAATATGGATGATTTCGTCGCGATCCGGTCCGCCACCCGAATCATGTCCGACTGCGTGACCCCGGGAACTTTCGTCGCCAACTCCCCCTTGGTCGTCAACGGTTGCGCCGTGCGCTGGTTGATCAGCGCCTGCGCGGCCGACGCCGGCAGGCCGATCGCCTCCAGCACCGGCTCGCTCGCGGTATTCAGGTTGACCGTACCCTCAACGTTCGTGAAGTTCTGAGTGTAACTGATCCCTGGTATGTCTGGTACATAAAAGCAGTCGAGCAGTGCCACGCGTTTGTTCCACGACACCCCACTAATGTTCATGAATTGCCCCACCTGCCTCAGCCGTGTCTGCTGACGGGTTATCGCGTCCAACTCAGTGCGCGTCAGGGTGATGCCCTTATTGTGCGCCGCCGCCTGCAGGGCGTCGCGGGGCGCGGTAACAATGTTCAGGCGCCGCTGGGGGCGGCCGCTGCTGTCGTAATACACGTTGCGCTCCCCCGAACGCACCGTCACCAGGTTGCGCAAGCCCGGATTGGCGTCGGTCCCATCGCCCTCCCATAGCGCCGTGTCTACGCCGCGCACCAGCCGCAGTTCGTCAATCGTATCGAATGGACGATTGGCCGCCTCGTACGGCGAGGGCAGACTCAGATAATAGTCGGACTCAGCGCCCATCGGGCGCGCTTGCTCATCGGCGTCCCGCCAGTCGAGGATCGAGTCCGCTGCATCCTGGGTCATGCCGGGCAACGCCAGGAGCATGGATTCGGTCGCGGTGTTGATGTTGATCCGCGCGCTCTCATCCTCGATCACCGCGCTCACGGTGAACCCGGGTATGTCCAGTTCCACCGACGGCGGGGACGACACCGGGTACTGCCATTCGATGGCCCCCGTCTGAGCATCCTCAACCTGCACCCAGTCTGCCTCCGCCGCCAGGGAATCCTGCGAGGGATCGTGGTCGGCGAGCCAGGTGCGGCAGTAGTTGACGCCTGATTGGGCGGCGTAGAAGGACTGGAGCATCGCGGCGCGGTTGCCGGCCAGCAACACGTCGGTTCGCACCACCGAGGCAAAGGTGACCGCCAGCGCGGTAAGGATCATAACCGCGAACAGAGCCACTATCAGGGCCGCCCCTCGGCTGCCCGCTTTGCCTCTCACTCTGCCACTCATTGCGTTGCGCCCTTACTGCTAACCGCGCTAACCCCCATGCTCACGGGGACGCGCGCAACGGATCCCCGATCCCGATTGCCATCCCTCAAGGTGAGCACGATCTCCGCCGCAGCCGGCAGCGTGCCTTGCGTGGTGCTGCCGCTGGTCGACCGCGAGTCCCACTCGCTAACCCAATCCAACGCGGTCTTTGCGTCATAGAAGCGCAGCGTGAACGAGACCGCCCGGTCGCACAACAACTGCGCCGCTTCCGTGTCCAGGTTCTGCTCGTCGAGGGCTTCGGGCTGCGGCGGGCAGATCTCTTCTCGGTACAGCGCAAACGTTTCGCCGTCCTCCGCCGGTTCGGTGAAGTACACGACCTGAGTCAAGTCCGAGATGTTCTCGCCCGGCGCCTCGCCGGCCTCCGCCAGGTAGTCGAGCCGCTGCGAGCGCCGCGACAGCGTGGTCAGCTCGAGATAGCCGCGGCCGTCGCCGTCATCGCGAGATACGAAATACCCCTGGCGCCCCAGAAATGAGGCGCGCAGGTCCCGTCCCGCAGTGTCCAGCACCGCCTCCGCCTGCTGCGCATAGTTCGACCGCGCCTGCCCGGCCTGCCACGCGCTGAGGCACACCGACATCACCATCGCCACCCCCGCGCTCACCGCTGCCAGCAGCACCGCGCTGACCAGCAACTCGATCAGCGTGAAACCAGATTCTACCCGGATCATGGGGACGGCGAATACCAGACCAGAGTGAATGGGTTTTGTTCGTTGTCTCGATACCATACCGATACCTGCACCCGCGCCAGCCCCTGAAAGTCGCCCGACGTGATTTCCCACTGGTAGTAGTAGTCACCCAGGTCGCTCACCGTGGTCGCCTGCCCCGCCTCCGATTCGGCGGAGCTGCTCCCGCCGATGCCAAAAGCGGGTAGCTGCCCCGTGTCGAGTTCGGCGAAGGTTCCCTCGCTCGCGCCGGAGGTGATGCCCATCGCCTGGATCTCGGTCAACTTAACCTCCGCGAGCCGCGCCGCGGTGGTCCTCCTTAGGGCGGACGCCTGGGCCCTCGTCACCGCCGAGATGGCCGCCGCGGCAGCCGTCAGCCCCGTCGCGAGCAGCACTGCCGCGACGAGCAACTCGACGAGCGTAAAGCCTCTATCACTGCTGAGATTGCGCATCGCCCTCCACGACCTTCGCCTGTCCCGTCAGCGGCACGATGTTGACCATCCAGGCGCCCTGCGAGCTCTCCAGAACGATCTCTGCCTCCAGCGCTTGCCCATCCGGAAAGAACACGAGCGGCATGTCGGGGCCCGCCGGGTACCCCTCAACCGACATGGTGACCTGCTCCACCGCGTCGGGGATGCTGACCGCCTGCGCTCCGGCGAGCGCCAGTGGCTGAAAGTCCCCGTGAACCGGTGCGGATTCGCTTTCGGCCGTCAGGCGGAACCGCCCTTCTGCCTCGCGGTACTCGACCGCGACGCGCACCGCGTGGCAGATCGCGTAGTCGCGCGCCCTGCGCGCGAGCGCGGCCAGCTGCCAGGCGCAGTTGCGCGCCTGGCTGGCCCGCCAGAAACCGGCAAATGACGGCACCGCCACCGCGGCAAGCACCGCGATGAGCAGCGCCACCACCGACAGCTCGACGAGGGTGAAGCCTCGCCGGCCGCCTCTACTCCTCCCAGTTCGTGAGGTCCGCATCCGGGCCCTCGCCCCCCGCGCGGCCGTCGCGGCCGTAGGAGCTGATGTCGTAATCAAGGTTGTGCTCGCCGGGCGCCACGTACATGTACTCGCCGCCCCACGGATCCATGGGGATCGCTTTCTTGAGGTACGGGCCGTTCCAGTTCTTGGCCTCGGGTTGCGCGGTCGGCGGCTCGAGCAGGGCCTGCAGCCCCTGCTCGGTTGTGGGCGGGGCTCCGTTGTCGGCCGAGTACATGTCGATCGCCGTCTCCAGGCTCTTGATGTCCGCGATCGCCTTGGCTCGGCGCCCCTGTTCGGCACGCGCGAACACGCGTGGCACGATCACCGCCGCCAGGGCGGCAATGATGATCATGACAACCAAGAGCTCGACCAGGGTGAACCCGTTCTTCCTCGTTGTGCGTCTCATGGTGCTCCTCACTTGGAAAGGTCGACCGCGGAGTATATCTCGAATACCGGCAGCAGAACCGACAGCACGATGAATGCGACGATGCCACCCATGACCAGGATTATTGCGGGCTCGACCAGGCTCGTCAGCCGCCTCATCGCCTGATCGAACTGGAAGTCGGCCGCGTCCGCGTACCGGGTGAGCATGCCGGATAGATTGCCGGTTTCCTCCCCCACTGCGGCCATGTGTATCAGCGCGGGCGGGAAGGCGCTGCATTGAGCCATGGCGTGGCTGAGGCTCTCTCCCTCCCTCGCGCGCTGTTGCACGCTCTCTGCCTGCGCGCCGACGACGCGATTGGCCGACGTCGCCGCCGCGATGTCCAGCGCGCTCAGCATGGGAACGCCTCCCGCCAGCAGCGTCCCGAGAGTGCGCGCAAAGCGCGCGACGGTCGCGTTCGTCACCAGGCGGCCCAGGAAAGGCAAGCGCAAGAGCGCGCCATCCACCAGCTCGCCGCCGGCCTGCGTCGATGCGGCCTTCCGCACCCCGAAGTACAGAAGCACCAGCGCAACGGCGATCCACGGCCCGATGCGGGGGGCGTTATTCGCAATTGCCAGCAGCACCCGCGTCGGCGCCGGGAGCGCCTGCTTGAGGTCGGCGAAAACCACCGACAGGCGCGGTACCAGGAACGTGACCATGAAGACGACCGCGCCCACCGCCACCATCACGATGACCGCGGGGTATGCAAGCGCGGAGATCAGTTGAGTTCGACGCGCCTCCCGGGTGTCGAGGTATTCAGCCAGGCGCATCAGCACGGCGTCGAGATGCCCGCTGCTTTCGCCGGCGCGGATCATCTCCACGTAGAGTGTCGAGAACGTCCGCGACAGTGGCCTCAGCACCTCCGACAACGGCGCCCCGCGCTGCACCTCCTCGCTCACCGCCTGGAGCAGCCGCTGTTGACGGCCCTGAGATTGCTCGCGCAGGATCGCGAGGCAGCGGTGAAGCGGCATGCCCGAAGCCACGAGATCGGCCAGTTGGCGTGTCAGGACCGCGACCTCGCCGCGGCTCAACCGCGCGCTTTGCCGGCTTCGGCCGTTCGCTGACACGCCGGCACCGACGGGACCCTCGACCGCCGTCGGAAAAACCCCCGATACCCGCAGGCGCGACGCCGCGTCTCGCCGATCGCTCGCTTCGATCTCACCCGCGACGGCGACCCCATGAGCATCCAGGGCTTGATATCGATACGTACCCATTGACGATACCACAGTCGCGCCTGCCCGCCGGCCGCCAACTCCGCCACCGCGGGCAGACGCGACCACGACTCCCCTTACGGAACGTTAGCACGCCTCTCCCTGTGCGGCGCGATGCGCCGCTCCGGAGATGCGGCACAGCCGCATCCAGGGAGAGGTTGGGAGAGGGTAAGACGGTGGCGCCCGCGGCGGGCGGCAGGCTCCACGCTCACCCGGAAACTGCTACCGCACCACCTGCGGCATCCCCGTCGGGGGGGCAGGAGCGCCCGGACCTCTTGCGCCCCCGCGCATGCCGCCCGGCCCCTCGCCGCCTGCGCCACCCCTCATCCGGCCGCCGAAGCGGCCGCCGCCGCGCCCGCCGAAGCCCAAGCCGTTGTCAAGCACGCCTACGGACGTCAGCGAGACCCGCGCCCTCAGGGAAAGCGACTTGCTGAGCTGCGTGTCGATCGCCTTTGTCTTCTTACGGTAGGCGGTCAGCGCCGCGTCATACTTCTTCAGCGCCGCGGTCAGCTCCGCGTCGGTGGCCTTCTCATTGCGAGCCACTGCGCTCAGCGCCTCCAACTCACCCGAAAGGCCCATCATCGCATCCATCTTCGCGCGCGCCGCCTTCTCGGTGATCGCCTTCTCCTCCGGCGTCAAGCCGATGCGCTGCGCCAGCATGTCGATCATCTGCCCGGCATCGAAGCCGGGCCCCATGCGTCCTGGCCCCTGGCCCGGGCCGGGCGCCGAGGGCGCGGGGCCTGGTGCCGGCCCGGGCGCCGGCTGACTGAATGCCGGCCACGCCAGCACCGTCATCACTACCACTGTTGCGAGTGCGATCAGTCTCATCGTTCGTCTCTCCTTGCTCTCATGAAATCCTACCCTGGATTATCCATACTGCCGAGCGCGTCGGCGGGAGGACGTAGCATGCGCCCGCGTTTGATGCGCCCGTGGCGCATCTCCGGAGCGCCCCTTACATCGGGGCGCCAAGATCCCGATTCATCGGGATTCCGGAGCGCCCCGATACATCGGGGCGCCAAGATTGCGCGCGGATTATTCATGGCTGTGCGCGGCTGCGCCGCGCTCCGGAATGCACCTGAGGCGCACAAGTCGCGCGCAGCGCGATCACGGCAGCATGCGCGTCATCCGAGATCATCATGAATAATCCGGGCTACATCTCATCCCGCTGGCACGTCCGCAGCACTTCCTCCACCGTCGTCATCCCCTGCCGCACCTTCTCCCGCGCGTCCGCCAGCAGCGTCTGCATCCCCGCCGCCACCGCCAACTGCTTGATCTGCGATGCCGACGCCTTGCTCAGCACCTGTGACCGCACCTCTTCACTGATCGTAAGCAACTCGACTACAGCCGACCGCCCCAGATACCCGGTCGAGCGGCACCGGTCGCAGCCCAAACCGCGGCAGGCGGCGAAGGATGCGCGCTCCTCAGGTTCGACCCCCAGCTCCACCAGCGCTTCGGCGTCGAGTGTAATCGGCTCTTTGCACTCCCGGCATATCAGACGCACCAGGCGCTGGGCAAGGACGGCGATGACGCTGGACGCGACCAGGTATGGTTCAATGCCCATATCGAGCAGCCGCGTCAGGGCGCCTGCGGCGTCGTTGGTGTGCAGCGTGCTGAAGACAAGGTGGCCGGTGAGCGCGGCGTGGATGGCGATGTCCGCCGTTTCGTGGTCGCGTATCTCTCCCACCATGATGATGTCGGGGTCCTGGCGCACGATGTGGCGCAGCCCGCTGGCGAAGGTCAGCCCTATGTTGGGGCGCACGTTGATCTGGATGGCCCCGGGCAACTGGTATTCGACCGGGTCCTCGATGGTGATGACCTTGCGCTCGGGCGAGGTGATGAGGCTGAGGCCCGCGTACAGAGTCGTCGTCTTGCCGCTGCCGGTGGGGCCGGTGGCGAGGATGATGCCGTGCGGTTTGTGGATGACGGATACGAACTTCGCAAGCGTCGCCGCGGGCATGCCCAGATCTTCAAGCTCCATCAAGCCCACGCTCTTGTCGAGCAGCCGGATGACCACCCCCTCCCCGAAAAGCGTGGGTACCGTGGACACGCGCATGTCGATCTGCCGGCCCGAGAAGCGCATCCGAATGCGCCCGTCCTGGGGCAGGCGGCGCTCGGCGATGTTCAGGTCGGCCAGGATCTTGATCCGTGACACGATCGCCGGGTGCAGGCGCTTGGGCGGCGCCGAGGCCTCATGCAGCACCCCGTCGATCCGGTAGCGGATGCGTGTGTGGCTCTCGAATGGCTCGACGTGGATGTCGCTCGCGCGGTCCTGGATCGCCTGGTGCAACATGAGGTTGACGAGCTTGATGACCAGGGTCTCGGACGCCATCTTCTGCAAGTCCGAAACCTCGAGCCCATCCGTGGCCAGCTCATCCACCTGCACCTCGTCCATATCACGGAACATGCGTTCCATGTAGGACTGTTGGATGGCTTCCGCGATCTCCGACGCCGGCGCCAGCACCGGGCGGATCTCGCAGTTCACGAGCAGGCGCAGGTCGTCCAGCGCCGAGACGTTGAGCGGGTCGGCGGTGACGACGACGAGGGCGCCGTTCTCTTGCTGCAGCGGCAGGATCTGGTGCCGCAGAGCAAACTCGCTGGGCACCTTGAGCAATACCGCCGGGTTCAGCAGGCGTTCGACGTCGCGGACATACTCCAAGCCGAGCCGCTCGGCGAGGTAGCGCAGCACCGCCTCCTCGGGCGCCAGGCCGAGGCGCACCACCACCGCCTGCAGCGGCTGCCCGGTGCGTTCGCACTCCCGCGAGGCCTGCTGCAGTTGCTCTGTCGTGAGCAGCCCGGAATCCGCGAGCAGATCCCGAAGTGATTGACCGAGAGGAATTCCCATCCTTTGATAGCGTCCTTATGAGTAAGACGAACCCGGCGCCGAAATGTTACAAAATACCGCGGCGGTTCTTCAGGTATTTCGGCTGGCCGCGCCCGCTGCTTGGCAGTGCCCGGACCCGCGCCACCCCCAGTTCTATGGAGTCTCGCCTATCAGCGGATGACACCGCTGGTAGGCGAGACTACTCCGGACGAGGTTCGTATGGAGCGCGGCGGAAGCGATTAGCATATTCCCCTGATTCACGAACCTCGATAAGAACACCGCTGCCGCCTGCCTGCAGGAGGTCGCGCCCCAATCCCGAATGCGAAGGGCATGCGTTTCGCCGTCCAAGGAGCCGCTTCATGACCGCACTGCCAGACTCCGACACCAAGCTGCGCTGGTACCAGGGCCTCCCCCGCTACACCTGGCTCGTCCTCATCATCGCCGCCCTGGGCTGGCTCTTCGACACCATGGACCAGAACATCTTCACCGTCATGCGCCAGCCCGCGGTCAAGGAACTCGTCACGCCCCTGGTCTCTCCCGACCAACTCCAGGGCGCCACCAATTACTACGGCGGGGTCATCGTCTCGATATTTCTCATCGGCTGGGCGCTCGGCGGCGCCATCTTCGGCATCCTCGGCGACCGCATCGGCCGCACCCGCACCATGGTCCTCACCATCCTCATCTACGCGCTGTTCACGGGCTTGAGTGGCGTCGCGCAGACCTGGCAGCAGCTCGCCATCTTCCGCTTCCTCGCCGCGCTCGGCGTCGGCGGCGAGTGGGCGGCCGGCGCCTCCATGGTCGCCGAAGTCTTCCCGCAGCGCTCGCGCCCCATGGCCCTGGGCACACTCCAGGCGCTTTCCGCTGTCGGCAATATGACCGCGGCGGCGATCTGCTACGTCCTCGCGGGGGTGAGTTGGCGCTGGGCGTTCGCGGTGGGCATCGTCCCGGCGCTGGTCGTGGTCTGGATCCGGCGCTCGCTCAAGGAGCCCGAGCGCTGGCAGCATGCGAAAGAGGTCGCCGCGACCGATGTCACCAAGGAGCTTGGCGCCATCCGCGACTTGTTCACCGACCGGGTTCTGCGGCGCAACACCATCGGTGCGGTGCTGCTGGCGACGGCGGGGGTAGGCGGACTGTGGGGGGTCGGGTTCTGGACTCCCGACCTGCTCACCATCGTGCTCAAGCCGCTCAACCTGGCGCCCGACCAGGTCGGCCGCTACCGCAGCATGATGTTCTTCGTGCAGCAGGCGGGGGCGTTGTTCGGCATGTACGCGTATGCCGTCTTCAGCGAGCGCGTCGGCAGGCGCGGCGCGCTGCTCGTGTTCTTCATCCTGGCGTGGGCGGCGGTCGAGGGGATGTTCTGGACCGTTCACACCTTTACCGAGGCGATGATCTGGGCGCCGATTCTCGGCTTCTGCACGCTCGGGCCGTTCTCGGCGTACACCGTATACTTCCCCGAGCTCTACCCGACGCGACTGCGGACGACCGGCTGCGGCTTCTGCTACAACTGCGCGCGCGTACTGGCGGCCGGCGCGCCGTTCATCCTGGGCGGGCTCGCGCGGCACTTCGCGACCACCAGCGGCCAGGAAATGGGGTTCCGCATCGCCGCCGGGATCGTCGCGTGCATCTACGTCGTGGGCATCGTCGGCCTCGCCATCGCCCCGGAGACGAAAGGCTTGCCGTTGCCGGAGTAGAGGCGACGCAATGCCGCATGCGCCCGCGCAGGAGCGATGCGCCGTCACCTTGCCTTTGAGTGCGGCGCCCCGCCCCGCTGTCCTACTGCGGCCCGGTCTCCATCGGGAAATCGTCGGTGCGGAATGGCGATGCGGGCAGGCCCTCATTGTTATACAGGTTGACCTCAGGGTAGTTCGCCCAGCCGAGGCGCACCGCCACCGGATGCGCAACACTCACGCTCCAGACCATGATGCTGTCGCCCCGGATGCGCGCGCTGGCATTCACGAACCTGCGATCCTCGCCGGCAACCGCGAACCCCGTGAGTCTGCCGCCTTTCGCCACCAGCCCGCCATCGACGCTGTTGAGCCGCAGCGTGACATAGCGGCCCTCAACACGCATCGACTTGAAGCTCGGGCCGCTGTCGATGACCGGTTTGCCATACACAATGCGCAGCGCCGCCAGCGCCAACCGCCCGCCCACCGGGTCCTTCTGTTTCGGGTGAATGTCCTTCTCATCGCCGACATCGGTGATGACCGCCATCGCCGTCCGCGGCACGCGCTGGGCAGTCAGCAGTTGCGCCTCCCGCAGCTCCGCCCACGCGCTCTCTTTGGGCAAGAAGTCGCGGGCCTGGAACGGCGCAAGCTGGACGAAGAGGAACGCGAGGTCGCCTTCATTCCAATCCTGGCGCCAGTTCTGGATCATCGCTGGGAAGAGGGTGCGGTACTGGTACGCCGCGCCGGCGTTCGACTCGCCCTGGTACCAGATCGCGCCGCGCAAAGCATACGGGATGACTGGGGCGATCATGCCGTTGTAGAGGCCGCCCGTGTTGGGCGTGATCGCGCTCTGCAAATCGGGGATGGACTCCAGGCACGACCGCCGCGTCCACTGCTGGGCCGCGGTGCCCCCAACTGAGGAATTGATGAGGCCGACGGGCACGTTCAGCGCCTTGCGCAGGTCGCGGCCGAAGAAGTAGGCGACCGCGGAGAACCCGCCGATGGTGGTCGGCCCCGCCTCGGACCAACTACCTTCGACATCGGTCGCCGGCGCGGGCAGATCGGCGTGCGGCACGGTGAACAGGTGCAGCATCGAGTCGCTCGAGGCCGCCTTGACAGCGTCGGCGTCAGCGCTCAGGTCAACTGGCCATGCCATGTTGGATTGGCCGCTCGCGATCCACACCTCGCCGACCAGGATGTTCTTCAACTCGATGGTGTTCTCGCCCGCGATGGTCATGGTGAACGGCCCGCCCGCTTGCAGCGAGTTCAGCCTGATCATCCACTTGCCATCCGTCGCGACTGCGGATACCGTCTGATCCTGAAAGGTGACGGTCACCTTCTCCCCTTCGGCGGCCGAGCCCCAGATCGGCACCGGCATCCCCTGCTGCAGCACCGCCCCATCGGAGATAAGGCCGTTGGGCTTGACCGCGGCCTGGACCGCGGCGACGCAGACGAACAGTAGAACCAACGATAGCCGTGTGACATGTACCGACGCGAGTCTTCTCACCACTCCTCCTCTTCGTCAACCGTGATCGGCTTGGGGTCATCAGCCGAAAAACCGATACTGCTTCATGCGGCTCTTAGTACTACAACGCGATTTTGGGTTCAGATTCCTTGGCTATCCGATTCAGCAGTGAAAGCAGACGCCCCGTCCATAATCGCAAACATATGTATGAATTGAACTCGCTTTTCGTCTTCTCGCGAGGCTGCAACCAGGGGTGAGCGCCGGAACAGTTGCGAAGTCACGTTGTAGTATTAGAGCGTGTGTGAAAACCCTGTCGCCCTTGGTGTCATTCCGAGTTGGCTCGCGCTTGCGCGAGCTCCGGAATGC
>Ga0315284_10009919_pt1 | contig 13560 bp, 9 predicted proteins | sample YL17G09_16_MG_FD_203696 | JGI IMG/M metagenome (GOLD analysis project Ga0315284, IMG submission 203696) | Sediment microbial communities from Yellowstone Lake, YNP, Wyoming, USA - YL17G09_16 | ecosystem: Environmental > Aquatic > Freshwater > Lake > Sediment | place: USA: Wyoming | collected...
GGAGTGGCGTCGAACAACCCACACGGTTGCGTTAAAGACGCCACTCCGCTGCGGCTGCGTGGCTTACTACGTACGGGCTTGCCGGTTTTCGGAATGGCTTTTTCAACAGTCCCACAGTCCCCCTTCGTGCGAGAGGCAAGCCTATTTACGAAGGGGGGACAGTCCCCGACGGTTGGCCATTCCGTTTGCTCGCACAGCAGGAAATCCATCCCCCAATGTGTAACTGAGCCATGAATTGTCGCTAAAGGAGTTCAACATGACCCGACCTTTCCTTATGCTCGCTTTGATGCTCGCGCTTGCGCTAACAACTCTCGCGCAGCAGGCGCCGATTGTCGATGAACCGCTGGGGGCGCGGTATTCGCTCGGTATGACGCTCTGGCACCTCGGCCATAATGCCGAGATGATCGGGCGGTTTCACGAATATGTGAAGGCACAGGGATTGACGCCGGAGAAGCTGCTGCCCGCCGCCGCGTTGAAACCGCCGGCGAACACGATGCGCATTCTCCTCGAGCCGGAGTTGTTGAGCAAGGAGCAACTGAACGGCTGGCAGGCCAACAACGAGGCGATCACCAGCGGCGCGGGGGACGCCGGGCCGACCGTCAGCATCCCACTGCGCGTGCCGCGCGCCGGGCTGTACCGACTGTGGGTGCAATACTATGCCAATCTCAACTCCCGCGGCGTCACCTTCCTGAAGATTTACCGCACCGGGCAGGAGTCGCTCGGCCCTATCTGCCAGCAGGACGAAATCTACGACATGCCCGCCGCCGACAAGGCCGGGTATGCCTGGAAGGACCTGCTCGTCGATCTGCCGGCGGGCGATCTCACCCTCCAGCTCGGGCACGTCACCCGCTGGTGGCACGGCCCCGGCAATTACGATCTGCGCCGCATCGACTGCCTGTATCTGACCGACGAGCTGTGGGCGGCACCCCCGGCGGTGGACGCGCGCAAGGCTCTGCGCGACGCGAATAAGCCGGACGGCATCCAGTGGACGATCACCGTCCCGCTCGCCGACGTGCAGACCTGGAAATGGTGGCAGGTCCGCCCGCTCTCCTGGGAAGACGCGAAGGCCAACCCGAAGCTCTTCCAGGTGAGCCGGCAGTTCCGGCAGAGCGTGATCGACGAGCTGGCGAAGAAGGAGTATGACGAAGCCAACAAGCCGGACTACCGGGCGCCCGAGCGCCAGGTGGTCTACAACGAGGCATGGAACATGGTCGCCAACCCGGTGCGCGCTCGACGGCAGATCGAGACCCTGACCGCCGACGTCAGCCGCGAACAGCTCAATTATCATTATGTCTGGCATGACGTGGGCAGCAACATCGAAGGTTTGCGCGCCGACGGCAATTATAAGGACACCCCCTACGCGAAATACGGCGGCTGGTACGGCGGCCCCGGCAGGCTGGAGGCCAGCTACGGCAACCCGGTCGGCACCGTGACGACGAACGTGCCGGTGACCGTCCCCGGCAACTACACCCTGTGGGTGCTCTCCAACTCCACCAATATGGGTTACACCGCGCCCTGGTTCGGCAAGGTGAGCGCCGGCGCCAGGGAGCAATTCACCTATCACCACGCGGGGAAGATCCCCAGTGTGTGGACCAAGATGGGCGAACTGACGGTGGAGAAGCCGGGGAACGTGAAGGTGGACTTCATGCTGGACGGCGCCGGCGCGGGCGGCACCTACCGGCGCATCTACACCCTCTTCCTGGTGGACGACACGAAAATCATTCCCAGCGGCACCGTGCGCCCGCCGTGGACGATGGAAATGTTCAGGCAGCGCGCCGCGCTGGCCGGGGTGAAGCCGGCGGATAAGCTGCTGCTCTGGCTGACGGACAATCCCTACCGCCCGCTCTCGCAGGAGGTCTGGGCGGATAAGGTGACCGCGGGAGACGGCTGGCCCTACGCGCCGGTTGCCGGCACAACCCGCGTGAAAGAGATGCTGATGGCGGGCGACTGCTGCCGCGCCGTGCAGGTCGGCCTGCACAACCTGACCGATCAGCCGCTCACCCTGGACGTGCAGCCCGGCCCGCTCATGAATAAGACCGGCGCCTTCCCCGCCGTCACCTGGCGCGCGGAAGCCTTCATCCCCTACGGCGGCGACCGCCAGCAGTGGACGCCCTTCTTCCTCATGCGCCGGCCCAACATCACCGTGCCGCCGCTGAACGCGGCGGGCGTCTGGCTCACCGTCGATACGCACGGCGTGCCCGCCGGACAATACGAGGCGCAGGTGAAATTCAGCGGCGCGGGCATCCCCATGCAGACCGTGACGCTGAAAATCCGCGTCTCCGCGGTGAAGCCGACGCCGAAGCAGACGGTGCTGGTGGACGGCTGGACGCAGCCGCACGAAGGGGAAGCCTACCTGCGTGACTTCGTGCAGCACGGCATGAACGTGTGGCCGGGCGAGATCAGCAAGGCGGACATGCGAAAGTGGGGCATCAGGCAGATCCGGCTGGTGCTCGGCTCGCCGAACGGCGTCGCGGACGCCATCGCCCGCTGGAAGGCGCTGGGCCTAAATTATGACGATTACTTCGTCGGCATCATGGACGAGCCGGGAGGAGTTACCGAAGAAGCATTGAAGCCGTTCCTCGACGTGGCGAAGGCGATCCGCGCTGCCGATCCGAAGGTACGCATCTGCTTCAACCCGTCGGAGGCGGCGCAACTGGCCACCTTCCAGGTGCTGGCGCCCTATTGCGATGTGTGGAATCCGTATAGCATGCACGTCTTCTCGCCGTATTGGGGCAATCCGGAGAAGTGGAAGATCTTCCATCCCAAGCCATGGATGTGGTACACCACCCCCTGCCTGTGGGACAAAACCGCGCGCGAGCCGGGCATCCGCACCGTCCCCTCGCAGCCGGGGAACTGCGTGGGCGTCGCCTTCTTCGCGCTCAATTACCCCTGGCGCGACCAGTGGGACACCGGCTACGAGCAGATCGGCGACGCTTCCACCATGGGCGCCGTCATCTCCCGCCACGGCCCGGTGGCCCCCATCGTCTACGAGCAGATGCGCGAAGCGAAACAGACTGCCGACCTGGCGATGATGGTCCGCGAGCGTCTGGGGGTCAAAACCTTCGACGAAGTGAAGGATCCCGAGCAGCAGCGCCTCATCCGCGAAGGCACCGACGAGGAGCTGATCAAGTGGCTGGAGGCGCATAGGCCGGGGGACTGACCCCGACTTTGGTGCCCGGTCGGAAGATAACAATGCCCGTCTGAGGGTCTGTCCCCACGAACAGGAAAGCTTGCCTATGCGTGGGGACTGACCATCAGACGGGTGAAGAATTGGTAACAGGTAGAAATTCGAGGTCAGTCCCCAGGGCCGCAAAGGAGCATATCATGTCCACCCGCAATTTCAGCCCGCAGGCCATGTTCGAGCAGTGGGCGCGGCAGCAGACGCCGCGGTACCGGTTCACCGGCAGCACGCCGGGCGATTTCGCCGCCTGGAAGGATGCCGCGCTGCCTGCCGTGCTGGCGACGCTCGGGGAGTTTCCGGAGAAGGTGCCGCCCAACGCGGAGCTGGAGGCGATCTACCGCGCGGCGGGCGTACCGGAGCGGCTGGTGCTCGACATCATCCCGAAGGGGCACGGCTGGGGCGGCGACAAAACGATCCCCTTCTTCAAGGAACAACTGCTGGACAGCCGACTGCCGCTCGGGAAGTGAGCTATCCATGTTCATTGACATTCACGTCCACACCGTCTCCCGACCCGCGCCGCTGCGCAACGGCGCCACCGCCTTCGCCGCGCCGGAATTCCTGATCAAGCGGTACAACATGCTCGGCATCGAGACGGCGGTGATCCTGCCCACCGTCAACCCGGACGGCGCCCACCAGATCCAGTCCAACGAGGAGGCGCTGGAGATCGCCGAGCGCTTCCCCGGGCGGTTCGTTCCTTTCTGCAACATCGATCCGCGCATGGATACCAATGACGGAAACGCCAACCTGGACTTCCTGGTGGGGTATTATCAGGCGCAGGGGTGCCGGGGGTGCGGCGAGGTGTGCGCCAACCTGCCTTTCGACGACTCGCGCGTGGAAACGCTCTTCTGCGCCTGCGAGAAATACGGCATGCCGCTCACCTTCCACATTGCGCCGCAAATCGGCGGGTGCTACGGGCTGTATGACGAACCGGGGCTGCCGCTGCTGGAGAAAGCGCTGCAAAAATTCCCCGGCCTGACCTTCCTCGGCCACTCGCAGCCCTTCTGGGCGGAGATCGGCGCCGTCGATCCGGCGGAGCGCAACAGCTACCCGTCCGGCCCGGTCACACCCGGCCGCCTGGTTGAACTGATGCGCCGCTATCCCAACCTGTGCGGCGACCTGTCCGCCGGCAGCGGCTGCAACGCCGTCAGCCGCGACGAAGCTTTCGGCGCCGGGTTCCTGGAGGAATTCCAGGACCGGCTCTACTTCGGCACCGACATCTGCCACCCGGACACGCAGACCCCGCTGGTGGACTACCTGCTGCGGCTGCGGGCGGAGGGGAAGATCACAGAAGGCTGTTTCGCCAAAATCGCGCGCGGCAACGCCGTCCATCTTCTGGAGCGCGGACTGCCAATCCGCGCGTGAATGTTATCATCAATAAAGTCTTTCTCTTGCTCTTACTCTTTCTCCCCTGCGTTAAGAAGTAAACCGAGGAAGAGAACGGATAAAGCAACTATAACTCTATCCGTTCTTTTCCTCCGCCTCCATGGGAAAGGAGGGGAGAAAGAGAAAGAGGAGTGTTTATCATGTCGAGGACGATCAGCTCCAACGACTGCTGCGGGAACGCTGCCGGCCGGAGTATACTGCCTGGGTCCGCTTCCTATAGGCTCGCGGGGACGCTCACCCTCCCATAGGTGCGTCCTGCCATAAGATCAACGCTGCTGAAAGATCGCCCAGAATAAAATCCACGGATCGAGCAGGTAGGAGCCGCCCTGTTCCGTCACGCGGAAGAGGAAGTGGGTGTGCTGGTGGGCGCCGACCGCGGTGCCGGCGGTGGTGGCGTAGGGGGTGCCGGCGGGGAGCGGGGCGTGCTCCGGCGCCAGCATGTCGATCAGGTGATGGGCCTGCAGGCGCCACTCCGAACCGTCCGGCCAGCGGCGTATGCCGCGCCAGCGGTTGTTGTTGAAGCCGGCGGCGACGGTGTTGAAGAGGCAGTGGTCGTCGAAGGAGATCGGCGCGGTGAGCACGGTGTCCGCCGGCATGTTGATGTCCAGCCCGCAGTGGGCGGCGATGCCGCCATACGGCCCCATCCAGCAGTCTTCGCCGAAGTAGCAGTCGCGGATATCCAGTCGCCCCGCCGCGTTGGGGTACCACGGCTGCGGGGGTTCCGGGCAGATGGGCAGATCGGCCTCCTGCACCACTAAACGGGCGTCGTGGTCGGGTGCGCAGATCAGGCCGCAGCGCCAGTCCTTCTCCACCATGAAACCACCGGCCGAGGTGAAGGCGCAGGCCGCCGCGTCGAACCACACGTGCACGCCGTCGATATTCCAGGGATCGGCAAAACTGGCCTGCGTGCCCACCTCGCGGCGCAGGGAATGCTCCCGACCGTTGACGCGCACGATGCAGGAGAAGGCATAGGCCGAGATATCCCCGCTGCCGTGCCCGGTGTCCCGGTTCCCATACGCCGCGTAATCGTGCCCGATCACCTCCGCCGCCGTCTCGAGCAGCGTCATCTCCCAGCACCCGCCCCGGCGCAGGGTGAAGCGCAGGGTCTCCCCGTGATGCAGCCCGAACGGCGTCAAGGTCGGCTTGGATGCGCGCAGCAGCATGGCGATCTCCTCTATACGCCCGGATACAGCGTTTCATTATACTGCGTCGGCAAGCTGAACGGGGCGGCGTTGGCGTAGATGCACATCCCGCGCGCGCCGAAGAGCAGCACTTCCTCGCGGCTATCGCCCCAGACGTCGGCGGCCAGGCCGTAGTAGCCGCAGTGCGGGGCATCGGCGGCGGGCGCGGCGGGATATTGCATGGTGAGCGTCTCCACCAGGTTGCCGTCGCCGTCGAAGATCGCCTCGCCTTCGCCGGGTATATAGCGGTACAGCATTTCATCGCCGTGCCACTCGCAGGTGACCAGCCCGCGGCTATACATCAGCAGGGCATCCGGCGCGCTGGGACCGAACCAGCCGATGCGCACGCCGGCGGCAGCCCAGGAGCCGGCGGGCTGCTCGCGCCGCCACAGCTCGCGCCCGTCGAGATCGTACAGGTACAGGGTGGCGGGGCAGCTCGGGTCGCCGCGCTGCCGGCCGCGATCGATCACCATGACCTGCTGCTCGGAATCCCGCCGGAAGCGTCCCGGCACCACGTGCTGGGCTTCGTTCAGCGGGTGATGCCACAGTGTCGTGCCGTCGCCCCCGAGGCAGTGCGCGCCGCCGTTGCCGAAGAGCAGTCGCCAACCTCCGTCCGCCAGGCGCACCATGGCCGCGGCATCCTGATGGTGGCCGCCGTCGTCGTGCCGCCAGAGCACGCGGCCATCGTGGTCGATGAGGGCAAAGCCGACGAACACCTCGTCCCGCCCGTCGCCATCCACGTCCCCGATGGCGGGGAAATGCCCCACCGAACCTTCCCAGTGCCACAGCACCTGGCCCGAATGGGCGACGCCCCACATATTCCAGTAGCGATCCTTCACCACCAGGTCCCGCCGCCGGCCGGAGCCGGTCAGGTCGGCAAAGAGGAAGCAATCATCCGCCGGCGCGGGCAGGGGAAAGCGCCGCTTTTCCACGCCCGTCGCCGCGTCGAGGACGATCATCACGGCCTCCCCTTCGTAGCGCAGCGCGCGCTCCACCGCGTAGCCGGCGCCGGGATACAACTCGGCATACCGGGCCTGCTGCACGTACAGCACCTCGTTGGCGCCGTCACCGTCCCAATCGAAAAGCTGCACCGGCAGATCGCCGTAGATAAAGCCGTGCTCCAGGGAAGGCGTGCCGCGCTGCCACAGCACTTCGCCGCCGAGGGTCGTCGCGGTCAGGCAGGTGATCGCGCGCGTGCCGTAGTCATTCTGCACGAACAGCAGGTCCGGCGCGCCATCGCCGTTCAATTCGCCGATCCGCACGGTCTCCGCCCCGAAATCCCGCACGTCGAGTGCGCTCACCAGGTGGGTTGCCATGGGATTGCCTCCACTCGTTGTTTCTTACTCTTTCTCTTACTCTTTATCTCTCCCCGTTTCCCAGGTAAGCGGAGGAAGGGAACGGATAGGATGATGTTCACTTTGTGCGTTCTTTTACTCCGTATTACTGGGAAATGGGCAAGAGAAAGAGAAAAAGAAAGAGTAAGCGAAAGAGATGTACCTTGTTAAGCGCTACCTTATTTTATACAAATCACCGTGACGGGAATACGTATTCCACCTCTTCATCGAACGGCGCAACCTTACCCGCCGCCACATCGTAGAGCCGGGCGTGGCTGATCTGCGCAGCCGTGCAGATCGCCTCGTGCGGGTGGCGGCAGAGGTTGAGGAATTCGTGCCAGGTCAGCGCCGTCATCATGCCGCAAGTATAGCCGATCCAGAGCGTGAAAGCGAGCAGGAGTATCGGAGGACGGGAACCACGGAGACGCAGAGACACAGAGACAATAATTAACTCTCTGTAACCGCTCAATTGGTTCTCATACTCATACTCATACTCATACTCATACTCATTCTCAATTCATGCTTGTTGGTAAATTAAATCCGCTCTCCCGTAAAAAGAGAGTTTCCGGTCTGGTGGTTGAGTAGGCAAGAAAGCCTTCCCGCCTTTTCCATCACCCCCGCGCCGTATCGAAACGGTACTCCGTTCGTTAAACCACCGCGTCGTAACGCTCTCCTGCCTACTCAACCACCGAACCGGGCGCTATGATCGGCTTCAAAGAGACAGAAAGCGAGCAGCTCTTTTTCCGCCGCGTTCGCGGGTATGATATACTGATCTGCCATGGCTGATCGGACACTGACCACGAAGGAAATATTCCGCGGGCACGCGGCGGGGCCGGGACGGGTGACCGGCGGCGCGTTTCGCTGGCACGGCGTCTCGGTGGGGTTCACCCTCGACGAGGCATTTCCGCCGGCGGAACGGCTGGAGCGGGCGTTTGCCGCGGCCGACGACGTGATGGCCGCGCGCATCGCGGTGGCGGATGAGACGCTGCGGCCGTTGCTGGAGGTGCAGCGGCTGATGCTGGACGATCCCGAGCTGCGCGAAGGCGCGCTGGCGCTGGCCCGCGCGGGGACGGACCCGGCGCAGGCGGCGTTGACGATCTCCGGACAACAGGCTGCCCTGCTGGAGGGCATGAGCACCGAGTATTTCCGCGACCGCGCTATCGACGTGCGCGCCGTGGGCAAATTGCTGGCGGATATCCTCGCCGGCTCCGACGCGGCGGCCGCGCCGCCCGGCGCCGTGGTGCTGGCGGAGGAGCTGGCGCCGCTGGATACCGCGCAGCTCAGCGAGGCCGGCGTGGCTGCTATGGTAACCGTGCGCGGCGGCCCGACCTGCCACGCGGCGATCATTGCCCGCGCGTGGGGCATTCCCGCGGTGGTGGGCGCGCCGCCCGAAATTCTGCGCATCCCCGACGGCACCCCGGTATTGATCGACGGGAACGCCGGGCTGATTATCGCGAACCCGACGCCGGAAGACCTTGTCGAAGAAGTCGAGGGCTCTGCTCCGGTCATCACGCTGCCCCGCCGCGTGCCGGTCTACGCGAATATTGGCGCCGCGGCGGAGGTCGAGCGCGCGCTGGAGCACGGCGCGGAGGGCATCGGCCTGCTGCGCACCGAGTTCCTCTTCCAGGGACGCGCAACGGCGCCGGGTGAGGACGAGCAGGCGGCGGAATACACTGAGATCCTGCGCCGCATGGCCGGGCGGCCAGTCATTATCCGCACGCTGGACATCGGCGCGGACAAGCCGGTGGCTTTCCTGCCCCGGCGCAACGAGCCCAACCCGCAGCTCGGGCTGCGCGGGGTGCGGCTGTCCCTGCACGAGCGCGAGCTATTCACGACCCAGCTTCGCGCCCTGCTCCGCGCTTCAACCGCCGGGACGTTGAAGATCCTGCTGCCCATGGTGACCATCACCGGCGAGGTGCGCGAGGTGCGCGCCATGCTGGAGGGGATGGCGGCGGAGCTGAATGTGCCCGTACCGCCGCTGGGCGCGATGATCGAGGTGCCGCTGGCGGCGCTGGCGGCGGCGGAGCTGGCGGGCGCCTGCGATTTCTTCAGCCTGGGCACCAATGACCTGATGCAATTCCTGCTGGCCGCCGATCGGCAGCACGCCGGCGTCGGCTACCTGCACGCCGCCGAGCACCCCGCCGTGTGGAGCCTGATCGGGCACGTCATCACCGCCGCCCACGCCGCCGGCATCCCGGTGGGGGTCTGCGGCGAATGGGGCGCCGACCCGGAGAAACTGGCGAAGCTGATCGAGCTCGGCATCGACTCCGCCAGCGTGGCGGTGGGCGCGCTGGGTCGGGTGCTGGCGATGCTGCCGAATTTGTAAGAAGCCTCTCGGGGGACTGTCCCCGCCTGTAGTGCTCGGTTGTAAGAAAACAATGCCGCCGCAGGGACTGTCCCCAACGGTATACGTTTACGAATTTAGTCATTAACGCTACCGGTTGCTGTGTAAGGCCGTATCGTTGACGACTTTGGCGTGGAAACGGATCCCGTAGGGGACAGTCCCTGCAGTAGCGTTGTTTTCTTTCCGCCGAGCATTAAAGGCGGGGACAGTCCCCCGAGAAGTTATACTGCTTTTTCTCCCACGTATCTTCGCCGTTTCTCCTCGATGCTGGCCAGCATGTGCTGGTAGGAATCGACGAAGGATTGCACGCCGTCACGGGTGAGCCGGTCGGTGACGGCGTCCAGATCGACGCCGACCGCGGCCAGCGCGCCGAGCTGCCGCTGCGCGTCCTCGATGCCGGACATCAGCGTCAGGTCCGCGCGGCCGTGGTCGAGCCAGGCCTGCAGCGTCTCCAGCGGCACGGTGTTGACGGTGTCCGGGCCGATCAGGTTGTCCACGTACATGGTGTCGGGGTAGCTCGGGTTCTTCGTGCTGGTGCTCGCCCACAGCGGGCGCTGCACCCGCGCGCCACGGTCCGCCAGTGCCAGCCAGCGCGGGGTTTTCACCACCTCCAGGAAATACGCGTAGGCCACCTTGGCGTTGGCGATGGCGGCCTTCCCCTGCAGCTCCTTCTCGCTGCGCGCCTCCAGTGCCCTGTCCACCGCGGTATCCACCCGGCTGACGAAGAAAGAGGCGACGGAGGCGATGCCGGAGATGTCCCGTCCCGCGGCGACCCGGTCCTCCAGGCCGCTGATGTAGGCGTCCAGCACGTCGCGATACTGCGCCTGGGAGAAGATGAGGGTGACGTTCACGTTCACCCCGCGGGCGATCAGCGCGCGGATGGCCGGCGCGCCTTCCGCGGTGGCCGGCACTTTGATGAAGACGTTCGGCTGCGGGAAGAGGGCGGACAGCCGGCTCACGCTCTCGATGGTGGCGGCGGTATCGTAAGCAATCAGCGGGCTGACCTCCAGACTGACGTAGCCGTCGGCGCCGCCCAGCGCATCGTAGACCGGCAGAAACAGGTCCGCCGCGCTCCCGATATCCTCCAGCGCCAGGTTGAGGTAAATCTCCTCCGCCGATTTCCCCAGCAGCGCCAGCCGCCGGATTTCCTCGTCGTAATCCTCGCTGCCGGCGATCACCTTGTCCAGGATGGTCGGATTGGCGGTAATGCCGTGCACCCCCCGGTCGATCCACCCGCGCAGCTCGCCGGAGGCAATGAACCCGCGCCTGATGAAATCCAGCCAGACCCCCTGCCCGAGATCGTCGAGTTCCTGAAGTGTCGGCATGGCGCCCTCCCGTAAGTGACTAGTGGCGAGTGACCAGTGACCGGTCACTTGCCACTCGCTTGCTGATTAATGACAGTGCTGGGTCCGGTCGTTGAGTAGGCAAGTAAGTGTTTCGGATCTTTCCGTAGCTCTCGTACCGTTTCGATACGGCTTGTCGGCTACGGAAAGATACGAGAAGGCTTTCTTGCCCAACCCGGCGGAGCCGGAACCAATAGGCTTTTCTCTAAAAGAGAACGATCCTGACTTTTGGATCACGGTTGGGCTTTGTCCATATCTTTTCAGGGAAATTCAGATCAGCGGATCGATTTTCTCAACACGGTGTAGAGAATTTCCCTGAAAAGATACTACCATTGACAAGTATATTACGATGTGAGGTGCTGTTGCAATGAAGCACGAACGGGACAAGGTGGGCGAATGGCCGGTGCGATCGACAAAGGTCGGGCGGGAGGCGTTGTCCGGTTACAGATCGACCTGGACCTTGGCGACTACAAACTTCGCGCGCTGCATGGCGTCGCGGGAGATATAGCCCAGGTCCTGCAGCACGTCGGCCAGCGCGGCGGCGCGCACGGCGACGTTGGCGACCATCACCCGGTTGGACGGGTGCCGGCTCAGCTCTTCGGACAATCGTTTCAGCTCGGCGATCAGCGGGTTGTTGATCTCGGCGTTCTCCGCGATGCGCAGCAGGGTTTTGACCATGTTCTGCAGGTCAACGACGGTGGTCTTTTCCTGGGTGATCCCGCGGATCATGCGCACGGCGTTGAAGACCTTCTCCGACAGGCCGCGGACCTTCATGGCCTCCATGGCGCCTTCGATGAAGCCCTTGTCCAGCATGAGCTTCAGCTCGCTGTCCAGCAGGTTCGAGGCGTATTGCAGATCGAGCGTATCGCACTTCTCCACGTCCAGCGGCGGCACCGACATCGCTTTTTCCGCTTCGTCCCGGATGATCTCCCGAACCGGTTTGCCGCCGATCACCCACGTATCCTGCGCCATGTCGGGTTCCATGCCGGCGAAGATATGGATGTCTTCGGGGGCGTGATTGCGTATGTTCTGCCAGAGCATCTCCTCGATGCGCGCGCGCAGGTGGGGGTCTTCCAGCTGCGTGCGCAGGTTGCGGGCGGTATACAGCAGGTTGGCGAATTGCCGCCCCAGGTTCTCCCGCAGGGTGGTCTGTTCGCTGATCGAGGGAATCTCGAACTGGGTGATGCCGGCGCCGTTCAGTGAGATGCGGCAACCGCTGGCATCCCAGCGCAGGGTCACCTCCAGCTTCCCGCTGCGCGGCGTGCGAATCAGGTGCTCGCGCACCGGGTAATCCGGGAGCTGCAGATTCTCCTTCTCGGTGACGATATCCAGCCAGCTCGAGCCTTCTTCGACCTCCACCTCGATGGTCGATTCCGCCTCGCCCTCGAAGGGCGTATTGCGCAGGATGACCGGCGTATAGGATCCGCCTTTGCTCCAACTGAACACGCTGAGGGTGTGCGGCACCTGCAGCATCACCCGCTCGCCCTGGTACATCGCCGCGCCGCGGGCCACGCATTCCATGGGGAAGGTGTTCAGCGGATCGAAGGCCTCCAGCACCTGCGGCCGGTCCGCAAAGACTTCGGCCATCATGTCATACAGGCAGCGCATGCGCATCGGGCCGCCCACGAGGATGACGCGGTCGAGGGTGGCGCGCGCTTCAGCGACGCGGTCCGCGTTATTGTCGGCGATCTCCAGCAGCGTCCGTTCGACCAGCGCCCGGCAGCGGGACACCACCGAGCCGGGATCCTCGTAGGTGCGCGGCTCCTTGTAGGCGACGACCTTGCGCAGCGTCTGGTCATCCAGCGTGTGCATCACCGGCTTGCGGATCAGGTCGGTGTCGATGGTGGCCTCCAACACGGTGCTGACATAGCCGGTGCCGGAGGTGGAGACGGCGATCTTCGCTCGCTCGATCGCCTCCATCAATTTACCCTGGTTCACCTGGTCGAGGTGCGGATAGATATCGCGCAGGTACGGGGCTTTGCGGTCATCCAGCAGCACCTGCTCGAGGATCTGGTAATCCATGTCCCAGCCGCCCAGCTCGTCGTCGCAGCTCTGCGTCACCGGAATCCACTCGCAACCGGAACCCACGCGGACAACGTTGCCGACCACAATGTCGGTGGTGCCGGCGCCCATATCGACGACCATGATCATCTCTTCGTCTTTCTGGGTGCCGCTGGCGATGGCCGCCGCCAGGGGTTCGGGGATCAGGTGCACGCCGCCCGCGCCGAAAACCTGCTCGCCGGCCCACATGGTGGCGCGCAACGGGGCGTCGTCGAAACCGGCGGGGACGGTGATGACGACCTGGTCGATGCGCGTGCCGTGCATGCGCCGCATCTGCAGTTCGGCGTCTTCGCGGATCTTCCCGAGCAGGAAGGTGGCGATCTCCTGCGGGGTGTATTGCTTGACCTGCCGCTTGCCGACGCGGATGAGGACTTCGCCGGTGTCGCCGCGGGTGATGCGGCCTTTGAATTCATCGAGGGTGCGCCGCCGGCTGAAGCCGTTATGGGTCTCCATGCTTTTCACGACGTAGTCGTAGGAGTGTCCCATCAGCCGCTTGACATGCCGGACGATCAAATCGGCGGCGCCGTGGAACTGGCGTTTAGCCAGCAACCCCGCGCAGGCGGCGTTGCCGTAAACATCGAATGCGACGTAGGACGGGAAGATGAGTCCTTCTTCCGTCGGTCCCTCGACGGGTTGAATCATATGGGTCACACCACCCACCGCGACCGCCGCCGCCGAATTGGATGTTCCCAGATCAATGCCAAGTATCGCCATCGAATTCGGCGGCGGCGGT
>Ga0315284_10009920_pt1 | contig 13559 bp, 13 predicted proteins | sample YL17G09_16_MG_FD_203696 | JGI IMG/M metagenome (GOLD analysis project Ga0315284, IMG submission 203696) | Sediment microbial communities from Yellowstone Lake, YNP, Wyoming, USA - YL17G09_16 | ecosystem: Environmental > Aquatic > Freshwater > Lake > Sediment | place: USA: Wyoming | collected...
GGCGACAATAAAAAGATCGTCATTGACAACCTCTGTTTTGGGAATACTCACAGTTCCTTCCTGATCCGTAATAACTTTTGCAGAAACATTAGTCACGGAAAAGAAAAAGAAGGCAAAAACAAAAATCAGAAGAGACGTAATAACCCTTTGCATACACCAAAATTGTAACATCTCTATTTTGCAATAATCAATAGATAATTTCCGGGATGTATAATCGTCTTGTGTCCTATTTTATTTACATTATCCGCTGCTTAGACGGAAGTTACTACACAGGTTCCACAAATGACATCGAAAAGCGCTTCAAAAAACACCTAAAAGGCTGTGGTGCTCAGTACACTAAATCTCACAAACCGGAAAAAATAGTTTATCAGGAGGAATCCCCCACCAAGTCTGATGCCCTAAAACGCGAAGCGGAAATTAAAAACTGGTCGCGAGAAAAGAAGGAAAAATTGGTTCGATCTATGATATAATGGATTATCAACAATTCACTTTCGATTACTGAGCTTGTCAAAGTTCTTCGGGGAAAAGGCGGTCGGATAAATAAGTATTATCTTCAGGACTGGAACAAAAATAAACACGCGATTGTATTTCTTAACGGTTGGTTTGGAGGTAAGAATATCCGCGAAGCCCTTATGAAAGCCCTTTCGTAGGTTGCGGAGGTTCTTAAATTCTGATATAATAGCCTTAGCTTGAACGAAAGTACTTCCCCAAGAATAAATTCTTCAGGCCTATAAATGAATACCATAAGTGCAAGTGTTTGCGTAAGGTGCGGAAAACAAAGAGTCGTTCTTTCTGTGACTAAGGGGATGGTGGGCAATAGCGCCATAACAACAACGGAAACAATATGTCCTGATCCGGATTGTCAAAAGAAGGTCGATGGAATGCTGGGTCTGGAACAGGAAAAGCGCCACCAGTCATTTCTATTAAGAGAGAAAAAAATGTCCGCAAGGAAACCGGGGAAAACCTCCAATTAATTCACTTATTCATATCTAATTGCCTCAATCGGTGGAAGTTTAGCGGCACGCCTGGCGGGAAATACCCCAAAAAATATTCCTATACCTGAAGAGATTGCAAGTGTAATGATTACAGAAAAAAGATTAATACTGGCAGGGAAAAATAACCTTATTACAAGAACAATTAGCCCTGCCAAAATTAAACCGATAAGCCCCCCGAAAACAGAAAGTATAAGAGATTCCGTTAAAAACTGAAGAAGGATGTCCTTTTGTGTAGCCCCCACTGCCCTTCTTATCCCGACTTCTTTTGTTCTTTCCGTAACAGTTGCATACATGATATTCATAATTCCGATTCCTCCGACAAGAAGAGAGATCGATCCAATTGCCACAAGAACTGTGTTTATAATCCCAAATATCTGATTAACGGTGGAGAGAATCTCCGATTGTTCGGTTACCGAAAAATCGTCCTCCTTGTATCTTTTCAGAAGTGTATCTTTTGCATCTTTCTTGACATTTTCAACATCGTTTTTTGACTCAACCCCAACATAGATTGACCAAAAAGTTTTTCCCGGATTCAAACTTCCATATGTTGTTCTGTAGGGAATAATAGCCGCTTTATCCTGTTCATTGTCTCCCGTTTTTTCAATCACACCAACCACCTTGACTCTCAAATTCTCAAATCTAATTGTCCTTCCCACAGCTTCCTCGGGTTTTTCAAAAAGGTCATCTGCAATTGTATTTCCCAAAACGGCAACTTTAGCTCCTGCTGCAACATCCGACTTCGTAAAGATCTCTCCTCCCACAAGATCTTTGTTCATCAGACTAAAGTAATCCTCATTAACACCCATAATGTAGGAAAATTTTTCCTCTCCGCCGGTTTCTACCCGGGTGGATTTAAAAAATACGGGGACCACGTACTTTACTCCGGAAATTCTCGAAAGGGAATTTGTGTCTTTTTCGTCAAATTCCGCTCCACCTACAATTCCGGGACCAAATCCTCCCTCTCCGCCAAAACCGCTTCCCGGCATTATCATGACTAAGTTTGCCCCCATGCTTTCAAATTGCCCCTCGATATAGTTTTTAAGTCCAAGTCCAAGGGCAACAAGAAGCACAACGGAAAGAACTCCGATCGTAATCCCTAGAGAGGTCAGGGCGGTTCTGATTTTATTTCTCCTGAAATCCTCAATCGCAGTTTTAACTAAATGAATATATTCGCTTTGGCCTTTCATGGCATTTTTAATGACATATAAACTTTTTTAAAATTTCTATGACTTTTTTATAGATATTTTTGAACAATACTGCCGTCTTTTATATAAATTTGCCTCTTGGTCTTGGCTGCAATGTCGTGTTCATGAGTTACAAGAACCATGGTTACTCCAAAATCTTTATTAAGAGAGCCTAAGATCTCAATGATTTCCTCCCCTGTTTTACTGTCCAGGTTTCCTGTCGGTTCATCCGCCAGAATAATTTTAGGGGACATAATAAGAGCTCTAGCAATTGCCACTCTTTGCTGTTGACCACCGGAAATTTTATTTGGAAAGAAATTTTTTCTATCAATAATGCCGAATTTTTTTAGCAGTTCCTCCGCCCGAGCCGCAACGTCAAAATCAATTCCGTTTTTTGAATATTTAACTGGGAGTAAAACATTTTCCAAGACAGTGAATCTGTTAATTAAATTGAAAGACTGGAAAACAAATCCAACCGTCTTATTTCTTATTTTGGATAACTCTGTATCGGAAAGTTTTGAAATATCCTTTCCCTCAAGAGTTATTTTTCCCTGGGTCGGAGTTTCCAGAAGACCGATCAAATGCATTAAGGTAGATTTTCCGGATCCGGAAGAACCTAGAACCCCAATAAACTCTTTCTCCTTAATAGTCAAACTAATATCCTTAACTGCCTTTACCTCTTCGTCCCCGAGGAAATAGGATTTGCTGACATGACTTAAACTAATCATACAAAATGTTGCCCTCTTTGACTCCGTTTACTATTTCGACCCTATCTTCACCCTCAATCCCCACCTCAATCCTAACTTTATTGTTAATCTTACCCAAATTTACAAACTTCCCTTCTTTGCCCGAATTTACGTACTCTGGAGGAGCATATAAAACATTGTCCTTTTGTGAAAGAATAAATCTGGCATCTCCTGTCATACCGATTCTTGGTAGACTTTCCCCCAAAGCCCCATCGGCAAATTTAACCTTTATTTTATAAACTGTCCCTGTTTCTCCGGATTTCGGCGTGTAGGCGACAAAAGACACTTTTCCTTTAAATTCTTTTCCTGAATACGAATCTAAAACGACGACCACTTCCTGGCCGTCCTTAATATCTGTTACTTCGCTCTGATCGGCACCAACCTCAAAATAGATAGTTGCCGGGTCTGTTATTTCCACCTGAGTGTCGGTTAGACTTACATTTACCCCCGGAGAGGAGAAAGGAAGTGAAGAAATAATCCCGGCAAAAGGTGCAAAGAGAGTTGCATTATCAAGATTGTATTTTGCGGCCAGCATGGAATCGTAGGCGCTGTCTCTTGCAACCTGGGCAGTGGTCCTGGTTGACTTTTGAGTATATGTTTCGTCGGCTGAATGATTTTTAACATCATCCTCAGCCTTTTCGGCAGCAGCCTGTTTATCTTTATATGTATTAAGAGACTGCTGATAGGTGGTATTCAGAACCGTTTTGTCAAGAGAAATGAGAACCTGACCCTTGTTCACTTTTTGCCCCTCGCTTACCCCCACCCAGGCAATTTTCCCGGAAGTAGGAAACGTCAAAAGAGAATGCTTTTCGGCTTTAATTGAACCGGTCAGGATAAGTTCTTCGCGAACCGTTCCCCTTTGAACGGTAAAAGTTGTGACTTCTTTTTTGGATCTCCCCTTAATCAGGAAAAATCCCACGCCAAATACCAAAAGGACAATTATCACCCAAAACCACTTACCCAACCTTTTTCTAAACTTCTTAATCCAGTCAAATATTCTTGTCATATCTAATTGATCCCAATTTTACGCCTATACAGCCATTATTTAAATAGGATCTTAATCAGGCTTTTTAAGAAGGAGGTTTTCCCCTCGCCTGTGGTCGGAGCTGCGGGAAATCTTTTGGAAACTGTATCTGACCAAACTGAAATAATAACCCATTCGCGTCTCTCATTTTGCTTGGCTACAACTTCAATTTTTTGATTCCCCCATGTTTTGTAATAAACCCAAGCACCCTGACGTGATCCTGTACCGGATCTGCTCTGCTCCGGATTCCTCCATGTAGCCCAAGCGTTACCCTGTTTAATACCCCGCTCCCGCATCCGATCCATCGCGTGGTTTGTCCAGATAACTCCGCCAAAATGATTATCCATAAATTAGATTTATCGACAAGCTTTGCTTATCCATATCAAGAAGATTTACCCAGCACCAGATCTGGTGCTGGGTTTAATTTCTTCCAAAAGTTCTGTGGCTAGTCCGCCAATCTCCTGTCTTATAAGGCTTTCTATATTTTCTCCAACTTTTTTCCTTAAATAACCAAAAAGTAATTCTTCGTCGTGCGGGCTTTTATGAAACATCTCCAAAAACTCCTCATGATGTTGCCTTGGAAGCTTATCCAAAACACAACCCATGACTTTATGGTGGACTATTTCGTCAACCAATCCCCAAAGCTCTTCCCTCTCTTCAGAGGTTTTGGCAACCTTCTTAATTTGTTTATCGATTTGCCCCAGCTCAACTAAATGATCGAAAAATAGTTTTGACATACCTATACGCTTTTAGCTATCCCCTGTACGCTATTGTACTCCACAGGTCCAAGCGGAACTTCATTCTTTGGATCGTCAACAAAAAAAACTACTACCGGGCCCTTTTTATAACGTGACCCTCCAAGGTAGTCCATCACTTCTGGACTTCCGCCAAAATGCTTACCAGTCCAGGCAGCCGGCCCGGAATCGGCAATATCAGCGATAACCACATTGCCATTCATGGTATTTACTATCAAAACCTTCCTATATTTATACCACTTTTGCAAATACGGCTGACGGGTACTCCAATCGGGCAGGTATAGAGTTTGGACAACTGCATACCATTTTTCGTTTTCCGCAGGGACATATCCCCACGCTCCCAGGCCCGGCGCCATCCCTTCGTCATTTTCCGGAATTTTAGGATGCCCGACCATCGTGTCTCCCGGAAAGCGCGCCAGATGTTGCTCCGCTCCGATATACCCGTAAGTAGTATTAAGATGTTCACCTTCCAGAGTAGCCCGAACTTTTACGCCAACTGTTTGACTAAACACTTGTTCCAAAGTTTTTTCCTGAGACCGATCTAAAGGGCCCATTTTTTGAGGTAATATCTGACGCAGTGAGTCTAGAAGCGCTTGCTGTTTTGGAATGCTGGTCCCATCAGATGCCAAACCCGTAACATTTTTGACAATTTCTGCCAGTGTCGGTAACCCCTTAAATACGGGCGTAGGTGAAAGAAGAAGTGTCCCGGTTAAGGCCCCTGTGGTTATAATCCTCGCAGAATGTTTACGGATTTTCCCTAAATCAATACCCCGATCGCTAAAGAATTTGTTCGCGTGCGGATATTTCTCCGCAAAAGAATTTTTAACCTGTAAACTTTTAAGCTTAAGCTTGTTGCGAAGAAATTCACTTCCAATCTTCTCCTCATTTATTTTATTTGTAGTTCCGGGCGGGTCGTGAGACATAAAGATAACTAATAACCAAAAATTAACAACTAAGAACTGAGTGCAAACGTTTAAGAGATTCTTCTTTCCCCAATATTTCGATTGATTCGTTGATCGGAGGAGTAAACTTGCCACCTGTTATGGCAATTCGAAGATCCATGAAAAAATTTCCCGTGTGAAATTTTTTCCTGTCGACAAGCTCCAGTAAAAAACTCTCCAGATTTTTAATATTCCATTCTTTCATTTTTTCGATCGTCTCGATAGCACTTTCTAAGTGCTCCTTATAGTTTTCACCAAATAGTTTTGTGTCAACTTTAGGTTTTTCAAAAAAGAACCCGGCGAAAGAGTCAAAATCTGAAAGTTTTTTAATTCTGTCTTTGATTAAGGGAATTACAGCTCTTAGTTTTTCTTCATCTGCATTTTTTGGGATAAAGGGTTTTAGAAGCTTTAAAAGTTCCTCGTCAGACTTTTGACGAATATGGTGCCCGTTAAACCAATCAAGCTTGTTGGTCAAAAATCTCGGGTTTGCTTCCTGAATACCGTTAATATTAAAGTGTTCGGCAAATTCGGAAAGCGTAAAAAGCTCACGATTATCTTTCGGGGCCCAACCCAGGAGCATAATAAAATTCAACAAAGCCTCCGGCAAATAACCATCTTCCAAAAATTGTTCTGCGAAAACCGAATCACACCTCTTACTTAATTTCTTACCCGTTTCCGCTGAGAGAATATCTGTTAAATGCCCTATTTCCGGTCTTTTTCCTTTTAGATATTCAAAAACCAACAGATGAATTGGGGTAGACGGCAGCCAGTCGTGTCCCCTAAGAACATGGGAAATTTTCATGTCAAGATCGTCAACAATCGCTGCCAAGTGGTATGTCGGAAATCCATCCGACTTTAAAAGTGTGGCATCGTAGACAGTGTCGGTATTCCAAGAAATTTCTTTTTTGTGAACAAAATCGTAAAAGCTTACGGTTTTGCCCTCCGGGACTTTTAGCTTAATCGCTCCCGAAGTGAGGTTTTTATCACGGCAAGGATCACGCAACTCAGTAGAAAAACCCTCCTCCTTAGCGTTTTTGGGTTTGCATCCACAATAAAATGCGTGGCCATCTTTAACTAATTTTTCCGCTGCATTTTCATATAAGGCAAGTCTCTCGCTCTGAATGTAAAACTCATCCCAGATTAGCCCAAATTTTTTCAAAGTCTTTTGCAGCGCCTCTGTCGCTCCCTTTACCTCTCTTTTTTGATCAGTATCTTCAATACGCAGAATAAAATTCCCTTTTTTATGTTTTGCCAATGCAAAAGCGTATAAAGCGGTCCTAAGACTCCCTATGTGCAAAAACCCTGTTGGGCTCGGAGCAAATCGCGTTCTGGTTAGTGGCATGATAATATGAATTATATGACAGGACTGACCAAAATAGCCATAACCGCAAGAAAAGTAATTCGGTACACAGTTTATTTCATAATTTTCTTGACCGTCGGCAAGATTGTCCTAGATCTCTCAATTAATATATACCGAAAGGCTTTTCCGTCTCCTCCGCCTCCTCCCACAGTAAAATTTGGAAAACTGACAAAAATTCCCTTCCCGGAAGCTTCTACTAGCACCCAACTGACTTATGTTCTGGAAACTCCTGAGGGAGGACTCCCGACAAATATTTCGATGCAGACAAAAGTATTCTTTATGCCAAGAGTCAATCCGAACTTACTTTCTCTCGACGTGGCCAAAGAGAAAGCCAAAGCCTTAGAATTTACGAGTGACCCGATTCAAGAGTCGGACACATTGTATAAATTCAAAAATCCGAACTTTCCTTCCATAATGGAAGTGAATATTATTACCGGTATTTTTTCAATAAGCTACGACCTATCTACCGACAGAACCCCAATAGATCAAAAACCTCCGGTTCCCGAAGTCGCCGCTTCCGAATTTAGAGGCGCACTTTCAAATGCTAATGTCCTTCCGGATGATTTAACAGGTATCACTACGCACGACTTTTTTAAGTTAACAAATAATGGTCTGACTCCGTCTCTATCCCTTTCGGAATCGGACGTAGTAAGGGTAAATTTGTTCAGGAAGAATTATAATAATCTGCCCAGTTTGACAGCAAAACCAAATGAGGCCAATGTTTGGGCAATAATTGGCGGTTCTAATAACCACGAGCAGCAAATTATCGCAGCGGAGTATCACTATCACCCGGTTGATGAATCGCAATTTTCCACATATCCCATCAAAACCCCTTCGGACGCGTTTAACGAGCTAGAATCCGGTAGCGCCTACATTGCCGATCTAGGGTTAAATAAGAATGGAGACACTCTCAAAATTCGCAGGGTTTATCTCGCCTATTTTGATCCAAAAGAAGTCAGTGACTTCTTTCAACCCATTTATGTTTTTGAGGGAGATAACGGGTTTTTGGCATACGTGCCGGCAGTAACCTATGATTATTACGGACAATAAACTAGTTCGGTTTTACTTCTTGCCACTCGTAGTTTGAAAAAATCCAGTCAGCCAATTCTTTAGTTTCTCCAAATCTATCCTGACTTCCCAAAACGGCGATAATAACTCTATGCCCATCGCGCTCAATATAAGTAACAAGGTTTTCGCGGGCGTTTTGCGTCCAGCCGGTTTTAATCCCGAGAACTCCCGGGACCTTTCCAAGAAGTTCATTGATATTTCTTAGGTTGTAAACACTTTTGCCGGTGACGTCCGTAACTGTAATTCGTCTAGTCCCGACTATCTTTGCAAATTCTTGGTTTCTCATCGCAACCTCTGAAGCTCTTACAAGATCTTTTGCGGTCGAATGCTGGTTAGCCCCGTCCAAACCTACCGGATTGTCGAAATAACTGTTTATCATGAAAAGTTCGGCCGCCTTAGCGTTCATCGCAGCAACAAACGCATTGTACCCACCAGGAAAATTTTGTGCCAGAGTTACCGCGGCGTCATTTGCAGAGTAAACCAAAAGCCCATACAGCAAGTCTTCAACTTTCATTTGTTCACCAGGGTAGAGTCCCATTTTCTGTCCGTCAACCGCAATTTCTTTTCCGACTGTCAAAACCTGATCCAGTTGGTAACCATCAAGCGCAACCAGCGCGGTAATAATCTTAGTTGTTGAGGCCGGAAGGAGAGGGGCATCTGCGTTTTTTTCATAAAGAGGAACTCCGGAATTTAAATCAACTGCCAGAGCTCCTTGACCGGAAATAACAGGAAACGAGGATTCAGCCGCAAGAACCGGGTTTGGGGGAAAGGCCCGAGACGGATAACCAGCCAATTGGCCAATTAGCTGGTTGGGAATTTCAACTTGGGGGGAAATTGCCATAGCGGAAGAAGAAACAAAAACGAACACCAGCATGACAAAAAATAAAAAATTAGTCTTTCTAGTAAGAAACTTCATTTCTTTGCAACTTTAATTCCCAGCTCTTTGAGTTGGCCATCCGTGGCTTCACTGGGTGCGTTCAGTACAGAAGTTTGTCCTGATGCAGTTGTCGGATATGCCATTACTTCTCTTACACTTGGTTCCCCCATAATGGCCATCAGAAACCTATCAAGTCCGGGGGCTATCCCGCCGTGAGGTGGAACGCCATAAGTAAAAGCTATTAACATATGCTCAAACTCTTTCTTTTGTTCCTCCGAAAAACCTATCAAGTCAAAAACTTTTTTCTGTATCTCTGGTTGGTGTATTCTTATGCTTCCGCCTCCAATTTCGAATCCATTCAAAACTAAATCGTGTTGCAACCCTCGAACCTTTCCTGGATCGGTGTCCAAAAGTTTTATATCATCAGGATGGGGAGCGGTAAACATATGGTGCGAGGGTGCCCACTTGGCAGAGCCCGAACCATAGAAAAAATCTTCCTTTGATTGTTCGGTAAAAAGGGGAAAATCCACTACCCATGCAAATGCCAGCTCGTCTGGATCTTTTTTATCTTTTCTAAGATCTGGTTTATCACTTCCGTATTTTTCCCTTGTCTCTTTGTGAGAAATCCGCGGCCACGGCAACTTGCTAATCTTTTTTTCCGGAAATACTTTTTTGATAAGCTCCGTAAACATTTTTTCCGTAAGCTGAAGGATATCTTCCTGTTCAACAAACGACATTTCCAAATCCAATTGAGTGAATTCGCCGTAAGCCCTATCTGCCCTCGGATCCTCATCTCTAAAACATCTTGCAAACTGGAAATATCTTTCAAAACTGGCAACCATCAGAAGCTGCTTATACTGTTGCGGACTTTGCGGAAGGGCGTAAAACTTACCTTGTTGAAGACGTGACGGAACCAAAAAATCTCTTGCCCCTTCGGGAGTAGTTTTAGTTAAAATCGGAGTTTCTATTTCGACAAAATCTTGATCCAGCAACCAATTTCTCATAAACCTGGCAACTTTTGATCTAATTCTGATATTTTCGGCCATCCTAGGGCGCCTTAAATCCAAATATCTATATTTGTTTCTCAATTCCTCATCAATGTTGTAACCATCGCCGGTAATCGGAAACGGAAGCTCTCTAGAAACTGAGATTGTTTTAAGTCCTTCGATTTGAATTTCTACTTTTCCGGTCTTCAGATTGGGATTTACCAACTTCTCCGGCCGTTCTGAAACTGAACCTGTTATTTCGATTACCGACTCCGGAGTTAACTTGGAAAGATCTTTACCAACACACTGAACAATTCCGCTTCTATCCCTTAGATCAATGAAGGTGATTTTCCCATGGTCACGGATCGAATCTATCCAACCTTCAAGTTTGACTTTCTCTCCAACTTTTTTTGGTGTTTCACAAATCAGTGTTCGTTCCATATGTGTGATTTTAACCTTTTTAGCCCTCACTTCGCAATTACTTCTTTACTTCACCGCGTGCGAATTGTTTTTCCATTCAATTAATTTTGAAGTTTTTAGCGTCTGATGTCTTTTATTTTTAACTGCAGACTTTTTCTTCCGTTCCAAGTATTGTCCTCCAGTTGGTAGACAATTTCAATTTTAGTAGCAGGAGATAATTTAGAGTATTTTTCTCCCCCACCAAAAAATATCGAATCAAAAACATGTTCATCCTGCTTCAGTTTAAGCTTCAGGTGCTTTGACTCCCGCCCAACAGTTCTGACATCAACCACCTCAACCTCCTCACTCATGAAAGTCGGCGTCGGATTCCCCAAACCAGTGGGATTAAAACTTTCAATCCGTTTGACAAGCTCGGTATTAATTTCTTCGAAATTAAGTTTCATGTCAATTTTGAGTTTCTTTTGCAGAATTTCTTCAGTTAATAGCTTATCGGCTATTGTGTTTATCTTTTTCGCAAACTCAGCAATTTTTGCAGTTTCTATAGAAAATCCTGCTGCCATTGGGTGCCCCCCTCCTTCCAAAACTAAGCCGGTTGAGCGAATCGCTTCAATAATATTAAATCCGGAAATTGACCTGGCTGACGCTTTCGACTTATCGCCTTTTTTAGATAAAACTATTGCCGGCCTATAAAATTCCTCCACCAATTTCCCTGCGGCCAAACCTATTACACCTTCGTGATAACTTTCGTGAGCCAATACGATAATCTTTTCATTTTTCACACCACGCCGAACGTGCAGCACTACTTCGTCGACTATTTTTTGTCGATCAAAGTTTGTCTTGGATAACAACTTTGACAGCTCCAATGCTTTATCTGTCCTCTTTGTGCAAAGAAACCGTAAGGAATCAATTCCTTGGGCAAGCCGTCCCATCGCATTAATACGTGGCGCAATTATGTAATTCACTTCATATGTTCCAATGCTTTCTATTTTCGAATCTTTAATAAGTGCCAAAAGCCCGGGACGTTTTGTCTTATTTAATTCTTCCAAACCAAATTTTACTATCGATCTATTTACTCCGATTAACGGCATTTGATCCGCAATTGTTCCAACTGCCGCAAGTTCAAGCCCACTGACAAGGGCCCCCCTTGTCAAGGAGAGTTCATTTGCAAAAAACCAAGCAAGGGCAGAACCGGAAGTCACAGAGTTGTGAATTATGCTATATGCCTTAGGAAGTTTTAATCCCTTCGTATGGTGATCGACAACTATAACGTCTATTCCTAATTTATTGGCCATTTTAATTCCCTCATATGCAACTATTCCGTTGTCGACTGTAATAATCACTTTTAACCTTTCACTTTCCCCACAAAGTGATTCGTTCTCTTTTAACTTTTGAACGCTTTCAGCATTCAAACCATATCCTTCTTCGAATCTATCAGGAATGTGAGGTAAAACGTTGAGTCCAAATTCATGCAGCGCTTCCCACATAATTGCGGTTGCCGTTATTCCATCCGCATCGTAATCGCCGTATACAATAACACTCTCTTTATTCTTTTTAGCCTTCTTAATTCTCTCGATTGCTTTTCTAACCGCGGATTCCTTAATCCCCAAAGACTTGAGGGAAATTTTTACCGGATCAGTCGGATTTAAAAACTCCTTTTTTTGTTTTCCCGTTTTTACCCCACGATTCTTTAGAAGTGTCTCAACTATATCCCCATGTTTTAACTTATTTAGTATTTTCCATCTTTTCTGCTGGTTAGTCATAATAAAGATGAGTATATGATACTTCATGTCATATATCAGCATTCAATTCAGGTAAAAACATGTTTTTACATTCTTGAATGCTGATATAATTGAAATTATGAATGTAGAACTCCCAATATCCGTACAGGAAATATTAGACAAATTTGATAAGGCTGGTTACGAAATCTATATCGTCGGTGGGGCTGTCCGGGATATTATGATGGGCAGGAACACAAATGATTGGGATTTTACTACAAATGCAACACCGGATGCGATTTTAAAAGTTATTCCCGGCGGACTTTACAATAATCAATTTGGAACCGTTTTTACGAACAATCCCGACGAGCCCGAAAGACCTCACGAAATTACTACGTTCCGAACTGAGGGAGGTTATGAAGATTTCCGACATCCAACAAAACTTGTTTGGGGAAAAAGTTTAAAAGAAGATCTGGCCCGCCGCGATTTTACCATTAATGCAATGGCGCTCGATCAAAATCTAAAAGCTATCGATTTATACGATGGACAAAAAGATATTGATGCAAAACTAATCCGGGCAGTTAGAGATCCCAATGAAAGATTTTCCGAGGACGCTTTAAGAATGATGCGGGCAGTCAGAATTGCAGCAGAGTTGGGATTCATGATCGAGGAAAAAACTTTTGAGGCAATCAAAAAAAATGCGACTTTGATTCAGAAAATTGCTAAAGAAAGAGTTAAGGATGAATTTTTCAAACTCCTGGCATCCCCAAATCCGTATGAAGGGATGCTTCTTTTTAGAAATTCGGGGCTTATGCAGGAAATTTTACCGGAGATTGAAAAATGCTTTGGGGTGGAACAAAAATCCCCCGGTAGGCATCATGTTTATGATGTAGGTAATCACCTTTTGATGTCTCTCAAGTTTTGCAAAAGTGAGGATCCCATAACCAGATTTGCAACTTTAGTTCACGATATAGGCAAACCCCAAACTTACAAAAAACTCCCGACCGGCGTCATAACTTTTTATAACCACGAAGTGGTTTCGACAAAAATTGCCCAAAATTTGGCGGAAAGACTACGATTTTCGCGGAAAGAAACGGATAAATTTATCACCCTTGTCCGATGGCACCAGTTTACGGTTGACGAACATCAAACCGATTCTGCCATAAGAAGGATTCTAAGAAACGTTGGTCTGGAAAACATGGATGATATGCTGGCACTTCGTGTTGCCGACCGCCTTGGCGGCGGTGCCCGCGAGACCAGTTGGCGGCTTGAAGAATTTAAAAAACGTCTAATTGAAGTTCAAAAACAGCCTTTCTCCGTCCACGACCTCAAAATCGACGGAAACGACATTATGAAGGAGTTAAATCTCAAGCCCGGACCAAAAGTTGGCGAGATCCTCGAAAAACTTTTTGAAGAAGTGGTAGAAAAGAAAGTGGAAAACGAGAAAGATACTCTACTTAATAAGCTAGAGACACTTCTCCCAAAGCC
>Ga0315284_10009921_pt1 | contig 13559 bp, 16 predicted proteins | sample YL17G09_16_MG_FD_203696 | JGI IMG/M metagenome (GOLD analysis project Ga0315284, IMG submission 203696) | Sediment microbial communities from Yellowstone Lake, YNP, Wyoming, USA - YL17G09_16 | ecosystem: Environmental > Aquatic > Freshwater > Lake > Sediment | place: USA: Wyoming | collected...
TCAAGTAGCAGCAAATCATCTAGTTCAAGTAGATCTTCTTCAAGATCAAGCAGTAAATCGTCCTCCATTAGTTCAAGTAAATCATCAAGTTCATCAAGCAGTAAATCAAGTAGCTCAAGTAGCAAGTCATCTTCGTCATCCTCAAGTTCGCAATCATCAAGTAGCTCCAGTAGTAGGTCCTCACAATCAAGCAGTAGTTCATCTAAATCAAGTTCTTCTGTATCGAGTAGCAGCTCCTCTCGGTCATCAAGTTCCTCTAAATCGTCAAGTAGCTCTTCTCAATCTTCAAGCAGTAGTAGCAAATCAAGCAGTAGTAGCAAATCAAGCAGTAGTAGCAAATCAAGTAGTAGTAGCAGTAAATCAAGCAGTAGCAGTGAATCTTCAAGTAGCAGTGCGACACCAGATAAAATAATAACATTTATTCAGCAGGCAAAAGTTGTTGGTACAGGTAACATTGGAAGAATTGCTGAGGATATATTTGCTCATTCTGTTTCTATTTACAGTGATACAGTAATAGTTGGTGCTTATGGCCAGGGTTATGATGTTTCAGGTGCTGATTCTATAACACAAGCCGGGGCCGCTTATATTTTCACACGTAGTGGTACGGCATGGATACGGCAAGCAAAAATAGTAGGAATTGACAATAATGGAAGAATTGAGAGCGATTGGTTTGGAAATTCCGTTTCTATTTATGATAATACAGCAATAGTTGGTGCTACTTATCAAGATTATGATGCTGCTGGTGCTAATTCTATAACTAATGCTGGTGCTGCTTATATTTTTACAAGAGATGGCACTGCATGGGCACAACAAGCAAAAATTGTTGGAACAGGTACAAGTGGAAGACTTGCTTCTGATTATTTTGGTTTCTCTGTTTCTATTTATGGTGATACGGCAATAATTGGTGCTTACAATCAAGATTATGATGCTTCTGGCGGTAGCTATGTAAGGGCCGCCGGTGCAGCCTATATTGTTACTAGAAGTGGGACAACTTGGTCTTTACAGCAAAAAATAGTAGGAATGGGAACGAATGGAAGAATTCAGAGTGATAATTTTGGTTATTCTGTTTCTATTTACAATAATACAGCAATAGTTGGATCATTATATCAGGACTATGATACTTCTGGTGCTGATTCTAAAGCTGCTGGTGCTGCTTATATTTTCACACGCAGCGGGTCATCATGGGCACAGGAAGCAAAAATTGTAGGAAAAGGTGTTAATGGAAGAAATGATGGAGATCAATTTGGTTATTCTGTTTCTATTTATGATAATACAGCAGTTGTTGGAGCAAGATATCAGTGTTATAATTCAAATGGTGCTAGTTCTGTTAAATTAACTGGTGCCGCTTATGTTTTTACAAGAAGTGGGGCTATATGGACACAACAGGCAAAACTTACACCATGGGGCACTAATGCGAGACGGGAAAATGATTGGCTGGGTTATTCTGTTGCTATTTATGACAAAGTATTAGTAGTTGGAGCTTACAGACAAGATTGGGATGCAAATGGTTTAAATTATGCAATGAATGCTGGTGCCGCTTATGTGTGGGCAACACGAAATGGCATAAAATGGGAGCAACAGCAAAAATTAGTAGCAACAGGAATTAATGGAAGGGTTGAGTTTGATTATTTTGGTGGCTCCGTATCAATTTATAGCACCAGATTAATAGTTGCGGCTGAGCTACAAGATTATGATGTATCTGGTGCTGATTATCAAGATCGTGCTGGTGCTGGTTATATTTTCTTGGGAGCAAGTTCTTCCTCTTCGGGGTCTTCTTCTTCAAGTAGTAGGTCTTCTTCTTCAAGTAGTAAATCTTCGTCATCAAGTAAATCTTCTTCTTCAAGTAGTAAATCTTCGTCATCAAGTAAATCTTCTTCTTCAAGTAGTAAATCTTCGTCATCAAGTAAATCTTCTAGTAAGTCTTCGTCCAGTAGTAGCAACTCTTCATTTAGTTCAAAGTCGTCAAGTAGTTCTTCAAAAAGTAGTAGCTCCTCAAAGTCGTCAAGTAGCAGTTCCTCCATCAGTTCTTCAAGTAGTTCCTCTGTATCAAGTAGCAGTTCCTCCATCAGTTCTTCAAGTAGTTCCTCTGTATCGAGCAGCAGTTCTTCGAAATCAAGTAGCAGCAGTTCCAGTAAATCATCAAGTAGTAGTTCAAAATCATCAAGTAGTTCATCTTCAAAGTCGTCAAGTAGTAGTTCGTCTAAATCCAGTTCATCATCCAGTTCATCAAGTAGCTCTAGTAAATCATCAAGCAGTAGCTCCAGTAAATCGTCAAGTAGCAGCAGTTCGCAATCAAGTAGCTCTAGCAAATCATCAAGTAGTAGCAGTTCTTCGAAATCAAGTAGTAGCAGTTCCAGTAAATCATCGAGCAGCAGTTCTTCGAAATCAAGCAGTAGTTCAAGCAGTATAAGTAGCGCATCTTCAAGTAGTAGCACCAGTCCTTATATTCCTTCTGGTGGCATAGAAATTAAAACTAATCCCTTTGATCAAACGCATGTCGATTCTACCTTTTTTATAAGGAAAGAATTTTTATGGAATATTTTAGGAGTAGTTGAAAGTTCTATAGACTTTTATTGGGATATTCTTGAAGATGAGCCCACAGTATGGTGGTGGAGAATTGAAAGTGAAGTTGATTATTTACCTAACGTTTTTATTGATTCTGGGGATCCTAAAATTCAAGCACAGCAATCCATATATGTTCAGTATGCTGCGGCACCAACTTTGGCAGATTTATGCAATCAACTTAAGGGAAAAATGTTCGCCAGACCAATATTGTGTTGGCGAATACGTTCTATTAAGAAATATAACAAGCCATTGCGAAGCACATCAGATAAAGTTTATGGCGAGGATATTAATCCTTGGTTAACCTTCGAAGAACAAATTGGTTGGGAAACAGTTCCAGAATGCATGGAGTTTAATTTACATACAGGTCAATGTGCTGGACAAATTATCGCAAGTCCTGGTGAGCAATGCATTCCTACAATTTTTAATCATCCGGCTGGTTATATTTGTCCAGAGCCAAAGGAAGACACTATAGTTCCAGCAGTTGCGCCTAATGTAAGTGGTGGTATGGTAATTATTTATTATGAGGTTTTTGCTTATGAAGCCGTGCCAGGTCCTTTTATAATAGAAGGAACATCTCCTAGTATTCATTGTTTTGGAACAAGTGCCTGCGTGGGATCGGGAATTGGAGTTGGCGGTGAATCCTTATGCGCCTGTAGTTATTTTGAATGGGAAAATTCCGATCCACCACTTCTTATTGGCGGGGAGTCTTTAGTAGCTTCAAGTTATTGGGAAATGACTGGAGATGGGTTGCTATTAATTAGTGGGGATAGTTTGATAGTTTCCCCGATTTGGAATTGGACACCATCATCAGGAAATATTATTGTTGGTGGAAATGCCCCATTTATATTGCATTATCATATGACACCAACTGGTTATGTGATAATGTGGGGTGGAGCATATAGCAAAGAAGTAACTAAAAATTATTTATATACATCTGATGGTTCTGTTATTTTAATAGAAGGAACATCGTCTGCATATCCAAGTCCTTATGTGGCAGTTCCTGGACCTTTAGTAATTAGTGGTCATAGTATAGCAGTTTCTCCATCTTTCCATTGGCCATGATATTCTTCAGGTTAAGGAAAAATTAATTTTTATTATGCGGGTTACATCCTCTACCCTGAAGAGGTTTGCCCGAAGCGGGCAAACTTGCAGAGCAAGTAGAGGTTTTACGCCACCGAGGGATAAATAAGTAAATGTCCGATATAGAAATAAAAGGTTGGTATTTAGCTCATTTTTCTGCGACTGGCAATGGAGATTTAGTTACAGCAGGCACCTCGATTGTAATTTGCATATCTAGTGGATGGGCTTGCTTTGGGGAAGGTGGAATTGAAATTAAGGGGACTTCCCTTATTCAGTGTGCATTTAAAGGGACATGGTATGCTGAAGGTGGTGGTGTAATTACTCTTGTGGAGATTCCTGAATTTCCGGACAGAGATTTATATTTACCCGAACCTATAGTGTGGGATACAAGTAATATAGAAATACAAACCTTTTGTGAATGCCAAACGTTGCCACAACTTTTAATTATGAGTCATGATTTTAATAAATTCGCTAAATTGGATTTTTTCCTTTCTAAAAATCAATTAACACTACCCAGTACAATTAACTTGTCGTATAATAGTAATTCTGAACGTTGGCAAGCATTGACACATTTTACAGGATTGGGACTTGAGGATAAAACTAATGAAACCTGGATTTTGAAATATGATTGGGCCTGTATAAATGCTATTGAAGGTGTGTCTATTGGAGATTATGCTTGGGAGTATTCGTTGCTTGTAAGTAGAATACAGCAATGGCAAGTCAGCAATTTAACTCATAGAACAGTATTTAAAATGGTTGCTGATTTTGCTCGTGGTATAGAGTGTAAAACCAAAGTAGATTTTTCTTTTAAATATAGTAACACTATACATACAGCAGCCGATCTCTTTACGGGGGATCTTGCTGTTAATTTAATAATAATTGATAATATTGGATTATTAGATGGAGCTACTTGGCAAATTGATCCTACTTTAACAATTAAAATTACGGAACAATTGCCATCTGTGAAGGGTACTGGAATTCTTTTGTCAACTTACTATCATCCAGAAAAAATTACTATATTATAACTGTGGAAATTTTTCTTTTGATTTTAATTATTGTTTTGCTAATATTAAATTTAATTATTACACTTATTGTTTCTTTTTTGTTGGCGAAACAGATGGATGAGCTTGCTCAGTTATGGGAGAGCATGCAGGTGATAGAGCGAGGTTTTCAGAGGTTGATGACTTTTATAGGTTTGTCTTAGGAAATTTTCCAAAAAAAAATAACTTTTGGCTATCTCTTGACTTGTTTCTAGATTTTTTGTATCTTAGTAATTATGGAATACACAAAATTTGATATCAGACGATGCTTTGGCATCGAATTAGAAGTTAGCAGTGTGCAAATGCTCCAGGTGGCCAGGTCTGGAAAAGTGTTTGTTGACTGCAATGGCGTACCACATCCGGTAATTAAAAAAGAATATCTTAAAGGAATAATTGAAAAAGTTTCCCCGAGAGACGTTGTAATTTCGGATTGGGCGCAGACAGTTGATAACACCTACTGGCATGTTAAATTTGACCACACCTGCGGACCTCTAGGCAAGGGGAAAGATGATGGCGGTTGGGAGGTTGCGTCTTTTAAAGCACATAATGAACAAGATTTATTGCATATAGCTGAAGTAGCCGAAGCTTTGAAAAATGGTGGTGTTGAGGTTAATAAAAATTGCGGTTTGCATATACATGCCGATGCATCTGATTTGAGTCATTTTCAAGTAGCGGTTATTATATCTAGATGGTTGAAAATAGAACCTTGGATTTGTCAGATGTTGCCACCGTGGCGTAAAAAAAATAAATATTGTAAACTTTTAAGAACCTATTATAAAATAAATCACATTCAGGACTCCATTATAGATCCTTTATCTTTTTGGAGATATATCAGACCTAGCAATTTAGAGATTCATGAAAATTCTCAAAAAAAAGTTGCTATCAATTTAGTAAACTATACTGCTGCTATGCGGGCGGAACGTGATCATTATTATTATGATTCTACTACAATCAAACGAAAAACTTTAGAATTACGTTTACCAGAGGGCACATTAAACGGTCAAGATATTATTAATTGGACGTTATTGTACTTGTTATTTATAGAACTATTTAAAAATAGTGTACTGCCAGAAAATTATAGGGTTGAAAGAACACTTGATGATTTTCTGTGTTCTTTAGGTTTATATGAGAATTCAAGTATTTTACTTTCTCATGAATTATATGGTTTGAAGCAGTGGATTCTTTCCCGGATGGTTGAATGGGGTGCTCCTAGATGCGTTGCACAAGCAAAAAAAAGATCAAAAAAAATGGAAATTTAAATACTATATAACTTTTAAACTTTTAAACTTTTTAACTTTCAAACTTTTTAATATGGAAAACATAGAAACTGAAAAACTAATTTTAAAATTTAAGAATTTTGCTGATAAATTAGCGTGGGTAGTCAAAAAGAGAATGCCGAAAAGCATTTGTTTTGATGATTTGCAATCTAGTGCTTATCTGGGACTGATTTCTGCTGCTCATAATTTTAATAATGAGGGAAAGTTCACCACCTACGCCAGATATAAAATTCTAGGGTCTATTTACGATTATTTGAGGGAGTGGTATGGACGCCATGAAATCAAAACTCTCTCTCTAGACATGCCCCGTGAAGATGGGCAATTATGGACCAATATAATTTGCCAAAAAACCGATAGGCTTCAGGATATTGTTGATAGTCTAACTGGTATTGAAAAAAGTGTCGTTTCCTTATATTATATAGATGGGCTTCACATGAGTGAGATAGGTGAGTTATTGGGTGTATCCAAATCCCGTGTATCTCAAATCATGGGAATATCTAAAAAAACTATTAGAAAAATGATTGCATAGTCAATTACCTCCTCACGCTGTTAGACAAATTGACATTTTCCTGATTTAGGTAGCATCTGGGTTTTTTGATCGCAAAATCAAATGATTAATGAAGAGATTGTTAAAAAATTAAAAGAAAAATATAGTTACTTACATCCCTTGATTTTCCACAGGTCTGTTGAACATGCAAGGGATGTAAGTGAATTATTTGAAATATTAGATGGCTTTATTCCTGAATATCCGCTAGCATGGGATGAAAAAGAATATAGATGGAAGAAGGTGGATAAATGACCTATCCCTGCGAAGATTACATGGAACGTCATAATATACAAATTTCTTATATTAAATCCATCAATTCTGGTTGTGTGTTTTTCAAATATAAGGGATTTTTTGATCAGATTGCAGAATGGCATTTACTCACAATTAATTGGAAAGAACCAACTTGGCATCCTGGTACATATTATATCAGGACATATAAGCCGGTACATGATGGATATAAAAATAAATTATTTGCCCAGTTAAGTGAGGATAAAGTATACCTGGATGATTATGAGGATTATTTTATCAGTTGGATTAAAACAACAGCGAAATCTGCAAAAGGTCAAGAAGTGGAATTAGTAGCATGGGAAATTTATTTGTATTGTTATGATAGTTTATTGGTAAATTATATTTCGCAACCTGGTCTTGTTGCTACAATAGATACTGATTTGGCTGTAAGTGAACGCCTTGATGCTATACGTCGAGTTGTTTTTGAATTTAAGAAAAAGTGTCCTGTTTTTGTTGAAGCATGGCAAATGGTTGTTTCTCAATACTTGGAAGGGTATTCGCATTGGCTAGCGGACTTAATCGACAGAAGGTAATATGGGTTAATAACCCTGCTGTTGACTCTATTGTGAGAATTAATCCACAGCAAGAGTTTGGTATTCGTTTTTTTCATACGAATGAAAAGGTTGTTGATTTTTATTATTTTAGTGAGTTGTTTAAACTCAGTGAGGAACAACCACAAACACTTTATAGATTTAAGTTAAACCCAGGGTTAGATGAATGGGCAGAAATATCATCTGTTTTCCTGGGAGAAATATTTATTGTTAAGCCATCTGGCGGATTGCGATTATCGGTTATTTTAAATTCTAAGAATGAGCATATTTTAACAGTTGTGAATCCTAAGGCTTACATTATTAGGATGCGCCCTAGTCAATTACTGGAGGTGGTAATTAATGAGACGCCTTTGCCAAATTTTCATACAGTGATTACAGGAGCGTGGGGAATTGTATATGGTAAAGTTACAGAATTGAATGTCTCCCCAAATCTTTATTATAATAAAAATTTGTCTGTTCAAACACATGGTTCAGTTATTCCAGTTTTGCGAAGAAGTGAAGTAGAGGAGAAACACTTTTGGTTTAAACCATGTATTTCATCCAAAGCTATATTGTTATCTGGTTTGTATGATGCAGGAAAAATAAATTTTAATAATGGAAATGCATTGGGATTAGATTTAAAATTTAGTAAAAAAGATGTTAAAAAGACTACAAAAATGGGATATGCGCCTTATTGTGGTACAACAAATTTATTCGTATCGCCCGTAACTATTGTGCCTCACCGTAAGGTGGTGGCAATAGAAGAGCTAGAAGACACAGATTTTACTACTGGTTGTGAGACTTTGGAATTTACTTCAAATGGACGTAGGATAGTGAACACAAAAGACAATGAGGTGGTTGTTTATAGCCCCCAAACTGGACATGCTATTGATGAAATCTATTAAAGAATCTTTAAAAAAACCGTATAATGGCAGTTTTGCTCTTGAGCCAATATTAGATAGATCTATAGAATGGCTCAGTTGTAGAGATCGTTTTGCCATGTGCTTTACAAACGATCTTGAAGGATTTTATTTTTCACATGATAACAGTAGCAATAAAGTTATTGCTTTTGTTAACAAAACAGAAGATATTTTGGGAATCTCTTATTCTACTTTTGAACCAACAAATAGAGATTATGCGACCTGGGTTTCACCTTCGCCTTTTTGGAAGGATCATTTTATCAAAAGATCTTTTTTTACTTTGCTTTTAAGAGCAGGCCATAATTATAATTATGACAATTATGAAGAAGCAATGTACGATAACCCTTATTTTAAGGATACTAAACAAGCAGTTATGCGATTTTTATTTGGTTTTACAGATTTTTATACCCAACATTGGGAATTAGGTTGGATGTCAACTTTTGTTAATAAATCAACTGAGGATATTCGTAGAAGATTAATTTCATTAAATAAAATTGAAGATAATTCTATAATAGGTCGAGGAAGTCTTTGGAGGTGAAAATGGCCAAACGAGTATTAATTACTGGTGTTGGTGGTTTTATTGGTTCATTGGCTCTGGAATATTGGTATGAAAAAACCGATTGGATTTTTTTGGGCTTAGACAGCTTCAAGCACAAAGGATATGTTACCCGCATTGAAGATGTAAAGAAAAGGCTTGAGAACCCTCCTGATTGGAATAAACGAGTCAAATTATTTACCCATGATTTGACTGTGCCAATTGATCCACCTCTTGAGAATTTATTAATGGACAGGTCAATTGATGATATGGGTGTAATTAATGAAAATAAAATAGATGTAATCATAAACTTTGCCAGTGATTCTGCCGTTGAAAGATCAATCACAGATCCATTACATTGTTGGCATAATAATTGTAATTTAATTTCTACTGTATTAGAATTTGCTAGAAAGGTAAAACCGAGTTTAACGGTTCATATTTCAACCGATGAGACGATGGGGGAAGCACCACCATTGCCATCTCTGGGACACAAAGAATGGGCAACTATTATGCCCTCAAATAATTATGCGGCAAGTAAAGCTGCACAGGAGGCACTTTGTATTAGTTATTTCCGAAGTTACGATTTGCCAGTTGTTATTACAAACTGTGCAAATGTATTAGGAGAATCTCAGGATCCTGAGAAGTTCTTGCCAAAAATAATTCAATTTATTGCTCAAGGTAAAACTGATATACCGATTTATGCCGATGAAGTTAAAAATTGGGGAGATTATCCGTGGAATCATATAGAAAATAATAAACATTGGTATATCGGTTCCAGGATTTATTTGGATGCTCGTAATAAAGCTGATGCATTGTTGTTTTTAGTTAATAGAAAACCAGCTCGTTATAGTGAGGGGGCAAAGCAACCAGATAGATATAATATTTGTGGTCCTACCGAGTTTAATAATTTAGAGTTGGCCCAAAAAGTTGCTCAAATTATGGGTAAGGAACTAAAATATAAATTGGTTTCTAGCGAATCTGCTAGACCTGGGTACGATAGACGGTATGCCCTTGATGGATCTAAACTAGCCTCTTTAGGGTGGTTGCCACCAATACCTTTGGATGATACACTAAAACGAATTGTGAATTGGACAATTCAAAGTCAGCATTGGTTATTGTAGTTTACATTGTTGTATTCTGTAGTATAATATGGTAGGAGAAGACCATGAAAGAAAAAGAGAAATTAATTGAGGCTTTTGGAGTGGTTTCAAAGGCAGAAAGAGGGTCTTTTATCGTTACTTTGGATAGTGGACATGAGGTAATGTGTCATTTGGGGGGTAAGTTGCGGAAGAACTATATTCGTATCGTGCCAGGGGATAAAGTAACGGTGGAAATTACACCCTATGATCCAAAACGAGGAAGGATTACTTTCAGGGAAAGGTGATAATGAAAAAATTTCAACCACACAGAAGTAGGTCTTATTGTTGGATCAATGGAGAAGATTATTCTTATTGCTGGATTAATGGTGGCACTCGCTGTTCTTGTGGAATTCGGGGAATATTATTTTCCAGTTATTTATATCCAGTAATTTCATGCTGGTCGTGGCCCGTAATGAGTCAAGGATTCAGATGAAGTTTAAAGCAGAAGAATTACTGGACTCCCTTATGGCATTGGATTTACATTGCAGATGGGTGGGGTTTTTATCTAAGAAAAAGAAGCATATTGGTTTCGATACAAGACAAGGAGGGGAGGAGCGGGTTTCCCCATTTTTAGAGCTTACATTATATAAAGAGTATGCAAAGTTTACTTGGGGAAAACATCTTACAAAAGAAGAAAAAAAGGTAGTATTCCCATATGCTGATTATGATAGTGTAAATGAATACGCTGATTATTTAGCTAATTTCATAATTAAATATTTTGATTCCATAAAAGTAGTATGGATAAGAAAAGGCGTTTAATTTGTAAATTTAAGTTAAATCCATTACTTTGTTTGATGGTAGGAGATCAAACAAGTGATGACGAGTTGGTGTGCCTTAAATTTCAGAAGAGGAATTTTTTAAATAATGTTAATCATGATTTTTTTGTTTGTTAACTGGAGTAGGCGATGATTAAAGTTAGTAAATTAAAAGAGTTATTATCTAATATTCCCGATGATGCAGAAGTTTGGGCATATGAGGGTGAAGATACAGGAATAGCCATTACACCAGCAAGGACGCCGGGGGTGGTGTGGGACTGCATGGCAAAATGGTGGATTAGGGCAACTTGTGATAAAAAAGAAGACGATTATACAAAAGGATTTTAATGTCAAAAATAACTAAAGCAGCTATGCGTTTAAGTGTTGCTCTTCAACCGATAGGGTATGTCTTATGCGTTGGCGTTGTCAATTACCCCTGCCACAAGGGCAGGGGCTTGGGACTAATTAAACCTTAGTTTTGTATTAGTCGCTTATGAGAAGTTTGCTAATGCCTTATTCTCATTGCCTGATTGACGCAAGCACTATTGAGTTGAGTATTAAATACTCTTCCCTGTACCTTATTTCTATAAATAAGTTTTTTAACCCCGAAGGGGATTTAATCTTCTTGTTAGAAGATTACCTACATTAAAATGTAGTCCTAACTCTTAAAGCTAGTATTTACGCTGGAATTTTACCTACAAGCGTAGTAATAGACACTTTCTTGTAGAACCACATATTCCTAATTATCAAAGAACTAATATATTATAGTGAAATGATTATATTTTTCAACATTAATTTCAATTTAGCGGGCTTACATCCTCCACCACAAGGGCCGCCTACGGCAGCTTTTTGCTCCGCAAAAAGTGGAGGTTTTCACCCGCTTTCTATAAATTAACAGAGGAAACTTGTATAAATCAAGCAGTGGAAATAGAAGGCTTTAAACAACAGATTAAAGTGAAAGATGGAATTATTGATTCTCTAGAAAAATGGCAACTTTCATAATGTGATAATGATAGTCAGAAAATTAATGCAATAAAACCAAATAAGGGAAAGTGAAGTAACTATGGCAGATTCAGAAGAAGTTAACTGGGGTGGTGAGGATTGGTGGAATGACCCTCGTGTTGTTCAATTATTGAATGAACAACAAATATTTAAAGAAACATGTAATTCTTTAATTGAAGAAAGACAGCAACTTCGTGGTATTTTACCCATTGATATTGAGGGTACTATTGAAGATACACTTTCTCCAGTTGAAGCAGCACAAAAATTACAAAAGGAAATTGCTCGATTTCGTGATGATTATTCTATATTTGAGGAATTATCACCACCTGATGTTTCAAGAAAGACTTTTGTAAAATGGTGTTTCGATGCATGGGAGCGAGAACAAAACAAATAATATGAAAATCGTAATTGACTGGTCGGTCGTACCTCTGAATACGGTGTAATGTTTTTCTAAAGGTGGACTATGAAGACTATTGCTAGGTTGTGTGTTGTTGTGATTATTATCTCCTCATGCTGCTGCATTATTGGTTTATGGAGAATTAATAAATTAACAGAGGCAAATTGTATAAGCCAAGCGGTGGAAATAAAGGGTTTAAGACAACAAATTAAAACTAAAGATGGAATTATTAATTCTTTAGAAAAATGGCAACTTTCACAATGTGATAACGATAGTCAGAAAATTAATGCAATGAAACCAAGTGTGGGAAAGTGAAATTACCCTAGTACAGGGCTTCTGGTTCAATGACTAAAGGAAAGAATGTGAATTTGCTGTTAACTACCCATCGTTGTCATAACAGCCCTAAATGGGGTGATTTTAATGGTTCTAGTTGTTGGCGTATAATTAGATTTTGTTCGTTGAATAATAATTTTTGGTGGTCTAGATCAATATCGCCTATAGATTGTTGTGTATCTTATTCTTGGTTTCGTTCACAAGATAAAAGCACCAAAAAATGAAGTTCTTTCATAGGATAATTCGTCCTAAAAGTAGAAGCAATAATTATTTTGTTATTGGGGTCATGAATATTTGGGCATATTCAAGGTGGACTCAATTTTTTGTTTGTTCTAATTGCTGGAGTGGAACTAGGTGGGAAAGTAGTAACCTATAGGAGGTGTGTGATGAGTGAGTATAATAACAAATCAAAGATTTATTAGAAAAAGGTCGTAAAAATTAGAAAATTATACTATATAATAATATGAAACTAACAGATTATGCTAAAAAATTAGGAATAACCTATAGATCGGCATGGAACCATTTTAAGTCAGGAAAAATTCCAAGTGCCTATAGACTAGAATCTGGTGCTATTATTGTACCCGAAGAAAACTTAAAACTAAGTATAAATAAAGAAAAAAAAGTGTGTATTTATGCTCGTGTTTCATCAAGTCAAAACAAAGAAAATTTGAATTCTCAAGTAAAAAGGTTAGAACAATATTGTGAAGCAAGAGGATGGCAAGTAATTAGAATAATTAAAGAAATAGGTTCTGGGCTAAATGATCATCGTTCTCAACTTGCTAACATTATTTCAAAACTTAATGAATATGATTATGTTGTTGTAGAACACAAAGATAGATTAACTCGTATGGGGTTTAATTATTTTGCAATGATGGCACCAAATAAATTTCATGTTGTAAATGAAAGTCAAAATGAAGCAGAAGATTTAATGCAAGATTTTGTTTCTATTATTACAAGTTTTTGTGCAAGACTTTATGGACAAAGAAAAGGTAAAAGAAAAACAGAAAAAATAATTAAAGAATTAAATGAGGACAAGTGATATTAAGCACAAAAACCACAACAAAGTTCTCCAATAAGCAAAAAAGAGAAAACCTAAAATTGTTCATTCAAGAGTATAAAAAAGTAGTACAATTCTTCATTGATGAACTATG
>Ga0315284_10009922_pt1 | contig 13558 bp, 31 predicted proteins | sample YL17G09_16_MG_FD_203696 | JGI IMG/M metagenome (GOLD analysis project Ga0315284, IMG submission 203696) | Sediment microbial communities from Yellowstone Lake, YNP, Wyoming, USA - YL17G09_16 | ecosystem: Environmental > Aquatic > Freshwater > Lake > Sediment | place: USA: Wyoming | collected...
GTGTATTTTAAAACTTTGGCACCACTTTTGCATAAAGATATAAAGTGCATATAAAAAAGGCACACACGATTTTGAGAGACACGAAAAAGGGAAAAGGTTTTTTGAAAATGCTCCAGACTTTACTTTTGATTTTGGAGATTTTTTGAGCTGAACTTTTTGAATTATTTAAGGAAATAAAAACTGAAACTGAAATATAAGAGGCACCGAAAAATATTTAAAAACTATTAGGGGGTATATTATGACAAGCGTTTATTTAAGGGTATCAACAAGTGACCAAAATATTTCGATGCAATTGCGGGAGATTGAAGCGTTTCTTCTAGCACGAGGCATGGGAGAATTTAAAATATATCAGGATGAGGGTTTTAGTGGGAAGAACGCATCTCGCCCCGCCCTCAAACAACTCCTAGCCGATGTTAAATTGGGGGGTATCAAAACAATTGTGATATGGAAGCTTGATCGCTTAGGCCGCTCACTGGCGGACCTGCTTTCATTCATCAAAGTGTTTAGTGAACATGGCGCGTCTCTTATTTCAGTGAAAGATAACTTAGATCTTTCAACTTCTCAAGGCATGCTCTTTATGCAACTTCTTGGTGCATTTGCAGAGTTTGAGCGGTCAATGATTGTGGAGCGCACAAAATCAGGTCTTGCTAATGCAAAGGCAAAAGGGATTTTATGTGGGCGCCCCTCTAACATCAGTGTGTCTTCTAAGGAAACTATGTTGAAGCTTACAGAACAAGGATGGAGTAAAAATCGTATCTCTAGAGAACTTGGCATTAATATAGGAAGTGTCTATCATTTTCTGACTACTGTCAAAAAGCTAAACACTAATATCGTACAAGGGACATAAGGGGCTGGCATTCACATTGCACTGTATATAATTAGAAAGAGAGGATCACGTATGAAATATAAAATTGATACTAAATTAATTACTCAGTTTAATCCCTGTAAGGATAGATTTGATAATTGGGTCGCTCATTATGATAATAAAAAGTTTAGTTTAATTGAATTTTTAGAATTGGAAAATATTACGCATCGAGATAAATTATGGGTAGCACTTCGATTAATGAATAACGACACTAAAGTTGTATTTGCATTAGATTGTAGCTTCGCCGCCGCCTACGCCGCCTACGCCGCCTACGCCGCCTACGCCGCCGACGCCGCCGCCGCCTACGCCGCCTACGCCGCCGACGCCGCCGCCGCCGACGCCGCCGCCGCCGCCTACGCCGACGCCTACGCCGCCGCCGCCGCCGCCGACGCCGCCTACGCCGCCGCCGCCTACGCCTACGCCGCCGCCGACGCCAGGAAACAAGAAGAGTTACGTCAAATAGAAGCGATAATATATTTAATGGAAGGAGAATAAAATGTACACCTTTACTTTTGTATATGATTCAAGAGAGCTTGTTACTGATGGCCACCATAACGAACTGGAAATAACAGTGGATATGAGAGCAACAAGAGATGACTATGAGGTGGTGAAGGTTTCAATTTATGATCTCACCACACATAAAACATTAGATTTTGATAAGCTTATGCCCACCGATCAAAAGCATCTAGATGACGCGGTAGAACTTCAAGCTTATAATCACGCTGGTTCTGCTTATATCGATGGAATAGCGGATAATTATTTTCTGGAGGATTCATGAAAAAACCATGGCTCGGATCATTTGAAGAACTTTTGTATGAAAAATATACTACGTCGATGCACATTGATTTAAGATGGACCAAAATTAAAAAGAGAAAATGTCTTAGGTGCGATAATGTATTTCGTAGCCTAGAGAATAGAATATGTAATAATTGTAAAAAAGTTAATGAAAGGAAAGAGGAATTATGAAAAAGATGTTAATGATTGCCCTGGTGCTATCTAATGCACAATATGAAAAACAATTGGTGCACGAAGTCGCGAATATTATGCGAGCAGAAGAAGAATGTACTCAAGAGGGGTATGATAAAATTTATAGAAATATTTCCATTTTACAAATGATGCACGAAGAAGCGGATTTTAGGTATGGGGCAGTTATGGCCTTGAGAGAACGTTGTGATGGAATGATTTCATCTTATGAAAGGAAAATAAAATGACCTATCAAAAAGGGTTCGAAAAAGAGAAGGGGGTCAAGTTATGAAAAGATTAGGTAGCATTGATCCAAGAACTCTTTACCTATTGAAACTAAAAGCTGAGCTTACTCCCGAAGTGGTGGATAAATATATACTTAAAAATATGCACGTAGTGAGAGAACAAAATTGGGGACTCCCTGACTATGCAGCCAAGTTAAATTTTGTCGCCAACAAGTTATACAAAGAGAGATTTGGTGTATGAATTATTCCCTCGATCGCGTTAAATTTAGCTTATAACAGATCATTTTTGAATAGATATTGAATAGATTCATTCGATCGAGGTAACTATTTGGAAATTCCGAAAGGTTGGTAAAGTGAAAAATTTCATTGATACTTACAGATCAGGTCCGCCTCGCTTGCACGATTACAAGCGAATATTTAAACTAAGATTTGAAGGTCTTTCTTATGAGGGCATTTCTATCTTGATGAATATTCCCCGCTCTTCCATCGCCTCAATTTGTCAAAAGGCTGGCTATGGGGGAAAAATAAAAGAGAAATTGTCTTTACAACAATTTCCCTAATAATTTCAACTACTTATAAGACAGCAGACCAGCAGCAAAATAAATAATAAAACCCACATTATCTTTGTTGGGCAGTTGATAAAGCCGCTAATGCGCGCTTCATTCTTTCATTATCAGTTGCCGCTGGCAGTGTTGTTGCCATCGTAGTATTTAAATTGTTGGACAAAGTTTTTGTCGGGGCCTTTGCTTTTTCTGCCACAGCTTTTGCTTCCGTAGTAACGGGAGTTGCGACTTTACTAGCAAACTTTTTAGCACCTAAAGCTTTTTGAACTTCGGCTTCCAACTTTTTTTCTACGATATCACTAGCTTCTTTAACTGATAATACTCGGGTGTTAGCTTCATAATAATTCTGCACCTCAGTAACTATCATCTCTTGTTGTCCGTACAGATTAATTAACTCATACTCATCAGCATTTTTAGCGGTGTATTCTTTAACTTCTGTTCTATAGGCAGCATATGCTTCCTCTAGTTGTTTAGCTTCCGCAGCTTTTAATTCCTCTTGTTGCTTTTTAGTTGTCTCTTCTCTAGCGGCTTCTTTGTCGGAGATTTCTTTTCTAATCTCTTCAGCTAGACGTTTTGCAAGTGCAGTGGGATCTTCAGGAGCTTTTTCCACTTTCATTTGACCAGATAAAATCATATCTGTTAGTTTATCATAAGAGTATCCACGAAGTTTTAAAGCTTCGAAGGGATCAGTTTCAAAAAGCTCTTCAGATTGCTTGATTTTGGCTTCTTTGGAAGCGAGTTCAAGTTCACGAGCTGCAAAAGCTGATTCTTTAGCCTTAATTTCAGCCTGTTGCTTAACGATAGCTTTTTCTTTTTTAGCTAAGGCCGCAAACTGTTGTGAAATTGGAGGGGCTTTTGCTGGCTCTTCAGTTTTAGGGGCCTCTGTAGAAGGTTGGGTTTCAACGGAAGTCGCATCCACCCCACTTTCAGCTTCACTCGTTTGTAAGCTGTCAGTCGCATTCTCTTTGGTTTCTTGCGCAGCCTGAGTGGTTTGATCTATATTAGCACCTGTATTAGCCATGTTTGTGGGAGTAGGTGCTTTTTCCGGCGCCGTTGTTTCCGGTGCGGCTGATGCTTTGTTAAGTGCCTCTAGGGCGGTCTTCATTGACATTATTTATTCTCCTTTAATGTGTAATTGTCCTGATACCATTTATTGAATTCGTCGGGTAATTTCTTATTATAGCGTTCTTTACAAGATTTTGCAACAAGTTCCTTGGCTTTTTCCGGAGCCATTCCATATAGTTGAGTTAAAAATAAGAAGTGATCAGTTAGTTGTTTTAGCATGTGAGTTGTATTCTACATGTATGGAATCCGCCTGGTTTTGGTTGTCTAACAGGCATTTTACATAAGGGTATGACCCCCAGACAAATGAGAAGTATCGTTAAATATATGAAGGCTAATGGAGTGCATTATTACAGAGAAGGTAATATTGTAATTTGTACCTCTGAAATCCCCCCTGAAAAATTAAAAGCTCCCACACATATTATAAAACCTAAAAAAGTCAAAAAAGAAGAAACTGACCCGGCCTTGCTTACCAGTGATCAAACTTCTAGAATGCCAAGCGATACTGAATTATTATTTTATAGTACCGATTCATTCGATAGTATTACGGAGAGTCGTAAAGATGATACTCCAAGAAGTTAAAGCTTGTACTAAATGCAAAATAGTTAAGCCTTATAATAAATTTAGCCCGGCTAAAAAACATTCTACTGGACATACTTCTAGATGTAAGGATTGCAAGAATGTGGATTTAGCTCTTTATTATAGATCCGAAGAAGGAAACAAAGAAAGAAAAGTGGCGTTTAAAAAATACGGGACCAGTGTAGCAGGAAAAAACTCTTTCTTTAAAAGACGTAAAAAATATGAAACTACTCCTAAAGGTAAATTAGCCAAAAAGAAATGGGATAAAAAGTATACCACTACACCTAAGGGTAGGATTATAGCTAATATAGCAAAAGCAAAATATAGAAGCAATAAAATTTATGCAATCCCTAAAGGCTTAAAAGAATCAGATTTTGAATTAATAAGAATGTATTATCAGTTAGCTAATTATATGACAGAAGTTACTGGTATACCTCATGAAGTCGATCATATAATCCCACTTCAAGGTAAAAATATTTGTGGTTTACATGTACCTTGGAATTTACGAGTTATTACTAAATCAGAAAACTGTACAAAAGGAAATAGAATATGTCTATAGATTATCGCTCAATGGGGCCTAATGGTCCAGTTACCAGTGCAATGACAAATAGAAGATGGTGGTTGGCGGACAAAAAAGATTTAGCCGCTAGTGTAACCGCTACTATTAATACACTTGCTCAATACGATACAGCCAGGCAAACCCAATATCAAATAAATACTAGATTATATGGCAATGTTTCGTTACTAGGTCTTAATGGAATGAGCTATACTAAAATTAGTGCTGTAACAAATGCTGAAAGAACGAGAGTAACATTTAATGTTATTCAATCATGCGTTGATACACTAGTTTCTAAAATGGCAAAACTTCGACCTAAGCCATTATTTCTTACGAGTGGTGGAACATATAAACAACAACGAAAAGCAAAAAAATTAGATGATTTTATTAGCGGCGTATTTTATGAAAACCAAGCCTATGAATTAGGTAAAGATGTTCTTAGAGATGCCCTAGTATTTGGTGATGGCATCATTCACGTTTTCGCAGAGAATGAACGCATTAAATATGAACGTGTAATTGCATCAGAATTATACGTAGATGCCATTGATGCATTTTATGGCAAACCTCGTCAGATGCACAGAGTTAAAAATATTGATCGAAGTGTTCTAATGGAAATGTTTCCCGAACATGCAAAAGACATTACGGTTGTAAATAGCGCCAGTGCCGATCTAAAAGGATCCTTTCAAAATATTGCAGATTTGGTCACTGTTGGAGAATCCTGGCATCTTCCCAGTGGACCCGATGCTAAAGATGGACTACATTGCATTACAGTTGGAGATACAACTCTATTCATGGAAGAATATAAAAAAGATTTCTTTCCATTCGTATTTTTAAATTGGTCTCGTCGGATGTATGGCGTGTGGGGACAGGCTCTTGCTGAACAATTGCAATCTAATCAACTTGAAATCAATAAAATTCTTTGGGTTATTCAAAGATCAATGCACCTCCATGGCACCTATAGAGTATGGATCAAAACAGGTTCTAAATTACCCAAGGAGCACATTAATAATGATATCGGTGCAGTGATAGTATCAGATGAACCTCCTCAATATCTTTCCTCCTCTTTCGTGCCCCAGGAATATTTTCAACATTTACAAACATTAAAAAACCAAGCTTTCGAGCAATCTGGTATCAGTCAACTTTCTGCGGCTAGCAAAAAACCAAGCGGTCTCGATAGCGGAAAAGCTCTTCGTGAATTCAGTGATATTGAATCAGAAAGATTCCTTGCTACGGGACAAGACTATCAACAAATGTTTTTGGATTTAGCGGAATTATCTGTTAGTGTAGGAAAAGACATTTATGAAGACAATAAAAAATTCTCTGTGAATGTTCCCGGTCGTAAATTTATTGAGACGATTAATTGGAAAGATGTTGATATGGAAGAAGACGAGTTTATAATGAAACTCTTCCCCGTTAGCTCCTTACCCACCGATCCCGCAGGACGCCTACAAACAATACAAGAATATTTACAGGCTGGATTTCTGTCACCCCGTCAAGGCCGTAGACTTTTAGATTTTCCTGATTTAGATGCGGAAGAAAATCTTGCTAATGCAATGGAAGATTGGATCCATCAATCCCTTGAAAGTATTGTCGATGAGGGTGAATATGTGGTGCCAGAGCCAGAAATGGATTTGACCCTTGCTGATGAATTGGCACTAGAATATTATGCACAGGGCAAAGTTTTAGAATTAGAAGAAGAAAAGCTTGAAATGCTTCGCCGCTTCCGTGATCAAATCGGCATATTAAAACGTAAGGCTACGGGACCAATTGCTCCCCCCGTGCAACCCATGCCTGGTGGTTCTCCAGGAATGCCGCAGGCCAATCCAATGCCAACTCCCATGAGTGATATGCTCCCTAATGTGAACGGGCCAGTTATCCAGTAAACTGGCTAATTATATCGCCTTCTGTCTACAAGTATTACATATTGCAATACGTAATAGTTTTATATACTTAACTAAGATCGGCCAAGCTATCGGCCATTTTTGTCTATAAGATAGCCATTTTTATACCCATAAATAGCCGATATCACTACTGGCATCTCTCTTGCACTGTATATCTTTCAGGAGGCAACGATGATAGCATTAATTATTGTTTTATGGGCTCTAGGTACGGCGCTAAATATTTATTTTGCTAGGGGATACATTGATTTGACCCTAGGGGATTTAATAGGCTGCTTTTTTGCCGCACCCCTTAGCCCTATGATTGCGATTTACCTCATCACCAAAGATACAATAGTTGTTAAACGAAGGGACCGAAAATGAAAAAACTTAACCTACTTAGAGAAGCCGTAGCAAAATTTCAAATCGAATCAGGACTTGCTATAAGAGACGCAGCTCGGACTGGCAATCCCCATCTCTCCACCCGTGCAACAGGTGAAAATATTGCTTACATCAAAGTGTTGGGAGAAATCGACAAACTTCTTGTTAAAAAGGAGAAAGTAAAATGAATTTCTTTGATGACAGAGATTTTGGAAAACATTTAGAACCTCATCTTCCTATTAATGCAGAATGCGCAACACTCGTTGCTAATTCTAAACTTGAACGAGATGGCATTAAGGGATTTGCCCAACGCCATAAACGCGGCGAATGGGCATTTACAGAACAGCCCCGCTTTGGTGATACTCATCGAGCCGTCCTTATAAATCTAGAAGAAATCTCTCCGTGCATACATAAAAAAGAGGACGTGCAACCGGATATTACAACCCTTCATGGATTTAGATGTACCTGTGGAACAGCAATGGAACCCGTTTCATTCATGGAGAAAAAATGAAAGCCTATTTAAAACGCGCCCCAGAATCCATTGGAGAAATCGCTCACGTTTATGTAACGGACTACGGTCAAAAACGCCTCACCGTAGAATTTGAATACGGTACGGTTATTGATGATGATGCGGGTGAATTTGAAGTCGTGGAGGATAAAAATGACAATTAACCTAGAAAAATTAAATGCTTTAGTTAAAGCTAGTCCTTATTCCTATCTAGAATTTCACGAGCGCATGGGATTTCTGAGGGGCGCCTATCGCTATTATAAAGGCACTAGAAAAATGCCTCTTGAGCATCTTGTAAAACTTTGCTATTTCATGAATATACCACTTAGTGATATATTAGATGAAAGCACCATGCACACATTAAGGGAAACATTAAAATGAAATTATTTTTATTGATCCTCCTATTTCCACTCGTTTCCAGTGCCCTCTCTCTAGAAAACACTTTCGGCGGGCTCACTTATCATTTGTGGAATGGGGACGGAGTGGCGGAAAAATATTCCAATAAACTAAATTCTGAGGGCACCCTCATTTTTACAGGCCTCATTGGTATTGGTTTATCCGAGGATCACGAAACCTACCGCATATTTATGGGCCAAAATTCCATTGCGGACATTATATATGGTGCCACGTATTCCTATACGTGGAAGATAGGGCCAGTAAAAGCGGGTCCTATTTTAGGTGCCTATGTACAAAACGACAACAATTTCCGTGCCAAAGGCATCACGCCCTTTTCACTCGGATGGGGCATTGTCCCTATTATTGGCATAGAGGCATCGATAAAAGTGTTGACATTTGGTGATAATTATATTAGATTAAATACTATTATAACACCCGTTCTTGTAAATGAAACCCTTAGTTTAGGAGTAGATTTATGACCTTACCAGATGAGAGATACCGGGCAGTGGCGTACACAAGAGATTTTTTAAGTGATCTTTTAGATCCTAAGAAAACTCCCAAAGTACCTCGCGCCATAAGACAGCGAGCATATAGGTGTTTACGTCATTATCCATGGGATTTGTATATGGAACAAACGGCTGAAAAAGTGCCAGAAATTTGGAGTAAGAAATGAAGTTTTTTAAATCGGAGGATTTTTTACATGCTGCACATTTGCCATTTACATCAAGTGATGCCGCTGACCTTGCAAACGCCAAGCTAGAGCGTGAGGGTAGGATTGTTTATGGTAGAGATAGTTATTGTGCATGGGGGGAAACAGAGTCACAATTTGAAACAGCTATTGGAAATCAAGATAAGTGTAATCAAAAAGCCTTCCTCATTAACATAGAACACATTGAGGAGTGTGAGCATGCAACTTACAGGGTTGGACCAACTAGCACGCAGGGAATTTTTATTTGTAATTGCGGAGCTAAAGTTAGACCCAAAAATTTTGAGACTGTTAGATGAGGAGTTTTGGAAGGTGTTAAAATGATTAGAAGTATTAAAAATAAATATCGGTCATGGTCATGGTCAGGGTCATGGTCAGGGTCATGGTCACGGTCACGGTCATGGTCACGGTCAGGGTCACGGTCAGGGTCATGGGCAGGGTCAGGGTCATGGTCACGGTCACGGTCACGGTCATGGTCACGGTCAGGGTTATTAAATTAATCAAAAGGAGATTAATGATTAGAAGTATTAAAAATAAATATTGGTCACGGTCATGGTCAGGGTTATGGTCAGGGTCACGGTCAGGGTCAGGGTTATGGTCACGGCCATGGTCATGGTCAGGGTCACGGTCATGGTCACGGTCATGGTCATGGTCAGGGTCACGGTCATGGTCACGGCCATGGTCATGGTCAGGGTCAGGGTCAGGGTCATGGTCACGGTCACGGTTATTAAATTAATCAAAAGGAGATTTATGAAAATGCTAGTAGAAGAAATAAAAGGCGAAGGATTAGAAAAACTAATTGGCAAAAAGATAACTCTGTTTTGTCTAAATTATATTTACACAGGACTTTTAAAAGGAGTTAATTCAACTTGTGTTTTATTATCCGATGCCAAAATTGTGTATGAAACCGGAGAATTAAATTCAGGTGATTGGAAAGATGCCCAGCCCTTACCTAATGATTGGTATGTTCAAGTTAGTGCTATTGAAAGCTTTGGAATATTGAAATGAAAAATTATAGAATTGTTTATTCAGAACAGAAAAAGAAATACAAAATCCAATATAAAATCCTGTGGTGGTATGAGGATTTAACCAGAGAGTTTTATGATACTCTCGAGGAAGTTAAAAAAGAATTAGAGGCCTGTTATGCTTATGATTGGGAAGAAATAGAATGACACCGAGTGATCGCCTTGCTGAAATTGAAACAACTTATAATGAACTATTTCATGATCAGGGCATAATGAGCGACGATGTTGCTTGGCTCATCGCCCGAGTGAAGCGGCTCACTGAGGCTTTGGAAGAAATTTATGAATGGCCAGCGACAACTTTAAATCAAGAAATAGCCCGCAAAGCTTTAGAGGACGGTGGGGAGTGAAATGGAACATCTGCGCAGATTGCGGCAAAGAGGCGATGGAAGTTACCGAGGAGTATGAGCTGGGGGTCACTAGTGTTTATTATAAATGCATTTGCGATAGGTCGTGGATGAGCGCCAAACAAGAAGGGCAACTAGATTTAAAAATAAAAATTGCAAGGGCCGACAGAATCAAAGACCTCGAAGCCAAACTCGCCATTGCCACGGAAGCTTTAGAAGAAATGCAATACACAAAACTTAATTACGTGATTGATGGTAAGCCTGTAAGTAAATATCCAGCCAGAGCTGCACTAGACAAAATAAAGGATATGAAATAGAGCTTGACAACACCTAATAAAGTAGCATAATATATGGAATGAACATCATTGCCCTCACCATATCAGATATCTCATGGCTTGAAGTAATACTTGATCTAGAGGATTTGGATATGCACGAGGAAGTGATTTTTAATGTACGCTATAGGATACATCTAATGCAGGAAAAACGAGCGCTTTTAATACAACATATGGAGTGGATGAATTGAAAAAGAAATTAGGGCCCGCAGTTTTTATAGAGACCGCGCCCGCAAAAGAACTAACGGAAGATAGAAGGCAAAAATCTTTTATACTTAAACTAGATACGCTGAGCTTTGATTGCTCAGAAGAAATAGAGTTTAAAGATATAAAAGAACAGTTAATCGATATGGCAAAACGTTATATTGATAATGCGCCATTAATGACTGCGGCAGAATACGATCAAGCAATGTACGAGCGATATAAAACATACAAACTTCCGTTGGTGGATTAATGAAACAAAGCTGTCCCATGACATATGTGACAAAAGAAGGAAAGACTGTTTCCTGCGGTGCGTGGATGATTTATGATGCGAAATGCACGAAAATAAAGTGTCCCACTTGTGGGTATACGGTTATTGTTCCTAAAAAGGAGATTACGTATCTATGACTAGAAAATATTATTTAACCGCACTTATTAGCGCGCCTTCTATAGCCTTTCTCATAGCGTTTACAACCATGAATGTGATTGTGGCACTTGTTTTAGGACTTCTTGCACAAGGTGGGTTCACGATGGCGGGATATTATTTAGGAAAGCGAGAATGAAAAAAGAGGCTTCTGAAGCAGACAGAATTAAATTGTTAAGTGATGGTGGGCCCACCCCGGTCGGTGGTGTCCCTAAGTTGGGTGACAAGCCTCGATCTATTAGAAAGCGTGGATTTTGGCGCGCTTTTAAACGTGGTGAATTATGGGCACTTATTCCATACCACATGAATAAAATTACACTGGATTTAGAAAAGCAGATGTATGGCACCAAAATCATTTATGATAGAAATATTCCTAATGACCGGATATATTTAACGTATCCGATTATACAAGAGTTACACGACAAAAGGAAAGCATGAAATTAACTGAAGACATCAACAAAGCCCTATCTAACATAGTTAAAGAAGATCACATTGTACAAAACGGCGTGCGTGATGCGCTCTTTGACAGTGTTGGACCATTGTTCGATACCGAAGCATCCTTTTTCCCACTCCGGCCATCGAGCGCACTGAAACCCATGCGGGACCTCTATTATGATCTGGTAAACTTTTATAAACCAGGAACCATTCCTAAAGCACCATTTGAAAATCGAATTAAACTTATTTTTCAATTTGGGCATCTTACTGAAACCCTTCTTAAAAAGGTTTTTGCATATACGTACTCCGTTAGTTTTGAACAAGAGCGTGTAACCTATGGAGAACTCGTTGACAAGGACGGCAATAAGATCCCATTAACAGGATCGATCGATTGGGCGTCCATGGTTGGTGGAGATACTCTAGTCCTAGTTGATGCAAAATCCATTGGGGACTACCCATTTAAAAAGGCACCGAAAGAAGAAAATATTGCGCAAATGCAACTTTATATGGCCTCTGATTGGGGGCGCAAAAATAACTGTAACCGTGCCATGCTTATCTATTTTAATAAGAATACTAGTGATATTAAAGTTATTGAAGTGCCTTATGATGCACAGTTGGCAGCAAACTTGCTAGCACGCTTACAGGCTGTCTTTGATTACTATAAGAGAGAAGAATTGCCTCCAAGAGAATATTTGCCGGGCGTGGACTGGCAAGGTGATTATAGTGCATATAAAGACTATGATATGATAGAGTTTGCCATGTCGATTCAAGACCGTGCAGTTGTAGGCCTACCTACGGAGTATGATCCCCCATCTAATGCCAAAGATGCAATAAGAGATCATGTAGAAAAATACGGGAGTAAGGCAGTTATTTATATTGACAAGATAGTATGTGTAGAGTATATTAATGGAAAGTTAACCATGAAAGAGGAGAGTTTATGACCGCCCAATTAAATAACGATGCTTTTGAAGACATCGAAACACAAACAGCCGCAATCACAACAGCAAAATTATCAATAGGTGCCGCATTCCAAGGTGAATTTCTTGGATATGAGGAAAGCCGTAAATATGAGGGTAAGCAAAACCTTCTTATCAAGGATGAAACCGGAAAAGAACTCGTTGTTTTTACTTCTGGCAATTTAAATTATGCAAAAAAAGATGATTTGTTAGAAGTGGGTCGAGTATATAAAATCACCCGCTTAGAAAATCGCATCAATAAAAAGGGTCTTTCTACAACCCAATTCCGCATTCAGCGTCTAAAAGCTGATGGTGCCGTTGCCGCACCCGTAGAAAATAATACAAAACCTGAAGGTAGACAATCTAAAAAATAACTTATTGGTGTGAGCGACGTGGTAGCTGAGTAGCTCTAAAGTAGAGCCCTGCATTGTTGGCGGGAGGATGGAAGTGCAAGTCTTCCCTCTGGAGACACGTACCTGATCACTGGTCCGGATCAGTGCCCCGCAAGGGAGAAGCATTGATTTTTTATCCCGGTAGCTGGAGTAGCGTCCAGTCCACACTTTATTTAGGAGATATATAAATGAAAGTTACAACGTTAATCGCGGTAAAATATAGTTAACTTTAAGTAATCTACTGTAAACTATACGTTACTAAGATAATCAATCAATAACAATTTGGAGAGACCATGAAAAATAAAGTGTACATAACCAAAAAAGATCTAGTTAAGGCTTTAGATGACTATTTAGCAGATATCATTTCTAAAGTGTTCATAACTGTTGTTATAATAGTTATAGCGGGCTTTATCTTTTATTTTGGCAGAACAACAGGGTGCATGGCCTCTAGCGCATACAGTTTGGACCACGGTCAAAAATATTTCTCGTGCTCTAGTGAAGTATTTAAGTGAAGATTACCCTATTAATTAGTCTATTAGTTTGGCTAGGTCTTACAGTACAACTTGGCCTGGCCAACTTAAAACTTGAAGACCGTTCACAAAATGATATGCAACACCGTGCATTTATCGCTTATTATAGTACGTTCGCAGGCTGTCTAGAGGGCAGTAAATTTGCTGTAGGGTCATGGGATGGAACCTATAGTGAATGCAGAGAATTGGCTTTCTCCACTAAAGAAGGATATTTAAAA
>Ga0315284_10009923_pt1 | contig 13558 bp, 6 predicted proteins | sample YL17G09_16_MG_FD_203696 | JGI IMG/M metagenome (GOLD analysis project Ga0315284, IMG submission 203696) | Sediment microbial communities from Yellowstone Lake, YNP, Wyoming, USA - YL17G09_16 | ecosystem: Environmental > Aquatic > Freshwater > Lake > Sediment | place: USA: Wyoming | collected...
AATTGCGCGCCCTGGTCGTCGAAGCCGTGAGTCATCTCGTGTCCGACCAGCAGGTGCGGATCGCGTCCAAGAGGACGTTCGAAAAAACGAGGCGCAAAGATCCGCATTCTTTCGAATTTCCCGCCGTTTGCTTCGACACCCCACCTGCACTAAACTACCTTCTGAGCCATTAGACGCCGCGAGCCGCTAAAAGGCAGGGACAATGCTCATTGTCATGAAGCCGCAGGCGACGGAAGAACAAGTCCGGGGTGTCTGCGCGAAGATTGAAGCGATGGGGTACCGAGCCCACGCGATGCCCGGGGCGCAGCGTACGGCGATCGGAATCACCGGCAATCAAGGCGCGCTCGAGGCGGCGGAATTCGAGATTCTGCCGGGCGTAGCCGAAGCGATTCGCGTCTCGAAGCCTTACAAGCTGGTCAGCCGCGAGGTCAAGAGCGAGGACTCCCTGATCCGCGTGGGCACCGGCGAGAGCGTGGTGACTTTCGGCGGCCGCGAGCTGCAGATCATCGCCGGACCGTGCGCCATTGAGAGCCGCGAACAAGCCTTCGCTGCCGCAGGGGCTGTCCGCAAAGCCGGCGCGCGCCTGTTCCGTGGCGGCGCCTTCAAGCCCCGCACTTCCCCGTACAGTTTCCAGGGCCTGGGTAAAGAAGGCCTAGAAATCCTGGCGGAAGTGCGCCGCGAGTTCAAACTCGCCATCGTCACGGAGACCATCGACCCGGAGAACTGCGACCTGGTCGAGGAATACGCCGACGTGCTGCAAATCGGGGCGCGCAACATGCAGAACTTCTCGCTGCTAAAACGCGCCGGACGGTCGTCGAAGCCGGTGCTGCTGAAGCGTGGGCTGTCGGCAACCCTCGAGGAATTCCTGATGGCCGCCGAATACATCCTCTCAGAGGGCAACTACAACGTGATCCTTTGCGAGCGCGGAGTGCGCACCTTTGCCGACCACACGCGCAATACGCTCGACCTGAGTGTCATCCCGGCCGTCAAGCGCCTCTCGCACTTGCCCATTATCGTTGACCCGAGTCACGGCACCGGCAAACGCGAGAAAGTTACGCCGCTGGCGCGCGCGGCGGTGGCAGTCGGCGCCGATGGGCTCATCATCGAGGTCCATGCCGAGCCCGACCGGGCCCTCTCCGACGGCTACCAGTCGCTTTATCCCGACCAGTTTGCGGCGCTGATGGACCAGGTCACCGCAATCGCCGCAGTTCTGGGGCGCACGACCGCAGTATCCGCAATGACCAGAAGCTGAAATCACCAACCGGACGGAACTTGGCCATCCACAGTCATCATTCGACAATCGGCAATTGTTCTCGAGTTGCTCCCCTAGTCGTCTCACTGGCCATCGTCGCGGCAAGTTTCCTCTCGGCCGGTTGCTCCCGTCGGCCTGCTCCGCCGGAACCATACATGGCATTCGTCGTCTCGCGGGAAAGCCCCTCCGTGGCGGTTGTGGACCTGGCGAGACTCCGCTCCGTAGCCTCCATTCCCGTCGAAGCAGGGTCAGAGCGCGTCATCGTGAGGCCGCGCAGCCGCCAAGTCTGGGTCGTCTCCGCCACAGGACACATCAGCGTCATCGCGTTCCCTGAGCTGCGGGTGGTGCAGAAAGAGCGCATGGGCGTGGGCGCCCGCGACCTGACCTTCTCCCCGGACGGCCGCCAGGCTTATCTTCTCAATCCGGTTGAGGGAGAAATAATCTTTGTCGATGCAGGCGGGCTGAAAGCTGTCGCCCGAGTCCGCGTCGGAGCACCGCTTTCAAGTCTCGCGCTCTCGCCCGACGGCAAGACTCTGGTGGCAGCATCGAGCGCCGCCAACCGCATCTACTTTGTGAGCGCGCAGTCGCGCCATGTGCTCGGGTCGGCGGACGTGGGCAAAGAACCCGGCGCGATTGCCATCCTGCCGGACAATTCCAAAGTGCTGGTGGCTGACACGGGCGAAGAGAAGGTTACGGCGGCGGACCTCGCCTCACGGCAGGTCCTCTCACACATTGAGATCGGCACGCGGCCCGGCGCCCTTTTGCTTAAGCCCGACGGCGGTGAGCTCTTCGTGCTGTGTGCGCAGACCGCGACCCTCTGCATCGTGGACGCGTTCCACGACAACGTTTCGCAGAATATCCCCACGGGACGCGAGCCGGCGGCCGCCGTCATCCGAAGAGATTCAAGCCTGCTCTACCTCGCCAATGCCGGCGACGGCTCGGTAACGACGTTTGACGTTCAGAACCGCCAGGTGCTCGTCTCGACCCAGGTGGGGAAAGAACCCCGCGCTTTGGCTCTCACGCCGGACGAGCGGTTCCTGGTGGTGGCGGACGCTGCCACGGCCAGCCTGGCGGTGCTGATCGCCGAGCCGGCACGGCTCGCCAAGGTTCGGTCGGCGCTGGTCACCACTGTCCCCGTCGGCGCTCAGCCGGTGGATGTTGTGATTCCGGACTGGCTCCGGAAGTAAGTGATGGGCGTGGGTCGAACTTCTCTGGGACTTAAAGTATTTCATTAATTGCAGAGCTTCCCCCGCGTAATCGCAAATTGGCGGAATGGAGCCGCGACACTGAAAGTCTTTCTTGAAAAGTTGTCGACGCGCCGACGTTAAGGGCAGTGACGGGTGACAAGTTATAAGTGACGAGCGAGCGGAAGAACAAAAAAACACTTCGCCTCTTGCTCGTCACGAGTCACTCCGCACTTGTCAATGTTTTTCGGCCTACCAACTCGCCAGATCCTCCGCAAGCTCCAAGGCAAGCCAGCCTTCCTGAGGAATGATCTGCAGAGGCAGTTCTTCCGCCCACAGGGAAACCTGCAACCTGGCTCTCTGCCCCAAGGCGAAGCCGAGCAGGCGATAATCGGCGCGCAATTCGAACACGCGGTTGAACGCCACTTGAAGTTGGTCGCCGGTTCCAAGGGGGACAAGGATTTGTTCGTCGTACTTCCAGAATTGGACTGTGCCGAGTTTTCCCTGCTCGACTAAGGCATGGAGGCGGGCGCGCCCCGAGCTGTCAATGTTGACTCGGATTTCAAACTGGGGGTACTCGGTCACGAATCGCGGGCTCAAATCCAGGCGCAGGTAGAGGGCTCGTTGGCAATTGCCATAGTAGAGCGCCTCGAGCGCCTCTTTCCCGCCATGCATCGACCCCGAGCGATAGTCGGGCGTGTAAACGCCCGCGCCCAACCACTCGAAATAGTTCGTGACCAGGCCGTCCACGTGGGGCTCGATGCGCGCCGTAGGCGGAGTAACCACTGCGCGCCCGCGAGGCCGCTTGATGGGGACCGCGAGTTCGTCCGGCGGCGAGCCGCCCAGCAGGCGGTAGATGTTGCTCAGGTGTTTGCGGAAGAGGAGATCAAATTCCTCGTCGTGCGCACTCGAATGCTCAGGGCCGTACCACCAACACCAGTCGCTGCCCTCGGCGATCCATAACTCCTGCTCCGCGGTCCGGACGTCGGCGGGATCCAAACCCGGATCGCCGGATTTCAAAGCAAAGAAGTCGCGGGCGTCCGTGAGGAGGTCCCAGGCGCGATTGTCCTCATCCGCGCCGATCCAAATGTCGAAGTTGGCGTTGATCCAGGAGCCTGGCACGACGTGCTGGAGCGTCCCGGGCGGGGTTACTTCCAGGGCCTCGCTGGCGGTAACGGCGCGAAGATCGGGATCCGACGCCACGCGGCCGTAGAAGGCCTTCAGGAATTCACGGCCGTTGCGCGGGAAAAACTCCCAGGCGTTTTCACCGTCGAGGATAATGGAGACGACGGCGGGACGGATTCCCGTGCTTCTTCCCGCGGCCTTGATGCGCTGGTGGAGGTCTGCGGCCGCAGCGTTTGGGTCCATCCTCGAATACACAAAGCCGATCAAGTCCGAAAGCTGGTGATCACGGAAAAAGAGCGAAATTGCCCGGTCTCCTGCGGCGAAGCGATGCGGCCGGTATAGCTCGTTCCCCCCGGCCACCGTCCCGTCACCCTGACGATAAAAGCCCACCTGGAGCGAACGACCAAGGACGCCCTCGTCCGTCGCCGCCCAGGCGAAACCTTCTTCTGTCGCGAGGCGAAGTACTTCGTCCGAGATACTCCCTTCACTTGGCCAGAGCCCGTGTGGCCGGGAGCCAAAGACTCGTTCGTGCAGCCCGATGGCAGCCCTCAACTGTCCCCGGGCGTCTTCGGGGTGGCGAAACGTCCGGCGTGGGAGTTTGACGCCCGGGTGCGATTCACCCGCGATATTCGAATCACACAGCAATGGAAGTATCGCGTGGTAGAAAGGTGAGGTGGAAATCTCAATCTGCCCGCGCCGGCTCGCCTCGCGGCATTCTTCAAGTGTTACTTTAAATATCTCGATTCCCTTCTTGCGAAGAATCGACTTGTCGTCTTCCGAGTATCCGCGCTCCTTCTTCACCAAGCGCCGGATTTCGGGATCCCCCGCCAGGTAAATCTCGTCGAACCACGCCAGTTGTGAAAGGACCTGGAGGTCAATTAAGTCCTGCGCACCGAACAGTCGTCCCCCGTCGTGCTGCTGTTTGGTAGCCTGGGTTCTCTCAAAGAGCTCGCGGAAGCGCGGGAAGCGGTTCAGAAGGTTCTCGCGGTTCACGTGAAACGCGAACTCCAGGAGGCGCTCCCGCTCCCCGGCGCTCAGGTCAGCAGCCGGCTTGAAAGCGATGTCGTAGTCGTCTTCTCGCACCGTGTCCTGGGCGTAATCCTCGAGCTGCTCCACCAGGGACGGGACCATGTTGAAAGTGATATGGACCGTGGGAAAGTCACGCAGGATCGCCACCATTCCGAAATAGTCTTTTAGCGCGTGGAGGCGCACCCAAGGCATGGTGTAGACGTTTTCGGCCAAGTCCTTATAAAAGGGTTGGTGCATGTGCCAAAGGAGCATGAGGTAGGTCGAAGGCATGGGGCGTGAGGGCTGTTTCTTTACGGCACGAAAGCCGATGTGCTAGCATGGCCAGGCTGTCTGAGTCGTGCGGCCCTTAAACGGCACTCGGTCCGTTGTAACCCAAGGCCCCGCCATGCGGATACTTACCCGTTACATCCTGAAAGAGATTTTCTCCCACTCACTGTTGGGGTTGCTCGTCTTCACGTTCGTCATCTTTGTCCGCCATGTCGGCCATTTGCTGGAACTGGTGGTCCGGCACAGCCTTCCGATCCGGAGCATTCTCACGCTTTTCCTCCTGCCCATCCCCGGCATCCTGGTGCTTACGATTCCCATGTCGGTGCTGGTGGGTACGCTGATCGGGCTGAGCCGAATGTCAGCCGACGGCGAGGTGATTGCCACCCGAGCCTCGGGGATAGGCCTCGGCCAGTTCGTGCGGCCGGTCATGGTATTCGCCCTGGCAGGCTGGAGTATGGCAATGTGGATGAGCTTGTTCCTGGCTCCCCAGTCCCTGCGGAAACTGCACCGCATGGAGCAGGAGATTACCACCAGCGAGGTTCCCTACGAGATCCAACCACGGGTCTTCCTGGAACAGTTCCCTAACCTCTTGCTCTACCTTCAGGACATCACCGGTTCCCGCTCGCGCTGGCGAGGCGTGTTCATTGCCGACACCACACAACGCGGCGCACCGAAAGTAACGTTAGCGGAAAGCGGTATGCTTGTCAACGACCGGGACTCGCGCCGCTTGACGCTCCACTTGGAACACGGCACGACGCACGAGATCGACCCCGAGCACCCCGAGCGTTACTCCATCGCGTCGTTTGCCGATACCGACATCCCCATCCCCCAGGCGCACAACGGAGGAGCCGTTTCAGATTGGCGCGCGCCGCCAGCGCTTTCCGTCAAAGAACTTCTGGCTGCCACGCGTGATGCCGGCCAGCGACAGGCAGCGATTGTCGAACTCCACTACCGCTTTGCCCTTCCCGTCGCCTCGGTCGTCCTGGCTCTGGTAGGGATTCCGCTCGGGCTCTCCACCCGCAAGGGCGGCAGGGCGGTGGGCGTCATGCTGACCATCCTCCTCGTCTTCCTCTATTACGTCATCATGGCCTTCGGCCTGGGCTTTTCGAAGCAGGGGCGGCTCAATCCCGCCATCGGTCTCTGGCTGGCCAACGCCTGTTTCGGGCTCACCGGCATCGTCATGCTCTTCAATCTGCGCAGCGTCCGGCTCCGCCTCCAGCACCTTCAAGAATCACTTGAAGGTTTCTGGAGAGAGTGGCAGCATCGGCGCCAGCGTCGGCCTTTCGGATCCTCGCCGGCTTCGACGGTTCGCCCGCCCGACCCACGGGCGGTTGGTGAGCGCTACTTTCAACTCCTCGACCTCTACATTTTCCGCGGCTGGGTGGTGTACTTTCTCTTGCTGCTCGTCACCTTCACGGGCATCTACATGATTTTCGACTTCTATCAGATCCTCGGCGACATCTTGCGCAACCACATCTCCGTCCGAGTGGTCTTCGACTATTACCGGTTTCTGCTCCCTCAGGCCGTCTACTATCCGGCCCTTCCCCTGAGTATCCTCGTCGCCACGCTGGTGAACTTCGGCCTTCTGGCCAAGACGAATCAAATTACCGCCATCAAGTCGGCGGGGATCAGCGTTTACCGGATTTCCATTCCGGTCCTAGCGGCGGCGGGCACGCTGAGCATCGCCATGTTTGTGCTGGGTGATTACTACTTGCCGGAAACCAACCAGCGCTGGGACGCGCTGCGCAACCAGATCAAAAAGAAGCCGCCGCAAACTTACTACCGCCCCGACCGGCAGTGGATCTTCGGCCAGTCAAACCGCATCTACAACCACCGCTTCTTTGATCCCGATCGAAATGTTTTCGCTAACCTTTGGGTTTTCGAGTTCGACCCGCATACCTTCCGCATCACGCGACGCATCTACGCCAGTCGCGCTCTCTGGGAGACGCCGATCCATGGCTGGGTGTTGGAGAACGGCTGGGTAAGAAATCTCGACGGCGAACGCGTGACCTCGTATATGCCGTTTTCAGTCGCCAAGTTCGACGAACTGACGGAAGAGCCCTCCTATTTCAAGAAAGAGGTCCGGCCTTCCGCCCAGATGAGTGCTTGGGAACTGCGACGATATATCAACGAACTCGCCCAGAGCGGCTTTGACGTTGTTCGTCTTTCGGTGCAGTTTTATCGGAAATTCTCATTCCCCCTGATCGCTTTTGTGGTGGCGCTGCTAGGGATTCCCTTTTCGCTCACCATGGGCAGGAAGGGTGCCATTTCGGGCATCGCCGTCAGTATCGCCATCGCCATCGTGTATTGGTGCGTGTCCAGCCTTTTCGAAGCCATGGGGAACTTGAGCCAACTCCCTCCCATCGTCGCCGCCTGGTCGCCCGATTTGCTCTTCGGCCTCGTCGGCGCCTACCTTCTGCTTCGCGTCAGAACCTGACGACAGTGACCAGTCGCGGGACCTCGTATCGGAACTTCCAGAGGGAGCTTCATCGGGGCTGGTTTTGGCTCGTCACTTTTCGCTTGTCACTCTTCACTGCTGTTTATGGTCGACGCGTCGACATGGAAGAACCGTGATGGGTGACGGGGACAAGTGACCGGTGACCAAAAAAGAATAAGGCCGAGCACTATGCTTCTGGCCGCTGCGACGAGAAACAACCCCGTCGAAGAAAAGGAACCCCGCAAGATCGGGCCCTGCGGGGTCTTAATTGTACTTCAAGTATTACTTTAACTTATTGGATCTCTGCTTGGCACCACGCCCGACCGCTCGTCACCTGTCATTCGTCGCTGCCCTCACGCTGTCGTGTACGCCTTCGTGGCAGCCTTTTTCACGGAGGCTTGCGCCGCCGCCAGTCGCGCGATCGGCACGCGGTAAGGCGAGCAGCTCACATAATTCAACCCGGCCTCGGCGCAGATTTCGATCGAAGACGGATCGCCGCCGTGCTCGCCACAGATTCCCACCTTCAGGTTCGAGCGTGATGCCCTGCCCTCGGAGGTGGCAATCTTCAAGAGGCGGCCGACCCTCTTCGGATCGAGCTGAGCGAACGGATCCGCCGGCCAGATCTTCTGCTTCGTATACGCATTGATGATCTTCCCGCAGTCGTCACGCGAAAGGCCGAAGGTCGTCTGTGTCAGGTCGTTGGTCCCGAAGCTGAAGAATTCCGCTTCCAGTGCGATTTCCCCTGCCGAGAGCGCCGCCGCCGGCAACTCGATCATCGTGCCGACCAAATAATCCACCTTGACGCCCTTCTTCTTGAAAACCTCTTCGGCGACGCGGTGAACGATTTCCTTCTGGAGCGAGAGTTCTTTTACGTCCCCCACCAGCGGGATCATGACCTCGGGCTTGGCATCAATTCCCTTTTTCTTGCAGTCGGCCGCCGCTTCGAAGATGGCCCTGGCCTGCATTTCGGTGATCTCCGGATACATGATGCCCAGCCGGCACCCACGCAGACCGAGCATCGGGTTGAATTCATGTAATCCTTCAACTACCGCCAGCATCTTCTTGAGCTGATTAAGTTTGGCGCCTTTCTTACGCTTCACTTCAAGTACGGCGATCTCGACCATCAACTCTTCCCGCTTGGGCAAAAACTCATGCAGCGGCGGGTCGAGTGTGCGGATGGTGACCGGCAGGCCGCCCATAGCTTTGAACAGGCCGAAGAAGTCTTTGCGCTGCATGGGAAGCAGCTTGGCTAATGCCTGGCGGCGTTCCTTCTCCAGTTTCTCGGCTTCCTTCTCATCGGGAGTGTCTTTGCAGGCCATGATCATGCGCTGGACGTGTGGGAGCCGGTCCGAGGCAAAGAACATATGCTCGGTGCGGCAGAGGCCAATACCCTCGGCGCCGAACTTGCGCGCCACAAGAGCGTCGCGCGGGATGTCAGCATTGGCACGCACGCCCAGTTGGCGGTTCTCATCGGCCCACTGCATGAACTCAGCGAAGGCGCCGCTGTGCGGGTCAGGTTCAACCAGATTCGCCTTGCCAAGGATCACGCGGCCTGTGGAGCCATCGAGCGAAATCCAGTCCCCTTCCTTGAGCGTCTGGCCAGCGACACGGATCTGCTTTTTCGCGGCATCAACTTCAACATCACCGGCGCCCGCCACGCAAGGCTTACCCATACCGCGGGTGACGACCGCCGCATGCGAGGTCATCCCACCGCGCGACGTAAGAATTCCCACGGCCACCTCCATCCCGTGGATATCGTCAGGGACCGTCTCGGCGCGGACCAGGATTACGGGATGAGCCTTGCCTTGCTTTACCGCCTCGTCGGCGGTGAAGACGACCCGGCCGACGGCGGCGCCGGGCGAGGCAGGCAGGCCTTTCGCGAGAACCTTGACGGGCTTCGATTCATCGAGGACCGGGTGCAGCAATTGATTCAGTTGCTCGGGGTCCACGCGCAGCAGCGCTTCCTGGGGCGTGAGCAGCCCTTCCTGGACCATTTCCACGGCAATCTTGACCGCCGCCGGGCCGGTGCGCTTGCCGGCGCGCGTCTGGAGCATGTAGAGCTTGCCTTCCTGGATGGTGAACTCGAAGTCCTGCACGTCGCGATAGTGCTTCTCCAGGCGAGTGGTTATCTCGCGGAGCTGGTTGTAAACGTCCGGCATGATTTCGCCCAGTTCATTGATGGGCACCGGAGTCCGCACGCCCGCCACCACGTCTTCGCCCTGCGCGTTCATCAGGAATTCGCCGTAGAACTCCTTGGCGCCGGTCGCCGGGTTGCGTGTAAAGCCCACGCCCGTGCCGGAGGTCTCTCCCATGTTGCCGAAGACCATGGTCTGAACGTTGACGGCCGTCCCGAGGTCGTCGGAGATCTTGTTGAGGCGCCGATAGGTCTTCGCGCGCGGGTTGTACCAGGAACGGAAGACCGCCTCGATCGCCATTTCAAGTTGTACTTTAGGGTCCTGCGGGAAGTCCTTCCCTGCTTCCTTGCGCACAACTTTCTTGTAGTCGGCGATGACCTGCTTCAAATCTTCGGCGGTGAGCTCGGTATCGAGCTTGATCCCTTTCTTCTTCTTCTGGCCGTCGAAGACGTGCTCGAACTTGCCCTTGGGGATTTCCATCACCACGTTGCCGAACATCTGGATAAAGCGGCGATAGCTGTCGTAAGCAAACCGGGGGTTGGCGGTCTTCTTGGCGAAGACTTCGGCAATCTTGTCATTCATGCCCAGGTTGAGGATGGTATCCATCATTCCCGGCATCGAGAACTTCGCGCCGGACCGAACCGACACGAGCAAGGGCCTAGCGGGATCGCCGAGCTTTTGGTCGAGAAGCGCCTGAAGTTTATCCAGCTTCTCGAATGCTTCCGCCTTGATATTCTCCGGGGTTTGATTGCTGTTTTGAAAATAGAGGCGGCAGCCCGAAGTGGCAATGGTAAAGCCGGGCGGAACCGGCAATCCCGCGTTGGTCATTTCGGCGAGGCCGGCGCCTTTGCCACCCAGGACATCTTTCATGTCCCCGTGGCCGTCAGCTTTCCCGCCGCCGAAGAAATAAACGTACTTGTCCATGAATGCTGCTCCTTTGCTTTTTTTGCGGTCCGCCGTCAGCCGGTGGCTGCCAGCTAACCGAAATTCGAAACTTGAAAATCGAAACCTGGAGTTTCTTGCTCGTCACTGGTCACTATTCATTGTTTCTTCGATGTCGACGCGTCGACATCCGCCGAGGCTGCGGCGATCTCGGCAAAAAGCGCGATGCCGGAGAAGAGCTCGTCGAGCTTGCCGAGGAGTCGCAGCCGGTTTTGCCGCACCGTGCGGTCTTCGGCCATGACCAGCACCTTGTCGAAAAACTTATCGACGGTCGGCCGCAGCCCGGCGATAACTTCCAAAGCTTTGCGGTATTCACCCGACGCCGCGAGCCCCGCCGCCTCCTTGGCCGCCGCGCTGTAAGCCTGGTACAACGCGCGTTCCGGGCCTGCCTCGAGCAGTCCGGCGTCAACCTCGCCCGCCTCCCAATCGCTCGCCGTAGCCGATTTGGCCAGGATATTCTTGATCCTCTTTGCCGCCATTGCTAGGGCGTCGAAATCCTGAGTTCCGCGAATTGCCTGTACAGCCTCGATACGGACAGAATCCTGCCAGACGTTCATGCTGTCAGAAACGGACACTGAAAGCGGCACAACAGCACGAACCGTATCGTATGGAATGCCCAGTAAGGACTCATAGAAGTAGCGCCTCCGCTCTTGCAGGAACTGCAGGATAGAGCCGAACACCTCATGCATGGGCTTCGCCCATGCAATGTTCAGGCAATTGAGGCTCTGCTCGACGAGCGGCTTCAAGTCCAGGGGCCAACGTTGTTCATGTATTACTTTAACTATGCCATTCGCCTGCCTGCGCAAGGCAAAGGGATCGCTCGAGCCCGTGGGCTCCTGCCCGACGGCGAACCCGCCCACCACGCTGTCCAACTTGTCGGCGAGCGAAACCACCGCACCTGCGGAGCTGCGTGGCGCGCGGTCTTCAAATCCTTCCGGCCGGTAATGGTCATAGATGGCCTCGGCGACTCCCTCGGGCTCCCCTTGGGCCGTGGCATAGAGCCCGCCGACCACACCCTGCAGTTCGGTGAATTCCTGCACCATTTGCGTCGTGAGGTCGCACTTGCAGAGCTGGATGGCGCGCAGGGCATGCTCGGCCTCGGCGTGTGTGATCTTCGCCGCATCAGCGAGGGTCTGAACGATGAGGCGGGCCATCTGGCGCATGCGCTCGACTTTGTCGGCGTAGCTTCCCAGCTCGGCCTGATAGGTCACGAAAGCCAGGCGCTCCATTCGATCCGCGAGCGACACCTTTTGATCGGAGTTCCAGAAGAACTCCGCGTCGGCAAAACGCGCGCCCAGCACCCGTTCGTGCCCTTCCCTGATGCGGCCTTTCTGATCACCGTCGATGTTGAGCACCGTCACGAAACGCGGCTGCAAGTTCCCCTTCATGTCCTCCACGGCGAAGTACTTCTGGTGGTCGCGCATCACGGTTACGAGGATTTCGCGTGGCAGGTGAAGGAAGCGTTTGTCGAACCCGCCGAGAATCGCCCGCGGGCATTCCGTAGAGTTTACAATCCAGTTCTCAAGCCAGGCGTCCTCGACGGCGCGCAACTTGGAAACTTCAAGTAATGCTTTAATTCCGGCTCGCACCACTTCGAGGCGTTTTTCAGGGTCAGGTTCAACGCCTGATTTTCGGAGCTTCTTCAAGTAGTCCTCGAAGCCCTGGACCCGCACGCTGCGCTTGCCCAGAACTCGGTGTCCGCGGGTGGTACTCCCGGCTTTGACGCCCGCCACCTGGAAGTGTACCGTCTTTGCCTGCTTCCTTTCACCCAGCAGTGCCACGATCCAACGGATAGGCCGGACGAAGCGTGGCCCCGACTTCCACACCCAATACATGGTCTTGGGGAAGCTGAGGCCGGTTATGATGCCGGGGAGGATCCCCCGCAACAATCTCAGCGCCGGGAGCCCACGATGGGCTTTCTTAACCGCCACGTATTCACCCTTGGGGGTGCTCACCCGGACCAGGGCTTCAACGCGCGTGCCGTTTTTGGCCGCGAAGCTCTCAGCGGCGCGTGTGGGTTTTCCCTCCCCGTCATAGGCCACCTTGGCGGGCGGCCCAACAACCTCTTCGATGAGGTCGGCTTGTCGTTCCCGCACGGCAGGAACCCAAACTGTCAAGCGGCGCGGCGTCGAAAGCCATCTCGCCGAATCGCTCGCGGGTGGCAACAGTCTTGACTCGGCGAGAGCCGCCAGCAGGCGCCGGCCGAAGTCATCTCGCGCGTCGTCGAGAAAGCGAGCGGGGATCTCCTCACATCCGATTTCGATCAGCAGGGGCACAGTTCGAAGGTCTCTCACGCGGGCTCGACCTCCACAATCATGGGTGTTGCAGGCGCTCGCCGATCCAGATAAACCCCTGCCACCGCGCAGGCTATGGACCGCACCCGGCCGATCATGCCCACGCGTTCAGTGACGCTGATGGCTCCCCGGGCATCCAGAATGTTGAACAGGTGAGAGCACTTCAGGCAGAGGTCGTAGACTTTGCGCAGCGGGAAACGATCTTCTCCGCTGTCTGCGGCTTGGTAAGATCCCAAGAGTCGCGTCGCCTCGCCTTCGTAAAGGTCAAAGAGCGTTCGGCAGGTCTCCGGCGAGGCCGCCTCGAAATCGTAGACCGAGAGTTCACGTTCCTCGTCCCGCCGCATGTCGCCGTAAGTAACCGCCTGGTTCCAGCGCACCTTATAGACGTCGCTCGCAGACTGGAGGAAGGCGGCGATGCGCTCCAGCCCATAGGTCAGCTCAACGCTGATGGGCTCGAGGTCCACGCCGCCCGACTGCTGGAAGTAAGTGAACTGGGTGATTTCCAAGCCGTCGAGCATCACCTGCCAGCCGATTCCCCAGGCGCCCAGCGTGGGAGCCTCCCAATTGTCCTCTTCGAAACGGATGTCGTGTTGCCGGAGGTCGATGCCCAGGTTTTCCAGGCTGGCCAGGTAAACCTCCTGAATATCCTCCGGGGGCGGCTTGAGGATGACCTGCATCTGGGTGTGCTTGAGCAGGCGGTTGGGGTTCTCGCCGTAGCGACCGTCTGCCGGCCTACGGGAGGGCTGGAGGTAAGCCACGCGCCAGGGGTCGGGGCCCAGGACGCGGAGGAATGTCTCGGGAGTCATCGTACCCGCGCCAACCTCCAAGTCGTATGGGAGCGCCAGAACGCAACCTTGCCGCGCCCAATACCCACTCAAACGCAGACACATGTC
>Ga0315284_10009925_pt1 | contig 13555 bp, 9 predicted proteins | sample YL17G09_16_MG_FD_203696 | JGI IMG/M metagenome (GOLD analysis project Ga0315284, IMG submission 203696) | Sediment microbial communities from Yellowstone Lake, YNP, Wyoming, USA - YL17G09_16 | ecosystem: Environmental > Aquatic > Freshwater > Lake > Sediment | place: USA: Wyoming | collected...
TCAGTTTGACCCACCCCAGTTTCAGCCGCTCCAGCCCCGGCTCAGTCAACGCGAGCATACTGCTCCACTGGCTAAAGATGAGGGCCTTGTGACCGTTGCTGGCGACCTCCTCGCCGAGGATTTCGCGTAACTCGCGCAACTTGGGGGCGGTCTTTTCGCGGTCCTGGGGCTTGATCTCCGGGTCGTGCAGCGCCAGCGCGTTGCAGATCAGGCGCATCTTGACCAGGCAGCCCAGGAGTATCTTGTGCTCCTCTGGCGTCAGCGGCCGCCGCTTGGCCAGCGCCATCAACTTGGCGACCTTGTGCTCGTATTCGGTATAAGCGACCCACTGGGGGTCGGTCATCTCGACGAAATAGTTGCTGTCAATGCGCTCCGGCAGGTCGAGCAGCACCTCCTCGCGCACGCGGCGTAACAGGTACGGCGCGATGCGATGGCGCAATTCGTCCAGGTTCTTGTAGCCCAGCACCTTGTAGGAGCCGGAAGGGCGCCGTTCGACGTCATAGTAGCGCTGGTTGAACAGCCATAGCGGCCCCAGGATGGTGGGGTCAATGAACTGCAAGACGGAATACAGTTCGTCGAGGCGATTCTCCAGCGGCGTACCGGTCAGGACGAAGGCGTACGGGCTGCGCAAGCGCTTGACCGTGTCGGCGGTCTTGGTACGCCAGTTCTTGATACGCTGCGCTTCGTCGAGGATCACCAGGTCGAACTCTTGCCGGACGATTTCGTCTTCGTCGTAGCGCACCAGTTCATAGTTGACGACGTTAAAGAACTGGGGCTCCCGGTAAAACTTGCGGCGCTCGATCTGGCCCCCTTCGATGACCTGGACGGGCAGTGAGGTGAAGCGGCGGATTTCGCGCGCCCACTGGTACTTGAGCGAGGCGGGGCAGACCACCAGCACGTGCTCAATGTCGCGCAGTTGCTTGAGCAAGGCGGCGGCGGCGATGGCCTGGATCGTCTTGCCCAGGCCCATGTCGTCGGCCAGCAGCACGCGCCGGCCAAAGGCCAGGTGGAGCAACCCCTCCTCCTGGTACCCGTAGAGCGGCGTCGAGAGCACGTTGAGCGAGCGGTTCCCCTCTTTCACCTGGTCGAGGAACCAGCGCTTCTGTTGCTCGACCGCTTCAATGTCCTGTTGGTTCTTCAGATAGTCGTGTGCGGCCTGGTCCACGTGCACCTGGCTCCGCTCGCGGACGGGCAGCCGGCCCAGTTCACCGAGCAGCGCGGGCAGGCTCTGCGTGGCCTTGCCCTGCAGGATCCCCTCGGCGTCGAAATAGCGGGCCACGACCTCGGATAGCCGCTTACTATCCGGGAGAGGCAACGTGACACGCACGGTGGTGCGTTCGGCGTGGTGGACGTATATTTGAGTGACGGGCGGGGCCTGGGCGATGAACTCCTGCCACCGGTCGGCGAACTCTTTTTCCAGGTTCGCCAGCACTCCCTCGATGTGCTTGCACGTGCCGATGGTGCTGGTGCGGTAGTCGGGGCAGGTGCAGGTGTTGAGCCGCTCGGTGAGTGAACGGATCTGGACAGTATAGACCCGTTCGGACGTAGAAGTCACTTCGAAGGTGCTATAGACCGGGTGCCGGCCCCGGTTGACGATCTTGGCCAGTTCCTCCAGGCCGCGCTTGCGGCGTCGCTCGATCTGTTCCTGGAGTAAGTCTATCTGTTGCTCGTGCTGGTCCATCTGGTTCCCCTCCCTGATGTTACGGAATACATGCGAATCCCTGTGCGCTCACCCTTGATATACCTCCGCCAGGCACTCATCGTGCCGGGCCGCAACGTCGGGCCGCCCGGAACGAAAGCGCCCGGCAGCGGCCACAGCCCGCCGTCGCCTTTCTGCCAGGTCAACGCTGGCAGGTCAACCCGACCACAGAACTCTGGCGGGCAGCGGCCTCATAATGATAACACAAGATGTACGGATGAACAAACGACGATGGTGTGTGCTTCTGGCGGAGAGTGGGAGGTAGCATACGCGGTCTCGTTGCCCCTGGCAGGGGCGAGGAGAAGTTGAACGTTCGGTTGGCTATTCTGCGGCCAGCCTTTTCTTCAGCCAATCAGCCAGTGGGAGGACTAGCAATATGGCGAGGATTCCACTAAGAGTGCCACCGGATGTCATCAGCGTGCGCAGATATGGCAACGGTGCTATGTCAATGGTTTGATCTGAGACCTTAGCCTCATTCCCTGCCGCGTCTGTTACGATTACGCCGAAACGCACAGGCACTGGGGCTTGCCTGGACAAATCAAAGTAAGGGGCCTCATTCAAGACAAAGCAAATTTTCGAAGTCTGCCTCCCGCGCGTTACAAGATCTCTGAATTCAAAGCTATTCGTCCCGGAACTGTCCATATATATGATATGATCGTCGCTGAAATCAACCACAACAGTGCCGGATATCACTCGATCTGCCTCATTACATATGGTCACGTCCACACTGCCTCGATCCCCACGTCCGATGTACCTGGGATAGATCAAGCCGAGCGAGACAGGTACCTTGGCCGGATCCAGCTCAAGGTGCACAGACACGTGCTCTTGCGGTACTATGAACATTAGCCATACCTCAAGCCCCAAGAAGAAAATCACCAACACGACAATAGCGGGCCGGTCGGCCAGTGTACGCCACCAACCTGTCACCCCCTGCTGCTTGGAGCTGCGAACTCCGATCCCTTGTTTTCGTAGGCGTTCAGAAGAAGCACTTGAAAAGGCCAGGTGTTCGCCCCTCCCTACACGTTCAGAAAGACGTCTCAACGCCTCGTTCTCCGGGTATTCGCTATATGCAAGTTCGACGATCGTCCGAACCCTGTCGCGTTTTTGAGCCTCTTCCAGGATGTTGGACCAGTTATTGATCGCCTTGTCACTGAAGGTGATATACATAGGATCCAAACCGGCCTCCATAACAACCCGCTGGGCATCTTGGATCGTCGGGTACAGCTCAGCCAACACTTTTCGCAGCTCTGTCAAGGCAGGTTTCTTGCTCATTTTGCGGCCTTTCTCTTCAAAACTCTAGGCCTTTGCCGAGTAGTATGTCCGAGACACCTACTCTTTCACCTTACCTGCGCCATATCATCTATCGGGCCGATGACTCGAACCAACTGCCGACGTCGCACGTCAAGCAGAGCGAAGGCCTTCTGCAATCAATCCTTCAAGGATCGCGTTGACGTGGATACCCTCATTCCGGAAGTACATCCGCTTCGAGCCTGGCTCGCGCAACCACCCCCCACTATGGTGCAATGCCACGACGCACCAGTCGCTGTCGAAGATCGGCGATCCAGAGGAGCCAGGGAGCGTGTCGGTCAGATACTGAAGCCGGCGGTTGCCCACAAACACCACGACGTTGTGGTAGAGCGCAATCTGCTTGGGTCCCCCACCTGGGTGCTGAACGATGTTGACGCGATCCCCCACCTGGAGGTCTACGTGTGTTAGCCTGAGCGCACCCCATCTCTTGTTGGGCTCACCCTCGACACGCACGGCTGTCCAATCGCCTTCTTCCGCGGGAGAAGTAGCAAAGGCGCCATAGGGCACTAACCTGAACTCATCCACCGGCGCATCGAGCCCATCAACAGTCTTCTGATAGTTAAACTGGGCGACGGCTTCCCGGGCGGAATCCTCAGTCGGGAGCACGTGATGGCAGGTGATCAGCAAGTTGTCATCTGTCAGAAAGCCTGAGCCGCTGGCACCATCGGCACGAATTACCCTGGCCACAGGGCGCGCATTCAGGAGGCCGGCCTCAAGAAAGCGAATCGGCATCAGCGTACTCTGGGTACCGATGATCTTCTCCAGTTGGTCAGCATCTTCCAGGCCCTTCCAGGCCACATCCTCGGCGATGTCCGGGCCTTTAACCGCCGCAAGATCGCCTTGCTCAGCAAGCGCCAGCCACTCGTTCTCCGGATAATCGCCGCACGCGACCTTGATGACTGCCTGAACCTTGTTGCGGTTTTGCGCTTCCCTCAAGATGTTAAACCAATTGTTGATCGCCTTGGCGTCGAAGGCGATATATGCGGGATTCAACCCGGCATCACTGACGACCCGCCGGGAGTCTTGAACCGTTGGATACAGGCCGGCCAACGCGTCCCGCAGGTTGGCCAGGGTACGATTCCAGTTCATCGTATTACTCCTGGTATGAAAGTTGGGCTGGATATACGAGGGGCTCATCCGGTGGACCTTTAGCGTTTTCCGACTTACTGGAAATCCGCCACAGCACTCACCTAACCACGCTTCTCACAGTAGCAAGGATCACTACTATGATCAAAAAGACCGCCGAGACATACAAAAAGGCCGGGGTTCTAAACAGGGCGCAAAGCAGTAGAGTTACTATGGTTAGAAGCACGAGTATGCCGATGAACAAGTCAAGCACAGAAGGATAGGTTCTCGCCCTGGAAGAAGTGACACTCTCCCCAGGCGATGGCTCTGGTTCTCGCGGGGTCTCTGCTGTCGCTCCTTGTTGAAGCACGAATTCTCTAAAGGCTGAGGAAAATGGTTTCCCTTCATAAACCAGGCATTGATCCGCCAGAGAGTCCCACAAAGGATCGCTGACCTCATCCGCCTGGCCGGCGCAAATCAGCACCATCGCCTCCCGCTGGCCCGGCGTTAGTCGCTGCCAGGTATAACGAAAATGATCCACCACTGCGTCTCTATACTTCTGCCGCACCTCTTGTTCAGCCTGATGGTCCCACTCTCCCCCTTTCACCCTGTGCTCGAAAAGATAATAGCATGCGATCTGTAGAAGAGCAGGATGATAGCCAGCCAGATCAACAACGAACTCGATGTCCTCCTGAGTAAAACCTGGGAAATCCCTGTCCTGTACAGGCTTGACAATCAATTCCGTGGCCTCCTCGGGGGTCAAAAATCCCAACCACCGCGGATGGAAGATGTTAAAAAAAGGGGAACTGAGGACAGAACGGTCGGTGTACTCCAGATCCAACAGCGGCTTTCCCGAGGTAGTCACATAGCTGACCGGATAGGCTGCTGTGAGACTCCGAAGGTGAAAGAAGAGATTGAGGTCGAGTTGAGGGCTGTCTGCCATCAATTCAAACTCGTCCAGCAATAGGGTGAGTTCGAAACCCGCAGTGCGCAGTTTGCCAATCGCCTCCTCAAACCCCTCAGCCGACTCGACCTGAACAGGTAGCCCCTCGATTCGCCCAGCAGCCTCCTTCAACGTTTCCTCCCACATCCAGCGGTATACGTCGAGCGGGCTGGCCGTGGTCTTCCGCTGCAAGTCCAGATACACGTAGAGGTGCCTGGCATCAGCTTCAATCGTAGAAGCGGAATGGCACAGGTGAAGCAGGAGCGAGGTCTTGCCAATACGCCGCGGCCCTACCAAGGACACCGATTGTCCTTCGGATGTGAGGTCCAGTATCTCACGCGTCTCCTGCACCCGGCCAGAAAAGTGGCGTGAGTCTTTGATAGGACCACGGTGGACGTACGGGTTCTTAAGCATCTTTCCGGGAATCTGACTGGAAGCCATGAAGCACCTCCGGATGTGAGGTTATCAGCAGCGTCAGGTCAGTCCAACGCATGGGATTTCCGGATCCACAATCTGTACAGGCCGGCCGTAAAGTCATAGTACCCTATCTCCCCAGGCCCCTGTTCCCTGGTCACGATGTGACGTCGAGATTCGAGCCGCTGTAGGGCGTCACGAATCTCAGGCCGCGTGCGACGGCGACCAGCCCTCTCCAAATGGCCGGCAATCGTCTCGACCGTGGCCCGCGGGTCGAGCGCCAGCGATTTGGCCAGGCCGGCCAGAGCGTCTTGCTCGATCGGGTCCGATTCACTCCAGACAAAGCCCAGATGGGCCCGCCCGGCAGACAGGACTTCCCTTGAAGCGCTCTGCGCGTCCTGGACGGTCACATAACTGCGGCGCTCAGCGTGACACGTATTCATCAAATGAACGCACATCAACTGCAGAAAGTAAGGATGTCCACCGGTGACGCGCAGCATCTCGTCCAGCGCCAGGTCATCGTAGGCCCTGTGCTCTCGCACCGGCTCGGTGATCAGTCGCCTGGCGTCCTCTTCGTCGAGAAATCCGATCGTCCTGTGCTGGGCTATGTTGAACAGGACGCCCCAGTACTCGGAGAACAGCGCCTCCAGTTGATGGGTACCGACGAAAATGAAAGCCAGCCGGTCCTGGCTGTGCATCAACGCACGCAGAGGAGCCGCAAAGTCTTCATCGCTCATCTTCCCTTCTTGAACGTGCCCGCCCAGCCGCTCGAACTCGTCCACCGCGATCAACAAGCGACGATCGCCAATCTTCTCCCAGACTTGGGGCAAGAACTTTCGCTCAAAGATGGAGTGAGCATCACGCCTGAGATCGTCGTCAGATGGGCGTTCGACGAGAAATCCCTCTTTATGCAGAGCATTACAGATGACTGTGGCCAGGTGCCGGAAAAAACCGGCTACGTTTGGAACGCCCCCGATGGCCTGACAATCGAGAAAGACGTGGATGTACCTCTCGTCTTCCACGCGGGCCGGCAATTGCTTCAGAACCGAGGTCTTGCCGATACGCCGCTCGCCGATCAGCAAAAGAATCCGTTGCTGGCTGGCACTGGCGCTCATGTTTTGATTGATGAACTCAAAGACGTCCTTCCGGCCGAAGAAGACGTCGCTGTTCATGTTTAGCGGTTTGCCCGGTACGTAGGGATTGGGGATAGAAGTGAACGGCGGCGGCGGCTCGCGCAGATACAGAGTGTCCTCAAATCGCTCCTGCTTCTGTTCTACATCCCGGTAGGCGATCTGAAACCGGACCTTCAACTCGTGGTTTCCCACCGGCTCAACGGTGAACTCCAGATCGCGCTTCCCCGTAGGGGGCAACGAACCCAGTCTGACCTCAGGCTCGCCAATCACTCGATAGTTGGGGTCAGAAGACATTTTGACTCCCACCTGGAACGCGGTCCCTGGCCCGCGGTTCTCCAACCGGATGCCGACGGTCAGTGGTTGCAGAGGCAAGGCATGGTCACACCGTAATGAGATATCCACCTGAGCCTCGCCCATTTGAGCCCCACCCTCTCGTTCAGCGAAAGTCGTGTATGTGATCGTATGCCAGTTGCCCAGCAGGGTGCGAAAAATGAACCTTTCCGGATCTGCGACGTGCTCGTCCACCGAGCGATCGAGTTCTTCCGCCTGGTTCATCGCTTCGACCAGCGAGCCCCGCTTGACCAAGTCAACTATTGCGGTGAGGGCCTTCAGGTGTTCGATGACCTGGGGATGGTTGAACCTGGGATCGTCCCCGAGCGCCTTTATCGTCGCATCAGGCTCTTTGGGACGCAATTCGATTATGTCGAACACACTCCTGGCTTCCATAGCCCTATCGAAAAATTCGTACAGCCTGATGAATTCCGGCCCCCGGCTGATCTCTGGCCATTGGTAGCGGAAACTGAAAGCCCGTTCAAAAGAGGAAGGGAGAACCTTCAGATTCTCCAGGATCTCGTCGTTCAGCGAAGGCATGTCGGGCCTCTTCCGGCGTGCTTCGTCGTAGATCTCGCGCAACACGTCCTCAGGCAGGGATATCACGTCCCCCTCGGCCACCTTACCCCTTGCTCTCTCAATGACGCCCTGCAAGACGGAACGCAGGCTACTGCGAAAGGCGCTTTGCGAAATCAGGTTCAGAATGAGGAACACGTCCACGTGCGCCTGGTGCAGTTGCTGCATGGCCCGTTGGAGTCTTTCTGGATTCCTGGTGTAATCCTTGACTTGCTCATATAAGACCTGAAGCTGAACTTCGAACTGTCGAATCTGCTGTAGAAAACCGCTCATCGCCTCAGTCAGGCTCTCCACCCACACGCGATCCCTTTCCCTGAACTGCTTTGCGGAGCGGGTCAGAGCCAGCAGGCCGAGGGTAACTCGTTCGAGCTGCGCAGTCTCGTACTGCACAGGTACGTACATGGCGACCACTCGAGGTGGCAGGTAAGGATCGGAGTCGGACGCCGGCCGCTCTCCCTTACCCGCAATGTTGGGCGAAGGCTCGCCCGTGCGCGCCACTTCTCCCAGGTGAAGACCTTCCCCACGCTTCGCCAGGCGGGGCCAACATACTACCCGGTCGGGTGGCAGAGCCTCATTTGCCAGCACACGCCCTGTATCTTTTGAGAATGGAGGATCATAGGGGACGATCCCCACGCCCTCCTCTGATTTCTCCAGACTCCCTCGTAGCCGGTAAACGTCGCTACTCAACTCAGCACTGTAAATCGCCCCCCACCGATAATCGAGTCCCTCGCCCAAGATACTGTACACACCTTGCCTCAGTTCACTCATATTGACCGGCGTCCCCAACTTCTTTCTCAAATCTTCTCTGGCTTGCAGTCGCCTCCCTGCCACGTCAATTTTGGCATAGGAGCCGATGCCGACCAGAAAAGCCAGGAAGAGCAGAAAGACGATGACAAATGCCCAATCCGCTTCTCCGCTGAAGAGATAGAACAGCACCAGGGGAATAGGCACTATCGCCACAAGCGTGAGCAGATCCACCCTGGGTAGCCGTTTCTCATCCGCCGGCAGCATCAACCGGCTGATCGCCATATCATGCGGCCAGAGTATCACCTGGGAGACAAGCGAGTACACAAAAGCATAGACCAGGGCATAGACAAGAGCGGGCTGAACATAAAGTTTCTCCAAGCCCTGCTCCCATCCCAAACTGGAGACCTTGAGGTAGGCCTGGGCCGACACAATCCCGGCCAGAGCATGATGAGCAGCATAGAAAAGGACGCGGACTACAGACCGAACGAGTGGCAGACGTGGGCGCGACAGCCGGCGCAGGGACTCGCTCAGAAAAGAACCCAGGGCAGCAATCCCGGTCACAGTCAGGAGGGACACGTCAGGGGCAACAGAGAACCGGGCGACCAATAACAACAATGCCACCAGGATGACCGGGAAACTCAGGGATACCTCGATACCCCGAAAGGAGAGCGGCCGGCGATCCATGACCCCATAGAGAATCATCAAACCGAGAGCATAGAGGGTCACAGGTAGACTTCGCTCATACCTGATGAACGCTATGACGACCAGCACAGACACAAGGAGTCCCAGGACAATGATCGAGGCTTCATAAAGGTTCAATGCCCAATCCCACGCAGACTTTTTCAAGGCCATTCTCCTGATCACACGATCTACTCCCCTCGCGCCATCGGCATCTGGACATCCGGCAGGCTGTCAAGGCGCTTGAGCAATCGTTCCTGGCACACATTGTTCCACTTGTCAGAATTCTTATGACATATATCCACCGCATGCCAGCCCATCCATTGCACGAGATACGGGTGACCGGCGGCTCTCTCGACGATGAGGTCTACGAGAGAGTGTACAGCGTTTATGCTCGGGCGATCACGATAGTACTTGTATCTGGCCCTTATGCCGTCAAGAACGGACCGAAAACGGACGGCTATCGTCCTTCTACCAGGTTGCGGTAGCCTTAAGACAGCCTCTTGTTGGCCAACCGGGTTTGGAAAGATGAGGCCTGCCAGAGTAAAATAGTGCGTTAACAAAGCCCGGCTTTCATCTTGATTGAGGGTCCCCAATCGAACAGGATGGAAGATGTTCGAAAAAGGAGAGCTGCCGGTTACGCGAAAGTATCTCTGCTCGAGATCATTGAGTGGCTCTTCGGAGGCCGCCAGGAACGCAGACTCGAAGCTCGTGTTCAGCGAACGCAGGTTCGTGAAAAAGTCGGGATCCAATGGATCGGCGCCAGTCAAGAGATCGAAAGCGTCCAACATGACCACTACCGGTTTCATGCCAGACTGGTTGAGCCTCTCACAAGCCCCTTCCAGGTCGGCAAAGGACTCTACGTGACCGATAGTCTTACCAGGGCGCTGGGTTGCCTGTTTCTCCATCTGGGTCCCTATGTAGTTGAACCATCGTCCGCGGGCTATGCCGGCCAGATCTCGGCAGTCTATGTAAACGAACAGGCACTCGCTCGCCATCAGGCCATGCTCCCCAAGCACAGCCGGGTGGGAGACATAGCGCAGCAGCGAAGTTTTCCCAATCTTGCCAGGTCCGACCACAGACACACACTGGCCTGACCTGAGGAATCCCAGGATCTCGCGAACCTCATTCTGGCGCCCGAAGAAGAACTCTGGATCACGAATGGGCTCTTTCGGATGGAATGGGTTCGTACCCGGTGTTCGAGTCATCATATGCCCCACTTCAGGACGCTGCGCTAACTTTACCTTTACGGCGGTGACACAATCCTTTGGCGCGTGGAGCCAACCAGGGCTATGCCATCCTGGTTCGCGGCCCAGAAGGGAACAGCGTCGTCGGGAGGAGACACGGGGAAAGCAAATAAGGAGGACTCGAGCACTGTATTGGCGCCCACTGGCTCGATAACGGTGAATGCGCGCGGCAGGATACTGCTCTGAGTATCGGCGTTGGTCACGGTCAGGTCGTAGATACCAGCGGCCATCGAAGCGGGCACGATGCCATAAATGGTAGTAGTGTCTGTCACCATGCCCGGAATGGTCACTGGCACAGAATCCAGACTGGCACTGGCTCCAGGGAAGAAGTTGGAGCCGGTGATCATGACTGCCACCGGAGGACCACTTTCCGATCGCACCATCTGAGCAGGCGTGATTCCGTGCACGATGGGAGCTGGAAGTGTTGGGGCCCGACTAAGTGTGGCTACGAGTGCAGCATTTTCTGTCTCGCATACCAGGTGCTCGCCCACCACGCGGGTGATTTCCATGTCGAGGGACCTGACCTCCTGGGTCAACCGCTGGCGGAGCGAGAGTAGCATCACGATGAAAACCAGCATCACGTTGAAGATGGTTAGCAACAGGTAGAAACGCTGGCGCTCGTCGAGCCTGTAGCGGTCTCCGCGGAAAACCCCCTTGAAGAACGCAAACGGCCGCTGCCGGGATGCCCGCTCGGGCGGGTTCACCCCGGCCTCGGCCGTTGGTGTTTCACTATGGTTGTTGGCTGGCGTCACCATGTCCGCGCTTGACCCCTGGCCTGTTCAGGAGGCACGATGTGGGGGGCACTAACTGGCCACTTGGTGCCCCTCAACCCATATCCTCACCTCGTCAGTGCTTGCATGGCACTTTTAGTATACACCCATCGTTGCAATCTGGCAAGTCAACAAACCCAATCCAGATAGAGTGTCGTCGCAGCGATGATCCGGTCAGGCATTTTAGGGACGACAGCACTGGGACATGTCTGAGCACCTGGGCCACCGGGAGATCCAACGGGATGGCGACCAGTCCGCTATCTGGGTTCGGGTTCAACCTGGCTCTTCATTATGATGGCACACTCGTACTCGAACTCCGACCAGGCCAACATAAAGTGGTCGAGAGGAACAGATTGAGGCCCTGTGTCAAAAGCTGGATCGTTAATGTAGACAACGTGTTCACCTAACCCGATTACAACAACAGCGTGATACCCTTCCACCCCAGAGTAAGGCAAATCGGCAGCCTGGACGAATACGATGCAGGGAGCACCTTGCTGCAGGTAAGCGCGCAGGCGAGACAAGGACATCTGTCCAAACATCACCGATAGGCCGAGCGACTCAAGATGACGAATGTTGGGAGCCGGTGTGCCGAACGTGTGAGAACGCAGCACCTTGGCTACCTGAGACTCGGTCAGGTCACGTCCCAGGTAAGCCAGCACCATACGGACACACGCCGGCAGACACTGTCCATCAGCACTCTGTTTATAGTGAGGAACCGGCAACCAGTCGTTCGGCATGATCGGCTATATCCTTGATCAGTTGGTCGTCAGCCAGAATCTCCCCGGTCTGCGCGTCTACGTCAATCTGTCCTACCTGGCCAAGACGCCCTATGGGCGACAGGGCCAGGATCACCGGGACACGCCAACGCAGCCGGTCGTTCTGGACCACCAACATGGGGGTGTCTCCGCCCAGGCCAGTACCGATTTCATTCAACAGGAACACATTGACCTTGCGTCGGGCAGCAACCTGAGTCACATTGAGCCTGGCCGAGACGTGAACGGTTATGTCCACCTGTGCCGTTTCCACCTGGGGCAACACATCACTGAGTTCTATAGCCACACCACACCTCCATTTCCTTTCAACTCGGCCAGCATTGTCTCCACCGTTTCTATTCCATCCAGCGCCATTTCCCAATCCCAAAAGTCCGATTCGACCTCAAACGAATAGCCCTGTCGCTCTACCACGCGGCGCGCCTTGAACTCGGCAAAAGACATGCCGTACTTGCGGCTCAGAGTCCGCTCTGTAAACTGGTAACGGTTGAGCCGCCGGAGCAGTTCGTTCTCTGATAATTGCTCCAGTGCGCTATTCAAATCTTGCTCCGGCTCCAGCCGGGCAATCAGATTCGCGATTCGTTCAGACACCGCTCCCATCTCAGCCAGGCCTCCAACGTTGGTCCATTCGCCATTATAGCACGGATAGGAGAAAGAAACACTCATACATGGACCATGCAACACGAAACACGAAACACGGAACACGCATCACGTTTCACGTTTCACGTTTCACGTCTCCCCCCTCCCCCCACAACCCCCTCGCCTCCCCCACCCACGCCGGGAACTCCGCCGGGTCTTCCGGGAAGCGCCGGTAGAGCGCCTTGATCCTGGCCGCCGTTCTGGACACGCCGAGCAGCCTCCTGAAACTGGCGGCCGAGAACCGCCCGCTCAGCACCCCCCCGACGAGTTTTGCGGCCATCGCCACCGTCTGCCCCAGCCCCATCTCCGTCTCATAGTTCAGGTTCATCTGGCGGAAATCCTCACCGCTGAAGATGAGTCCGTGGTGGAACAGGAAATCCACCTCCCGGCGCTCAAGTTCCGCCGCCGCCGGCAATTGTACGAACATGGCGGCGAACTTGGCCCCCTGGCCCCGGAAATAGCGCACGTTGTAATCCCACAGCCCCTCCCGGCTCACGTCGCCGCGCCGGAGCGCCTCGGCCGCCACCTCCGCCGCGATCCGGCAGGCCGTGAAGGACGAGGTCACCCCCTCGCCGGAGAAGGGCTTGGTCTGGAACGCGGCGTCCCCCATCATCATGAAACCATTGCCCACCAGCGAATAAGGGGAACGCCGGTAGGGCGTCTTGCCCTGCTTGCGTTGGAGAACCTGGCCAGGGTCGCCCAAGTACTCCTCGCGCCACTCCCGGTGCTTTTGCCAGGCGTACTCGTAACTCCCCGGCTGCCCGATGCCCAGGATCGCCCCTTCGCCCCGGCTGGGGTTCCAGAACGCCTTGTGGAACGGATAGAAATTGAGCCCCGTCGGGTGCTCCCCCTCAAAGTGGTCCCGGAACTCCAGGCACACGAACAGCGTGTCTTCGTCGCGGATGGGGTCGTTCTCCACCCCGAAATCGGCCGGCAGCCGCGTGCGCACGACGCTGTTGATGCCGGAAGCATCCACCACGATCGGGCCGCGCACCTCCAGCGGCTCCCCGTCCTGCGTCGCCCGCACGCCAGCGACGGCCCCATCTTCGATGATCGGCTCGCCCACCTCGACCCGCTCCAGGATCTCTCCCCCGGCCTCGCGCACGTAGCGATGGAAGCGGCGCTCGAAGGCCGGCTTGTGCATCACGTAGAAGGCATAGCGAACCTCTTCGCTCACTCGCAGGTCAGGCGACCAGGCCAGCCCGGTCGGATAGTATCCGATCCGTTCCTCGCCGG
>Ga0315284_10009926_pt1 | contig 13555 bp, 16 predicted proteins | sample YL17G09_16_MG_FD_203696 | JGI IMG/M metagenome (GOLD analysis project Ga0315284, IMG submission 203696) | Sediment microbial communities from Yellowstone Lake, YNP, Wyoming, USA - YL17G09_16 | ecosystem: Environmental > Aquatic > Freshwater > Lake > Sediment | place: USA: Wyoming | collected...
ATCAGGTCCACGATCCACGCATAGAGAAGAAGACAACCTACCCTCTATCGATGATGGTGTGGGAGGCGATTCTGCTGTATGTGCTGAAGCTGGGATCGCGCAGACAAATCAAGTGGCTGCTCAGGAAAAATCCCGCAGCCGTCCTCTCCCACTTGGCACAACTAACCAAGCGGGACTTGTCCAACCTCACCACCATCGCCGGCGACGATGCCATCAAAGACCTGTTTGCTCAACTGGCCGTGCAGCATGTGCAGAACATCGTGCACCAGATGATACGGCACCTGCTGCAACAGCGCAAACTGGAGCACAGTCGACTTCTTGACGAATACTACATGATTGCGTTCGATGCGACGGGGCTGTTTCATCGGCACAGTCCCCATTGTCCTCACTGCCTTGTCTCCAAGTCCAAATCCGGGGAAATCCTCTACTCCCATAGCGTACTGGAGGCAAAGCTGATTCATCGATCCCTCGGATATCCAGGCACTCCTCGAGCAACCTTTCCAGATCCGGCTGAACCTCAACACGACCTGAAGCAACGCCGCCGTGATCCAGATTTTTTTCTTCGTCCCAGCACCCTAAAAATCGCACATGTAAATAACGCCTGGATATTCGGCGTAAGTCATTGTATTGTCTCCACGACGCACTCCCGACCTTCGCCGACACTGCCTCCATGCTGATCGCCTTTTTCCGGAGAACTGAGCGTTTTGGCTCCGCAGGGCTGCCACTCCGCATTCCGCACTTCTCCCCACTCCCTATGCAATGTATTTTGACAGGGAACCGTGTCCCTCCCCGCGCACCCCCCGGAGCCTCGATCCATGCGTCTATTCGAAGAGATCAAGTTCGATTCACCCCCGGTGATGCTGGCAGCGTGGCAGGGCATGGGCAATGTCGGCCTCATCACCATGGACTACCTGCGCCGCAAGACCGAAGCCCGCCCATTCGCCGAAATCGACATGAGTCACTTTCTCACGCCCGACTCCATTGTTGTCAAAGACGGCATTGCCCAATTTCCCGACATCCCCTCCTCCACCTTTTACTACGTGCAGAACCCCAACATCATCTTCTTCGAAAGCAACGCGCAGGTTGGCGGACGCGAGGGCATCACCATCATCAAAACCATTCTCGAAATGGCAAGCCAGTTCCAGGTCAAGCGCATCTACACCTCAGCCGCATTCGCCCAACCCATGAGCTTCCAGACCGAGTCTCAGGTCCTGGTGGCGTGCAACAACGAGTCACTCCTGCACTACATGCGCGAATACGGCGTGGGGCCCATGCCCGACGGGTTCATTGCGGGTCTCAACGGCCTTCTCCTGGGCGTAGCAGCCACCCGTCAAGTCGAGGCAGCCTGCATTCTGGGCACCATTCCATCATACGCCACGGCGCTGTCCTATCCCAAGGCCAGCATCGGCATTCTCAAGGTTCTCACGCAAATCTTCAACCTCAGCGTCGACTTGACAGACCTGGAGACCGCCTCCACTGAAATGGATCAGCAGCTCGGGGCCATCGAAGATCGCATCCGCGAGTTCTTTCCGGCAATGGCCGAGAACAACGAAGAGGCCTCGGGCGTTGACCAGGAGGAAGTTCCCAAGTACATCATGGACAAAATCGAGCAACTCTTCGACCGCGTGACAAAAGACCGCTCGGTTGCCGCAGAACTCAAGGCCGAGCTGGTGCGGTGGAATTTGTATGAGTTGTATGAGAAGAGGTTCCTCGATCTCTTCAAAAACGAAGATAAGAAGTGACGAGTTACGAGCAAGCGAGTTACGAGTTACGAGTGGGTGAGGTCCCCTGCTCGATTGATCGCTGTTTGGATTGAGGAGTCGACCGGGATTCTCTTGCTTGTGCGGTAGGGGGGACGGAATGCGCGCGGGAGCGCGGTGCGGACCGACCCGCGCGCCGCGGCCCTGGCCCGGCGTCTCGGGCGGGGAGCACCGAGGGCGACAGCCCGAGCATGGAGGAGAACCGACCGGTGGTCCTCCACCGGGACCGCCCAGAGCCTGCTGGTTTCACTATTAGTGGAAGATGAAGTACTGATATGGCACGAAGAACAACAAAAGGCCAGATGGAAGCCTCAGTCAGCGAGGCGGTGACGCGTTTTGAGAAAGAGCACATGGGACGCGGGCCGCTGGAGACCAAGACCTACATCGTGGGAGACATGGTGATCGTGCGACTGCAAGGCGTGCTGTCCAAGGCAGAGCATCGGCTTATCAAGGCCGAATCCAATGGCCGCGGCCGCGATCTGGTCAAGCAGATGAAGACCGAGCTTATCGAAAACAACCGCGGCGAGCTCGAGTCAGTGATCAAAGCCATTGTCAAACGCAGAATCCGCAGCCTGCACACCGATATCAGCACCGAGACTGGCGAGCGGATCATCATGTTGATACTGGACAAAGCCCCGCACTACGAAACGCCTCCGCACTTCGACACGCCGTGGGGACCACAGCCTGCAACGGGCGATACGGAGAGCGCGGGACATTGAGGAGCCGAAGGACGCCAGATGCGGAGTGGGGAAGTGCGGAGCGCCGCCCTCAGCCCGGTCGAAGTGTGCCTCAGCCGGGCGCCTCGACACTACGGCAAGGCTCAGTGCAGGTACAGTCCGTCTCAGCGCCGCATCGAGCTTTGTCGAGATGTCGACGGGCCACACACACGCTTCGGCGGGCTCCGTGCAACGCTTCGGCAAAGCTCAGTGCAACGCCTCGATCGAACCCGGTGCGGCGCTCGGCGACCGGCTGAGGCGTATCGAGACGAGCATCGAGGACCTGAGTAGTTACCCGGAACAACCGTATTGCCTTTTGTGTCCGAATGCGGTATATTGGTAATGGTGAATTGCTGAAAGGAGGAATTGTGACAACACACGTACAAGTCAATCCCCGGGGTGGCCTCACACTTCCCATGTCTCTGCGGAAACAATTGGGTTTGGAGAGCGGCGGAACTGTTATGGCCGAGGCATCGGAGGGCGGGATACTGCTCCGCCCGGCGGTCTCCTACCCTATCGAGATGTACACAGAGTCCCGTGTTGCAGAGTTTGACGCGGAGGAACAGAAGCTTCGTCGTCATCTGTCGAGGAAGAGGGCGAAGTAGGTGCGAATCTTCCTTGACGCGAACATACTCTTCTCCGCTTCGTCACCCGAGAGCTCCACTCGTATGTTGCTTCGCGCGGCTGCGGCAGCAGCGGAGCTGGTCACAAGTCCCCATGCCTGGGAGGAAGCGCAGCGAAACCTGGCAGCCAAGAGGCCGCAAAACGCCCTGCAACTGCCGGCGCTCCGCGAAATGGTTCTGAATTCCCATGGATTCCAGGTTGTCGACTGTCCGGGGCTACCTCTGCACGACCAGCCGATTCTGGCAGGTGCGGTTGGCTCCCAATGCACTCATCTGTGGACGGGCGACAAGAAGCACTTTGGCGCGTGGTTCGGAAGAAATCTCTGCGGAGTGACCGTCGTGTCAAGCATCATGCTTGCAGACCTGCTGATTGAGGGTGGTTGGCGTCCTGTGAAGGCAATTTGACATCGGGCAGGGCAAGAGCCAAGCGCGACGTCTTCCCTACCCTTTCTGCAGCACAATCGCCCGACTGAAGAAGATCCTCGGCCTGTCAACAAGCCTGAATCCGGCGGCCTCTGCGATCCCTCGCACATCCTCAAGAGACTTCTTCGTCACATGAAGCAGCAGTACCAGGGGCACACGTGCTTTTCGCGGACGAAGATCGTGTCGAGAATTGAGGACATTCAGCACCTCGCAAGATAGTCAGATCAACAACGCCGGATTCACATTGAACAAGCCCGCGAGAGCCTTGGCCTTGTTCTTGCCGATGCCGCGCCGGCCGGCCTCCCAATCGGCAACTCTCTGGGCCGACACCCCAACACGTGCCCCGACCTCCGCAAGGGTCAGGTCCGACATCTCCCGGAGGTGACGCAGGGCCTTGTCTGGAGTCATGCTGGCCCCAACCTCCCGGGCAATGTCGGTCTCAAACCATTTCTCAAGCTCGCCCGCACCTTTGGGCGCAATCACGTACTTCCGGTACCGACGTGCAATCTCCTGGATCACACGAGGCGGCGTGGAATGCTTGAAGCGCAAGCGATCAGTAGGGCGCACTCTCGCGACTGCCGACATAGTATACCTCCACGACCAGGTTTCTTCCCTCATGGCGCCAACAGGCGACGCAGGAATAGGTCAGGTGACAATGGTACTCGGTTGCCGAGAGCTTGGAGTAGTTGCGCATCATGTACGGCCCGGTTGGCCCCTTCTCCTCCAGAACTCTTGTCAACAAGTAGAACCTCTCCACAATCTCCGGAGGCAATCGTCTCAAGGACTTCTTAGCCTTCGGAGTGATGAGGATCGAGTACTTCATCCAATGAATATACTCCTTTTTGGAGAACTCTGCAAGTGCGTCTAAGCGATCCGACGATTCTGCGGGTCGCAGGGAACCGCCGCCTGCATCGGACCGCGAGAGGTGGTCGCGCAATTGGTGGACGGACTGTGCTATTTTCGCAAAGTCATCCACCCAACGCGAAAGGACCCACCGATGTCTCCTCGTCCATTCCTGCTCGCCACCATCTGTGTCACCACTCTTGCCCTCCTCAACGGCTGTGGCCTTGACGATCCCAACCGATCCGACTATCGGCAGGACATGCGCAATTTCGTGCAGCGGCTCAGTGCCTATGCAAAGGGTATCGATTCGTCGTTCATCGTCATCCCTCAGAATGGCGGCGATCTGGTTTCCAGCACCAACGACGAAGGCGGGCCGGTTGACCAGGCGTACCTGGCTGCCATTGACGGCATGGGACGCGAGGACCTCTTCTACGGATACGACAGCGACAACCAGGCAACCAAGCCCGCCGACCGCAACTACATGCGGTCATTCCTCGATTCTGCGTTGTCGCACGGGGTGAGTATCCTGGTGACTGATTATTGCTCCACTCCGGCAAACATGGACGACTCATACGCGCAGAACGCGGCGCTCGGCTATCTCTCTTTTGCAGCCGATCGCCGTGACCTTGACAACATCCCCGTGTATCCCACAGCACCGCACAACGTCAATGCCGACAATATCACGACCCTGTCCCAGGCAAAGAACTTCCTATACATTCTCGACCCTTCGCGGTTCGGGAGCAAGACCGCATACCTCGACGCACTGCGTGCTACCAACCACGACGTGCTGATTGTCGACCTCTTCTACGACGGCAACGACTCGCTCACACATCAAGAAGTCGCCTCGCTCAAGGTCAAGGCACACGGCGGCACGCGTCTGGTCGTCTCATACATGAGCATCGGTGAAGCTGAGAGTTACCGCTACTACTGGCACTCATCGTGGGAACCGGGTAGCCCCTCGTTCATGGACGAGGAGAATCCCGACTGGGCAGGCAACTACAAGGTGCGCTACTGGGATGCCAAGTGGCAGGCTATCATCTACGGCAACGAGGGGTCATACCTCAAGCGGATTCTCAACGCGGGCTTCGACGGCGCGTATCTGGATCTGATTGACGCGTTTGAGTATTTCGAGGAGACGTACTGACGGCCGCAGTTTCACGGGCGGTATGGGTTCCAAACCACTTCCGCCTGGCCTCCAGTATCAAGCAAGCAACCGGGGCCCATCGAGCAGCCGCTGCACCACAGACCTGTTCGCCAGGCAGAGCTGCCGAAAGCCGCTCGATATCCGAGGATCCTCTCCCGCCCGTTCCCAGAAGAGCACGGCGCATTTGAGGGCCGCCAGCCACTCCTCCGGAGCTCCGGGTGAGGCCGGCGTCGGATCAATCGGCGAAGCGTGGGCTGCTCCGTCTGCGGGCCGGTAGATCATGGGCAACATGTCGTAGGCCGGTGCGAGGGTGAAGAGCTTGCTTCCGTCAACCATGACCAGCGAGATGTTGCCAAAATGCTGGTCGTTGTTGCCGATCAGGTTGCCAAAGACGGAGAGCCACCGCATTGCGGAAGCGTCCGTCGGTGAGAGCCTGCTATCCGCGGCCAGACGGTTCGCTGCATTGCTCCAGGTATCCTGGAAACCATGGAACTCGCTGTCCACGGCTCGCAGGGAGATGATGGGCAGACGGCCGATGGGTCCGATTCTGTCAAACCGAACCGTCTCCAGAAACACCCGTTCCCCGGCCTCTACAATACGGCTCTGCGCGGACGGTATGGCGGCAATTTCCCGGATGATCCGAAGCGCGTGGTCTTCACATATCAACAAATCTGCCCACCGCAGTCCGGCATCGGTGTTGATGGGCGGCGAGAACTTGACAAGCACGTTCTGGAGCGCACCGTCGCGCTCGATGACGGCAGTGAATTTGGGCTGTTCTCCACCAGCCGACGATCCCGAGGGTTGACCGTTCATCGCCTCGGTGGCCAGTCGGGCGTAGGTTTCGGCAATGGCGTCCGAACCGATGGCCTCGTTCGGAGCACGAACCATTGAGAAGTATCGCTCGATCGATTCCCTCCCCACCACCAGGTTCCCCATGGTATCCTCGCCGCGTCGCGCCAGCGCGATCAACACGTGGTCGTCGCGCCAGTCAATGCCGCGGGGAGGGAGCCCCAGCTCCAGGTGCAACCGACGAACGAAAGCGCGGCCGACGAACCCGTCGGGGTAGAGGTCGGCAAGGAACCACGGAAGGCTCCGGAACACCTGCTCGCTGCCAACCGCGGGTCTCCACAGAAACTCGTCGAGCGCCACAGCAATGAGAGCTCCCACGGTGTGCGCATTACCGTCGGAATCGGTTCTGTAAACCGGGAACTCGCTGCCCAGCCCCTGAACGTCGCGAAGTCGAGCGTAGCGCCGTGCGCGTGCCCGCCCGATCGTGACGACCCTCCCACTCACCTGCGCGAGGAGTCGGGACACTGTGGGCTGGCTGCATTTCAGGCGCTGCTGGATCTCGACTCCAGAGCGGATGCCCGTTGACAGGAACGAGAGGAGCCTCTCTGCCGCATCTGTGGTTGATGGCATGGTCATGTGGGTACCTTGAATTAATATAGAATATGTAGTATACATTGCTACTGTATCAAAATCAATGCATTATTGAACTTGTATGCTCGTATGCTGAATAGATCATGACTGGAATTTCAGAGCATCCGCAAGCGTGGTTCGGGTGTCCTCCTGCGTGATCGGTAGACAGAAGTCGCGGGTGCAAGGGGGGGGGCTGCGCGCGGAAATAGTTAAATAGTTACCACCGTCACTGGCGGTGTTTGGTTCGCTCGGCAATGTAGCGGTCAACCGACTTCTGGTTGGAGAGATACCAGGCGATGGCCGCGTAGGTGTCGGCCAGTCGAAGCGCCGGGTAGCGCATCTGGATCTCCTCGGCGGTGGCGCCCTCCACGAAGGCCGCATCAATCGATTCGAGGGTCACTCGCGTCCCAGCCACGCGCATCACACCATCGCGGCCGGCGGTCACAACCACGCTCTGTGGTTCAACAGCAATTCTCACAACACACCTCCTGCTCCGTATTGTCACGTCCCGGTGTCGTCAATATACATGCGTCGACGTTTGAGTGGTGTGATGCCACGGTGGGGGTTGCCTCTGCGGCAGCGCAAACGCGCTCCTCATCGCGACCCAGACCAGGCCCCGACAAGTCGTGCCCTCTCGGTCGCGCCGATCTCCACTACACTCCCGTGTCGGGCGCGCCTCGTCAATCGAGGCCACAGCCAGTCCTGGATACCGAGTATTTTCCGGGCTCGTTCTTCACCCAACCAGGAGACCACAATGACCACCACGCCCATCCGATGGGGCATCCTCGGCCCCGGCAGCATTGCTCACAGTTTTGTTAAGGGCTTGCAGGTACTGCCGGACGCACAGGTCGCTGCCGCGGGCTCGCGTGATCGTGATCGGGCTGCGGCATTTGCGCGGCAGTATGACATTCCCCATGCCCACGGCAGCTACGAAGACCTGGCGCGAGATCCGGACGTTGACATTATCTACGTCGCCACCCCGCATCCAGCGCATCTGACGGGCGCATTGATGGCCATCGAGGCCGGCAAGGCGGTGCTAGTCGAAAAGCCGTTCACGGTCAACGCGACCGAAGCAGCGCAACTCATCGACGCTGCCCGCCGTGCCCGAGTCTTTGCCATGGAGGCCATGTGGTCGCGGTTCGTGCCTGCCATGGTCAAGGTGCGGGGGTGGCTGGCGAGCGGAGCTCCCGGGCAGATTCTGCAGGTGAAGGCCGACTTCGGGTTCAGATGCGGGTGGGACCCCGACAGCCGCCTGCTCAACCGCGAGCTTGGCGGTGGAGCGTTGCTTGACGTGGGAGTCTACACACTCTCCTTCGCCTCAATGGTGCTGGGCGCGCAACCTTCCCGCATCTCCGGCATGGCACACATCGGGGCTACAGGGGTCGATGAGCAGTTCTTCGCCACTCTCGGCTACGGGGAAGATGTGTTCGCCTCCATCTCCGGCGCAGTGCGCGCAAGCACCCCGCACGATGCGTGGATCGTCGGCACGCAGGGGCGCATTCACATCCCGCAGTTCTGGCGCGCCACCAGTGCCACGCTGAGTATTGAGGGAAAGCCCGATGAACGGATCGATTGCCCGATCGAGGCCACCGGATACAACTACGAAGCGGCCGAAGCCATGCGCTGCATGCGTGCGGGAATGCTGGAAAGCGACACCATGCCGCTTGACGAAACGCTGGCCATCATGAAGACCATGGATACGATTCGGCAGCCGTGGGGACTACGGTATCCGGGGGAATAGTGCGGAATGCGGAGTGGGGAGTGCGGAGCGCCGCATTCCCCACTCCGCAGTGGAAACGCGCAACGTCGCGTATGGGGGGTGACCCGGCGCAGCTACCCAGATGCATTGTCTTCCCCTTGATGGAATATGGAGTTGAGCTATGGATGTCCTTGTCCCTACATGGCGTCTTCCAATTCACCAAACTCCATCAGGCCCTCCTGATAGGTCATGGTGGCAAGGACTTCGAAGTGATCGCCGCCGCCCACAAACACAACCGGGTTTGACTCGGGGCGAATCATCTGCACGAAGTCGTCGGTGAGCGCCATGCGTCCCTTCGCGTCAACCTCGATCACGGCCACCGCGCCCGCAAAGTCCGGGTGCACCGACTTGCCGATGTCAGCCGACGCCTTGATCGCGCCGCTGTGCTCGCACATGTCATGCAGTAGCGATAGAGGCTTGAGATGAGCCGGCTGATGCGCGGGAACCGGCACGCAGGCAACCGAGTCTTCGGTAGGAAATGCCAGGAGCCGTTGAGTGACGCCACCTGAGTACGCTTTGAGGGTGTCGCGAAAACTTGCCGGGAGTGACACGATTGCGGTGTCTTTGCCACGGACCGTCTGTTCAAACCTGCCGGCGAACACGACTCGCGATGTGCGCGACATTGGTGCGTCCTTTCCGCAATCCGTCCGTGGGTGAGAAGAACCAGCCTCACTGATTATACCCACGACAGGAGCGCGGGTCAAGCACCTTCGGCGACCCCCGCCAGTCCCGCGTGGACGGCGCCATGCAATTTCTGGGGCGGTCCAGCGTCGAATCCGCACCAAGTCAGTCCAGAAAGAAGGGGCTGCCCATGCCGTCCGAACTGCTCTCGTGTGTGCCGTCACCGGATGCGCTTCTGGCCCAGGGCGGTCCGCTTGCCGAGTGCCGTTCGGAGAGCGGTGCATCGCAGCATCCCCGCTTGCCGAGTGATGGACGGAGGGTGTTGGGCCAGTGCAGATCGCCGAGCATCCCCGCTTGCCGAGTGCCGCTCGGGGAGCGGTGTATCGAGGCACGCGGGGGTGCGTTCGCCGACTACTTGGCCGGCGTTGGGGCAGGACTCGTTGGAATGGCCGAAGCCGGTGTCGAAACCGAAACCTGTTTCGAAATCGATTTCGGTGCCGAGGACGAGTCTGGCGCAGAAATCGGACGGGGCATCGGCGCCTGTGCCGGACCAACCTGCCCGACCATGGTGCTCTGCTGCTCCATACTGCGCCGCTTCATCCCGTCAAACACCGCTGCAACTTCCTTGTGCTCGTTGAGGAAGACGCCGGCCTGTTTCATTGACACATGCCCATTGCTTGCACCGAGAAAATTCCGCACCGTGGTGAGGTTCGCGAGATCCTCATCGGAGAGCTTCAGGTCCTCCAGCGCATTGAGCGCGATCCCGCAGCCCATGAGCACCGTCGTCAGTGTTGACTTCGGGTTGTGCACAGTGAGGAGAATGCCATTGAGCGCCGCAAGTCCGGCGGTATTGCTCGAGTCAGCCTTCTTGTACGTGGCAACGGTGCGCTCGAGCAGTTCGGGAAGTGCCGTCTTGCCCTTCTGCACATTCCAGTACATGATAGCAGCCGTTGCCACGGCCAGGGCGAGCAGGAACCCGCCGCCAAAGCCGAGAATGGTTTTCCAGTTGGTGCGTCCAGTCATGTTCTGCATGGATGGTCTCCGAAGGTCCTTGACAAACATCTTCTGCGAATCGTGGTCTCCGCCGGCGTCGCTTGCCGCCACGGGACGAGAGCTGCACTTGGTGTCGCGGACGGTTCACGCAGCCTTCAGCGGCTCGAGTTCTTCGTCCGAGACAGGTGCGGCATGGAGCTGCTGGAGAGCGGACTTGATTGCTGCGAAACTGGTATCGCGGGGGGAGAGTATCTCAACACCGATGAGACGCCCCTGTTCGTCAAAGTCGGCGACAAGCTGGTCGGCGACCTTGCGACTCTCGGCGCTCAGAGCCCCGTGATCGCTCGCAACATGCAGGTACGCAGCCACGGCGCGGCCCTTGCGGTAGGTGATTTCGAGGTAGGTATCTCTCATGGGTTGATGCCTCGCACCCACCGTGTTGGCCACAGCGTCCTCACCAGACAAGGTCAAGTCTCCTCAATGAAAATACTTCCCGGACGGTCGCTCCCAGGGTCCCTCGACCGGGGCGCCACCGGACGAATGGCGAATGCATCGCGTGCTTGACTGGCAGGAAGTGCCGGCGTCGCCATAGTCCCGCACAGGCTGTGCGCGTCAAGTTGGTGAGGTCCGGCTCTGGAGCACGGTGGGCATGTGGTTTGAGCGCCGTAGGCGCGGCACCTCTGTAGCAATTGACGGGTAACGAGGCGCACCGGAGTCCCGTAGGGACGGCACTCAACGCAACGCATCGGAGCAGGTACCGCCCCTAACGGGGCTCAAGTCCGCATTCTTCACCGGCTGCCACAGAGGCGCCGGCCCTGACGCGCCTCAAGGCCTGCAATCCGCAAGCTAACACAACGCGTATGCGCACGGCGGGAGATTCCTTCCCTGAGTCAACCAACGCGAATCACGCCAGACTGATCTCAATAGGCATATCCCGGATCTTCTCGAAAATTCTGCGCCGCCGATATATCGCCCACCAGTCGTACAACAGAATCTGGATGGGCCGCCACATGGCCACCCACCCCACAATGCTGAGTCCCTCGAGCACGGTATTCCCAAATGGCCGGTCGGCGAGGGCACCCAATGCCGTGCGCACGGTGATACACGTGACAAGAAACGCCAGCCCCAACACCATGGCCACGCGACCCTCGTTGAGCGTGGCTCCCAGCTCCCGACGCGCCATGGTGACCCGGAAGTCGAAGTAGTTGTCAATCGCCTCCGACAGCACCGTGGCAGCCTCCGTATGATGCTCGTGCGGCAGGTAGAACACGAGCTTGAGCTGCGTCTTGAGCGGGAACGCGCCCACCGAGTTCACGATGTAGCGCTCGGCGTCGTCGTCGATGTCTTTGTCGTGAAAGGGCGACGGATCGAGACTGTTGAAGAACTGGTCGAGATCCCGCAGCCGCACCTCGATGAGGTAGCGGCCTTTCTCCTTGCGGAATGTGGAGTCGACGCTTTTCATTGGGGAGTGCTCGGGGATGGCGGGAGCGGATCTCTGGGATCTGCGAACCACCAAAATACCATCTCAGGCGCGGGCGGGCAAGCGGCGCGCGGGCCGGATTCTGCATGGTCCGAAGAATCCCCTCAGAATCTGTGTGAATCTGCGATAATCTGTGGACTCCCGTATTGTCTGAACAAGGCCAGGCAAAGGCATCCACAGATTAACGCAGATTGGCACAGATTGGCAGCCAACACCACGGTCGCGCTACGCACCGCCCCGGACCAGCGTAAGACGTCTCATGGAAGCTCCCGTTCTGGTTGACCGAGGATCACTCCGTGCCACCACGCTCAATCACATCCCGATACCACAGCGCCGAGTCCTTGAGCGTTCGCTTCTGCGTGGCATAGTCTACATGAATGAGTCCGAACCGTTCCTTGTACCCCTCGGCCCACTCGAAGTTGTCAATGATCGACCACACGAAATACCATCGAGCGTCAACTCCGTCGTCGATGGCATGCGGCAGATCCCAGTGGTACAGCGTGATCCATGGCTCAACACAGGCCTGGCAGCGGAAGGCCGTACGTCTCCACCGTGCCGGGCCAGGGGCGCTCCCTCCAAGACTTCATAGCCGTACACCCAGTGGTCGCGTCGTGGAAAGATGTATACTTCCGTAAACCAACCGGCCTTGCTTCCGCGCCTGTTCCACACACACCGTCAATCTGGAGGATGCATGAAGGCTCTGTGGTCCCTGTCATTGTGCTCAATGGTCGCGCTATTCGCGCTCGCAGGATTCTCACCAATCTGCGCGCAGGACGACGGCAGTATGATCATCGAAGATGACTCAGCAGCCATCTCCCCGAAAGCCACGCCCGCGCCCCAGGCCGCACCTGCAACGCAACCTCAGACGCGACGAGCGCCCTCGTACGATTCGCAGCCTGGCGACGATGAGATCGATTATGGCGCAGACGTTGACGACCGCGATAATATCAGAGTCCTTGAAGAGGTGGGCGAGTCGCCCCACCGGTCGAGCACGGTCTCCAGTCAGTCGTATGGCACACTCCGCAGCAAGGCCATTGCAGGATCAACGCTGTACTTCGTGGGCATGGGTGGCTACTACGCTCTTCAGTTCGTGACTGTGAGCTCCCAGGAAGAGCTGCTCATGATGCTCATACCGATAGGCATCACCACCGGCCTCAAGGTTGCCGGCGCTCCGGTTGCGTGTACCCAGGCATCCAAGGCGTACGACATCTGCCGCATGAGCGGACGCGCGTGTGCCCGCAACAATGTGTGGGGTTACTACCGGGGAGGCTGGGCATTTGGTGCAGCCTCCGGATTGTGCACTCTCATATCGAGTTTCGCGAGCATGGGAAGCTCAGTTGAGGCAGCAGTGGGTTTCACTCTTGCAGGTCTGGGCCTGGGCATTGGCCGCGACGTGTTCTGGTCGATAGCCTGCATCAAGTCGAACCTGTATGTGCGCAACTCTGCCAGCCGCGATAGTGACGGCGACGAATCATCGATCAGCGTAGTCCCGACAGTCTGCAAGGGTGGCGCCGGATTGCAGATGAATCTATCTTTCTGACCGACTGAGGCTTGAAGGGGGCCTCGGCCCGGACGGTACCGCTCTGCGGAACTGCCGTTCTGCGCGTGAATTCGGTGATCTGACTCCTCAAGTGTCACCCGGTCTCGCCCCCCCCCGACAGACACGGCCCAGAACCCTGAACCCGCAATTGCCATTCGGCGACAGTAATGATACTATCTTTATCGGGGAGCGAGAGAGATTGTCCGCGAGATCACCAGACACGCGCCTGCCGGC
>Ga0315284_10009927_pt1 | contig 13555 bp, 10 predicted proteins | sample YL17G09_16_MG_FD_203696 | JGI IMG/M metagenome (GOLD analysis project Ga0315284, IMG submission 203696) | Sediment microbial communities from Yellowstone Lake, YNP, Wyoming, USA - YL17G09_16 | ecosystem: Environmental > Aquatic > Freshwater > Lake > Sediment | place: USA: Wyoming | collected...
GCTCAGAAGAAGTCGTCCAGGCTGCTGTCCTTGACCCTGTCGGAATTGAATATCGAGCTTATCGAATTCTCGACCAGCTCGATCCTCTGCCTGGTGTAGAGCGGGACATCGTATTGGTCGGCGATCTCCTTTGCTTTGACGAGGTACTTGCTTACGCTTCCTCCCGGGACAGTCAGTATGAGGTCGTTCCCGCAGTCGCATTTCCCTCTGAGCGGCATCCTGCGGTATTTCTCGTTGCACTTCGGGCACCTCAGCTGCTGGGTCGAGAAAGTCTTGAGGCTGCCGAGGAGATCGGGGAGCAGATGCCTGGTAATCACCCTGTGGACGACATCGCCGACATCGACCGCCCTGATCTTCGCCGCGATGCTCAGCTGCGCATCGATCTTGTCGCTCATGGTCTGGAATACAGTGTACGAGGAGCTGAGCGGACCGGCGTCGATGCGCTTGGTCTCATGCGAATATCCGATCCCTTCGTACTGGAGCACCGTCCCAATCCTCCCGCCGGCGAGGTCCATCAGGTGCTCGACGCTCTTCGGAGGCTTGAAGTGCCTCGCCGCCTCGTACAGCTCCAGGGGGTATTCCCATCGGAAGTCCAGGTTGTGCGCTTCTTTGTCGATCTCATCCGGGTTGATCCTGGTGGAAAGCACGAGTGGAGCGTCCATCAGGCCGCCTCTTTTCTCCGGCAGGAACGATCTTGAGAAGTTGAGCAGTGCGTCCATCAGCAGGATTATCGAATCCTCATCCCCATCGCAGTTCCTGCGTTTCGCGGCGTGGAAATACGGATGGGCGTATCCCGCTTGCGCCTTTGAGAACCCGATGATCCTGGCGAGCATTCCTCCGGATGTGTGGGGTGCCAAGCCGATCACGAGGTGGCCGATCAGGTCCTTCTTCGAAGTCGCGCAATAATAGGGTTTCAGACCGTAGAGCCGTTCGAGCGAATCATCGACGAACTTGGAAATATTGACGAGGTACTTTTCGCCGCTGGCCGATGGGATTATGTCCTGAGCCTTAAGCTCGCACGTCTGTTCGGCGTCGGTAAGGTCCTTTCCGGACGCGTCCTTCTCATAACCAAGCTTCTTCGCCTCCTCGACGCTAAGGCCTATCTCAACAGGTCTGAAATGGGTCAGCGGGACATCGGTCGCGTCGAACCTTATGGTGCCGTCCTTGAACACGAAGACCTCGTGTTTCGCTCGTAGCAGCCCCTTTTCCAGAGGCTCCGGCGTCTTATCTCTCGAGATCATCCCCTGTACGGCTTTGACTTCCGGGATGCTCTTCAGCCCGACCCGTTTGGCTGCATTCTCCAGCATGTCCTGGAGGTTGAGGACGACGGTCGCCTCGATGCCTCTCGCGATCGTGTGCGAGCCGCAGGCGCAGATCGGCAGGAACCCGGTCATCCCGCAGACCGGGCACTTCCTCTCTCCGATGCTGATCTCCAGCTCGCCCTTTGCTGCGGCGGCACTAACAAGCCTCTGAGGGCCTCCCGCATTCCCGATCGGGAAGAGGACGTGGGGCGGGGGCTTCATCTTCCTCTCCTTCGCCTTTTCTGGCCTCGCCATGCGAGCTCCAATCCTGGTCATCGCTCTTGGGGCGATGTCGATTCCGCATAGCTTCGATAAGATTTGCAGGGGACTCTTCTTCCAGTCGATTTCTTCTGATTCAGATACGAGGTGATTGTCCTTGTCTGCTTTCAGTCCAAGGCAGAACACGACCGGTTCGGCGTAGGCCGTTATCCTGAGCTTTCCTTCCTGCACCCTGTGCAACGCGCCGAGCTTCTCAAGGATGCTCTTAATCTCTGGTGTGTTATCGATGATGAGCTGCTTCGAGTAGACACCAGTCGCAAGTATGTGGTCCCTCATCTTCTTGATGTCATCCGGAGATAGGTCCGACCAGAACAGGTTATGATTTGGATGAAGTGGGACGCCGTATTCTCTGGATATTTCGACAGCCATGTCGAAAGATGGGTCCCTCCAATCGTCAGGCAAGGCCTTAGTCTTCGTTCTCAACAAGGCCTTGTATTCCTCGACGGTGAAGCCCGTCGGAACGAGCAAATGATTGTTCTCCGCAAATTCTCCGAACGCGATGAGGATTTCGCCGACATCTACTATCTCGACGATTCTCTTCTCCAGCTTTACCGCCTCTTCAGGCGTGCGGATCTGTACGAAATCCCCGTCGTCCAGCAGGACAGTGGGCCCTTCGATCGAATCGCACGGAGTGACAGCGCCTGCCTTGCCAGGCCGCTCGATCTTGATCTGGGTCCCTACCGCAATGAATCCCCCCAGAGTCTGCATTGTCGCCGGATTCAATCCGACCGCCGCGAGGCCGGTAGCTCTGCTTCGTCCATAGCGGAGCCTGAACCCTCCGATTCGCGAGGGGTGCGAGAGGACCGGTCTGCCAGCTACTATGTCCTTCAGGAATTTTGAGCTGGGCTCGATGCACCCGTTTGAATTGTCCACTGCAGTTCCCTTATGTCTCAGATACTCATCCAGGAATTCCCAGCCGTCGATTCCGAGCCTCTTGACATGCTTCTGAAGTTTTGGGGCTTTGAGGCATAGCCCTTCGGCGATGACGAGGCACGCTCCTCCCCTGACTCGGTTGGTCTCGATCCTGGGGAGGTCTCGATATCCAGATATCTCGGTTTCCTCCGTCCCTTCGCCGTCGATACATATCGGAGCGTTCCTCGCGATCAGCTCGATCTCCTCGTTGGTCGGGGTATATTGGAGGTGCTGGCAATTCCTGTATAGAGGGATCTCCTCCTTGAGCCTCTGGACCTCACCCTCCGTTGGTTTGAACCTAGAAAGCCCGAACTCCCTTCGGACCACGTCCGCGATCAGCACGGACATCGCCTGTCCAGTCCCGCCAGCCGACCTGATCGGTCCGGCAAAATAGACGGCGAGATACTCGGAGCCATCGGTGTTCTTCTGGATCTTGACTCCCGCGATGCCCTCCAAGGGTGCGACAAGGATTCCCTCCGTCAGGACAGCGACCCCGACCCTGATCGCCCGATCGATCGCCTCCTCCCTGCTACCTGAGTCATTCGTGGAGAGTTCCTTAGCTATGAGGATCGACACTTCCTCTCTATTGTGCTTCTTGCTCAGCTCTCTGATCCGCTTCGCGATGCCTTCGGTGCCCCATTCGGAGAGCAGGTGTTCGACCCTCGATGCCAGGTCCTCCGCCCTGGGGATCTCAACCTCGTTGGATGGGTCCAGTCCCCTGGCTCTGGCATTTCTCGCTATCGAATAGCATTTCTCCGTTTCCTCTTTCAGTGAGTCGAAGTACCTGCTCATCGATTCGCTGCAGGCAGGATGACTAGAAGGATGACTACTCATTCTACAGCTACGCCCCCATCAGGCAGCGCGAGAGGAACTCCCTCTCGTAAACACATCGTTTAAGTGCAGCCCATCCGGGGTGACTGCGGTCAGGAACTAAAAACGTTGCGATGATGTGAATCAGCGAGTGAGCTCTCGATTTCTCCAATCAGTTGCTCGATGCCGATATTCGTCAGGGCGCTTATCCTCAGGCGCTTTCCTTTGTCACCCGGCAAATCAGCCTTGTTCTCGACGACGATCATCTTCGCTTCCGGATAAAGGCGCTTGATCTCTTCCAGAAGGGACAACTGATACTCCAGAGGATATCCGCAAGTCCCCGTCGGATCGAGTATGAATATGACGAGGTCCGCAAGGTGCCGCAGCGCGATTATCGCCTGCCTCTCGATCTCATTCCTCTCCTCCAAAGGCCTGTCCAGCAGGCCGGGGGTGTCTATTATTTGGTATCTCGTTCTTTTGACCATGAGCAGTCCGACTGTGATTTCCTTCGTCGTGAAGGGGTATGTCGCGACTTTTGGTTTTCCGGTCGATATCGCTGCGACTAATTGACTCTTGCCGACGTTAGGCGCCCCGGCGACAACGATCGTCCTCGTCTCCGGATCTATCGTGGGCATCGCCTTTATCTGATTCCTGGCCATGTTCAGGAATTTAAGGTCCTTCCCAATCTGTCTGACTAGCGATGATGTCCTGCCGTACATCTCTGCTCGGAGCCTGTCTATCTCCGTTGGGATCTTGGTCATTCTCATCTCGGATTTGTATTTCCTCCCGAGCCTGTGCACCTGCTCAGCACACCAGTTAACGCTCCCCAATGATTTCTTGAGCTGGTCCATTCCGACAAGCAGTCCGATCATCTCACGGTAGAACGGAGGCAGATCCTCCAGGCTGGGAAACGATCTCACGTACTTCTGGAGCGTGGTTTCAATGGTGTCCGATATGGAATTGACCTTCCCAACGTTCTTCTGGTAGATCATGTCGATCTTGCTCCGAGCTCCCACTATCTGGACCTTCGCCGCTCGGTTGAACGCGCTGTCTATCAGCTCGTCCGCCGTCATCACTGTCGGGATCCTGAGCATTTCTCGACCTGCCTGACTCCTCCACGCTACCCAGTGATGATAAAGCTTTGCCACTTCTGGTGAGCATTGTGAAAAGGTTTTAAGTCCATCCGGAGGCATCGGTTGCCCGTAATCAGCAAGGTGATCGCCATCCCTCTCGAACTCGATTTCCGTCCAATCCTCAAGTTCGATGGCAAATCCCTGATGGGCTCGGGGAGAGCAAGATTCCTTCAGTTGATTGCAGAGACGGGTTCCCTCTCCACCGCCGCGAAGAGAATGGGGATGTCCTACCGCCATGCCTGGGGGATAATTCAGAGGATGGAACAGATCTACGGCGAGAAGATCGTCGTATCCGAAAGGGGTGGCTCTGAAAAAGGGATGACCCGGCTGACAGATGCGGGGGAGAAGCTACTCAGAACATTCGAGGACAGCGTCTCCAGGCTACCACCTTCTCCAGACGCCGTCCGAAGGAATCCGCGACTTACTGCGGATGGGGTGGTCGTATCCGACTCGAAGATTCTCCTTGTGCGCAGGAAGTTCAACCCCTTCGAAGGCAGATACGCTCTCCCTGGCGGTTTCGTTGAATATGGCGAAAGGGTGGATGAGTGCATCATCCGGGAAGTCCAGGAAGAGACCGGGTTGAGAGTCAAAGTCGACAGATTGCTTGGGGTCTATTCAGCTCCGGATAGAGATCCGCGAGGGCACACCGTTACGTTGGTGTACGTGCTCAATTCGGAAGGGGGTACGCTTGCCGACAGCGTAGAGACGAAGGCCGAATGGATGCCCTTGAAAAGTCTCCCTCCGCTGGCGTTCGACCATGATACGATAGTCGCGGATTATCTCAAAACTGTCAAGAAGAAACGCTGACCTCCATATGGGGGGTTCGCACCTGATTGGAGAAATAGAATCAATCAGACGAGGAAGGCCGGATATCTCCGGACCTTCTCGTCCGCGGTAAAGGGTTTGAAAGTCGGTCTAAGGATTGTCGCCTTCTTCCTCTTCCGGCTCCTCTTCGTCGAGCATGCTCTGGATCTTGCGCTTCCGCATGATCATCATTGCAGCCGCGGCTGCAATAATCGCTGCAATCCCGACACCGGCAACTACCGTCATCGAGTCCACCGTAACCCCTAGAATATCCACCGTGCCTCCTCCGCCACTATCTATCGATCCTCCCCACTTGATCTTGTAGAAGATAGGAGTCTCTCCCCAGAAGTGATCGATTGCGAGTCCCGGGTGCTGTGTCCAGTTGCCCCAGTTGACCCATTTGCCCGATCCGTTGTCATAGTCGTTGTATGCATAGGTCGTCTTGGGGTAGACAGTGTAAATCATCGCGCCGCCAGCGAGGTACTGCCACTTCTGGCAATCGTCCAGGTATTGCTGTCTCTTGGTCGTGTTGAACTCCTTGGCCTGGAGGTTGTAAAGGTTGTCGTAGACCGGGTCCATGGTTCCGAACTCGTTCCATCCATCCATGGCGTATGAAGTCACGATGTACATCAGGTAGTTCGGGTCCACGTCACCGCTCCAGTAGGTCTCATCGAAGAGGTACTGGAACCCGTAGACGAGCTGGTTCCATACGCCCACATTCACGGGCTTCTGAGACAATTTGACTCCGATACGAGCCCATTCCGATGTGAGATACTCGGAAGTGTCCTTGTCCTCGTACACCTCGATCTCGAAAACATCCTCGTACTCAAGGGTCTTGCCCATTGCGGCCGATGGGTCTCCGACGATCCCGAGGTTGAATAGCCTGTCAGCTGCGTCCGGACCGACCTTTCTAATCGTATTTTTATTATTCTCTGTCCAGACGCCATTCGTCCATACGTAGCCTGCCTCGTCCAATATCTCGTTGGCGAGGGTCAGGTTGAACGCCATGACCTCGTCGAGCGGAAGAGTGTAGCTCCATTTGACATTGCCGCTTCCGTCCGTCACATTGAATGTGGACGTCTCATTGTGAGGTGGGGTCCAGTAGTACTGAGGCCAGACAGGCGAGAGAATACCCACGCCCGGCGTCGCAAGCCCCTTGAAGATCGCGTCGGCGATGTAGCTCTTATTGGTCGCTACCGCGGTCGCTCTGAGCACGGCCGGATCGAGCCTCGTCGGATTCAGGGAGGCAGATGCTCCTTTCCACACATTGAAGTGCGAGATCTTGGAGTACACCGTCGAGCTATACAGCGAAACCAGAGTCAGCCCCTTGGGCTTGTTCTCTTTCAATGCGTAGTAGTTGGTCGGGGTCACCTCGGACGCGTCCAGCTTCCCCGTCTTGAGGTCGACGATGAGAGTCTGCTCCTCTGCGTAGAACTTCATTACCAGCTTGTCGATCTCGATGGTCCTATTATGGAAGCCGCCGAGCCCTTTCACGATTCCGTTCTCATCGGTGAAGTTCCAATAGGGGTTCCTCATAAGCGTGATTGATTCCTTAGCAATCATCTCGTTCGGCAATGACGGAGTTCCCATGAACGGCCCTGTTCCGATGGCAGGGACGCCAGTCCAGTTCTGCGCAATGTACGCGTCGGTGAACTCGCTGAAAATATGCTTCGGCATCATCGGAATGGACATGCTAGCTGCCCACGCGGCGGGGACCGGATCTTTAGTGGCGCGATCTGTGAAGTAAATCCTGATCTTAAGATCGTTCATCTTCTCGCATCGTTCGATCCACTTCGTGTACGGCTGGTACGCCCAGTAGTTGATGTATCCGGCGCCGGTCTGTATCTTGATCGTGAATACGGCGTCGTCGGCGGTGAAAGGTTCGCCGTCGTTCCAGAAGACGTTCTCAGTCAGGTTGTACTCCCAGATCGAACCGATTGGCCAATCCGACGGGGTCTTATGGGCGGACAAAGTCGAGAAGTCCGAACCGGTGGCGGCCGCAGTCGTCCCGTTCATGTGCCACCAGGTCTTTGCCAGGTTCGGAGTAGGGTTCCCATCCTCGTTCGGGAATAGCAGGTAATCGTACACGTAGGAATAGAACAGATAATCGCTGTCGTATATCCCGACGAATGGGTTTGCCGATGTGACCGATTCTCCCATTCCGATGTAGAACACATGCGCCTCTTCCGCCGCCTTGGCGTTGACAACAATCGTCTGGATGGCGGCCAGCAGGAATATGGCGGTCACAGTAACAGCCAAAATGATCTTGCGCCTGTTCTGTTTGGTAACCTCCAAAACCGGCTCCGCTAGGTCATCAATCTTACAATCCTCAATCATTTGTTCGTCCATATCACAATCCACTCCGTTGGAGGGTATACGCTCCCTTCCCCATGCCTGAGGCCCCAACGACCTCATGACCGATTAAGCCCGTAATACGAATTGTTCAATATATCTTTATCGAATGGTCGGGGGCAATCCAGTATGATATCACCCCTCGGGGGGAAGACGGCAGCTCCCCCTACCGTTTTTCGGATTTCGCAATGATATCATATCTTCCGGCAAGGCAACAGCGTGCAAAACCTATCATGGGACGCCTTCGCCCCTAGCTCAAAAGCCTTAAGGTTCGCATCCTTTGCCTTCTGAGGGACTGTCTTCGCAATCGATTCCCTGAGGGCCTCAGGCGGGACCGGAAAAGATTCGAACACGCTCATAGCCCCTAGCAGGACGGTGTTCTCCGTCAGCGGGTTTCCGGCCTGTCTCGCGAGTTCCAATGCATCGACAGAGAGGATGTTTGCGGTCACCTGCTTCAACTTGTTTTCCACGCCCTCCCTGCCGAAATATTTAGCGCTCTTCTTCTTGACCAGTTCCGCCGTGTCGTTGATCGGGAACGCCACCCTGCTGTTCATGAGGATGAGACCGTCCTCCTTCAGATATTCGATGTATCTCAGAGTCTCGAGAGCCTCCAGGGATACAATCGCATCGCCCATCCCCACAGGGATCAGAGGGGATTGGACATCTGGTCCTATCCGCAGATGTATCGAGACTGCTCCAGACCTCTGGGAGAGACCATGCTGCTCTCCCGTAATGACTCTCAGGTTCGACGCCGCGCACGCGTTACCTATCACGTTAGAGACGAGAACGAGCCCCTGCCCGCCCACCCCGCATATCAGCACGCTGAACTCGTCTTTCATCTCGGTTCCCCCGTCGTCTTGATGGCGGACACTGGGCACAGCTTCGCACAAACCATGCACCCATCGCATAGGTCCCTGGATATGTGCGCCTGCCCGTCTTCGTCCACATTGAAGGCCGGGCAGTTGAAGTCCCTGATGCAGGCGTAGTACCTGTTGCAGACCTTCTTGTCCACCTGGTTCGGGACGATGGGCTGCCCCTTCTTCCTCTTGATCCTGTCGCCGTACAGCGCGCATACCCTCCTGGATATTATCACGCTGAACCCTGGCCTTGTGAATACTTCCTTGAGCTTCTTGGGGGCCTCTTTGACGTCGTACGCATCTATTATCGTGATATCGGTGACCCCCATCCCCTTCAGTACCTCCTCGAGCCTGAGCGGCTGGACGCTCGTATCGTCATCCTGAGGGACGGTGCCCAGGTTAGGCTGCTGCCCGGTCATTGCCGTCACTGAGTTGTCCAGGATTATCAGCTTGAAATTGCATTTGTGGTTGACCGCATTCGCCAGCCCGGGCAGGCCAGCGTGATAGAAGGTGGAATCCCCGATCATCGCGATGACCGGCTCCTCGACCGAGTACTGCAGACCCGCCGCCACCCCGAGCGATGCGCCCATGCTCAGGAGAGTGTCTCCGTAGAAGAGCGGGGCGAGAGGTGCCATGGAATAGCAGCCAATATCCGTCGGCTGAACGTGCTTGATCCCGCGGAGGGCCAGTCGCATTGAGGTAAGAGTCCCCCTGTGAGGACAGCCAGGGCAGAAGGTCGGCGGCCTGACAGGCAACCCCTCCTTCAGCGCATCGGCCCTCTTGAGGATCGCCTCGAAATCGAGCGGGGTCTTGACGCCGATGACCCCTGCGAGGGCCGTTGAGACGATGTTGGCATTGTATTCCAGCATCTCCAGGAGGTGGCCGGATTCCTTGCCGAATATCTTCAGTTGCGGGTTTGCCTCCTTGGCGATTGCCGTGACATTCAGTTCGAGGTACGGGGACAGCTCCTCCACGATCAGCACCTGCTTCAACGGCCTGATGAAATCGGAGATCAGCTTTTTCGGGAGAGGGTATGTCGTCCCGAGCTTCAGGATAGAAGGGTGCGTATTGAGGATTCTGCACGCTTCGACCGCATAGTTGTACCCGGCGCTGGATGTGATTATCCCCGTGTCCGAGCCGGGGTTATCTATCCTGTTGAAAGGCGAAGCTTCGAATTCCCGGGCGATCCTCTTCGTCCTCTCAAGCATGTTAGCCTTGAACTTCCTGGCGGAATCGGCGACTGTGACGAACCTGGTCGGCTCATGGGTCCATTTCACCCTCTTGAACGGGGTTCTGTTCAAGGGGCCTGTCTGGACTATCCCGCTCTGGTGGTTGACCCTGGTGACGGTCCGGATTAGGACTGGGACGCCATGCCTCTCGGAGAGCTCGAAGGCGTACTTCACCATCTGGATGGCGTCGGTCGGATCCGAAGGTTCGAGCATCGGGATGTATGCGCTCGGTCCGAAGAACCTCCCGTCCTGCTCCGATTGCGACGAATGTGCATGAGGGTCGTCGGCGACGATGAGGACCAACCCGGCTGTGACCCCCGTGTAACCAAGTGTGAAGAACGAGTCCGACGCTACGTTCAAGCCGACGCTCTTCATCGAGGTCATCCCCCTCAGCCCCGCCATCGCGGCTCCCGCAACTGTCTCCAGAGCCACCTTCTCGTTGGCGGAGATGTTCGTCCGGACGTCCATCCTCTCGCCTATCTCGTGGAATGCGTCCAGTATCTCGCTCGTCGGCGATCCGGGGTATCCGGCGTATACCTTGACGTCGGCTTCCAGCGCCCCCCTAACGATCGCCTCGTTGCACAGCATGAACGCCTTTCTCGGCTCGCCTGCGATGACATCTGATAGACTCAATCCCTGTCCCCCCTTGGGCATAGGCCGTCCCGCATAATCCGGATGCCAATCGATTAGGACAGCTGATTCGGCATTACAGGAATGGATTGGAATCATGATACTTTATCTTAACCATCTTCACCATCCGAATCTCAATAGAATGAAATATGCACTCCGCCCTAATCTCAATTGTTCGAGAGGCTGCGAAGCATGGCCATCCCAAGCATCGAGGTCGGTCCGATCGTTTCCCCCGTTGGAGGGGTTGCCCCGGATGATATCGAGCTCCTGCTGTTCGTCGAGAAGGAGTCACTGACCTCCAAGGAGCTTGTCGATTTCGCATCATCCTTTGCAGCCTCCCATCCGAATGTCAAAGTGGAAACGATGGACTGGGAGGGGGGCAAGAACGAGAGGCTGAGATCGCTCCGCATCGAGTACGTCCCCTGCATGGTCCTCTCGAAGGGGGAGTTCGCAAGGATACGCTATTTCGGGGTGCCGGCAGGCTATGAGGTCGGCCCGTTCTCCGACGCAGTCTCCGAGCTGTCTCATTCGTCGACGAAGCTCGCTGCATCTTCCAAGTCAGCCCTCGTGAACGTGAGGCGGAGAGCCAACATCAAGGTCTTCGTGCTTTCGACGTGCACCTTCTGCCCGATCGTCGCAAGGCATGCATATCGGGTTGCAATCGAATCGAAGATGGTGACGACGGAGATTATTGACTCATCGGTCTTCACCGAGCTCTCTCAGAAGCACCTCGTTCAAGGCGTCCCAAAGGTCCTGCTCAACGACATCACCGACATAACCGGCGCAGTGAACGAATCCACATTCATCGAGAAATTGCGCGAAGCCGACCATGCTTTGATAGACAGCATGTTCGGATGACTTTCCTTGGGGCGATGCAATGAATCCAGCGGGGGATGCCGCTCGAATCGACAGAGGATGTTCAGAAGGTCGCATGATTGCCTTTCATATGAAGATCATTGGAGGGGAAGCCAGGATAATCAATAATAAAGCGATGTTGAACACTGCCAATATCGAGCAGAGAATGGCTGTCCGTCGGTATTTCCCTTCTTGCTCGATGTCATCGAGGTCGGGTATCCTGCGGAAAAGAAGAAATGCTGCCAGAAAGCCTGCGAAGGGAATTAGAAACGATAACATCAGATAAGATGAGAGTTTGGTCGTAGGCGTACTGATGGGGTTTGAGGACTTTCTTTCATATTCCTCCTCCCTCACGACATCGAATCCGACCTTGTGCCCGCACTGGTAGCAATACTCGGAATCGGTTGGGTTCTCCGTGCCGCATCTTGTGCATCTCATTCAGAATTCCAGACTCCAGACACATCTCCGGCGTCATAAGGGTTTTCTGAAGAGACCGGATGAGAAATGAGTGGTCCAAAGGAGATTTGAACCCCCGATAGCCAGTAAGTCATGAAACCTCGTCAATCAGCAGGAATTGAGGTGGGAGCTAAACCCCTTTCGGGGTTTTTTCCGTGCCTTCGAGCTCGTCTACCCATGACCACCAACGCGGTATGCAACCACTGACCGATCGGCGGCTCGCATTTATTCTGTAGGCTTGCCGTCGTATTCCTCTGGTTCCTTCAGTGCGTCAGCCTTTGTGTGGCGAACCACTTTGTCCTGATGCTCAGGCGGAGAATAGATGGTGTAGAGTTTGAGGTTCATTTTTGAGGAGGTATTGAGCACGTTATGTCTCGCTCCCGAGGGAACGACAACTCCGCTGCCATCTCGGACTCGATGCTCGACATTATCGATGATGACCATCCCTTCGCCTTCTTCGAACCTGAAGAACTGGTCCACGGTATCATGTACCTCTTCGCCGATATCCTCGCCCGGCTTAAGATTCATTAGAACGAGCTGACTGAATCTTCCGGTGTAGAGCACTCGACGAAAATCAACATTCTTTCTTGCTTCCTTCTCCAGGTCAGTCGCGAACCCTTTCTTGAGTTTCATCGCTTTCATATGATGATGGTTTTGACCTTTTGCTTTTCTTCTGTTGTGGGCATGGAATTCAGCTTCCGTTGCCGTTCTATTCTTCCCCTTGATCGATTTCTCTATCCTATTCGATCTTTCCAATATCCTGTTCAACTTATTCGGCATTCCCCATCACCTTCCTAATGAAACGGACAGACTCCTTTTCCTGGAATCGTTATCGTGGGTATTTCTAATTCTGGAGGAAACGGCGAAACCATTCCCCCTCTCGAAGGACGATACTCTCGTCAGGAGATAAGCCTTTTTCCAATTATTATTAATATTATCAAAATAATAATGAATGGACCGAAGGGGATTTGAACCCCTGACCTCCTGCTTGCAAAGCAGGCGATCTTCCGCTGATCTATCGGCCCGTGAGCGAGGCTTCTGATGAAAAGCTGGAATAAATAGATTGTCGAATGCCGTGGAGTGCCGATCTCAGGATCTAAGTACGATCTCTATGTTTACGCCGTCCGGCACCTGGATCCTCATCAGCTGCCTGAGCGCCCTTTCGTCCGCGTCCAGATCGATCAGTCTCTTGTGAACCCGCATCTCCCATCTGTCCCAGGTCTCGGAGCCCTCCCCGTCCGGGGACTTCCTGCAGGGTACCACGAGCCGCTTCGTCGGCAGCGGTATCGGCCCGCTCATGGCCACGCCGGTCCTCTCGGAGATCTGCTTTATCTGCTTGCAGACTCCGTCGACCTTTTGCGGGTCCGTCCCGCTCAATGATATGCGTGCCCTTTGCGATGCCATGCAAGTTCACCAAAACAAAATGAAGAGAATAAAAGGGTTTACATCTCTTTCTTCTCGACCTCGATGACCGTTCCGGCTGCGACGGTCTGGCCCATGTCCCTGACGGCGAACCGTCCGAGCTGCGGGAAGTCCTTCGCGGTCTCGATGACCATCGGCCTCGTCGGAACAACCTTGACGTAGGCGATGTCCCCGGTTTTCAGGAACTGCGGGTTCTCCTCGAGTGTCTGTCCGGTCTTCGGGTCGACCTTCTTCAGCAAAGCTTCGAACATGCAGGCGACCTGCGCCGTGTGGCAGTGGAAGACAGGCGTGTAACCGACAGTCAGGACTGACGGGTGGTTGAGCACGACGATCTGCGCCACGAAGCTCTTCACGACCGTCGGCGGGTTGTCGACTGGTCCGGCGACGTCTCCCCTCTTCACATCGGTCTTCGAGATGCCCCTGACGTTGAATCCGACGTTGTCGCCAGGCGTTGCCTGGAGCAGATTCTCGTGGTGCATTTCGATGGACTTGACCTCTCCGACCTTGTTGGAGGG
>Ga0315284_10009928_pt1 | contig 13554 bp, 10 predicted proteins | sample YL17G09_16_MG_FD_203696 | JGI IMG/M metagenome (GOLD analysis project Ga0315284, IMG submission 203696) | Sediment microbial communities from Yellowstone Lake, YNP, Wyoming, USA - YL17G09_16 | ecosystem: Environmental > Aquatic > Freshwater > Lake > Sediment | place: USA: Wyoming | collected...
CGTCAACCATTGCTGAATCTGTTGCTGGTCGCTGAAACTCAAACTCAGAGCGGGAACTGTTTTGGGCATGCCTTAGCATAACCCACCTCCCGCTGATTGTCCATCTATTTGTTGGACACTACACTAGGTTAGAGATATGCCGCGCTAAAGCGCGCCGCCACGTGGCGGTACGTTTACAAGGTGGCAATCAGGGCCGCGAGCAGGGCGGCGCGGCGGGGGAGTTCACTGACAATGATGTGCTCGTGGCGGGCGTGACCGCCGCTACCGACACCTCCGAGGCCATCGAGTGTCGGGATACCGAGCGCCGCGGTGAAATTACCATCGGAGCCGCCGCCCGTGGAGATCCCCCCAAGGTCCATGCCCAGTTCCCGACCGAGTTCCCGCGCGCGGCGAAAGAGGGCTTTAGACACCTTGCGCTCCATGGGCGGGCGATTGATCCCGCCGGTAATTTCCAGGCGCGCCTGCGGGTTGAAAGGTTTGAGCGCATGAACCTTTCGCTCGATGGGCGATTGATCCCTCAGCCGCGGGATGCGGACATCCACCACGGCCCAGGCGGTCTCCGGAATCACATTGGTCCGGGTGCCGCCCTGAATCACCCCCACATTAAGCGTCAGTCCGCGCCGGGGAGCCGCCAGTTTCTCGATGCGCAGAAGCTGCCGCACCAGTTCGCTAATCGCGTTCACTCCATTCTCCGGGTCGACGCCGGCATGGGCCGACCGCCCGTGGACGGTGACGCGGAATTTGCCCACGCCTTTGCGCGCAATCTTCAGTGTTCCTCCCGGTCCGGCAGGCTCGAGCACCAGCACGGCCCGCGCCGCAAGCGCCTCCGCCAGCAACTGCTTTCGAAACGCCACGCTCGCCGTCTCCTCATCCGGGTTCAGGAAGAAGCGCACCGGGCTCGCCGGTCTGATCCCGAGGCGTTGCAGCGTACGCACCGCCCACAGCGCGCATACAATCCCGGATTTCATGTCGAGGATTCCGGGGCCGTAGGCACGGCCCTGGCGTACCCGGAAAGGCATGTGGGTGAGCGTCCCGGCCGGCCAGACGGTGTCGAGGTGACCGAGCAGAAGGATCGGTTTCGTTCTGCGAATGTCACTCCAGAACTCCGCGCAAACGCAGGAACCCGCCGTCTGGTGTGGTAAGAGTCGAACCGTAGCGTGGAGCATCTTCAGTTGCCGGGCAAAGAACTTCGCCATGCGGTCCACGCCCGCTTTCGAGGTGGTTGGCGACTCAATCTCGACAGCTTGCCGAAGGCAGGCAAGCATGGGGTCAAGTTCAGACTGGCAGGCACGAAGCAGTAATCGCGGGTTCAACGACGACCTCCCTTCGAAAACCCGACTCTCAGCCCGGACGGCAAGCCACCTAGCCAGGCTTCAGCCGATCCGTCGCTGCCATCCAGTCACTCGGGCTTTTTTTGCTGACAGCCATGAGCGTTTCATTCTATCCTAAGGTCTTCTGGAAGGGTGACAATCTGGGGGTAATTATTGATCTCCACGAGGCATGATCCATTGAGCCGAGTCTCGTTTGCACTGGTCATCCACTCCCACCAACCGGAAGGCAACTTCGACCATGTCATCGAAGAAGCCTACCAGAAATCCTATCTGCCTTTTGTGCAAGTGCTTGCCCGCCATCCTTCGATTCGACTGAGTTTGCATTATTCCGGGATCCTGCTTGGTTGGATGGAGACTCATCATCCCGAATTCTTCCAGCAACTACGAGAACTGATCAAGCGCAGCCAGATCGAGATGGTAGGTGGCGGCTATCACGAACCGATCCTCCCGGTCATCCCCGATTCCGACAAGGAGACGCAACTACGGAAGCTGACCGATTACCTTCGCCGACACTTCGGCGTGCGACCGCGTGGCGCCTGGATCGCCGAGCGGGTATGGGAACCGAGTCTGGCTCTTCCCTTGGCCGAAGCCGGAGTTGAATACGTGGTGCTCGACGACACCCACTTCCTGGCCGCCGGTCTCGAACCCTGGCAACTCGGCCGCCACTTCATCACCGAGGAGGCCGGCGCGTCGTTGCAGCTCGTGCCCAGCTTGAAGTCCCTCCGCTACGCTATCCCTTTCCTTCCGCCCGAGGAGACGCTCCGCATTTTGCGCCAGGGCATCGGTCACGAGGGCTCCCTGTTCGCGATGGGAGACGACTGCGAGAAGTTCGGCGTCTGGCCCGGGACCTACGAACACTGCTACACCAAGGGCTGGCTGGAGAATTTCTTTGCGGCCATCGAGAATGCGCAGGAGTGGCTCCAGACCACCACTGTTTCCGATTTTCTGGCCGCTTATCCCCCTGTCGGCATCGTTTACCTGCCGACCGCCTCCTACGCGGAAATGATGGAGTGGGCGCTGCCCGCCGCAGTTTCCGCCGAATTCAAGGCCCGCCTGCAAGAGGTCGAACAGTCGCCCACCTATGAGCGCTTCCGGCGGTTCATGCACGGGGGAATGTGGCGCAATTTTCTGAGCAAGTATCCTGAGGCCAATCAGATTCACAAGTTGATGCTCCGCGTCAGCCGCCGCCTGAACGAAGCCCGCCTGGCCGTCGTCGCCCGCACCGAGGAAAACCGATTACTGGAAGAAGCGCAAAGGCACTTGCTGGCCGGGCAGTGCAATGACGCGTACTGGCACGGGGTCTTCGGCGGCCTGTACGCGCCGCACCTTCGCAGCGCCCTCTTGCGACACTTGATTGAGGCCGAATCCCTCCTCGAGCGACTCGACGGGGTAAGCCCGCGCGCCCGGGTGCGCGTCACGCATGAAGATTACGATGCGGACGGCCGCGAAGAGATCCTCGTCGAACATCCCCTGTTTGGGATGGTCGTGCGGCCCGCCGATGGCGCCACCGTTTCGAGCCTGCGCTTCAAACCCGCCAAGGCGGAACTGATCAATTCGGTGATGCGCCGCCCCGAACCTTACCACGACCTGGTGCGGCGGCACGTCACCTCCCGGGAAGGACCCAAGGAAGGCCCAGCCTCCATCCACGACCTGGCCCTGAGCAAGGAGCAGAATCTTGACGCGCTTCTCCGCTACGACCGTTACCTGCGCTCGGCCTTTCGCACGTATCTTTTCCCGTCCGTCAAACAATGGGAGGACTTCAAGTTCTTGAGCCTGGATGAGCACCGCGATCTCGCCGGGGGCCCGTGGATGCCGGTTGGATCCACTTCCACCGGCACTTTGGAAATGCGGCGCGAGACCCTTGCCCGCGCGAGCGATTGCGAGATGAAGCTGGTGGCCGCCAAAACGATCAAGACCAAGGCGTCAGCCGGCACTTGGCGCCTCGAGTGCAAGACCACACTCTCCACCGCACAGGCGTGTCGCTTGCCCCTGGCCCTCGGCGTCGAACTGGTAATCAACCTCCTGGCCGCCGACGCGCCCGACCGCTACATCTCCGCGAACGGGACGCGTTACCCGCTGAACTTCCAGGGCGAGCTTGGCAGCGCTGACCTCGTCCTGGTCGACGAATGGCAACGCGTGAAGATTTCCCTCACGGCCCAGCCCCAGCCGCGCTGGTGGATCGTCCCCATCGAAACCATCTCCCAATCGGAGGCCGGCTTCGAGCGGATTTACCAGGGCTCCGCCATTCTGGCCGTGTGGATGATCGGAACCTCCGCCTGGAACGAGATTTCCGGCACGGTGACCGCGGAAATTGCTGCGCTGGATTAGTCCGCCTCACAGCCTGAAGGGTAGTGAGTAGGTAGCGCAGAGTTTCGCGTCTCAGAAACTCTGCGCTACCCGCTTGAGACACAACACGTCGTGGCTTGGGTGCCCTAGACTACTTCGAAAAGCCCCTCGCTCCGGCAAAGATCGTCGCTGGGTGGATAATTATTCACGGCCTCGAAGTGTGGGAGCCTGAACACTTCGGAGCTTCCAGTCAACCTCCCATCCCGGCAAACAAACGGGGAGGTTCAGCGAAGATGGAGATCAACGCTCAAGTAGGTGAAACCGAGGGAGGAGTTTGGCACCCGCGCAACAGCGAAGGGCTGCAGACCTCGGCCCCAATGGAAAAGAAACGCAAGGGAACCAAAGAGCTTTTGAGTCTCGCTCTGGGCTGACTGACCGGTAGGACAAGGTCGACATCGTCGAGGAGAAGAAAAGTCTCCGGGTTCAATATCTAGTTCAACTCAAATAGCGAAACGCCGCCCTGGTTGCTCGCGAGTCCCTCAAGCCGCCCCGCGGAGCATTCTTCCTTGCGCCGGGACGTGAGATTCCCCACCAATCCGTGAGCTGGTCTTGGTCCTTCAGCCATGCGCCCGGACAATGATGCACAACGGCCCTCCCCAGCCAGCGTGCCCATTGGTGCATGCCGTAGTCTACCTTGACGCCCCCTCTCTTTTCCCATAGATTAGGTTCTCCAAAGTGGGCCTGACTGTTGCCTGTCGTGATCGGGCAAAACGAGGCATTGTGTCTTCTCGCTGCATCCGCGAAATGTGCCCCCGGCCAGGATCATCAATCGCCTTTGGTGGCACAAAGATTCCGTCGCATGGGACATTCTCCCGTGCCCAGACCTGTCCTTCCTCCAACTTGACAGGTGGCCACGCGTCCGCCTGCGGGTCTCCTGGTCCGAGAATCTTCTTCCTCCTTCTGGCGTTTTGGGCTTTGGCGCGTCCTGCCTTACCGCTCAGCCCGGTGGCCGCGCGGCACGGAATGGTGGTGTCCAGCGAGCCTTGGGCTTCGAAGGCGGGCCTGGAGATCCTCCGGGCGGGCGGCAATGCGGTGGACGCGGCGGTGGCGGTAGGCTTTGCCCTGGCCGTTACACATCCGATTGCGGGCAATATTGGTGGCGGCGGTTTCATGCTGATTCGGCTGCCGAAGGGCGAGACGGTGGTGGTGGACTACCGCGAAGCCGCCCCGGCAGCGGCCTCGCGTGACATGTACTTGAACGCGCAGGGAGAAGTGATTCCCGAAGGCAGCACCGTAGGAGCCCGAGCTGCCGGCATTCCAGGCACGGTGGCCGGCTTGGCGCTCGCGCATCAGAAATATGGCAAGTTAAGCTGGGTGCGGGTGCTCGCCCCTGCCATCCGGCTGGCCAGAAGGGGTTTCCCGGTCAGTTATGGGCTGAGCGTTTCGCTGCGTGGCGACCGCGATCTTCTTTCCAAGTTCTCCGAATCGCGCCGCATCTTCTTGCGCGGCGGCAAGCTCTACGCGCCGGGTGACGTCTTCAGCCAGCCGGATTTGGCGCGGACCTTGCGCAGCATCGCGCGTCGTGGCCCGGGCGTCTTCTACCGGGGATGGGTGGCGAAGGCCATGGCGGCCAACAGCAAGAAACATGGCGGACTGATCAGCCTCGAAGACCTCGCCCGGTATGAGGCCAAGATTCGCCAACCGCTACGCGGCCACTTTCGCGGCTGTGAGATTCTGAGTGTCCCGCCACCCAGTTCCGGCGGCGTGGGGCTGATCGAAATGCTGAACGTACTTGAGCCGCTGGACCTCGGCGCGCCCAATTCTTTTCATTCCATGCGCTTGATCATCGAGACCATGCGGCGAGCCTATGCAGACCGGGCCACTTACCTCGGTGACGCGGACTTCGGGCGCGTGCCGGTGGCCGGGCTGACCAGTCCTGAGTACGCCGCGCGGTTGCGGGAGGAGATTCTGCGAGGGAAACCAGCTGCGCCGGTTCACCCCGGCAATCCCGCGGAGTTTGAATCGCCGCAGACCACGCATTATTCCGTAATTGACGCCGATGGCCTCGCCGTGGCAAACACGTATACTCTGAATGGCGGCTACGGTTGCGGCGTCACCGTAGAAGGTGCCGGCTTCCTGCTGAATAATGAAATGGACGACTTTGCCGCCAAACCGGGCGTGCCGAACATGTTTGGATTGGTGCAGGGGGAAACCAACGCGATTGCTCCCCGCAAGCGCCCGCTTTCCTCCATGACGCCCACGATGGCGGTTCAGGATGGGAAGGTGCGGCTCATCCTCGGTTCACCCGGCGGGGGAACCATCATGAACACGGTTCTCCAGGTGCTGCTGAATGTGCTGGCGTTCAAGATGCCTGTCCGGCAGGCGGTGGCTGCGCCGCGCTTCCATCACCAGTGGTTGCCGGATAAGCTAGTGCTGGAGCGCTGGGGTTTCTCCGCGGACACGCTGGAGAAACTGCAGGAGGCTGGCTACCAGTTCGAATTTCGCGACCGCCTCGGAGAATGTCAGGCGATCGAGGTTGACCCTCGGACGGGTTGGCGGTTCGGCGCGGCCGATGCGCGCGGGGACGGCAAGGTGGAGGCATACTGATGGACTATGGGCTTTCGACTTACCTTTTTGTCAACGAGCGGCTGAGCTCGCACATCCTGGACCAGATCTTCGCCACGGGCATTCAGAAGATCGAGATTTTCGCCGCCCGGCAGCACCTCGACTATCATGAAGTGAACCCAGTCAGTGACGTGGCGCAGTGGTTTCGGGACCACGACCTGCAGCTTTTCTCGCTGCACGCTCCTCTCTACAGCGATTTTGACTGGGGACGATCGGGAGGTCAGCCGCTTTCGATAACCTACCTGGAGCGACGCCAGCGGATCGAGTCAATGGAGGAGATCAAGCGCGCTCTGGAAATCGCCGAGCGCCTGCCCTTTCGCTACCTGGTGCTGCACATGGGGATGGAGAACGAGGAATACGAACTGGCCAAGTTTGACGCTGCGCTTACCTGCCTCGAGCACCTGAACATTTTCGCCAAGGAAAGGGGTGTGCAGATTCTGCTCGAGAACATCCCGAATGAAGTCTCCACCCCGGAACGGCTCGTGGGGTTTATCCAGTACACGCGTCTCCATGAGGTCAAGCTCTGTTTTGATGTTGGCCACGCGCACATGGTAGGCGACGTGCCGTCAGCGTTCAGCGTGCTCAAGGACCGGGTTGTCTCCACGCACGTACATGACAACCACCGCGAGAAGGATGAACACTTGCTGCCCTTTGAGGGCGGCATCAATTGGGAGCGAACCATCCGCGATTTCCGCTCAGCGGGCGGCCAGTATCCCCTCCTGTTTGAACTGCGGAACTACGGACCCGAGCTGACAACCCTCGCGCGCATCCGCAAGGTGGTGGACCGGTTGGAAGCTATTAAGTAGGGAGGAATCCGTCTTGCCACCCATTATTGAGATTCGCCATGTATCCAGTCACGTGGGCCAGGAGGTGGTTGTACAAGGCTGGCTCTACAACCTGCGGGAAAGCGGGAAGCTGTTGTTTCCGCTCTTCCGCGACGGCACCGGCATTATCCAGGGCGTGGTAGTGAAGAGTGCCGTTTCTCCTGAAGTTTTTGAGCGCGCGCGCAAGCTGACGCAGGAGTCTTCGCTGCGCGTGACCGGCAAGGTGCGTGCCGACCAGCGCGCTCCCGGCGGCTATGAACTGGATGTGTCCAATTTGGAGATTATCCAACTCGTCTCCCTGGAGGTGCCCTACCCGATCACGCCCAAGGAGCACGGCATCGAGTTCCTGATGGACCATCGGCACCTGTGGCTGCGCTCGACGCGCCAGCATGCCATCCTGGGCGTGCGCCATGAGATCATCAAGGCCGTGCGCGATTTCTTTGATGAGCGCGGCTTCACCCTGGTGGATACACCCATTCTGACGCCCACCTCCTGCGAGGGCACCACCACCTTGTTTGAGGTGAACTACTTCGACGACAAGGCATACCTGACCCAGTCCGGGCAGCTTTACAACGAGGCCACGGCCATGGCCGTCGGCAAAACCTATTGCTTCGGGCCCACCTTCCGGGCCGAGAAATCGAAAACCCGGCGGCACCTGACGGAATTCTGGATGGTGGAGCCGGAAGTCGCTTTTGCCGGACTCGACGACATCATGGTGCTGGGCGAAGAACTCGTCGCGTTTGTCGTCCAGCGCGTGCTTGCGAAGCGGCGCCCGGCACTGCAAATCCTCGAGCGCAACATCGCCAACCTGGAGAAGGTTCAGTTGCCTTTTCCCCGGCTGAGCTATGACGACGCCGTCACGCTGCTTAAGGAGAAGGGCAGTGAGATTCAATGGGGCGGCGACTTCGGGGGCGGCGACGAAACCATCATTTCGGAGAATTTCGCCAGGCCTGTGCTGGTGCACCGGTACCCTAGCCAGGTGAAGGCGTTCTACATGGCGCCTGACCCGGCGCGTCCGGAAGTGGCGCTCTGCGTGGATATGCTGGCGCCGGAGGGTTATGGCGAGATCATCGGCGGCGGTGAGCGTCTCGCCGATTACGACCTGCTGGTGCAGCGCCTTGAGCATGCGAAGCTGCCGCGACAGCCGTTCGAATGGTACCTGGATCTGCGGCGCTATGGGAACGTGCCGCACGCGGGCTTCGGCATGGGCATCGAGCGCGTCGTGGCCTGGCTTTGCGGCCTCGAACACGTCCGCGAAACCATCCCGTTCCCGCGCATGCTTTATCGCCTGGCGCCCTAACGGAATAGTTAGTAGGGGCGCACCTGCGTGTGCGCCCGGCATCTGTATGCATCACGCAGGGAGCGTCGCGCCTCTCCTGCCCGCGGCTTGACATATTGATGCCTGCCCGATATGCTTTGATGTATGAGAACTACCATTCGACTTGATGACCAACTGCTGGTGGAAGCCAAGAAGCTAGCAGCGGAAAGAGGGACGACGTTGACAGCGATCCTGGAGGACGCCCTTCGCGAGAGGTTAGCCCGGCGGAAACCACCTTATCGGCACAGGAAGTTTCGCCTGACCACGTTTGGCCATGGGGGACTGCAACCCCACGTCGACCTGGATGACACGGCTTCGCTTCTCGACCGAATGGAGGGCCGCCATGGTGCTGATTGACATCAATGTCCTTGTGTATGCCCACCGTCGCGACTCGTTAGATCATGCGGCCTATCGCTGCTGGGTCGAGGACCAGGTTGGTTCGGACCGAGCTTACGGAATGTCGGAGTTGGTGCTGTCCGGATTCCTCCGTATTGTGACCCACCCTGGGATCTTCAAGTTTCCAACCACGTTGGAAGACGCGCTGCGCTTTGCGTCCGCCCTAAAGACCCGGCCCAATTGTGTGATCGTGACCCCCGGAGCTCGGCACTGGGAGATCTTTATTCACCTTTGCCGGGCGGCAGGGGTCAAGGGCAATCTGGTCCCCGACGCTTATCTGGCGGCCCTGGCCATCGAGACCGGGAGTGAATGGGTCACTACGGACCGGGACTATAGCCGATTTCCCGGACTCCGCTGGCGGCATCCGCTCAACTGACGCTTGCGGCGCGCAGGTGGGCTTGCGAGGGTGGGTCGAACGTGCAATGGTGTGGATTCGCGGTCCCGATTATGTCTGCGAAACCATCCCGTTCCCGCGCATGCTGTATCGGTTGACCCCATAAGGACGTGGGAGCGACGCTTGCGTCGCCCCTATGAAAACAGCCTACGGCTTGGTTGGAGGCACAAATCATGTTTTCCCCGCGGCCATGGAGAGTTCTTTTTTTTGTCTTACTGCTCGTGACGAACTTGGCCCTTGCCCAAGGGCCGCCGCCGAACATTGTGGCGGAAGGAATACCGCCGGTTCCCGTCGAACTCAAGGTGCGCATGAATCAGTACCTGAACATGCGCTCCGCCAGCTTCAGTGACTGGCATCCTACCGAGCGTTCCATCCTTATCCTGACGCGCTTCGGGGACACGGCGCAGGTACACCTGGTGCGGTCGCCCGGTGCCTATCGCCAGCAACTCACCTTCTTTCCTGACTACGTGCGGGGCGCACGTTACGCGCCGCGGGCTGATAAGAACTACTTCGTCTTCAGCATGGATACCGGTGGGTCCGAGTTCTTTCAGTTCTATCGCTTCGATCTTGCTGACGGCAGTTACCACTTGCTGACCGACGGCAGATCGCGTAACGAAGGTCTCCTGTTCAATCACCGGGGAACCAGCGCGGCCTACATGAGCACGCGCCGCAACGGCCGTGATTTTGATCTCTACACTTTTGACCCGGAGAATCCCGCCACGGAAAAGCCCGCCCGGGAGGTGAAGGGCCAGTGGATGCCGCTCGACTGGTCGCCGGACGACTCGCGCCTGTTGCTCCTGGAAGAAATTTCGGTGAACGAGAGCTACCTTCACGTGTTTGACCTGGCGACCGGGCGATCTGAAAACCTGACCCCAACCGGCGCGGAGAAAGTGGCCTACGGCACGGCCTTGTGGGCCAAGGACGGTAAGGGAATTTACCTCAGCAGCGATCGCGGCTCGGAATTCTCGCGGCTCTTCTACTATGACTTGGGGATGAAAACCTTCACGCCTCTGTCGGACCATATCCCCTGGGATGTCGAGGACCTGGACCTTTCGCGCGACGGCCGAGTGCTGGCGTTTACCGCCAACGAGGACGGCATCAGCAAGCTGCACCTTCTTGAGACTGCGACCCGGCGCGAACTTCCCGCCCCCCAGTTGCCGCAGGGACAGGTCTTCAACCTAAAGTTTCATCACTCGCGGAACGAGCTCGCGCTGAACATCGACTCCGCCAAGTCACCCAGCGACGTGTACACCTACGACCTGAAGACGAAGAAGCTCGAGCGCTGGACCTGCAGCGAAACCGGCGGCTTGAATGCGGACAACTTCCCCGAGGCGCAACTCATCCACTATCCCACTTTCGACCAGGTGAACGGCCAGCCGCGCGTGCTGGCCGCCTTCCTCACGTGCCCGCCGGCCAAGTTCAAGCCGCCTTATCCCGTGCTCCTTGACATTCACGGCGGCCCGGAAGGGCAAGCCCGTCCGGGTTTCCAGGGCCGCTACAACTACTACTTGAATGAAATGGGATTGGCGCTGCTTGAACCGAATGTGAGGGGCTCGACCGGCTACGGCAAATCGTTCACCAAACTCGACAACGGATTGTTGCGCGAGGATTCGGTGAAGGACATCGGCGCGTTACTCGAGTGGGTGGCCAAACAGCCGGACCTCGATACCCGGCGCGTGGCCGTCATGGGTGGTTCTTACGGCGGCTACATGTCGCTGGCCACCATGACGCATTACAGCGACCGGCTGCGCTGCGGCGTGGACATCGTGGGAATCTCTAACTTCGTGACCTTCCTCGAAAGCACCATGAATTACCGTCGGGATCTGCGCCGGGTCGAGTATGGTGACGAGCGCGATCCGAAAACGCGGGAGTTCCTCATCTCCATTTCGCCGCTGACAAATGCCTCCAAGATTCGCGTGTCGATGCTGGTGGTCCAAGGACAGAACGACCCGCGCGTGCCCGTGGGCGAAGCGCAGCAGATTGTGAAGCAAGTGCGTGAGAACGGCGGCGAGGTCTGCTATATTCTGGCCACGGACGAGGGCCACGGTTTCAGGAAGAAACAGAATAGCGACTTCCTGCTCCAGGCCCTGGTGATGTTCCTGGAGAAATATCTTTTGAAGCCGTGATACTGCCAGGTCTGGTTTGCTGGTTGTGTTTTCTGGCGGCCCGCCTCGCGCTATGATGTACCTTCAGGCATTTTCGAGAGCCGTGGCGCCGTGAGGTTATATGTTGAAGATTCGCGTTCTGGGCGTTCCGCTGGACCTTGGGCAAGAGCACCGGGGCGTGGATATGGGGCCCTCGGCCGTGCGCGCGGCGGGTTTGAACGCGGTGCTCCAGAAGCTGGGCCACCAAGTGGAAGACGTGGGAAACGTCCACGTAAAGATTGCCGAAGAGCAGCACTTCGGCGATCGCCACGCCAAGTACTTGATGGAAATCGCCGAGATCAACCAGGCAGTGGCGCACCGCATCTACCAAACCCTCGAAGATGGGTATTTCCCACTGTCGCTGGGAGGCGACCATTCGATGGCGATCGGCACCATCGCCGGAGTTTCCAAGTTCTACCGCGACCGCAACCAGTCGGTTGGCTGCCTTTGGATTGACGCCCACGCGGACATGAACATCCCGCAAAGCAGTCCCAGCGGCAACGTGCACGGCATGCCATTGGCGGCGACGTTGGGGATTGGACCGGAGACCCTGACCAAAATATTCGGCCACACCCCAAAGATTCAGGGAAAGAACTGCGTGCTGATTGGGACTCGCTCCCTCGACACGCGCGAGCGGCGGATCGTGAAAAAGTCGGGGATCAACGTTTTCACTATGCGCCAGATTGACGAGCAGGGGATGCGGGCGGTGATGGAGAAAAGCCTGGCGCTGGCCACGCAGGGCACCGCCGGCTTCGTGGTGTCATTTGACATGGATGTGCTGGACCCTCGCGAGGCGTCCGGAGTGGGCACGCCCGTGCGGGGCGGCGTCACCTTCCGGGAAGCGCACTTGGCCATGGAAATGATCTCCGACAGCCAGAAGATGCTGGCTCTGGACCTGGTTGAAATCAATCCGATCCTGGATGTGCAGAATCAAACGGCCATTCTGGGTGTGGGTTTAGTCAGTTCAGCTTTAGGGAAGAGAATCCTGTGACGAAGCGAATTCGCGTTGGTCTGTTGTTCGGAGGCCGTTCCGGCGAGCATGACATTTCCATAATCTCAGCCACCTCCGTTGCCAAAGCCCTCGAGCCGTCCAAGTATGAGGTGGTGCCGATCTTCATCACGCGCGCGGGCGCCTGGCGGATCGGCAAGGCCGGTGATGCGGACCTGTCCGCCGTGCTCAAGCACGGGTTGGCCGTGACGCCCTCGGTGAATCCGTCGGGACCGAAGTTTATCCTTCTGGACAAGCCTGCGCCGCGCTCGAAATTGACGGGCGATGTGGACGTCATCTTTCCGGTGTTGCACGGCACCTTTGGTGAAGACGGCACCGTGCAGGGATTGTTCGAACTGGCGGGAATCCCTTGCGTGGGCGCCGGGGTGCTCGGTTCGTCGGCCGGTATGGATAAGGACGTGATGAAGCGGTTGTTCCGCGACGCCGGTTTGCCAGTAGTTCCCTGGGTGCTGGTATTGCGGAGCGAGTGGAAGCGGGAACCGATGCGGGTCCGCCGGCTCATCGAAAAAGAGATTGGTTATCCGCTTTTTGTCAAACCTTCCAACCTGGGTTCCTCGGTGGGCATCAGCAAGGTGTCGCGCGCGCGGAAGCTGGCGGCGGCGCTCGACCTCGCGGCGCAGTACGACCGCAAGATTTTGGCGGAAAAGGCGGTGAACGCGCGGGAGATTGAGTGCGCCGTCCTGGGCAATGATCGTCCTGAGGCTTCTGTCCCCGGTGAGGTTGTTCCCATCAACGAGTTCTATGACTACGAGGCGAAGTACCTCAAGGAAGGCTCCAAACTGGTCATTCCCGCGAAGCTCAGCCCTCAGCAGACTCAGCGCACGCGGGAGCTGGCCGTACGCGCCTTTCAGGCTGTCGATGGCGCGGGCATGGCGCGCGTTGATTTCCTCCTGGACCGTACCACGGGGAAGCTCTTTGTCAATGAGATCAATACCATCCCCGGCTTCACTTCCATCAGCATGTATCCGAAACTCTGGGAGGCTAGCGGTCTCCCCTACCCGCAACTGCTGGACCGGCTGATTGAACTGGCCTTCGAACGCCATCGGGAAACAACGGCGACCCGGTACGACTACCAGCCTGCTCCCCAATAAACACACGGGGGCCCCGGAACATAACACCCGCCACCTTGCCTTCCTTCCGAATAAGCATTCTAGCCCGGTTTTCTCACCACGGGTTTGGAAGGGCGGGGCTTTAGCCCCGCCGTTACAAGGCCTTTCGGATTATTCC
>Ga0315284_10009929_pt1 | contig 13554 bp, 17 predicted proteins | sample YL17G09_16_MG_FD_203696 | JGI IMG/M metagenome (GOLD analysis project Ga0315284, IMG submission 203696) | Sediment microbial communities from Yellowstone Lake, YNP, Wyoming, USA - YL17G09_16 | ecosystem: Environmental > Aquatic > Freshwater > Lake > Sediment | place: USA: Wyoming | collected...
ATCGGTAGTAGCCTTAGACTCCCCACCTAGTTCTTCACCTCGCCGGAGTTCTTAATTTGTCACAAAAAACATTACCTGCATATCCACTCCCCCCTATTCTAAAACAAGCTATATCTTGAGATTTTACCTTATGCATTTTTGTTGGATGAAATTTGAAATATCAAAACAGTATCGGGAATTCACAATGCCAAATGGGATTGCTATCCAGGTTACTTACCCGCCGCTACTCCGCCGCAAACTCAACGCCGTAATGATGGAAATTCCCACCGCAAAAGCCGCCAGTATGCCCAGGTCAAAGCCGACGTCCAGCAGGCCTTTGCCTTTCAACATTATCTCTCTCAGACCGTCCACGGCGTAAGTCAGCGGCAGGAATTTGGCAATCCACTGGAGTGGGCTACTCATTTGGTCCACAGGCCAGAGTAAACCGCAAAGAAAGACCTGCGGCAGGATGATGAGCGGAATGAACTGCACCATCTGGAACTCGTTACGGGCGAAAGCGGAGATGAGAATTCCCAGGTTGATAGCGCTGACCAGCACAATAATCTGAAAAACGAAAATCTGCCACAACTCGCTCCGGTAATCAATGTTCAGCGCATATATGGTAAAAAGCACAATGATGAGCGTCTGCGTCAGGGCAAAGATAAAGAACCCGAGCAGGTAGCCGAGGACAATATCCAGCCGCGATACAGGTGAAGCCATGAGCCGCTCCAGTGTCCCCTGCGAACGCTCCCGCAGGAAACTTATGCCGGTGAGCAGAAATCCGAAAAACAGTGCCAGGGTGGCAAGCAGCGCCGGCGCCACGTAGTTGAGCATGGTCTTATCCGATGGGAAGCTCAACCAGATGATGGTCATCACCACGATGGGCACCACCATGATGAGCGCTAGAGTACGGCGGTCGCGCACCACCTGCCTTACGATTCTGCTGGCGATGGCAAGTGCGTGGCTAGGCATTTTTCCCCTCACGGCGCACATAATAGAGGAAGGCGTCTTCCAGGGTCGCGTCCGCCCGGCCGGTTGCCATCCGCAGTTCGGCGGGAGTGCCCTCGGCGATGACCCGGCCGGACCGCAGGAAAGCGAGGCGGTTGCAGTGAGCGGCATCGTCCATGGTGTGGCTCGAAATGATAATTGTCACGCCCTGCTGGTTCAGGGTGCTGAAATGCTCCCAGAAACTTACCCTCAGTTCCGGGTCGAGGCCAACCGTCGGTTCGTCCAGGAAAAGCAGAGGGGGTTTGTGAACGATGGCGCAGGCGAGGCTAACCCTCTGTTTCATCCCGCCGCTCAACTTCCCGATGCCGTCATTGCGGCGTTCCCACAGGTTTACCAGGCCGAGGACTTCTTCAACGTGTTTTGCCCGCTCACCCCGGTTGCGGATTCCATAAATCCTGGCGAAAAAATCGACGTTTTGTGCAACCGAAAGCTCGTTATAAAGGGAATACTGCTGGGGCATATAGCCGGCGCGCCGGGCGTTCCGGCGGGTCGGAGCCTGCCCCAGGATGCTGACGGAACCCCGCCGTGGCGTGAGCAGTCCGACCAGAATACGGATGAGAGTGGTTTTGCCGGCGCCGTTCGGACCCAGTAGTCCGAAGCTGATGCCGTGCGGGATTCGCAGAGACAGCCCATCCAGCGCTTGCAGGCTTCCGTAGCGGAAAGATACCCGGTCGAGTTCGATGGCGAAAGGGCTTTGCGCGGTGTTGCTCATGGCTGAACATTATGATACAGGGGAAAAGCGAAGGAATCAAGCACCGGTTGCTGGACATGAGGCGGCTTGCTCAGCTAATATCAAATATCTGGTGTGCTTGAAGGAGATAGCGCTTGCGGAAGGAAACCAGGACCAGGCTGGCAAGCCTGATATCCAATATCCTTAACCCATTTCTTATGTCACTGGTAGCCTTTATCCTGCTCGCCTTCAAATCCAGGTCGAGTGTGTTATCAGCCGTCCGGTGGTCGCTGGTCCTGACGACCATCAGCCTGGCCCCCATCCTGCTTATTGCGGCTTACCTGGTGCGGAAGGGCAAGCTGGACAACCTCTTCAGGAGTGTGCGCCAGCAAAGGACGGAACTTTATCTCCTGGCGGGGGCAGTGACCGCGGTGGACTATGTAATTTTGCTTTTCATCAACGCACCCCGATTGCTGGTGGCCGGGATGGGGGTGGGTCTGCTCGGTTTGATGATTTTCATGTGCATCAATTTCTGGTGGAAAATCAGTCTGCACACGGCTTTTGCCACCGCGCTCGCAATTGTCACAGGTATTCTCTATGGTTGGATCGCCGGCGTGGCGGCAATACCGCTCGTGCTGGTCGGCTGGTCGAGGGTGGAGCTCAGGGAGCATTCCGTTGCCCAGGTTATCGCCGGGGCGCTCTTTGCTACCGTCATCGGGCTGGTGGGGTTCCGGCTCTTCGGGATAATTTAGGCTCGAAAGGGAGCTACTTTATTTCAATCCGGTACCGCTGAAAACGCCGGCCGTCTTTGCCCACATCCTCGGAATCCAGCACGCCACCGTTGCGTAATATTGTCCGCGCAGACGCTATATTTTCTTTATCGCAGGTTAGCATTGCCCTGGCTATACCAAGTCCACGGGCAATCACCAGCGCCTGGCTCAGCATTTCTGTGGCATAGCCTTTTCTGCGTTCGCCGGGTCTGACACCGTAGCCAATATGCCCGCCTGAAAACCTCAAGGCGTCATTCAGGTAGTGCCTGATATTTACCGCGCCGAGTACTTTTCTATCGTCCCTCACCAGCCAGAAAGTGGAGTGCGGCACGAAACCTTCTCTTACGCCTGTGCCCCGTCTGTAGCCTTCAAACCTTCTGACCATGGCTTCGAAATCGGAGGTGTCTTCGTTCAGGACCCACGGCGTAAAGCTCTCGCCGTCCTGTTTCCACTCGGCTATCATGTCCAGGTATTCGGTCTTGTATTCAGCGGTCGGTTTCACCAGCTTCTCTGCTATCATCGGCTTTCGTCCTTGCCCGTCTGTTTCTTGATGAGCCGGGAGACTTCCTGTGGGTTGCCTGTCGAGAAAATAACGTTCCTGATTATGCCCGCATTCAGTTTCAGCGCCAGGCGTGGCTTGCCGATGACGGTGTATTCGGCGGACCAGCCACCTCTCCCCGGTCCAATGTGCCAGCCGCCGCCAGCGAGGGATAGCCCCTCGGTTATGGTGTTGTAGGACTGGATGTCTATCCACGGGATGAATTTCTTGATTCGTCCGAATTTTATGATGATGCCTTGGTAAGTAAGGATGATGTCCAGGTCACGGAATTGCATGACGAAGACGGTCAAAGCCGCCATGATAAAAAACTCGATGATAAACAGCCAGCCGATACCAGGCTCGTTATCGATTGGCTTCACCGTGAAATGATAGACTACCAGGCCGAGCATGCCAGCGGCAACCAGCCCGATGAAGAAGGCGATTGCGTACATAAAGCGGAAGGATATCCTTTCCCGGTAGAGGGCATCAGTTTCCATGCTCACTTACCTTCATAAGTAGCCTGTGCCCGGTCCCCTCATCCGCGCCGGGGAGAAGAAGCCGGGCGCATCTGCTTCTGGAGCCATTTCGTCCAGGCAGGAACGCCTTCACCCGTGGTGCAGGAAAGCGGAAAAACCCCCGCTCTGGCGTTAATGCCATTGACTGCCTTCGTGAACGCCTCAAGGTTGAATTTGACGTATGGCAGGAGGTCCGTTTTGTTCAGCACCACCGCATCGGCGGCCGTGAACATCGCGGGATATTTGTAGGGCTTGTCATCGCCTTCAGGGACACTGGCCACGAGAACTTTCTTGTGCTCCCCCAGGTTGAACTCGGCAGGACAGACCAGGTTGCCGACATTTTCTATCAACAACAGGTCAATGTCCTTAAGCGGCAGGTTCGCCAGCGCGTTCTGAATCATATTGGCATCCAGGTGGCATTCCCCGCCGGTGTTTATCTGCACCACGGGCACGCCCGCCTTGCCCACCGTTTCGGCGTCTATCTTCGAAGCGATGTCCCCTTCAATCACCCCGACCTTCACCTTGCCTTTCACGGCGGCAATCGTCTGCAATACCAGGCTCGTCTTGCCCGCGCCCGGCGATGCCATGATATTGACGGCGAACACGCCATTCTTCTCCAGAAGCTCACGATTCTTGCGGGCAATCTGTTCGTTCGCTCCCAGGATGTTTTTCAGCACTTTGATTTCCATCTATTCCACCTCGATGCTTTCCACGAATAGCTCTTTGCCGCCGGTGATTTCCAGGCTGGCGCCGCCGCAGTGCGGGCACATCCACTCCATCTCCTTTACGGTGAAGGTCTGACCGCAATCGCGGCACTTCGCCTGCGCCGGCACGGATGTCAGCGCCACGGCCGCGCCTTCCGCCACCGTACCCTTACTCAGGAAGTCCACGTAAAACTGCACGCAGTCCCCGACCACCCCCGTCATCTCCCCGATGACCAGATTTATCTTCGTGACTTTTTTTGCCTGCGCCTGCTCCGCGTGTTTCAGCACAATATCGAACATGCTCTGCGTGATTGCCAGCTCGTGCATTCAGCAAATCCTTGGCAGTGGCTCTCCCACCAGCATGTCAACGATGCGGGACGAACCAAGCACTGTCTTCATCACCACGCGCCCCGGATGTTCCGCGATGACTTCGCCGATGACCACGGCGTTACGTCCGTATTTATTGCGCTTCACAGCCGCCAGCACTTTGTCCGTATCCTCTTTCGCCACAATCGCGATGAGTTTACCCTCGTTGGCGATGTAGAGCGGGTCGAGTCCCAGCATCTCGCAGGCACCCACCACCTCATCCCGGACGGGGATTTTCGTCTCTTCCATGCGGATGCCGACTTTCGATTGCTTTGCCAGCTCATTGAGCGTGGTTGCCAGGCCGCCGCGCGTAGGGTCGCGCAGGCAGTGTATATTCCGGCTTGCCTTTATCATCTGCGCCACCATTTTGCCCAGCGGCGCGCAATCGCTCTCCAGTTTCGTGCCGAAGCTCAGCCCCTGCCGTTGACTCAGGACGGCGATACCGTGGTCGCCGATTGTTCCGCTCAGAATGACTTTATCGCCCGGCTTTGCATTACTCCCGGAGATGTTGACGCCTTCGGGTATTTTTCCGATGCCGGCCGTATTGATAAAGAGCTTATCGGCACTCCCGTGTTCCACCACTTTTGTATCGCCGGTGATGATTTGCACGTCCGCTTCTTCCGCGGTCATGCGTACGGAGTCGACAACTCTTTCCAGGTCTTTGAGTGTCAGTCCTTCCTCGATGATGAAGGCGAGGGAGAGATAGAGCGGCACCGCACCGGACGTGGACAGGTCGTTGACCGTGCCGCACACTGCCAGCTTGCCGATATTGCCGCCGGGGAAGAAAATGGGGCTGACCACGTAGCTATCGGTGGTAAATGCCAGCCGCCCGCTCAGTTCCACTACCGCCGAGTCATCCAGCGGCGCCAGTAAGGGATTGGTCAGCGCACGCACAAAGCTCTTTTCGATAAGGTCGTGCGCCATTTTGCCGCCGGAGCCGTGGGCGAGGAGGATTTTATCTTCGGTGGCCATACTACGCTCGTTCATCATAGAATTTGTGGAACTCGCCTTTGTAGCCGCCGTGTCCGGGGAAGTTGTCCTTCACTAACTGGTGAAACTTCCGGGAAAACCCGTACGCAGGCAGTTTGTCTACCGGGACCATTCTTACGTCCCGTATTACCTCCCCATCCGGTTGCGGTCCGCCACCGCTTTTCAGAACGCCACCGGTTTTTTCAACCAGAAATGTCATATGGATGACGTGGCCATTCATGTGGCGGAACCGGTCGCACACGTACAGCAGTTCGCCCATTTTTACGTCCAGCCCCGTCTCTTCCTTAATTTCCCGCACAAGGCAATGCTCTATGGTTTCCCCGAATTCAGGCTTGCCGCCGGGGAGAGACCAGTTGCGGGTCTGCGAAACTTCCTGCCTCGTCAGCAGGATTTTGCCGTCTTCTATCAATATGCCGGTGGGACGCATCTGCAAAGTGTCGTCAGGCATCAGCTATTGACCACCATAGAATTTCACGTAATCGCCTTTATAACTGCCACGTCCCGGGAAATCAGATTTGGCCAGTTCATGCCATTTAGAGGTAAAGCCGTATTCCGCCAGCCTGTCAAGGGGGACCATCTCAGCTTTACGCACCGTTTCCTTTTTCGCGTGCAGCTCCTCCTCGGTGAGAAGGCTGCCGCCGGTCCTCTCGACTAGAAAAGCGATATGGACGACATGGTTATCCGGCAGTATCCGGTCGGTGATATACAACAGGTCCCCGACCCTTATATCCAGGCCCGTTTCTTCTTTTAGTTCGCGGACAAGGCACTGATCAAGAGTCTCACCCACTTCCTGCCTGCCTCCCGGCAAAGCCCAGTGGCGGGCAGGTGTCACATCCTGCTTGATAAGCAGAATCCTGCCGTTTTCTATAAGTATCCCCGTTGGACGTATCAATATGTTCATTGGTCTTTTGTCAGGCTTCTTCTCCGTAGAGGAAATAGGCGGAACAACTTCCTTCCGATGATACCATGCAGGGGCCCACCGGCGATTCCGGCGTACAGACCTTGCGGAAAAGGCGGCAATCAAGCGGTGTTTTGACTCCCCTCAGTACCTCACCGCACAGGCACCCCTTCGGTTCCACAGCCGGTTCAACTTTGATTTCGAACTTCACCTCGGCGTCGTGCCGGCTGTATTCCGCCCGCAGTTTCAGTCCGCTCGCCGGCACTGTGCCGATGCCGCGCCAGTTGGCAGGGCAGGTTTCAAAGACCCTTTCCATTAGCGCCAGAGCGTGCCTGTTGCCGTCCGGAATAACGCCACGGCGGTAGGCTATTTCCACCCTGGCCTCGCTTCGCTCCACCTGGTCGGTAAGCATCGCCACGCACTGCAGGATGTCCAGCGGCTCAAAACCGGAGACAACGCAGGGAATATGGTAATCCCGCGCGATGAACTCCCAGGCGTTGGAGCCAGTGATGGCGGACACGTGACCGGGGCAGATCAAGCCGTCCAGCTTGATTTCGCCGGCATTCAGGATGGCGCGGATAACTGGAGGGCAGATTTTATGCTGGGAAAGCACATAGTAGTTGCGGGTATTCTGCTCCTCTGCTTGAACAACGGAAGCCGCTACCGTAGGCGCCGTGGTCTCGAAACCGATGCCGAGGAATACCACCGATTTTTCAGGGTTTTCCTCTGCAATTTTGAGGGCATCGAGGGTGGAATAGACCATGCGCACGTCGGCGCCGCCGGCTCTGGCTTTTTGCAGGCTGGAACGGCTTCCAGGCACCTTGAGCATGTCCCCGAATGTGGTAATAATAACGCCCGGCATTTCCGCCAGCGCCAGCGCTTTGTCGATATCGGGCGTGGCGGTGACACAGACCGGGCAACCGGGCCCCGATACCATCTCGATTGTTTTAGGCAGCACCTGGCGGATACCATAGCGGAAAATGGCGACCGTGTGCCCGCCGCAAAACTCCATGAACCGCGCCGGGCGTGTTGAAGTGCGGGCGATGCGGGCAATCAGACCTTTCGCCATGTCACTATTGCGGAACTCGGTGGCGAATTTCACTTGTCCTTCCTCACCTTGCTGATGCAACCGCTTTCTGCAGAGCGGCTTTCAGCGGCTCCATTTCTATTGAACCCGTAAAGCTCTTCGCCACGCCGAAAGTTCCGTCCTCATTGTCACGGGTCACTACGTAGACGGTCGGGGTGGCGCTGACACCCATTTCGAGTACCTGCTGGGTGTACTTGTCGTAGTCGATGGGCAGATAGGTGGCATTCGCGGCGTACTCGTCTGCCAGTTGCCGCACGATCGGCGTTGCGTCTTCGCAGGCAGAGCATCCCTGGAAATAGACGAAGACCAGCACCGGTTTCCCCTGCTTCAGGGAAGCACTCACGGATTCGCTGAAGGGTGGGGGTATCAGTACAGATTGTGGTTTCACGGGCAATACCATCGCCTGCACCGACAGTTTTTGTCCGCCGTAGGCCATGAGGGTAATGGCGACCATGCCGAGAGCCAGGATGACGAGCAGGCTGGAGTAATAGCAGGCTTTCACTTCGCGGTGGTATCGGGGATTGATGCGGTCGATAACCTGTCCCGCCGTGAGGAACTCGGGCTTTTTGCTGAAAAGGATTGAGGCCGAAAGAAGAACCATGACGGCATCGATGGTCAGGGAAACCGGGTGACTCAGGACGATGAAGTTACCGAAGCAACCGCAGGCACTCCCCGGCGCTTTCACGAGCGCGTAACTGCTGGCGACCACAAAGCTGGCAAATTCAGGCAGGCTGATGGCTGCGGACAGGCGGGGCATAACGCCGAGTAATAGCGAACTGCCGAGGCAAAGTTCCACCCACGGAATTGCCCATCCGTACGCCTCGGCGAGGGGGTGTGGTAGAAGTCCATAGCCGGCTACGGTGCTGACAAAACCACTCCGGTCCAGTATTTTGGAGATGCTGGCCGCCAGAAATATGCCGCCGAGCAGTAGCCTGAACGCGGGAATGAGCCACCTGTTATTGAGGACGGTCTTCATCCGGTCTCTTCGGCAATTTGCTCAAACAGGCGCAGGGTTTCCTCCGCCTCCGCCTGGTCGATTATGCCGATGGCATAGCCGGTGTGGAGCAGGACATAGTCGCCCACCTTTGCCTCCGGTGTGAGCCAGAGACTGATGTGGCGCGTGATTCCACCGATTTCCACATCGGCTTCTTTGCCGTCAATGCGTGTTATCAGAGCTGGTATTGCCAAACACATAAGCTCCCTCCGGGAAAAATCTCAAACGCCAAATCTCAAACCCCAGGCAAATCCGAATTGCCAGAACTACTAAACTGTGCAATGACCGCTTGCCCCAGGGCAATGCCGCCATCGTTGCAGGGCACCAGGTGATGGGTGAGCACCTGGAATCCGGCGGCCTGCAATTGCTCTACATTCAGCCTCAAAAGCAGGCGGTTCTGGAACACGCCACCGCTGAGAGCCACCTGACGCAGTCCCGTTTCGTGGGCGATGTTCTGGCACATATCGGTTGTCATGTGCGCCACCGTGACATGCAATTTTGCCGATATTTCTGGCACAGGCACGGCACGGTCCACATCGTTCACCACAGAACGCATGAGTTCTCCCAGCCTTACGGTTTTAACCCCCGATATTTCTTCAATGGCATAAGGATATGCCGTGAACCGCGCCGCGTCAAGATTGGCCGGCGCCGCCATCTCCAGTTCGATGGCCGCCTGAGCCTCGTAGTCGATTTCCCGCCGCACGCCGGCGATTGCGGCAACGGCGTCAAAAAGCCTTCCGATGCTCGATGTCAGCGGGCAGTTCAACTTCTGCTGTATTTGCCTTCCTACTATATCAGCCTCGAGGGGAGTAACCTGCAACGTGCCGGGCACAGGAATGCCATCCGCCAGCGAATACAGGTACCCCAATGCCATGCGGTAAGGTTTCTTAATTGCCGCGGCGCCGCCGGGCATGGGCACGTATTCCAGTTGGCCCGCCCGCCTGAAGCCGTGCCAGTCTGCCACCAGGAACTCGCCGCCCCAGATGGCGCCATCCGTGCCGTAGCCCACCCCGTCAAAAGCCACCCCGATAACCGGGCCCTCGACCCGGTTATCGGCCAGACAACTGACGATATGGGCGTGGTGGTGCTGGATGCGCACCAGAGGCAGTCCTTTATCCGCCGCGAGGCTTGCCGCGTACTTACTCGGCAGGTATTCCGGGTGCAGGTCACAGGCGATAACCTGAGGGTCAATGCGGAACAGTCGGCGGTACAGCTCCACCGTGTTTTCGAAATGTTCCAGTGTCTCCTCGTTCTCCATGTCGCCGATATGCTGGCTCAGGAAGGCGTGGTTGTCACGGGTGAGGCAGAAGGTGTTTTTCAGTTCCGCGCCACAGGCCAGGATTTGTTTTGAAGTGTACGGTAGCATGATTGGATAGGGCGCATAACCGCGGGCGCGGCGCACGGCCGCCGGCCGGCCGCCATCGACCATGAACACACTATCGTCATATCGGGCGTAAATATCACGGTTGTGCAGGATAAAACAGTCGGCAATTCCTTTCAATCTCACCAGCGCCTCATCATTGTCCTTGGCAATCGGCTCTTCACTGAGATTGCCGCTGGTCATGACGAGCGGGATACCGGCCTGCCGCAGGAGGAGATGGTGAAGTGGGGTGTAAGGCAGCATTACTCCCAGGTAATTGATTCCGGGCGCCACGCCGGCGGCGACATCAGATTGGCTTCTGCTCCACTTGACCAGGACGATGGGGGCTTCCGGCGATTCCATCAGCCGCGCCTCCTCATCCGAGACGGCGCAATGTTTCTGAACATCGGAAAGAGTAGGGAGCATTACAGCAAACGGCTTGGCGGCACGGTGCTTCCTCTCTCGCAGGAGGGCGACCGCGTTCTCATTGGTGGCATCGCAGGCAAGTTGAAAACCACCCAGGCCCCGCAGTGCCACTATTTTCCCATCTTTAAGCAAACCGGCCGTTTTTTCGATGACATCGGGGCAGGCCACCTCTTTCCCATCAGCGTCCACCAGTTCAAGCCGCGGCCCGCAGACCGGGCAGGCATTTGGCTGGGCGTGGAAACGCCTATTTATTGGGTCGCCGTACTCCCGCTCGCAGTCAGGGCACATTTTGAAATCGCGCATGGTCGTCTTGGGGCGGTCATACGGGATATCCTCGATAATGGTGAACCGCGGCCCGCAGTTCGTGCAATTGGTGAAAGGGTAGCGGAAACGGCGGTCGGCCGGGTCAAAAATCTCCCGCCGGCAGTCAGGGCAGGTGGCGATGTCCGGCGATACGGGCTGGTAACTGCCCTCCTGGGGCTGGCTTTCCTGGATAGTGAAGCCGGTGTAGCCCTTTGGCGCGGAAAGCTCGACCTGGACCTGCTCGATGCGTGCCGCCGCGGGCGCCTGCGTCTTCAGGTCTTCAAGAAAACAGCGAACGTCAGTTGCCCTGCCTTCGACTTCGATGGCTACGTTGCCGGAGGTGTTCCGCACCCAGCCGCGCAGGCCATGCTGAGTGGCCAGGCGGTAGATAAACGGCCGGAACCCCACACCCTGGACGACGCCGCGGACACTGACGATGGCACGCTGTCTGGCTGATGATGATACCGGTGCTTTCATTTCTTCCAATCTGATTATAGCGCAGGCGGAAGAGGCACGGCTAATGAGGAAGGGAAATGTGAAAATGGTACTTTGGTACTGGGTATGTTGTCACAACGCGCGTCTTGAGGCTAAAGCGAGGAAAGGGAGGGCATCAACCCTCCCCCTTAATGATTGGTTAAAATAGACGCCGGGTCAGTCCTGCTCGACGGCCACAACTTCTTTGACGGTCGGGACCTGCTGTCTGATGATTCTTTCAACCCCCATCCTGAGGGTTTGAGTGGCCATCGGTCAGCCGGCGCAGTGGCCCGTGAGCCTGACACTCACCTTGCCGTCTTTGACATCGACGAGTTCAATATCGCCGCCGTCCGCCTGAAGTGCCGGGCGTATTTTGCTGAGCGCGGCTTCTACTTTTTCTTTTTCTGTCATTCCAATCTCCTGTTTAAGGGTAACACAGTAAGGATAGCAGAAAAGCGGGGGAAAGGGCAAATTGACGTTAAACCCTGACGCTGGCTAGTTCCGGTTCGCTAGTCTCCTCGGGTACAGTTTCGCCCGCTTTTTTGAGCCCTTCTATGTGGCAGAGGATTGCCTCCTTGGCGTTGGCGAGTGCTTCTGCTTTGGTCGAACCCTGGGTCACGCAGCCGGGCAACGCTGGCACAATGACCGTATAACCTTTCTCGTCATCCCACGGCTGTAGAATAATAGTGTATCTCATAGGTTACCTCCGTCTGAGTAATTTGACAAATTCGTCTTCAGTGATGCCCGCTTGTTTCAACATGTACTTTAACGTAGTCGGATGTATGTCCTTGCCGGCATGCATCGGGACAGTCACCTGACCCTGTTTGCGCAGGTGCCTGAGCGCCAGGTGAGAACCGCGTTGATGATGCTCAAACCATCCGTCTTTTTTCAACACGCTCAGCATTTGACGTGGAGTTACGTTCGGAAGCCTGGGGTTCATTGGGATTTTCTTTCGAGGTCCCTCCCTGCCTGTATTATGGAAGCGGCAATACTCTCTGTCAAATTTGTGAATCGATGTAAGAAAACAGACCGAAACCTGCTATAATTTCTTCTAATAGCATTCGCCAAAAATCGGGCAACCAGAGGTACGAAAAATGGACAGACTGAAAGTGGGGGTCTTGGGGGCGACCGGTATGGTCGGGCAGAATTTCCTGCGGCTCCTCGCCAATCACCCGTGGTTCGAGGTCGTTTACCTGGCGGCTTCGCCGAACTCCGCCGGCAAGAAGTACGCCGATGCCGTGGCGGGCCGTTGGCACATGAAGGAAGACATGCCGGATGCCGTCAAGAAAATTGTCGTTGAAGATGCCAGCAGTGTCGATAAAGCCATCGGCAAGTGCAGTCTGGTTTTCTCCGCCGTCGAAATGGACAAGCAGGCGATTCTCGCTATCGAAATGGAATACGCCAAAAAGGGCTTTGCCGTGGTCTCGAACAACAGCGCGCACCGGAACACGGAAGACGTGCCGGTGATGATTCCCGAAATAAATCACGACCACCTGGACATTATCCCGGCTCAACGGAAACATTACGGGTGGGGCAAGGGTCTGCTTGCGGTCAAGCCGAACTGCAGTATCCAGAGCTACATGATTCCGCTCTTCGCCCTGATGAAAGCCGGCTACGCGATCGATAAGATGATTGTCACGACACTACAGGCTCTCTCCGGCGCGGGCTATCCCGGACCGGCGGCAATCGACCTGGTGGACAATACCCTGCCCTACATTTCCGGTGAGGAAGAGAAGTCGGAAGTGGAGCCGCGCAAGATTTTCGGTAAAATCCGGAACGGCAAATTCGTGCTCGATGACAGCATGAAGATTTCCGCGCACTGCAACCGGGTCGCGGTCACCGATGGACACACCGCCTGTTGTAGTATCCAGTTTGCGGGTAAGAAACCATCCGCGGAGGAAATCATCCATATATGGCGGGGTTTCCGCGCACTGCCACAGGAATTGAAACTACCCTCGGCGCCGGACCCCGTGATGATTTACCGGGACGAGATTGACCGTCCGCAGGCGCAGAAAGACCGGGACGCGGGCAACGGCATGTCTATCACCGTGGGCCGGTTGCGGAAATGCAACGTGTTCGATTACCGTTTCATTGGTCTGCACCACAACACGGTACGCGGCGCGGCCGGCGGCGCCATCCTGACGGCGGAACTACTCAAGGCGAAGGGCTGGGTGGGGTAAAGGAAGAACCGAATAATCTGGCTCCCCTAGTTTAATAGACGCAACTTTCAGCTCTACCTTCAATTCTTCTTTGGGGCGGAGCGGAAAGTGGGAATTGATGCCGCGCTCAATCGGCGTTCTAATCTGCCCACTCCTTAAGCGCCCACTCCAACAAAACTGTCTCGCGTTCTGCAGTTGCTTTAAAACTCCAACTATCTAGTCTAGTGTCTCTCAAATAGCTTGACATATAGCAGGGGTTTTGGTATGCTTACAGTATGCCAAAATCATCTGATTCTCTACCAATGTCCTTCGA
>Ga0315284_10009930_pt1 | contig 13554 bp, 20 predicted proteins | sample YL17G09_16_MG_FD_203696 | JGI IMG/M metagenome (GOLD analysis project Ga0315284, IMG submission 203696) | Sediment microbial communities from Yellowstone Lake, YNP, Wyoming, USA - YL17G09_16 | ecosystem: Environmental > Aquatic > Freshwater > Lake > Sediment | place: USA: Wyoming | collected...
AGTAACAATATCCTTTTCATTCTAATTCACCTCCTTTTTTGTGTTTTTAGAATTTTTTCTCTGAACTCCATTGACAAGTGAATTGTTTTTTCACTTCTCTTTTTATTAACCCAATCGCTATATTCAGTAAGATTCATCCGATGACATGGATTTTGGCATTGCCAATAACTTGTTTCAGGACACGAAACCAGCTTCATTTCTTCGCCACACAGCAAACAAAGCACTCCTTGATTCTTTTTCAATAATACCTTAGTTTTCACTATTCTATTCCTCCTATTTTTTAAATTTTCAAGCTACACATAATAGTACATCCCAATTATATATCCTCTTCTTCACTTTGTCAAGTCTGAAAGAATTTTAATTAATATAATCTTAAAATATAAAAAAACTGCTGCCTAAGGAGAGTATTTTTTGAGCTAAACCTTTAATAGTGCCTGGTCCTAAAGTCACAATCAAATCATTAGGCTGAATTATTTTTTTGAGACGCTTGAATACATCTTCCAGGTGTTTGACATAAAAAACTTTTTTCTTGGGATTATATTTTTTAATCCATTCGTTAATTTTTTTGCCGGTAATGCCTTTAATGGGTTTTTCAAAAGCCGAACAAATATCTAAAGAAATAATGATATCAGCATCCTCAAAAGCTTTGCCAACTTTATCCCCTAACATTTTCATTCTGGTATAGCGATGCGGTTCATAAACAACAATAATTCTTCTTTTTAAAACTTTCAAACTTGCTAAAGTAACTCTAATTTCTGTGGGATGATGGGCATAATCATCTATAACTAAAATTCCTTTTTTCTCGCCAATGATTTCGCTTCTTCTTTTTGGCGATTGAAACTTCTTTAAAATATTTCTACTTTGTTTAAAACTAATGCCGATTTCTTTAGCCGCTAACATAGCACCTAAGCTATTTAAAAGATTTTGCTCGCTGAAGACAGGTAGTTTGAGAATACCCTGATTTTTCCGCCTAAATATTAGCTTCGCCTCAAGGCCAGAACTTGAATGCTTGATATCTAAAGCCATTAAATCAGCTTTGTTCTTTAAACCATAAGTCAAAGTTTTTCTAGCTTTTATTCTTCTGGCTACTGATTGTAAATTATCATCATCAGCACAAAGAATATTAAGTTTTCTTTTTTTACCACCTTTAATAAATGCTTTAAAAGCGTTTTTTAATTCCCTGAAATTATAATGGTAATTGGATAAATGATCTTTATCAATATTAGTCACAATACTAATATCCGGATCAAATAATAAAAATGACCCATCACTTTCATCGGTTTCTAAAACTATTAAGCTTTGAGGAGTAATCTTGGTTTCTTTCAAGCAAATATTTTCTCCGCCTAAATAAACGCAACTCGACACTTTTGCTTGTTGTAAAAGAAAACCCACCATTGAAGTAGTAGTAGTCTTGCCATGAGTGCCAGCTACAGCAATAGTTTTAAAAGAAGAAATTAATTGAACTAAAAATTCAAACCGATGTTTTAAAAGAATTCTATGGTTTTTTGCCCATTTTAATTCAGGGTTATCTTTTTTAATGGCAGAAGAATAAACCACTATGTCTGGTTTTTTTGAAGAAACATTTTTCTCTGAATGACCAAGAAAAACTTTAATACCTCTTTTTTTTAATTTCTTAACAGTATCGCTATCTTCAATATCTGAACCAGAAACCTCAAAACCCAAATTTTTAGCTAAAAAAGCCAAACTGCTCATCCCTGTTCCGCCAATACCAATTAAAAAAACTTTGTGATTTTTATATTCCATGTTCCTACAAAATTTTAACACATTTTATAATAAATAAAAAAAGGGTTCTACAAAATCCTTAATAAAAATTGTAGAACCCTTTTGTAAAACTAATTGACTTTTTCAGCAAAACCAAAATCTTTTAACTGTTTTCCCATCAAATCTTTATCCTGCTTATTAAACACTTTAACTTCAAGAAGTGATGGATCGAAAGGATGATAATGCTTCCAGCTCAAACGCCAAATTGAATCTATCTGATCCAAAATAGCTATTACTTTTCTCAATTCAGCCATACTATTCTTTACGTTATCACAAATGAAAATTTTGAAGCTATAGTTATCGTTCAACTCGCTTAGTGTAAAATTCTTTTTCATTTTTACCTCCTTCTTCTTCTGGCTTTAAAATTTAAGGAGTAATCTCCACCAGAATAGATAACAAGTATCTTCTTGCCATCATAGAAACACCTAAAAATTAAGAATCTCTATGATAGCAAAAAGATGTTTTAATTTGTAAAAGTACTGTCTATTTAATGTTGAAATTATAACACATTTAATAATGGTGGTCAATAAATCAAAAAGCTCCGATTTCTCGGAGCTTTTTGTGTAGGTTAAACTTATAATTACTAGTTATCGAAGTTTCTTCTTCCGAAACCACCTCTATCGTCTCTTGGTTTTCTTTCACTTAAAGGACGAGCTTCGCTAACATTTAATTTTCTACCGTCAAGTTCATAACCATTAAGGGTATCGATGGCTTTTTGAGCTTCTTCTAGAGTGGACATTTCCACAAAGCCAAAACCTTTGCTTCTGCCAGAATACTTATCAGTAATGACAACGGCTGATTCTACAGTTCCAGCTTGTTCGAACAAACCCTTCAACTGACTATCATCTGCAGTGAAAGATAAATTTCCTACGAAAAGTTTCTTAGAATCCATATATAAGGTGCGCGACTAAGTTTGACTTAAAACGCACATTTGAAACATTTAATTTGTTGTGGTCGACCGCGCACCTAAGAAATTTTCTTAAGATGCGACTTCTCACAACGTTTAATATACACTTTTTTTTAGAAAAAGCAAATTTTATTCATACCTTAAAGCATCAATAGGATTTAAGTTGGCTGCTTTAAAAAATCAAGCCTGAAAATAGGCTTGATTTTCATTTATCTGTTTTAATTCTTAGAGACGATTCACGTTTATTGCATTGGGTCCCTTTGGAGAATCAGCTTTATCAAAAGATACTTTATCACCCTCTTTTAACTCTTCGAACTTTACGTTCTTAACTTCACTGCCTGAAAAATACAAATCTTTTGGTTCGCCTTCAACGGTAATAAATCCGAATCCTTTCTCTATAAGTCTTTTTATTGTCCCTTCCATAATTTTAATTAAATATAAATTAATTTTTTAAGGTTTTACCCTAAACCCTGTTAAATTTGCTTTGCAACTATTTAACGGGGTAAAGTTTAGTTTTCCAATGAACCCGACTAAATTTCATTAGATAACTATCTTAGGTAAACAATGTTAACATATAAAAATCAATGGGTCAATCTAATATGAAAGTTTAGAGTGTTCCAATATATTCCATTTCCTTTTTAATTGACCTTATTTCCTCCAAGTTAGAAACAGCGCCTTCTAAAATTATGGGAACGAAAACAGTTTTTAATGGTTGGAGCAAGGCTTTTAATTCTGAGGTATTGTATTTATGCAAGAAATCGTGTTTCTCTGAATTCTTATTAATTATAGAAAGGTGAATCTCAATTAATCTGTCCTTGAAATAATTGATATATCGAAGATTATCAGGAAAAGACACTGAAAGAGCATGAGAAAAATCAAAAGTAAGTTTAAATTCCCTCCTACTATCAAGAATGTCCTTCATATCTTCAAAATTATTATTTGGTTTCCTCCAATCATCATTTTCTATCGAGGCGGTAAAACCATTGTTAGTAATTACGCTATAATCCTCAATTTCATTTTTATGAAAAACGACATTTCTGCATTTTATTTGTTTGTATAATTCCGAAATTTTTTGCAGGACTTTTTCGCTTGTTTTATTCTTGCCATAAATGATATTTTTCCAAGGAGCATGGATAGAATTAAATTTTAAACTCCGTAGATATTCTAAATTATTTTTATTTATATCAAAATCAAATAAATCATCTGGATAAGCAAAGGAAAGCTCAACCCCTTTAGGAGATAATTGACGTAATTTTTCAACAAACTTATTTCTGTCGTCAGATAATTTATCAACACAACTAATGGAAATGCAAATCGGATTTTTCATATTTTAATGGCCTGCGCTATAGTAACAAAAAACAAATCAAGCCTGAAAATAGGCTTGATTTGTTTTTATCTGTTTTTACTGAATTGGTTCTTTGATGAGAGTTACGTTTGTAGCGTTAGGCCCTTTCGGAGAATCAGCCTTCTCAAAAGATACCTTGTCACCTACTTTTAACTCTGCGAAACTTACACCCTTAAGCTCATTACCGTGAAAAAATAAATCTTTTTCTTCTCCTTCAACGGTAATAAATCCGAACCCCTTGTCTGTAAGGGTTTTGATTGTTCCTTCCATGTTATAAAGTTGCTTTAATTAATTTTTTAAGGTTTTACCCTACACCCTGTTAAATTTGCTTTGCAACTATTTAACGGGGTAAAGTTTAGTTTCCCAACGAACTCGACTAAATTTCATTAGACAACTACTTATGTAAATAATGTTAGCATATAAAAATCAATTGGTCAACATAAATAAGTTCTAATATAAATATATGAAAATTAATAGCGAAAATTAACATTCACTTTATACTCTGAAGCTCCAAATCTTTCTTTAGCGAATTCAGCCACTTTATACGGAGGATATGCTTTACAACTGAAAACATCAAGATAGATTGCTTTTGACGCATTGGCAAAATGGGCGGAGATTAAAGAAGTTTCTATCAATTGAGTCATTGAGAATCCTGAAACTCTTTCATCTGTGCCAAAGTTAACTACCGTAGTATCGCCAAACCTTTTCATATCAATAAGTTCGCTCAAATCTTTAACAAACTGTTTTATATATTCCGCATCAACCATTTTGTCTATATTGCAATTTTTTAAATCAACTGATACTGTCAAACCCCAAGGGTCCTCAGTTTCGTATTCAGTTAAATAACTGTCATCTTTTTGTTCTAATTCTCTTGTCATAATAATATATTTTATTTTTTTATTATTTTACACTTAATAACTAGTCAAGTAAAGTAAGTCAAAAAAAATCGCCCAAATGGCGTGACAATTCGAGTATCTTGTTCTGGGTAATTGAATGGAGAAAATTTACTTGCAAATTAATAATCAATATATTAAAATAGATTGTAATTAATAAATACGCGGCGGCGGTCGTAACCGCGTAGAAGATAAGTAACATTAATCAATAAATTTATGGGAATTATTCTTTGGATTATTTTTGGTGGGTTAGTAGGTTGGGTCGCATCTCTAATTATGAAGACCAATGCCCAACAAGGCATTGTGCTAAACGTTGTGGTTGGTATCATTGGCGCAGTATTAGGCGGCTGGCTCATGAGCTTAATCGGTGAAAGCGGTATGGGTGGTTTTAGTTTGTACAGCTTTTTGGTGGCCCTGCTCGGAGCAGTGGTCCTTATCTGGATTGTCAAAGCTCTACGACATTAAAATTAAACAATATAGATAAAAGAAAAACTCCTCATTATTTGATGAGGAGTTTTTCTTTGGCTCCGGAAACTGGACAATGTTAGAACCTGTCTAAAAAAATAATAGGGTCTTGAGCATTTACATCTCAAAACCCTATATAATTACCCTCCTCTCAATACAGCTATAATTTCTTGAACATATCCATTAATACCTGAGATATCCCCTTTGATGTCTGAAACATCCCCCCAGATGCCTGAAGCATCGCCCCGGACATCTGAAACATCTCCCCAGATACCTGATATATCGCCTGTAATGCAGTCATTTCCAAACATTTTTTTTGTTTCGCCAGGCAACGTTAAGGTTAACTGTTTTTTAATCCTTTCTTTCATTTGTTCATTCATAACTCTTTACCTCCTTTCAAAGAACTTAAAACTAAAAATACCCTATTACAAGGTATTCATATTATATCACTAAAACAATTGATGGTCAATAGTGAGATCCCCTTACAAAACGTACTTAGAGCCTTAGACTGGAATAAAATTAAACAAGAAGTTGACCGCAAGCGGCTTTTATTCCTTGCCCGAAACGATATCTCTGGGTAACCATCACACCTTCTTTTTCTAAGATTTCTTTAAATTTCTTAATTCTTAAAGAGGGGGAGGATTTAAAAATTCCTGTTGAGTTATAAGAAATTAGATTAACAAAATAGAGAGGTTTTTTCATCAACCTAGCTAATGTTTGAGCGTGTTCTTCAGAATCATTTAAATCCTTTATCATCATATACTCAAACATTACTCGCCGCCGAGTCTTTTTAATGTAATCGTCTACCGAATTTAAAATCTTTTTGATAGGATATTTTTTGTCAATTGGCATCAACTTTGAACGGAGTTCGTCATTTGGCGCATGAAGAGAAACAGCTAAATTTATCTGCAATTTTTCTTTTGCTAATTTTTCAATCCCTTCAACAATCCCAACAGTAGAAATTGAAAAATGCCTTGCTCCTAAATTAAACCCTTCTTTATCGTTCAAAATTTTTATTGCCCCTATTATATTCGGATAATTTAAAAATGGCTCTCCCATCCCCATAAAAACAATATTGTTAACTTTTTCTCCAATTTGTTCTAAATAGCGGGCGAAAAATAAAACTTGCTCAACAATTTCCGAGACCTCGAGATTTCTTTTAAATCCCATTTTCCCTGTAGCGCAGAAAGAACAATTTAGAGGACAACCAACCTGAGAAGAAACACAAATGGTATTTCTTTTATCTTTATGGCGCATCAAAACTGCTTCAATTTTCAAATCATCTTTTAGAGTAAGAAGAGCTTTTATTGTATTTTTATCTTTGGAAACAAATGTTTTTGCTAATATCTCAATCGGGCATTCTTTATTTAATTCCTCTCTCAAACTTAGAGGTAATATCATCGCTTCCTGCCAATTTTTAATTAAATCATGGAAAAGGGCTCTTTTAGCTTGCTCCAAACGATATTTTGGTTCTTTATCAAATAACCTTTGAAATTGCATTAAATCCATATTATTCTATTCTACCGTGTCCGTCCGAAGACCGCAAGGACAAAAGAGAACAAAAAATCGCCAATAAGGCGATTTTTTTTGTTGGCTCCGGGTGCTGGACGCTATTAGAGCCTGTTACCAAAAAATCATTGAGATTACTTTACATCAAGCGCCAGCCTGAAGCCGGTTGCATCGTCATGATCCCTCGCGCTTCTGCAGCATTCCCTGTTCGCGGGCCTTATGTAGCATTCGCACAAATACCAGCAACCGCCTTTTACCACTTTTTCCGTGCCAGTTTCAGGCCCTTTCGGATTGTTTTTCGGGCTGTTATTGTAATAATCATACTGGTACCAATCTGCAACCCACTCAAATGCGTTTCCTGCAGTGTCATAAAGCCCGTAGCCGTTCGGCTGTAAAGAGCCAACAGGCGCAGTTTCATTAAAACCGTCAAGAACCTCTGCAGGGTATTTGTATTCAAATCGGTGCTCGCCGTAAATATTGGCATATTTTCCGGAGCTGTCAAGACTGTCGCCCCAGAACCAGTTTGTGTTTGTTCCTCCGCGGGCGGCTTTTTCCCACTCTGCTTCTGTCGGAAGCCTTTTTCCAGCCCATTTTGCATAGGCATCCGCATCATTCCAGCTCATATGCACAGCGGGATGGTCCATCAGGTTTTCAATATCTGAGCCAGGCCCTTTCGGTGCACGCCAGCTCGCTCCCTCTACTCTTTTCCAACCAAAATCAGTGCCCTTAAACGGCTCGTCTGCTTCCTCTGTTGGAACCATTACAGTGCTCCAACCATCTTTTTCTGCATCTGTTTCGTATCCGGTTGCATCAACAAATTCCTTAAACTCGCGGTTTGTAACTTCATATTTATCAATGTAAAACGCATCAACATAAACTTCATGAGACGGCAATTCATCACCAAATATTTCCGGAGCCGCCATCGCGCTCCAGCCCTCCCTGGGCTCGCGCCCCATCATAAAAGTGCCCGCAGATATCAGAACCATGTTTTCAGTGGATGTTTTGCGGGATTTGTTCGCCGATTCTTCAACCCTGGACTGAAAAATATATTTATAAACAAAAAATCCTCCCGTACCCAAACCAATCAAAACTATTAAAATGATTAAAATTTTTGTTTTCATTTTCCTTTATCTATAATACCAAATTTTAACAAAAGTTCAAATCCATTATCATAAACAAAAAACCCGAGAGAAAACTCTCGGGCGAAAAATCGGTGCTCCGTGTACTGGACGATATTAGAGCCTGTTTAGTGTAAATACAAAATTACCCAGTGATGGATTTTTTGGTTTATTAAAAATTTCTTTCATATATTAATTTCTAGATTCCTCCGCCCAAGAGACTAAAAATCGCCAAGACAAGTCCGACTAAGATCACGGTGTAATAGTAAAGCCATGGTTGTTTGGTACGATAAAAATAGTACAAAGCGCCAATACCGAATAAACCACCGAGCGAATAAGCAATTACCGGCCAGCGGTACAAAAACATTCCTAATGTTATAAAAACCACAGCCGATGGTACGGTCATATAAATTGCTTTGTAAATTACGCCAAGTTTTGACCTGAAAATGAGCCAGGAAATTAGACCAATGACAACCACAAACAAAGTGTGCATCATTGGCGGAAACCAGTAATAGGTCATCTCGGGATTAACCGGTATAAAAAGTTTAATGAATCCACTCACCAAACTATGTAAAAGAAAGTCAAACATAAAGGTAAGATTTAACAGTATGAAACCAAAGCCGACTACCGCCAAAGCGGATAAAATATTTTTAACAATCGGATTTTTAAACATAAAAATCTTCTTAATTTTTTCTTTCATAGATTTATAATTTTAAATACTTCTTTATAATTATACCACAAGCTCTAACATTACTAAACCCTAATTAAAAAGCCTCTTAAATAAAGGCTTTTTAAGTGAGCTCCATGTACTGGACGATATTACAACCATTCTTCCTTAGTAAATAAGTTTAGAATACTGAATTAAACACAGGTTAAGAAAAAATTGATTCCGTTTGTTTTTATAGAGCTAATCTCAAATATCAATAAGCTCGAAGAATTATCGGGCGATAATCAGCCCAATAATGGCAACGAGCGAGACATAAGCGATACACGGAACAAGAACGGCAAGGACGACATCCCTCTCTTTATGCTTCAGTCCTACGGCCGTTTCGGTCGCAAGGATATCGGCAAGGGCGATCATATTTCCCGCCGCAGCACCAACTAATGCGAGAACTAGAATCTTTAGCCAATCGAAGCCCATTACTCCAGAAGCCGTATGAAGAAATTCACCGAACATGATATTTGAGACCGTTGCGCTACCAGTAAGAAAACTCCCGAAGGCGCCGACAAAAGGAGCGATGATTGGAAGAAGATTTGTCTCTAAAGACTTCGATATAAGTTCCATAAAAGAAGGGAGTCCGGAGTTATTCACACCTGAGCCGGTCATAACCTTTACAAGGATTGAAATGGAAGCGATCACAATGAACGGTTCAATGGATCTTTTAATCGCATCGGATAACGAAGCGAAAACGACTTTCTTCCGCTCGTGAAAAAAGAAGGCGATTAGAGTGCCAGTCATAAGAAATACTAAACCGGGATTAAAAAGATTGATCCGATAATCGATGCCAAACGGAACAAGAACAGAAATATCGCCGATGAGGATCTTCCCCACAACGAGCACGAAGATCAGGATGATGTACGGAAAAAAAGTTTTGATGAAAGAAGCTCGCGGAAGAGAAACTATTTCCTTCTTTTCAATAATCCGTTCCTTTTTCGGAATAAAGAATCCAGCTTTCAGTGCCACCCCTGAAGCAATCATACCAGCAATAGAGCCGATAACCGAAGGAAATTCTACTCCAATAAAAGAAGCGGCGAGAGAAAAGACACCAAAGGTAATTCCCGAAAAAAGAGCAAAAGGCAAAGCTTCCTTGAAGGCCTTGAGGCGGTCTTTTTCTTCAGAAACAACAAACCATATTATAAATGCCGGAACAATAACACCAACAAGATTAACGGCAGCGGCCATGACGGGCATCGAAGAAATATCGAACCCCGCGAAACCAACCCTTATCGGTGCGCCAACTGCGCCGAAGACGACCGGAGTACTATTCCCAATCAAAGCGATAATAACGGCTCGGAGTGGAGAAATGCCTATACCGATCAAAAGCGGTGCTACGATCGCGGTAGCTGTACCAAAACCGGCCGTCCCCTCAAGAAAGGCCCCAAAGAACCAGACGAGCATCACAGTTTGAATCCTATAATCTTTTGAAAAAGATTTGAGATACCTCGCGACTCTCTCGACAGTTTTTATAACCTTCAGAACGCCGAGAAAAAAAATGGCACCAATAACGATGAGAGCAATATCAAGGGCGACAAAAAATCCTTTTGCGACCGAGGAAAAAAAGACTGATGGAATAACCCGCCAGACTAGAAAAGCGAGTAGCGCAGTTATAAAAAGAGCGGAGAGAGAAGTCTTAAGTAATGAGATTTTCCTAAAGAAAAGAAGAAATATAAAAACCGTTATTGGCAGTATGGCGAGAGCAAAAAGAAGAACATCCATTTTGATAAATATTAAATCAAAAACGCCAGTTGGGCTATCCGGATTTTTTGATCCTGAAGCTGAATAGTACTTTTGAACCGGCAAAAAACGTTATAAACACTAAACAAAAAGGTGCTTTCGCGTCTTCTTGTCCTATCTTACTCCGTGAACTGAATGATATTAGAACCTGTTTGAAGAGCAGAAGATAGGTTTTACCTTCCAATTTCAACTTAAACGCACTTTATTTGAATTTAAAGAATTATCCATTTTCCATCAACATATCTTGCCGCTGATGTCCCACCAACGGCATTACCGTTTTCATAGTAGACTATATGGATTTCAGTTGAAAGACTTGAACCTTCTTTGTATCGTCCTTTTCTCATATATTCATATCCAATTTCTTCGCTCGGTAAATCTCCCGGAATTTTAACCTCATATAAGTAAAGACCTTGCTCGTTTTCAAGTTTACGAACTTCTATATATTCCTTTCCTATCAATTCTCTAAAAACTGAACTTACTTCTTCTAGAGTGGGAATATGTTCTGGTTTTTTTTCCAAAGACTCAACTGGTTGCTCTTCACTTATTTCTTCTGGTTTGCTTTCTTCTTCTAGCTTCTCTTTACCTGCTTCTTCTTTTTCTTGGTCTAAACCTTGACCCGAATCAGGAACCTTGGGAAATTCTTCCATAATTTTATTTTATTTTTTATTATATTGTATTATACCATATCTATTTTAAGAATGGTTAAATAAAAACACCAGCATTTCTGCTGGTGTTTTAAAAAGTTGGCTCCGTGTACTGTATGGCATTAGAACCTCTTATAAATAAAAAAGCCTTTTTCTTATTTTAAACAAGAAAAAGGCTTTTCGCTATTGGCATTACTTACCTAGATATGATTAAAGAAACAAGATCATCAGGAACCGGGGGTATTGCCAGAACACCACCAAGAACCCAACTACTTCGGCAAGCCCTTAGCGTTGCCACCCGGTTATTATAGGTGTTTACTGCCTCTCGCCATTCGATGAGTCTCGCGGTAAGTTCGATCCCGACTTGAGTTTTCTCAACCGAACCTTCAATTAATACCACACTAAATTCTTTTGCTGAAAGAATTGCTTCCGTCTCGGAAACTATCACTGCGTAGTTCTGAACATTATAATTTCTAAAAACATCTAATCGAGCAATCTCTGTAGTACTACTAATATAATTTTCTGCAAGACATACAATCAATCCAAATAAACATACTCCTCCAACAACAATCATTATCCAATTGGCATCTTTATCGGAAGATATCACTTTTTTTAGCCCAACAATTCCACAAATTATTAATGCCAAAAAAATTACAAATAATCCAATAATAAGCATCTTTTTCTTAACCTCCTTTCTTTAAATATAATATTAATTGAATAGACTACCTGATATATAACTAACCACTAATAAGATAATGGACAGTTAAATACCAGGTAGTAAAATGATTTTTCAAAGAACTAAAAATACCCTATTACAGGGTATCATAAATATAGCATATTAAAGGTGAAAAGTCAATAGTGAGCTCCGGAACTGAACGATGTTAGAACCTGTTTTTGATAATGAAAAAGCCCCTTGATATTATCGCAGGGCATAAGCTTAAAATAACTAAATTTATTTTTACATTTTAAAAACACTGTTGTAGTACGGCTTACACCATACAGAAAGTGTCAAAGGTGGCAGACCATAATCGGTTATAAAATCCCGAAAAACCTTTTGAATTTGAGCAGCAAGTCTTTCTTGGTCTTTTAGAGAGGGATCGAATGGTCTACCCTGACCATATTCATCTTCACCAGCCGTATAGCGGATCTCAATCTGAACATCGGCTTCTTTCTTAGTATAAAGGACAGGTGCTGGAACCGTAAAAGCTATATCTTTTTTATTTTCTAAGTCAAATGCTTCCTTTACTGTTGAAATAAGCTCTGATCCTAATAACGAAATATTATCTATAAGGTTCGCTCTTGCTCGATGCGTAATTATCATATAAATCTGTGGCATTTGATTTCTCCTTTCTTTCTTATTTATTTTTTATTCTACTTTCTTTTTTTATTTATTTTTCATCTTTTTTCTAATCCATACCACTATAGCTGAAATAGGTTCATTTTTCTTTCTTACTCTAAATCCAGTTAACATACAACCATTTTTTGAGGTTCTACTTCTTACTGATGGCATTTCTTAATCTCCTTTCTTTATTTTTTAATTTTTATTCTACTTTTTTTACTGCTTTCTTTTTTTACTATCTTCTTTTATTTCCTGTCTTTCTCCATGAGACATTTTTGTTTTGTTTTGCGTAATCCGATTGAAGTCTTTGCTTTTGTTCTTAATAAACAACACCGAGGATTCCATTTCTTTGAATGAATATCATGAGGTATTACATTATGATCGACTAGAGAAATTTCATCTTGAAATCTACAATAACCTTCAGAATTTATTTTATTCACTTCTATAAAATCATCCTTTTCAAATGCTACAATCTCAAGAAGATCACCAACACCTTCCCCTTCACAAAACGTAATAACCTTCTGTCCTACGTGTAATCCCTTTAATGTTCTAATTTGTCTAGGACCAAAATAAGGTCTCTCTTTTAAATAAGGAAATCCTTTGAAAATAGAAATTAAAAAAATAAAACATAGTTTCAAAGAACACATACTTTTACCTCCTCTTTTATATTTTTAAATTAGACACAAGAAAACTAGCTACTAAGATAAATTAATAACCAATTTTCTTGTGTCTATAGGAGGTATTTTTTCAAAGAACTAAAAATACCCTATACAGGGTGATATAAATATAGCATATTTAAGGTAAAAGGTCAATAGTTGCTCCCCCCAGTTCAAAGCTTATTATAACAATGGAAAATAGGGATTATATGACAATATTGCAAGAAAAATTATTAGAAATAAAGCGGTTGTATGGAAATTTAAACTTATCCCCTTCATTGGTGAGACGATAATAAAATCTGTTTTAGAAAATAAAAAAGCCTTTTTCCTGTTTTAAACAAGAAAAAGGCTTTTAAAAATGAAACAGCTTCTTATTGAAGATAGCTAGATAATGTTTTTTCAACATGACCCAGCCTTTTATTCATCTTTATATACATGAAA
>Ga0315284_10009931_pt1 | contig 13554 bp, 14 predicted proteins | sample YL17G09_16_MG_FD_203696 | JGI IMG/M metagenome (GOLD analysis project Ga0315284, IMG submission 203696) | Sediment microbial communities from Yellowstone Lake, YNP, Wyoming, USA - YL17G09_16 | ecosystem: Environmental > Aquatic > Freshwater > Lake > Sediment | place: USA: Wyoming | collected...
TGCGCTGATTAAATATAACTGACATGCCATTTTTCAGAATTTTGCGCTCAATCATAAAATACATAATAAAAAAGAATTTTTAAACCTTGAGTTTTAAAAACGAGAGGTAATAAAATTAAAATTTTTAAATATATGGTATGTTTATTTTTAGATTAAGAATTAGATTATATTTGACAACTGAAATAATTGCTAATAAACGAATCTTCCCATGATAAAATAAGGCAGATTATGGCAGAATTAGAAAAAAAGTTAATAATAAAATTACCAATATATTTATAAAAAGTAAATTCTAGATAACAATATGGGCAAATTAGAGTTAATGAATTGGGAAGATGTAATAGATTTAGATTTCCCAAATATAACAACAGTTAGTGGAGAAACAAGACAAGCTATGATTAAATTTGCAAAAACACATAGTATTGGAAATGTTAGGCTTGCTATGGGAAGATTTCCTACAGGTATAGAATATGAATCATTGAGGAAAAGAGTTGATCAAACTTACTGTATATAGGATTCTGAATTAAGTATAATCTGCAAATTAAAATAAAGCAATAATAAACTCTTTTAAACTATAAAGTTATTAATCTTATAAATTAATCTTACAATAATGGCATCAACAAATCAAAGCCCTGAATATCAGAAAGCTGAACAAAAATACCTTAATGCACAAACACCTGATGAACAAATCTGCTGGTTAGAGGAAATGATTCGGGAATGCCCTAAACATAAGTCGGCTGAATCAATGCTGGCAAATCTTAAAACAAGATTAAAAAAATTAAGAGAAAAGCAGGAGAAAAATAAAAAGAAATCAGGAGGAAAGCACGGTATAAGAAAAGCAGAGCTTCAGGTTGCGCTTGTAGGATTTGCAAATTCTGGAAAATCGTCGATATTAAAAGCACTTACAAATGCAAATCCCCTGATTTCAGAATTTCCTTTTACAACTCAACAGCCAGAAATTGGAATGATGAGTTATGATAATGTCCAGGTGCAGATAATTGACTTGCCAAGCTTAAAAAATGAAAATTTTGAAATTGGGCTTGTCAACACAACTGATGTAATTTTAATTGTAATAAATAAAATAGAGGAAATAAAACAAATCCAGGAAGCATTATTTAGGGCAAAGGGAAAACAAATAATTGCATTTAATAAAGCAGACACTTTGGATGATAATGAAAAGAGAAAAATATCAGAAACACTGCGCTCCAAAAAATATAATTTTGTTTTAATGTCAGCAAAAACAAAAGAGGGTGTTGAAGAGCTGAAAGAAAAAATATTTATGAGTTTTAATATTTTGAGAATATACACAAAAGAGCCTTGGAAAAAACCAAGCACAGAGCCCCTTATAATGAAGCCAGGTTCAATAGTTAAGGATGTTGCAGAAAAAATTAAAAATGGGCTTTCTGAACATATTAAAGAAACAAGAGTTACAGGCCCTTCAGGCAAATTTCCAAATCAGCGCGTTGGCTTAACTCATGAATTAAAGGATGGAGATATTGTAGAATTTAAATTTGATTAGGAATAGATATTGCCAAGTTGCCAACATATAACTTATTTTAATGATTCATGCCAAATTAGATTAAAAATTTTAATATGTTTTTTTAATTTCAAATAGTATTTACTCTCATTCCCATTTGATTTAACAAAATTTGCAGACATATAATAACCTCTCTGCTAAAACAAACAACGAGCATTGATAGTAACTTGTTTTGTTAATATTCAAGTAGAAGATGTAATTTTCTTTATTTTTTGTTAGCTCATTATAATTTAATAGTATCTATTTGTGTAAGTATATAGTTCGTCGTGGACTATGCTGAAATAAATAAAATAAATAAAAATAAGATAATACTTCCTTCGATAACTTTTATTCAAATTTTACAAGATTTTCAAAAAGGTATAAAACCGATATTTTTAGCTCGAAGATAAAAATGAGCAAAATAAAGCTTATTATCTATGCTTTATACTTACCTATTAATTAACAATCATATTTTACCACTGAAAATAAATGATAAATCTTCACAAAAACTTATATATTAGTGTTTCTATAAAAAACTAATAAAGAATCCCAATCACGGCAAGCTGGGGGGTATTCTTTAAGTGTCAAGAATCTATGAATTCTTGAGCACACTCCAAAACAAAATTCTCCAAAGAGAATTTTTCAAAGTTTTGGATGCCTCAAATTAGAAAATCGTAGCAATCTACGAGGTATTAAACCCAATTTGAGCAATAAAAATAAAATATTGAGTGAAAGGAGGTAAAAAAAGACGAGATGAAAAATTATTTTACAAGAACAGTTGCTGCTCTTTCATTGGTAGCAATGCCTTATCTAACAACAGGATGTGCAAGTTTTGGAACAAATCTTGGGAACACAATAAGCAATGCTTTATCCATTCCAATAAGCCCGGTTGTAGGATTGATTGAAGAAGGCGATCCTGGAAAGGGGTTAAGAGAGGGTGTTTTTGACTTTGGTGAGTCAGTATACAAGACAGTTGCAAATAAAGAAGCACCAGCTCCAGAAGAATTAGGTGAAGCAAATGAATTCGTAAATAAACACAAACCACTTGAAATTATAATTGATACAGGTATTGCATTTGGTACAGGACAGGCAATTGCTGGATTAGCAGGTGCATCAGCAACCCACGTATACCAGGCAGGAGTTTTGGCAGGAGCAGGAGAAGCAGCAGTAAAAGGCATCAAAGAAGCAACTAAATAGTTGAGCTAAAAACTTTTTAATTTTTTTCTTTTAATTTTATTATTTTAATGATATGGAGAAAACAAAAAACATATGTTTAATTATCTCTTTAGCAGGAATTCTGATTCTTTTGCTAATGATTAATTTCAATGAAATAAAAACTTCAAAAATTTCTTCTATTAAATTAAGCCAGGAAAATGAACATATAAAAATAATGGGCAGGGTTATTTCAAAGCAAATCTATGAAAGCAACTTTACAACCTTTAAACTAAAAGATTCAAGCAGTGAAATTAATGTGGTTTGCAATTGCCCAAACATAAAGCTTAATCAAACCATAGAGCTCACAGGGAGAATACAGCAGTATAAAAAACAAGTGCAGATAAGTGCGGATGAAATCAGGGCAATAAAATCAAAAGTGAAATTAACTAATAAATAGACACTAAAAATTAAAATTAATCAAGTGAACCTCTCTACAGCAAGCTACTGAGCATCTCTGCATAAACTCAATTAATTTTAGCTAATTATAGTCAAGGACTTTAATACTTCCCCACTTATTAAAATTAGTTAATTTTACTTTACTTCAAAACTATTATTAGTATTTTATCTTCTATAAAATTAGATTTGATACTTATTTTGCTATGAATACTTCTGTTGATTAGACTATATTTATTCAGAATTATCCAGATAGAAAATTCCGATAAAAATGTATTGTAACTAACAGACCTTTCTATAATAAAACTCCTAAAAAGTAATTTGGGGCTATAAATTTGAAAAAGAAAAAATAAGATTTGCTAAACTCAAGGATATTCTTATTTTTAATTAACTAAAAAAGATATTTGTAGCAGTAAGACATTAGTAGGGATTATTTAAGAAGTAGTGTATTTAACTAAAATTATCTCATCTCAAAAATTGGTTAATATCAATTAGAAGCCCCTTAAGAAAAATTACCACCTTTTCTTTTTAAATATTTTCTTTTTAAAGACTACAACCAAAACTGCTGCAGCAATAACTAATGCGATAACTACCATCCAGATAATTGCTTTTGTTGTCTTGCTTGGTGCTGCTGTTTCACCACTTCCAGTTCCCTCGCCAGCACCAGCCCCTGCTCCAGGCTCTTCACCAGCAATTACTACTGCTTCACGTATCTGTGTTGCTGTAACTTTTGCTTTTCCACTTGTTATAGATTCAAGAGATACACTTAAATCATAATAACTATCATTATTTACATCAAATTTCTTTACATCTCCAACACTCATTGTTACTTCTTGAGTTGTTGATGAAACTTGTATTGTTGCGCTTGTTGCTGTAACTGAAACAACCCCTATATAATGCTCTTCAGCATTAACCTTAACTTTCATTCTATTTTTACTTCCTAAATCATAAGTCACTGCACCTTTTTCACTTAATTCTTTGTCAGTTGCAACAAATGTCTGTGACCATGTAACTGTAGTGGTTGTTCCACTTGGTCCACTTCCTCCTCCACTAGCAGTACCAGTAAGAGTTACATTGTAATAAAGAGTAGAGGAATTATAATTTCCAGCAGAATCTATTGAACCACATCCAACAGGCAAGTTGTTTCCTATATTATTTGTAAGAGGAGCTGAATTATATAATGCGACAGCAGCGGCATCAAGCACATCAATAGCACTGCAACTGCAACTCATTGTATTACCAGATAAAATTGTATAAACTGTGCAAGAGAAAGTTAGTGCAGGTCCAGTAGTATCTAATATTATCCTTCTTGAACTAGTATTATATTCTCCATAAGTGTTATTAACAGTTATATTAATATTATAACGCCCATTAATTAAACCGCTAAGATTAAAAATAAATAAACTACCCGCACTATTATTTGTTTGAATATAAGTATAATTAACAAGTGAAGTAGAATTATATACCGAAACATTCATAGTAACATCACTGCCATTATTTAAGGCAAGATGGCTAAAGTTAATTTGATAATAAAGATAGTTTGCAGATAAATTGGTTCCAGTAGTATTAGTCTTAGAACTAAACGGAATTGCAAAAGTATCATTAACATTTATTACAAATGAAAAATTGTAGTATGTTCCAACTGTACTATTATAAAGTGTTACAGTTAAATTTTGACTGCTCCTATAAGACATATTTGCAATAACATTAAACCAAAAATAATGCTTCCTACCGCTAGTTGCATTAAACAGAAAATTATTTGTGAGATTTGATGTCCAATTTATTATTCTAGTAGAAGCATTCAGAGTATAATTAATCCCCCCACCTCTAAGCGGAGATGTAGCAGTAGTGTTCATATCTGAAAAACCAGCACTACTTACATCACTAAGAAAGCCAGTTACAGGCAAAGTAATGATTACTGCAGTGATATTTGACCCAAGAGACTCAGTAATATTAATGCTAATATTAATAAGAGTGTTTACATTTTTAGTAATACTGAAAATAGTAGAATTAATTGCACTACCTCCACTAACTGCTGTAATGTTTGCGGCAGTTTCAGCAGCACTCACAAAACTCAAACCAACTAAGCACAGTAAAATTGCCAGCGATAAAACCAAAACTTTTCCTTTCACCATCTTTTTAATTTATAATGAGTAGTAAATACTATTTATAAACCTTTCTGTGAATTAACTCTCTTAACTAAATAATAAAATTAAAATAAAGATTCAAAACAAAACAAAAATTTCCGACGAGAAATTTTTTATAAATAAAAATTTTAATTTATCAGCCAAAAAATAAAAATTTCAAAATCAAAAATCCTCAACATTTAAATAATAAAATAGTTGTTTAATTATATGAAAAAAACAGTAATTGGATATATTTACAGCGGGCAAAATTTGAGCAGTGAAGAAACAATTGCTTTGGAACTTATAAAAAAGAAAAACATAGAATTAATTATGTTTAACATTTCAAAATCTCTCGACATAAAAAAAATCAAAGAGGAAATAAACAAGTGCGACTTATTCTATAATTCAACAGGAGAAGATTCTGCAATAAAATTTGTAAAAACTATTGAAGAAATAGGAAAGAAAGTTATTGATTCTTCAAATTGTTATTATGACAGTGAAGATAAATGGCAATTTTTTCTTAAGTGCCGGGAAAATAAAATTCCTTCTCCAGAAACAATTCTTCTGTCAGAAAATACAGAAACCCTAAAAAAAGAATTAAAAGAGTTCAATCACTGGCCTGTAATAATTAAAAGAGTTATTGGCACAATGGGAGAATATGTTGAAAAGGCAGATAATATTTGGCAAGTAGAGCAAATAATTAAAAAATTCAGAGAACAAAAAGCAAAAGATGGAAAAAAATATACAAATTATATGAGCAATACGCCGATAATCGCCCAAGAATTCATTAAATCGCATTCATACAGAGTAACTGTAATCGATAATAAAATACTCCAAACAGCAATTAAAAAAAGCAAGGGCTGGAAATCAACAGGAGTTTATGGAAAAAAATTTGAAAAATTTCAAGTAGATGATGAATTAAAAGAATTAGTTGATAAAATTATAAATTTCACAAAAATAAATATTTGTGGTTTGGACTTTCTGAAAAAAGACAACAAGTGGATTGCTTTGGAAGTAAATACTGCCCCTGCATTTGACTTTTTCAAAGACGAAGAAGAAAAGCTTGTTGAAGCTGCGCTTGACTGCGTTGCAGCGCAGATAAAATAATCTGCGCAATTAGATTATTGTCATATTATATTAATACCATAGATGAAGCCTTCAAATATGAAATAATCTTTCAACCCATGTAATTAGGGTTTATACATTTATATATTTCATAATAAATCAGCATTAATAATAAAAGATTAAGGTTAATTATAATTCTATATTTGTCAAATAAAATAATTCTATCAGCCCTCAAATAAAAAAGGCAGAGATATAGTATAATTAGCAAAAAAAATAAACACCTAAAAATTAATCAAATCAACAAAACGAATCAGCCCGCATATAAAAAAGGCAGAGATATGGTATAATTAGAAAAATAAACCTCTCCGCAGCAAACTGCAGAGCATCTCTACATAAACCTCACTAATTTTAGCTAATTATCTTTTCTATATTTGATACAGAAAACAAAATGATATTTATTCTGTAATTTTTATTATTTACTTTTAATCATTCGTTCATTAGCAAAAAAAATAAAAACCAAAAAATCACGCACTCTTCCTGAATTTTTTAGCAAGGTTATTTATCCTAAATTCAAAAGAAGGATTATAAGTTAGCTTAAAAACTCTCTCTTGTTTTTCAGCTTTGTCATAAATTCCAATCCTGTAACTCTTTCCTTTTTGCAGTTTTACTCTTCCAAGAATACTTTGAGGATAATACCTGTCTTTTCCCATTAAATCAAACAGCTGTTCAGAATTGCTTATATTCACAGAATAATCCCCGATTCTCAAGTCGTCATAATCTTCAATAATCAAAAAAACAAAAACTATTGCTGTAGATAATACAATAAAAAGAGCATTGGAAAAAATATCCCCCCTGTTCAAAAATAAAAGAACAATAAGTATTCCCCCCAATAAGTAATTAGCAAATTTAATAGACCATTCAATTCCTATTCTTGTAGTATATTCTAATTTTTCTCTAAATGGCCCAAGCTCTCCTAATATATACAAGAAAGAATTTGCAGCTGCTTCCTGAGAATTATCCTTTATCTCCATATAATCCAAGTCATCATATATTCCATAATATGCCTCTCTGCCTGCTTCATAAAAACTATAATCCCGAAGAGTTGTAACAGTATACTGGTCAATTCTCTCTGTTATTTTTTCATGAAATTTATTTCCGAGTTTTTTAGAAAGGTGATATAAACTGACAAACCTTCCAGATTCTTGTGAAATTGCCTCTCGCAAAACAGATATTCTCGCCATTAACATTGAAAAAGTAACGCTGACAACAAAACCAAAAAGAAAAGTAACAACAGAAATCATTAAGCCAAAATCAAATCCTTCAATTTTAATGTTTCTTAAAAAATAATTAACCAATATAAAAATAATAAATACAGGAATAGTCCAATAATATAAATATATATTCCAGCCTCTTTTTATTCTTTCTTCAGCCATCTTTTTTATTTTAAAAGTATTTTAAATTATACTTTAGGCGCTAATTTAAACCATATTTAAAAAAGAGGGCAAGTATTTAAGTTTTCTTATTTAAGAAACCTTCTAAGATTAGTTCGCCTCGCTAACACTCGGCTCAATTATAATAACTCAATCTTTTCGCTTCTCAAAGATTTCGCCGATTTTGATAAAATCAAATAAATAAAATATGTTAAATCAAAAAAACAATGTGCCTTGACATCTATAAATTGATTTTACATAAAAAGTAAGAAAGATAATAAAATTTTCAAATAAGTAAAATTAAAGTTAATTAATTTGCATCTTATCTCAAGTGTTAAATCAATTATCAAATAAAACAAGCAAATCTTCCCATATATTCATTAAAGAAAGTAAAAGCATAATTTGCAAACAAATAAAAATTAAAAATCTTAATATTCTATTTCTTCAAACTATCTTTTATATCATTGATTTGTTTCTTTAATATCGGCAAATCCTTAGTTATTATATCCCACACTACATCAAGGTCGACATTAAAATATGAATGAATCATCCTATCTCTTGCTCCTGCAATTTTTTTCCATTCAACTAAAGGATATTTATCCCTTGTCACTTGAGATACGCTCTTCACAGCCTCTCCAATAATCTCTAATCTGCGGATACATGCATCTCGAATATCTTTAGATTCTTGAAATTTTTCCTTGGATAAACTCCCAACAGAATTCTCTATATCTTTAATAGAATCTAATATGTGCTGTAGATAAACTACATCATTATGGCTCATATTATTCTAACCTCCTCTTTTAAAATATTTTTTTTAATATAGGGGTTAATGAATTTGTATGTAACCAAATGTACTTTTTTGCCCATCTTTTCCTCAAGCTCCAAATTCATCCCATAAAAACTAAACCCCATCCCCTTTGCAGGCTCAACAAGAATGTCTATATCGCTGTTCTTTCTTGCTTCTCCTTTTGCATAACTGCCAAATATTCCTGCTCTTTTTATGTGGTATTTCTTCAAAATCTTTATGATTTTCGGCTTTAATTTCTCGATAATCTGCATTTTTTTATTTTTAATTATTAAACTAAATTCTTTATCTGCTTCTTTTTCTTTCAAAGACAACTTTTCTCTAGGCAAATTTACTCCAAGATACCTTCTTATTTTAGAGACTTTTTTGCCCTGCCTTACAGAGATAGCTCTATAATAATACTTCTTTCCATTTCTTTCTTTAATCTCAGTGTATGCCATATCACTTGTACGTCTACATTATTTATAAATCTTTCTATGTAGACGTACAATTATAATTACAGGAAATAAGTATAAATTAAAAAAGAGTAGATAATATACTCAAAAATCAGAGAATACAAGAAACAGAAGATTAAATCAGTAATAACAAAATCATTACAAAATATATAAACTCATAAGGGGATTTACATTTATGCTAATAGAAATTATTTTAGCATTGCTTATAGGAATGGTATTTGGCACCATCGCAGGCCTGCTTCCAGGAATACATATTAATCTTGTTGGCGCAGTTCTTGTTTCTTTATCTGCAGCTCTCCTGCAATTTACCTCTCCAATAATTTTAATTATCTTTATAGTGAGCATGGCAATAACCCAGACATTTGTTGATTTTATTCCAAGCATATTTTTGGGTGCTCCAGATGAAAACACTGCGCTTTCAGTTCTTCCAGGGCACAATCTTTTAAAAAAAGGCAGGGGTTACGAAGCAATTGTTTTTTCAGCATACGGGTGCCTTTTTGCAGTTCCAATAATTCTCCTGATTACTCCTTTGTTCATTTATTTCCTGCCAAAGTTTGAAAAGGCAATTAATTTTTTTATTCCATATATACTAATAATATCAACAATATTTTTAGTTTCAAGAGAAAAAAATAAGCTGAATGCATTTATTGTTTTTATTTTAGCAGGATTTTTAGGAATTGCAGTGTTGAACAGCAGTATTCGGCAGCCATTTCTTCCTCTGCTTACAGGGTTATTTGGTGCTTCATCTCTGATATTGAGTTTAAAAAATAAAGTAAATATTCCAGAACAAAAAATAAAAAAACCTAAAATAAAAAAATCAAATATATTTAAGCCGCTGATTGCTTCATCAATTTCTTCTCCTCTATGCTGCTTTCTTCCTGGATTTGGTTCTGGACAAGCTGCAGTTATAGGCGCATCAATAATCAAGCCATCAAAAAGAGCTTTTCTTACAATGTTGGGTGCAACAAACATGATTGGAATTTCCCTGAGTTTTGTAGTTTTTTATGCAATTGAAAAAACCCGCACAGGCATGGCAGTAAACATAGCCCAGCTGACTGAAAACCTGACTTTAACCCATCTGATAATTATAATACTGACAATAATTCTTGTCTCAATAGTTAGTTTTTATCTGACACTTTATTTAGCAAAGTCAGTTGCAAAATCAATTAATAAAATAAATTATTCCGTGCTTTCAATTATAACTTTAATATTTATCTCAGCAATTGCCTTAATTTTTTCAGGATTTCTTGGGTTTTTTATATTCATAATTTCAACAGCAATTGGCATATTTGGAATACTAAATAATGTAAAAAGAATAAATTTAATGGGGTGTTTGGTTATCCCTGTAATTTTGTTTTATATCTAATCCATTTTTAATTTATTTCTGTAAACTATACCATTACTTTCCCTAGTTTTTACATCTTTTAATTGAAATTTAATTTATTTTACGAATCTGCAAATGTATAAATAAGGCAGATTATGGCAGGATTTCAAAAAAACAGTGAACCTCTCCGCAGCAAGCTGCGGAGCATCTAACTAAACTCAAATAACTCTAATTGCTTCTCATTTAGAAACAAGTCTTTTCTATATTTTACACATATCATAAAATGGTATTTTATTCTGTAAGCTTTATGACTTACCTTACATACATTTTCCATAGAAAAAAGAATTGGCTAGTAGTTTAATAGTTTTCTTTAGCTTGTCCCCACAGCAAGCTGTGGGGTATAATCAAAAAATTAAAACATAAAATCAACGCATTAACTCATTTTTAACAAGGCAGAGAATGGCAGGATTTCAAAAACAAATACAACTTAAAGAAAGTAAAACAAAAGAATTTTAAAGGACAAAATACAACATATACTAATAAAAAAAGTGTGAAATGGCAAGAAAAAATAATGGAGGTATAAGATTACTTAAAATTGCGGGAGGAGTTTTATTAATAATTGGAGGTATTTCGGCATTTTCTAAATTTACAGTAGATTCTAATATTATCGGGATCCTTATCTCTGCAATTGCCTTTTTTATGGGAATATGGTTAATAGGGCAAACTATAGATTAAGATGTCAGACCAAAAAAAGAAGAATAAGTTTGATTTAGAATATAATAAATATTGCCAGTTTTTCAATACCACAATTATAATTTTAGTAACTATTTTTATAGGGATTTTATTAGCTATTTTAACTGAACAAATAAAGTTTGGTAAAAATATGCCTTTTATTTTAGTCGTTTCTATATTCTTTATCGCTTTAATTTTTTCAATTTATTGCTTAATAAGGTTTCATAATAAAATGAATGGAATAATGAAAAAAATAAATAAGTTAAAAATTTAATTTTTCTAATTTTCATAGCGCGCGAACCTAATTAACTATTAATCGTCCTCTTCTTTAGCCATAAAAGCCCACCACGGCTTTTTAACAGAAATTATCTCCCCAGTTTCTGCATCAACCTGCGCTCTTATAATCATTTTATTTTTAAATATAAAAAATAATCTTGATTGCTTTTCTGTTTCAATTGCATAAGCCAGTCTTGTTTTATTTCCAATGCCGACTTCTTTTAATTCAAGAGTGCAATTTCTTATTTCACATTTTGCCCTTAAAACTGCAAGTGCAATTTCAGAGACTTTATCAGGCATAATTTTTATTTCTGCAAATCTGCCATTAGATAAATAAGCTCTTAAAACAGTTTCATTATTAATATCCTCGGCTGTTAAGTTTAATCCTGTCCTGGCATTTATTTTGTTTGCAATAATTTCTTTTCTATCATCGCTTAATTCATGTATTGTTATATTCCTATCTGTAATATTCATCCAACCATTATACTTTTTCATAATTTCCTTAACATCTCCTCTTAATTCCTTAATATCCCTTTTCAATTCCTCTCTTTCTTTCTTTAATCTTTCAATTTCTTTTTTTAGTTCTTCTCTTGAAGGAGTTTTATCACATTTTTTGTCGCCAATTACAACTCCTCCATATTGCTTTTCACAAATGCATCTGTTGCATTTTGTTACATGAATACCTCGAAGATTACAGCAAACTTCTGGACAATCCTGTGTGCAGACAGCACTTTGATTATATGAAATGCATTCAAATTTTAGGGCACAGTCTTCATTACACCCTCCAGATACTATTATTGTTCCAGTTTCACAAGTTATAAAAGGTAAAACACTACTACATTTGTTTCCTTTACAACAAGAGTTATTTTTTTCTATACAAGTTTCATTTAAAGCGTTTAAACACTCTTCTTTAGTTCCAAAAGTCTGCAATCCATAATACATAAATGCGCCGCAAAATTCCTTAGCATCGCAATTTTTATTTTCATTGTCAAAATAATAATAGGTTTTGCATCCTGAATTAGGGTCTCCTTGTTTTCCAACGCACTTATTGTCTTCACATTTGCAATAATCTACCATATGGATATCACAGGTACTTGTTATGCCCTCTCTTTCACATGCATTCTTAACAAAATCACTATCTACAAGAGCATTACTATTAACACAATAATAATCAAATCCACAACACTTATGCACATCTTTTATCACACAATCATTATCATTTTGGCAAGAGTAATTAATTGAATCTTCATATTCCTGCAAAGTTGAATAATTTACAGCATAAACCCCAATACTTAAACTAAGAATCATTATAAATAAAGCAAATAAAATTAATCCACCCCAAAACAACCCAACTTTCCTCATTTTAATAATAAAAAAACAAGATATATAAATATTGCGATAATTTCAACAAATTTTATTTATCTGCTAACCACACCATAATTTTTTCTGATTATATACGCGAGAAGATTTGCTTGTTTTATTTGATTAAAAAATTATCACATTCACTTCTTCTTTTTCTTTTTTGCCTTCTTATCTGAACAGCCGCAACTTCCGCACATTTTAACACCTCTTAAAAATTAAGAAGAATTGTTTTTTATACTTTTTGCTTTTGTTACACTGTTAAGTTAATTGACCTTTCATAGATTAAGTAAAATATGAAAAGGATATATATTCTTTAAAAGTATAATTAATTTAAATGAAAAATTGCTTAAAATCAAATGTTTAGTAATATAGAATATTTAATGTTGGATGGATTAATAATTATTAGTATATTCTCTTTGATTCTTGCAATATTATGGGAAAAACTAAGAAATTTCTTTCATAATAATTACTCCTATTTTGATTTTATTTTTGTTATTGCTTATTTTATGGAGCAATTGACCTTAATAACTTTATTAGTTCTTGAACCCCAAAAAATAATATTTTGGGTAAGCATATTTGCATTACTTGTTATTACGACTGCTTCAATTCAGAAATTATCTATGGATAGTAGGGATAGGAAAATAAGGGAATTAAACATAAAAATTAAATACTCGTCTGAAAGAAAATCAGAGATAATTGAAAATTTGGGGAGTCAAATTAAAAATTTATCAGATTATATTAATGAATTAGAAAATAATTTAAATGGAGATTATTAAAGTAAAAAAGAAAGTTTTTTCCATATTTCTTTTTCTTCCTGCTCTATTTTTTTCAACTCCTTATCCAACAATATCACTTGTG
>Ga0315284_10009933_pt1 | contig 13553 bp, 10 predicted proteins | sample YL17G09_16_MG_FD_203696 | JGI IMG/M metagenome (GOLD analysis project Ga0315284, IMG submission 203696) | Sediment microbial communities from Yellowstone Lake, YNP, Wyoming, USA - YL17G09_16 | ecosystem: Environmental > Aquatic > Freshwater > Lake > Sediment | place: USA: Wyoming | collected...
AGGGAGGAAAAATAATACAACATATAACTACAAATATAGAGCAAAAAGATGAAAAATCAAATGTAATTCTACATTTAAAATGTTCAATGAAAGACTTGCAAACACATCCACAAAATAACTCTTTTTTAGAGTGTTATAACTTTTCAAATTGTAAAAATGATTTAAGTTTTGAATTAATTGGAAATGAAAACATCAATTTAAATGATGCAATATTAGATAATATATGTGAAGAATATAACGATGATGATGACGATGAATCTGTTTGTAAAGACCCAAACAAAGAAATATCCAAAAAATTAAAGCAATTAGAACATAATTTACATATTAATAATGTAAATAATAAACGTTCATCGTGTTTCTGGGATACTTGTGAATTTGACAATCCGCCAATTTATATTCCTAAACACTTTATTAACGGCACTTATAATGTATATGGTTGTTTCTGTAGTCCCGAATGCGGAGTTGCATATTTAATGAATGAAAATATTGATAGTTCAACAAAATTTGAACGTTATCACTTATTTAATCATATTTATACCAAAATATATAATTATAAGAAAAACATTAAACCAGCTCCTAATCCATATTATATGTTAGAAAAGTATTATGGAAATTTATCAATACAAGAATATAGATCTTTATTAAGAAATGAAAGATTGTTTCTTATTGTTGATAAACCACTAACACGAATATTACCAGAGTTACACGAAGATAATGACGATTTTATTTTAAACAATAAAATTATACCATCAAATAATTATAATTCGAAGACACGTCTACCAAGAAAAAAACAAAATAAAAGTTCCATTTTAACAGAAAAATTTGGGAATAATAATCAATAGTTTTTATTATGTTCGCGTTTATCTGACTCGTTAAAATTATCAATAATTTGATTGATATCAATTGGATTTTTTTCTCTATATTCTTTCATTGAGCTATCAAGTGTTGTTCTAATTTGCCTAAAAATTTCTTGATTAACTGATTTAACTTTTTTAACTTTTTTATCAGGAATTCCCATATATTCTCTTATAACTTTCATATAATCACAATTAAATAATTGTAATTTTTCTCTTGCTTCTTCTTCTGTATAATTTGTTTGAGATAAGACAATATTTAAATGCTTATTTAAATCATCATTATTAAAAAAACTTATTTTATCACTCATATATAAATAGATTAAATATTTTTTAAATCATATTAAACGAATTGTTATATAATATATTATCCTATAATGTCTACTATGAATAATCTTGAAAAGTTAATACAAATGGCAACTATTGAACAAATGTATTTAATGTTAGAAAAATTAAAGGCAAATACAGATACAAATGATAATACAGATACAAATGATAATACAAATAATTTTGGTGAACAAATTAAAAAATTAGAAAATGAGATGTATAATTTAAATAATACATTAAAAACAAGTAATAATACAATTTGTAAATTAACTATGAAAATTAGTGAACTTGAAGAAGAAATTACTTTTATAAAAAATAATACTATTGCGGATGACAATCCTAGTACTTTTTTTAAATACCAAATCAAAGGACAACAAACATTGCATAGTTATCTTGGGATTGTTAATGAGTCACCTAAAGAAGAAAAAACACAACCATATAATGAAATTGTGATAAAAGAAGAAATAATAATTCAAGATATTATTTTAAATAAAGAAGAAGATGAGGTTGAATATTTAGGAAATAATAAAAATGTTATTGTTGAAGAAGTTATTAATGAAGAAGTTATAGTTAAAGAAGAACAAGTTGTAGAAGTCGTTGAAGAAGTACTTAAAGAAGTCGTTGAATCAGTAATTGAAGAAGAACAAGAACAAGATATAGAAGTTGTAGTTGAAGAACAAGATGTAGTAGAAGAAATAATTAAAGAAGAAGAGGATATAGAGGAAGAGGAAGAGGAAGAAGAAGAGGTTCATACAGAAGACGAATTAGAAACTTCAAGTGAAAATAACGTAACAATTGTTATTGAAGAAAAAAAACAAGAAGAAGAACAAGAACAAGAACAAGAACAAGAAGAGGATGAAGAAGAAGTATTTGAAATTGAAATAGATGATGTAACATATTTTGCTACAGATGAAGAAAATGGCATTTTATATGAAATGACAAAGGATGGAGATATTGGTAAAAAAGTAGGAATAATCAAGGACGGTGAACCAATCTTTAATTAAATCTCTTTTCTATATATATAATAATGTTAGATCTTTGTGCACCAGCTCTAATATATGTTGCATTTTCATTAACACAAATAATAATAGATACATTTAAAGGATTATATAATACCGCATTTTTAAAAATAATTGTAATGATAATAATTACAATACTTTTAAATACATTATGTGAAACAGGAATGGGTATTATATCTTGGATGATTGTGTTTATTCCGTTTATTTTTATGTCAATAATAGTAGCAATATTGCTTTATGTTTTTGGGTTAGATCCTTCAACTGGAAAATTAAAAATAAAATGTGATAATTGTAATGGTAAACCCACAAAAAAAGATGGAAATTTAATATTTAGTTCAAAAAATAACATTTAATTAAAACAACTTTAAAATATTTTAATTATATGATAATATGCGAAAAATAAAAACAAAACAAATATATAAACAAAACATTAAAAAACTTATTGATATTGATATTGATGAATATTATAGTGAACAAAATGAAACATTATGTGGATGTAATTGTTGTATATGTAATCCATATTATGGTGATTTTTGGGAATATTTTATATTCCAAGATAGTTTGAATTTTGAATTAAATCAGATAAAATAAAAGAATAATTAAAACAATTTAAATAATAATTCATATAACAAATATATATATGAATTATTTCATTAATACAATTAAATCTTTAAAGATTAATTTAACTTCACAAACAATAAATATTTCATATAAATTATTATATAAATTATTATATGCGTTTAGTTGGTGTCAACTATATTTACATAAAATAAACAATTATATAGACACTAAAGTAACACGTTTAAATACGTATTGTGATAAATATTTAAAAGACAAAGGTTGGATTGTAGCAATAGTTATTAAAAAATTTATTGTAATTGATAATGATGGAAATAAAATAAAAACTATATTTATTGAAGATAAAGATATTCATGCTATTGGAAATTATTTTAACTCATCTCAACCGTACACTCTTATGTTATGTGATAGTGATAAAAATGAGAATGGTTGTATAGATTATATATTTTATAACAAAATACCTAAAACACTCAATTATAAATTATCAAATGTGAAATTTATCGCAATTGATTTAGATTACAATAATAATAAATATTTGGTCAATTTAAAAGACTGCAATTATACCTATTATAACTATTATATTGTTAATAATTGTTTAAATAAACTTTTTTTTAAATATTATATTAAAAATATTCTAAATTTACAGGTTGATGAAGACAATTTTAATTATAATGTTACTATTATTGATAATAATGTTAATCTAATTAATATATTACCACATCAAAGTATAATAATAAATGAAAATGATTATGAAATCATTTCTTGTAAAGATGAAAAAGAAAATGAACAAAAAAAAAATTAATTAATTTATTTATTTAATTAATATATATTTTAAAATCACTTAAAAAAAATTGAAATAATTAATATACAATGGAAACCTTTCATACAGATTTAACAATGTCAGCTACAAGTAAAATGTCAACAGGTCATTCCGATAATGCTTCTTTTAACAAGTTAAAATGTAAATGGAATCTATGGGCTCATTTACCCCAAGATCCTGATTGGACAGTTAAAAGTTATAAAAAAATATGTCAATTTAAAACGGTTGAAGAAACAATTGGTATTACTGAGACCTTACCAGCGGATTTGATTAAAAATTGTATGTTATTTATTATGAGAGATGGAATTACACCTATGTGGGAAGATCCAAAAAATAGAAATGGTGGATGCTTTTCGTATAAAGTTTCTAATAAAAATGTATTTGAAGTTTGGAGAGATATTACATATGTTCTAGTAGGAGACACCATTGGTGCTAACAGCACATTTGTTAATTGCGTTACAGGAATAACAGTATCACCAAAGAAAAATTTCTGTATTGTCAAAATTTGGACGACAAATTGTGATCATCAAAATCCACAAATTGTTACAAGTGAAATTAGAAATTTAATGGCACAAGGTTGTCTATTTAAAAAACATACACCAGAATTTTAATTTAATTTAAAAAAAAAATAATTATTTAATAAATAATAAAAATAGTATTTAAACATTTAGCACTTATAAAATATAATGAAATATCCTTTTGTTATATTTTATCGTAAAGAAAAATTCAATAGTATAGATAATTTTTTTATTCAAAACTCATCTACATTAGATTGTTCTATTTTTATAGCTGATTCAGTTGAATATGTCAAAAACTTACATAACTCTAATTTTCAGTTGTTGATTACATATGGTGACGATAAAGAAGAGTATTGTAACGAATTATTAACTGTAATATCTAAAGAAATGTTAAAAAGGCATATTCATATAACAAATGATATTGATATCACTCTATTCAATCAATTAATTAATAATACATATATCAACTTATGTTCTATCGATCGCTTACATACAAGACCTACTTTTTCTCTTTTTACACCATCATATAACTCTTATGACAAAATATTACGAGTTTACAAAAGTCTTCAAAAACAAACATTACTTGATTGGGAATGGGTTATTATTGACGACTCTCCTGATGATTTAAATTTTCAGTTTTTAAGAACTAATTTTTCAGACGACTCGCGTATACGTTTTTATCGCCGTTCAAATAATAATGGAAGTATCGGAAATGTAAAAAATGAAACTATTGGATTATGTCGAGGAAAATATCTTGTAGAAATGGATCACGATGATGAATTAATGCCATATGTTTTACAAGAATCAGCCGATTTATTTAATTCAAATCCAAGTATAGGATTTATTTATTATGACTGCGCTTGTGTTTATGAAAATGGAACTAATCAATGGTACGGGGATTTTATTTGTAAAGGGTATGGAGGATATTATTCGCAAAAATATGAAGACAAATGGCGTCTTGTTTATATCACACCTAATATTAATAATATTACTATGAGCCATTTAGTATGTTGCCCAAATCATCCCAGAATATGGAGAAGAGATGTTCTTTTAACAATGGGAAGTTATTGTGAATATTTACCAATTTGCGATGATTATGAAATTTTGCTTAGAACAGCTGTTTCAACTAACATTGCCAAAATACATAAACTCGGATATATTCAATATATGAACGACTCCAATAATAATTTTTCCCTGATTCGAAATTCCGAAATAAATCGAATTGGACCAAATTTTATTTATCCAAATTATTTTGAAAATTTTCAAATAAATCAAAAAATGAAAGAAAATAATGCATATGAAGACGAAAAATATATTGCTGAACATTCTAAAATATGGGAAAGAGATCAATCTACATATAAACATAATTATTGTAATTTAATTATTAATAATGACTTTGATACACAAATTTGTATTATTGGATTTGATAGTTTATTGTCAAATCTTAATGAGATTACTGAATTATATAAGAATCCCAGAAATGATTTTATTATTTTAGAAAATAAATGTACTCTTCCCTATTTACAAGAAAGAATTGAACGATATAATTTTCATCGTATGAAATGTTATACTTTAATCGACACACCAATAGATCAACTCATTAATTATTTTAAACTTCTTTATTTATCTGTTCCCAAATATCAAATTATAAATATTAACTTACATAAACCAGTATTCAATACAGAATTTTATAAAAGGTCTCAAATTATTAACAAACTAACAAATAAATATGATAGATATTTAGAAGTCGGTGTTGAATATGGAGAATGTTTTAATGAAACACATTTTGTTAATAAAGTTGGTGTTGATCCAGATCCTAAATTTTGTTCAAAGGTTGGTCAAATAATATTTTTACAAACATCTGATGATTTCTTTAAACAATATGATGTTAAACAACAATTCGATGTTATTTTTATTGATGGAATGCACCAAACCGAATATGTATTACGTGATATTAATAATTGTATTCAAATATTATCTACCAATGGAACAATATTTATGGATGATATTTTACCCCTTAACTATAATGAACAACTTAAAATACCTATTAAACATTATTATGAAAATGGAATTTTAAAATATGGTGAAAATTGGACTGGGGATGTTTGGAAAGTGGTTTATCATTTACTTAAAAAATATAAAAATAAAATTTTGGATTTTGAATATTTTTATAATATCAATTTTAGAGGTATTGGGGCTTTAAAATTTAAAGAAGTATTTAAAATACGAGATGAAGAAATTGACGATATTAATTCTTATAATTATTTTCAGGATTTTTCTGATTATATTACTATATTACAATCGTTTACTTATTAATACTATTACAAAGTGATACCTTTACAAAATATATACACATTTGGTGCTAATTTTATATAATCTGTAATATTATTAATTATTTTTGGTTTTACATTTATTACATTTGTATCATTTGTATTTGGGTTTACATTTATGTTAGTTGTTTGATTTGGTATTATAAATGATATCTTATTCATAGATATATAAAAATATTTTATTTAAATATTAATAATAATTAAATATTATTAATTATAAGTTAAATATATATTTTTATTAATGTTATATTGATTATGGAATTAAATATTAGTGATATCCCGCCAACGATTTGTTTAAACATGATTGTAAAAAATGAATCACATATTATAAAAAACACTCTTGAAAAACTGTGTAAAAAAATTCATTTTTCTTATTGGGTTATTTGTGATACAGGTTCAACAGATAATACTCCACAAATAATAACAGATTTTTTTAATGATAAAAATATTCCAGGTGAACTTCATAATAACGAATGGAAAAATTTTGCTCATAACAGAAATATTGCACTAAATGAAGCATTTAATAAAACAGATTTATTATTAGTGTTTGATGCTGATGACGAAATATATGGGAATATTACAATGCCAAAAATAGTAAACAGTGACGGTTACCTTTTAAATTTTGGGAATTCACACGGTATTTCATATGAAAGAATTTTGTTAGTTAATAATAAAATTAGATGGGAATTTAAATCAGTTATTCATGAATATATTAATTGTTTAAAAGCAAACCCTAAAATTTCACATCTTGAAGGCGATTATTTTGTTGAATCTGGACGAACTGGTAGCAGAAATAGTGATCCTAATAAGTATTTAAAAGATGCCAACATTTTAGAAGAAGCTTATTATGAGGCTAAAATAAATAATGATAACATTTATATGCGTTATGGATTTTATTGTGCAAATAGTTATAAGGATGCTGGTAAAACAGAAGAAGCAATAAAATGGTATAAAATAACACTTGGAAATGACAATTGGAGCCAAGAAAAATATATGTGTTGTCTTAATTTATATAATCTTTATAATAGTATTGAAGAAAAAGAAAAAGGATTATATTATCTTGTTGAATCATTTAATTATGATTTGGAAAGAATGGAATGTGTATCTTTATTAATTAAAGAATATTGTAGTAGAGGGTTTAATAAAATAGCATACAATTACTATTGCATGATTAAAGACTTTTATGAAAATAAATATCTACAAACTAACAATATAAATAAACTTTTTATTGAAAATGATAAACCTAACTTTTTTTTACCATATTATATGATTATAGTTGCTGATAAAGTAAAAGAAACTTTTTCAGAAGCTAAACAAACGATTATAAAAATGTACGAAATTATATTTACAAAAAAATATCCTATAACTGATGATTTTTTTATTGGAAACTTGTTATATAATTTACAATTTTTTATTGAATTTTGCTGTAAAACGGATAATTTTATTCATTTAGCTAATGAGTATTTAGATTTTTTATATAAAAACGGTGTTAATTTAGAAAAATGGGAATTTTTATTAAAACAAGAATTTAAAAATGCTGGGATTAATATGGACAACTATTTTATTAAAGAGGTAACCGATAAAGCTCAAAAATTCTCAACAGAAATATGTAAAAACTCCAAAAATATACTTATTTATACTGGATTTTTAGATTTCAAATGGAATTATACTTATATGCAAGATAATGCATTAGGTGGTTCTGAAAAAGCAGTAGCATATTTAAGTAAATGTTTTCCCAAAGATTATAATATTTATATTAGTGGAGAAGTTGAAAATGAAATTATTGATAATATTCAATATATACATTTAGATGAACTAACAAATTTAATTAATTCAACACCATTTCATACAGTAATTGTATCAAGATATATTGGTTTTTATGAAATGTTTAAAGAGTGTTCATATTATCAATCGTATATTTGGGCACATGATATATTATTATTACCATATGGTTCCAACTTTAATGAAAGTCAAATACTAAAAAAATGGAATAAGTATATTAACAAATGTATATGTTTAACAGAATGGCATAAAAATGAATTTATTGAAAAATACCCTATTTTAAAAGATAAAATAAGTTTAATAAATAATGGTATTGATAGTCAAAGCTTTTCAAATGAAACTAACAAAAAAATAAAAAATAAGTTTATATATTCATCCAGACCAGATAGAGGGTTAAATATTTTATTAGAATTATGGCCTCAAATTTTGGAAAATATACCTGATGCTACGTTAGTTATATCATTTTATGGTACATTTCCAAGTGACCAATTATTAATTAAAACAATTATTGATAGTTATGATAGTATTCAATATTTAGGTAAATTAAAATTTGAACAATTGTATGAAGAAATGGCATCATCAGAATACTGGTTATATCCAACACATTGGCCTGAAACATCGTGTATAACCGCATTAGAAATGTTAATGTCTGGAGTAATTTGTTTATATTATCCGGTTGCTGGACTTATAAATACTTTGGGTAATTACGGCATTCCAGTAGAAAAGGGTCAAGAAATAGAAGCTATTAATAATCTAACAGTTAAAAGAAAAACTGAAATCATTAAACGCGGTAAAAAATATGCGTTATCGTGCAGTTGGACTAATAGAGCTATTGAATGGGAAAAGGTCTTGGGATTAAATAAAAAAAAATGGTATTTTTATTGTTCTCTTAATTTTGAAATAAAAATGATTCAACAATATATCGATAATTTGAATATTATTTATCCAGATTATTGTATATATTTAACAAATAATAAAAATAATATTATAACTGAAAATCCATCTAAACTAACATTTGTATATGAGGTGTTTGATATAACTATTTTCGAATATCTTCCAAATACGGAATTTAGTTTTCTAAATACAGAACCATTAAATATTCCTTATAGGTTACAAAATATACAAAATATACATGGTGATTTAGGTTATTATGATTTTTCTGAAAGTAATTTATATATATTAAATGAAAATGGTATTGACTTTAAATATAAAAAAATATTACCGTATATTTGTAGCTCATCAGAATTATTACAGTTACAAAAAATAAATACAAATACAGAAAAAGTTTTTGATTTTGGTATAATAAAGACTTTGGGTGGAGAAATTACTTATAGAAGACAACATATAGTTGATTTCTTAAAAAGTAATAATTTTTCTGTAAATATTATTGAGGGATGGGCACACGATAGAGATAATGAATTAGCTAAATGTAAAATAATATTAAATATTCACGGAAACTTATATAATGATGTAAGTATGATTTTTGAACATATTAGATGTAATCGTTTATTAGAATCTGGATTTAACATTTTATCAGAATCTTGCTATAATTTAAGTGTTGATTTTATAGACAAATATCCAAATTTAAAATTAATTGATTATGACGATTTTTTTAATATTGACAACATTATCGATTGTTATAATAATACATTATCAAATAATGAACATAATCAATATGTTTTAAATATATTAAATAATGCTCATTCAAATATGCATTGGTTTCCTCAACAGCATATAACATTTTTAGAAAACATATTTTTAGAATTTAACCCAGATAATATGGTTATTTATGATATAGGTTCTAGTGTTTTACATTGGACTCTCAATGCTCAATATATTTGGAAAAACTCGAAAATTTATTTATTTGATGGAATGACTGAAATGAAACTATTTTATGATGAATATAATAATAAAAATAATACAACTTATGACTACAATATTGGTGTTTTATGTGATGAAGATTATAAAAGAATTTGTTTTTATCAGAACGACGAGTTTTCGGGTGGTAATTCATATTATAAGGAAATAGGACATATAAACTCACATAAAATATTTACTGAAAAAAATATAAAACAAAAAATTGGGATGAAATTAGAAACAATTGTTAAAATGAAAAATATACCAGCACCTAATTTAATTAAAATAGATGTACAGGGAGCAGAATTAGACATTTTAAAAGGTTCAATGAAAATAATTAATAATGCTAAATTTCTTATTGTTGAATTACAGCATATAGAGTATAATAAAGGAGCCCCATTATGTAATGAAACTTGTAATTTTTTAATTGAAAATGGATGGGAAGTTTATGCTGAAAAATTTTCAAATAATGGACCTGATGCAGATTGGTGTTTTATTAATACTAAATATAATTATAATAAGTTACCAAATAACACATTTATTCAAAATCAACCAAAAATAATTGATTGTTTTATATTTTATAATGAATTAGATATGTTAAATTATCGTTTAAATATATTAGCTAATGTGGTTGATTATTTTGTGTTAGTTGAATCAACACATACACACGTAGGTAAAGAAAAAATGTTGTTTTACAATGAAAATAAACACTTATTTGAAAAATTTAATCACAAAATTATTCACATTATTGTAGATGACTTTCCACATAAATATCCAAATATAAATATTAACAAAGAAGAACAATGGGTTAATGAAAAATTTCAAAGAAATTGTATTTCGAGAGGAATAGATAAGTTGAACCTCAATAATGAAGACATTATTACTATAATGGATGTAGATGAAATACCCAATCCAAATATACTAACACAAATTAAAATGAATAATATTTTATCTATTAATATTCTTGAAATGGATTTTTATTATTATAATTTAAATTCTAAAATGGATCATAAATGGTATCATTCTAAAATACTTACATTTAAAAAATATATTGAACTTAATATTACTTGTGATAATATACGATTTTTTAATTGCCCAATTATTCATAATGGTGGATGGCATCTAAGTTATTTTGGTAATGAGACATTTATTAAAAATAAACTTGAAAATTTTACTCATCAAGAGTTCAATAAGATTGAGTTCACTGATGAAGAACATATTAAAACACGAATAAAAAATGGACAAGATTTATTTGATAGGTCAAATAAAATATGTTATATAAATATTGATGATAATACTAATTTACCACCTGAGTATGATAATTATTTAACTCATTTTTATCATCATTCTGTTGAAAAATGCAATATAAATAGTAATGATAAAAAGTTTAAAATAGGGTTTTATGATAATGGATTATCGGAGAGAGGAACAACAACCGCATTATATTCTTATGCTGATTATGCTGAAAAATATTTTAATTGTGAGAGTATAATATTTCATAATAAATATAATCATTTTAACGACATACAAGTTATTAAAAAATTTAATAATCGTTTTAAGGTATATTCTAGTGAAAATTTTGATGAGATTAATAAAATAATTTTAGAAAAAAATATTAAATATTTTTATAATATTTGTAGTGGAAAACCTATTGATACCATATTAGTTAAAAATTCTATAAATTTAATTCACGCAGTATTTAATATAGAACCCTTTGGAGATATTTATGCTGGAGTTTCTGATTATTTAATTAAAAAAAGTAACTATAAATATGTAGAATCTGTCCCCCTTATGGTTGACTTACCTCAACATAATGATGATTTTAAAAAAGAATTAAATATTCCAATGAATTATTTTGTATTAGGAAGATATGGAGGATTTGAACAATTCGATATTGAAATAGCACATCAAGCAATAATAGAAATTTTAAAGAATAATAATAATTTATTTTTTATATTTGTTAACACAAGAAATTTTTATAATCATCCAAGAATTATGTATTTAAATAAAATTATAGATCCATACTTAAAGGTAAAATTTATTAATACTTGTGATTGTATGATCCACGCAAGATCTAACGGAGAAACATTTGGATTAGCTATTGCAGAATTTTCTACATTAAATAAACCGATAATTACATGCAAAAGTTATATTGATAATTGTCATATTGATATATTAGGAGATAATGCTATTATATATAATTCTAAAGAAAGTTTACTGAATATTTTAAATAATATTGAAACCATAAGAAATAGTAAGACAAATTGGAATATGTATAAAGAATATACTCCATTAAACGTTATGAAAAAATTCCACAAAGTATTTTTAAATAAAGAAGATTTTTTATTAAACATTAATCATCAATAATTACTTATCGTTCTGTTGAAAAAAAGAATACTTGAAATAATCTTCCATTTTCTTTTGTATTACCAAAATAATCCATTGACATATGAAATCTATCTGCATTAAATAAAATTAAACGATTAAATACATTTCCCACTTGATCAACCTTTTCCCATTTTGTTAAATCTTGACTACATATATCAATTTCTTCTTTATTTTCTAATAATTCCATATCTCTTTTACACGTTGTTCCATCACAAAACTTATAAAATGTTGTACCCGATGATAATGGAGCTTCGGGTGTTAAATATAACACTCCTGCCCAATTATTATGTCCGTCAATATGAATCCAAGATCGATCTCTACTTGTTGTATATTGGAATGAACCATTATAAATTTTAGAAGTGTCTGAACCATCTTCTTTTGGAATTGGAAAATCTGTAATTTTACCCCCAAATGGTTCCACATATTTTTGAATAGTTTCCTTTAAATGTTCATTCGCATATGATATTGTTCTTTGACCAGGATAGTTGCCTCTAACCGAAAATTCTTGGGTTAATATATAATTTCTTGTATCCACCGCATTATTATAAAAATTATCGATAATAATTAATCCACAAGATGGATTTCTAGTTATAATATCATTAAATAATATATTCGTATTCGTATTCATAAAATATATAAATTATTATTTTTATATATTTTTAAATTGTTTATTTATAATTAATATTTTTTATTTTTATCATAAATATCATAAATATAAATAACTTAAATAGATATTAAATATAATTAATATGGTTTTTATAGATAACAACTTCTACAAAGTTAATGATAACGAATTTAATAAAATACATCATAAAGAATTTAATAATTTAAAATTAATTTCTGATTTAAATATTTATGAGAGAATAATTGGATTAATACGTAAATGTGCAAGTATCAATGTAAATAATTCATCTGAACATATTTCAACTGAAAATCAATTCAATGTTCGTTTTTTTTCGTTTAATACTTCACACGGAGGTTTTATTCCAATAAATTTAATACCTTATTTCAATAATATATATGTGCTTAATACAAAAGAACAACATATTCAAAATATTATTGAAAATAATAATCATTTT
>Ga0315284_10009934_pt1 | contig 13551 bp, 16 predicted proteins | sample YL17G09_16_MG_FD_203696 | JGI IMG/M metagenome (GOLD analysis project Ga0315284, IMG submission 203696) | Sediment microbial communities from Yellowstone Lake, YNP, Wyoming, USA - YL17G09_16 | ecosystem: Environmental > Aquatic > Freshwater > Lake > Sediment | place: USA: Wyoming | collected...
TTTGCTCTACCTGGTTGAGCTAACGCATTACGTCGGAAAGGAAGAAGTGAGATTCGAACTCACGGAACCTTTCGGTTCACTGGTTTTCAAGACCAGAGCCTTAAGCCACTCGGCCATTCTTCCAGGTCCGTACAGGTGAGAGGCCCCGTACGGGTACTACCGCTAAAGTCACGCCAAACCGTGAGGACCAGTCGTTGTCACTTCGTAGTCGCCGATACAGGTCTCTGTGAATCTACGGACGTACCACGTCTGGGTAAAGCCCCGAGTATCTCCCTACCTCCCACTCTGCAGAATGGGCGTCGGGCATCGTTTGCAGCACTACAGCCCTCCACGGTACTACAGTCAACGTTCCCCCAATCCCCGACGGGACTGATATCTCGAAGACTACCGTTTCTATGGGCCTACTGTGTTACGACGGAACCTCGGAAATCAGGCACGTATCGTTGCTGATGCGTCATGGCTGCTGCATTCGGCTCAGGGGATTTTCCCTGATCTAGCGCAACACCCTAGCATACACCCAAAGGAGTAAAAACTATACAGCGCCTCCACCATCTCCAATACACAGGCCGGAGATCCTTTACACTCTAACAGCTGTTTATTACGCGTTCCAGCCTTATACCAAATTGGCGAACCAATTTATAGGGCCGGGGTTATTCTATTCTGGCGCCATGTCGCCTGGTAAATGCGGTGAGCTTCCCTACAGAGAACGCAGCGGCAACCTTTCTTTTCATACATGGCGGAATTCCCGTGCGCGATAGCATTAGGTTGTTCCCCGCACTCTCTACTCTTTTGTAGGTGACACAGGCGGCATAGGACCTGGCATTTGGCTAGTTCCGTATTTCTACGTTTACTAGCCCAAGACCATACTTTGTGCGATATTTTGGTAGTCGATAGGATATGATCTATTTCCAAATCCTCGCTACTACCACAGCGTAAACAAGGCCCATGCTGCAGCAGCCAGGCGGCTCTTCTGGCGGCTATCCATCTTCGCTGGTATTCCCTTTTATTTTCAATACTTAAATAGCCCATTAGCGTATGTACCTGCCGGGAGTCGAACCCGGGTCTGGAAGCCTTCTTGATATCGGTCTACGAGCGTAGCTTGTTGTACTAATCCTCGACGCCTTACAAGCATGACGTTGAGCGATACGGCCACCTTCTCTATGACCCCCGCATTCGACAGGTGGTCCTTCTATTGCGGCGGGTTGGCCCTAGTATGACGTTAGGCTCAGCTACCAAGGCCATCTGGCTGTCTAACGTGAGGAGAGCTCTTCCGAGATCCTCAATGTTTCCTACTACGCCGCGAGGCGCGCAGGAGCCATGTCAACGTTGTCGTTGGCTGGTTTATTTTGGTCTGCTTTTTTACGTGGCCTGCTGACCAACCACGGCTCGCATCTCTATCCGTCTTTGCCCCCATCGAAACCATTTCAGGCACGTGAAAAGAGTAACCGCCGTGTTACCGGCGGTACCCCAGTTTACTGCGTATAGCCTGCACAAACGTGCTTCACCAGATTACTCTGAACAGCTTTCGCCGTAAGGGCGGCTCACCCTCAGTTCAACATCTTTTTGCGCATTTCATGGCTCTTGTCAACCATTCGTGCGCGCTGCCGAATATGTTCAATCTTCTGCGGTGAGATAAGATCGTTACGGTACATTTCTTCCACCGTAGCAGCTACTGTCATGTCGTGCAGCTTTGCCTGACAGATCGGGCACTTGCACACAACAGTATAGACATCCCCTTCAGGGGATATTCGGAATCGAGGGGCCAGGCCGTGGGAATCCACGGTGTGCTCAACGCTCCCGGGCTTAGGGCCGAACTTAGCGTTCAGAGCGTCCCAGAAGGCGTCCAGGGCCTGCTCCTGCTCGTACTGTAGCTCCTCTAGCCTGGATTGAGCTTCACCCAAGCGGTCCCACTCATCAGAGAGGCCGCCCTCTAGGGAGCCTATCTTCGTCTCACCAATTACGGTGAACTTGTCGTCAGCCATGAGGTTAGAACTCCTTAGTGGCGTCTAGAGTGGCACGGGCGTCTTCCAATATTAGCTGACGCGGGTGTCCACGTACCCCATTTTGAATGTAATCGTCAATCGTGTCCTGTAAAGTAACACGAAGCATCGTGACGTATCGTCGGAGTGTTTCAGGATCGGTGACCAATGCTTCAGGTTCCCGGTACCCCTTCTGGTGTAAGGACAAGCGTCTTCTCCTTCCGCACTATGAGATTTTCTACGGCGTCGTGCAGGCATGCCCAGGCGTCACAACCTTCGATCAGTTGAAAGGCGTCCGGTGAATTGTCGAACACGCGTAAAGCTTCACGCTTGGGTATACAACTACGGATCCACTCTCCACTGCTGTCACGTACCCCCCAAGTATTAACTGACTTGAACTCAGCTACAGCGAAAGAGTTAGTACGCGGCGTGTCGTCAGCTGCTGCATCAGGTACCGGAGCCGGTTTCGGCGTCAATATCGTCGCCGTCGGCTGAGGCTTCTTTATCGATGGAATCGGCTTTGGTTCTTCCAGAGACTCCGGAGGAAGAAAATCCAGTTGCGTAATCGTCATCTAGGTTCTCCAGCTGAAAAATTACCTCGCTCTCGAAGGACTCCCCAATATTTTGAATTGACTCGCGAACTTCAGCAGAGAATTCGCGGAGCGTGTTCCATTTAGTAAGGCCCGCAGATTCTGTAGGCGAGAATACCGAGGAGTCGAACAAACACTTACCCTCAGGGTGTTTTTCGAACGGCAGGTCGCAAAACTTACACTGAGACTCGACTTCATAGATCAAGTCTTGCAGGTAGCTGACGGTCATATCAAATACCAGCCACCCCCCGGAGCGTCCTTCACTCCAGAGATTACCCAGCCCGAGCTCGCGAGAACGCTCTTGCATTGAGACCCACCAGCTCTCACGTAGGCCGTCCTCTGCAAATTTTACAACCGATTCACGCACTGCGCCGTCAAGTGCCGCCAATGCGGCAAGCGACGAATCAGATAGCTTGGGCGTACCATGGTATTTTACGTTGAAAGCTACTTTGCCTCTATACCGATCAAGGAAGTCGGCTTTTTCTCCACACATCTCTAGGACCACCAATGCCTCCTTTATGTGGGCTCGTAGGAAGGTCTTCCATCGCAGTAGGCGTATACAGCCGAGTCATACACGACTCGAGTACGTCCTGGTGCGAGAGGGCAAAATTTATAGACTTTTCACTTAAAGCCGCCGTGGCATTAGCCAGCGAGAGATAACCATCTCTCTCCGCGTGGAGACGATCAATCTTTCTCTCATACCCCCAAGCGGCTCCTGCGGCACCGATAGCGCACGACGAGGATACCAGTACCGCCAGGGTCAATGGTCTAATCTCAAGCATTATGTGACCTCCCACGTGGCCTACTACATACGCCATGTGGGAGGCAGTAGATAGAGGGTACGCGCTACAGATATGTAGTCGCTATGATCTTGTACCCCACAACCCCATATAATTTAGAACGAATGATCGTCTGAATTACGATCCCTGCGGCGGTCTCGTTTATCCACGCGACCCCGGCTAGGAGCTTCAACTTCTCCGCCGCTAACCCACTGTATCTGCCCCCGGGCTGGGGCGGGGCGGGATGCCGGAGCAGCAACGCTGCCATCTGCTACCTTGGCGTCCTTGCGCTTCTGGCGACACGCCTTGCATCGGCGAGGACGAGTCAAACCCTTCGCCGCAAAGAACGTAGCTTCGCTTTCAGTGAAGGTGAAATCCTCGCGACAATCAACGCAGCCAATCACTTCGTCAGCCATAGTTTTTTTACCGATGAGATACTACGCGCGTTTCAAGCGCTTTCTTCGCGTCCATGGACACCCCGATCAAGGGGTCAACAGTTATTAGGCGGTCCATGTGACTATGTTGCGCCAACCAAGAAACTTCGTGTGGAGTCAGTTCGGAATCGACCCAGTAAAAATCTTTATGGGCTGCGAGGGCTTCAACCTTGGAGTCCACGAATCCCGCGACATGTACTTTGTCTGCTGGGAGGGACAACAAGCTAGCCACATAGATCGCAGGAGCTGCCCCCTGGTCCGACAGCCACCTAACATCAAAATGTTGGGCGGCCCAATGGATAAAGGATTTTGCATAGGGGGCGATGGCCGCCCCCAGATACTCATCACGTTCGTGCGTGTTTGTAGCGGGAACCAAGACGGGCCCGTCGAGAGCTAGAAACAACTTCGGCTTCTGCGAAGGGCCCGTCATAGCGCGACTCGTTACACCACAGGCGGTACAGGAGGAGGAGCAGGCGGGGTAGGGGCGATTACAGCCAACACAGGCGCGGCTGGCTTAACCTCAGGAAGACGGTTCCACCACTCCATCACGTCATCCTTTAGCTCGATGAGAACGGTACCGCCCGAAGACGCCAGGATAGCTACCTTCCATGCGCTAGCGTCCACCGGCATGCCTGCGGCAATAGCTGTGGACAGGCACCCACCAACCGCTGACAGCCAATTTAGTAGCCATCCGCCGACCTTCGTATCAAAAAAGAATGCGAGCACACCTTCTACAAGTTTGAGATACCAAACTTTAGTATCATCGGGGATCATAGCGTGCGCCCGCTTACCCACGACTCGAACAAGCCCAACACCAAGGAACAAAATAAACACGGCTGCTAGCCAGCCATTGCCCGTTTTGACGGCGGTGTAGAACTGCTGGGCGGAAGTCAGAGGATGATCTAGGGAGGGTACGGGCGTACTGGCATCAACTACCCCGGCGTCTGCTACGTCCGCCGCTACGACCACCACGCCAGCGTCAACGGCGGCAGCTACAACACCAGCATCAACAGTTACTGCCGCTACTCCAGCGTCCTGCGCTAGACCTCGTGCAGCGCATAGAAGAGAACAACAGAGAATGAACCGTTTCATGGCGTACTCCTAGTAGAAGGGGCTGCATCCAATTCGCGGACGTATTCTAGGTCATCTTTGGATTCCGCGCGCTGTTTAGCAGACCCGCCTAAAATCTCTGTAGCGATAGCATCCAAGTCTCCCGGCGTGAAAGCGGGTAATTTACGTAGAGTGACCACGGGTACGTGGCCGCCTGGAACAGATTCAAAGCGGTATTTGGCATATGCGCCACATTGTAGGGGCGCGAGACTAGAGAGATCATGGTACTTCTCCCCTCTAGCTTCAGCCTCCTTACTATATCGTAGTACGCGACGCGCCATCAGCTGAAGGAATGCTATCTCCGCGTACAGGACATTGGCCATAGTTACTTTTTAACCTTGGGAACATTAGCGTCGTAATAAGACGCAGCCATTTTGGCAATGGCGTCGAATGCTTCGGGGTCCGGAGTCTTGCCGTCAGCACCAGGATAAGTTTCACGCAGATTAATGCAGTAGAGCGCCGCGGCAAAAGCGCGGTGCTCCTTGGTAAGACCGGATTCGATGATTAAGAGACGGTCGAATTGCACCAACCGCTCAGTCACGCCCGCAGCGTCAACGATGAACTGATGCGCTAGGGCACCATCTTGTTTCTTCATGTCAGCGCTGCCACCTGGCAGTACGACACCTTCGATCTCCGTCCAACCACCGCGCCCATCCGGGATTTTTGTCTTTCTAGTAGTACTCACTTGGATGACACCTTAGCGCAATTGGACACGACGCCGTCACCTTCCACTACACGGGGTTTCGCAGGGGAATCTATAGACGTCATACGGCGTACGCCGGGCGGGAATGTAGGACCACCAAGCTCTTCCTTCATTGGGTAGATAGAGTTAATCGCGCACCACCCATGCTGTGGGTTTTTGGACTTTCCACTCCGGATCACGTCGTAGTGCCGACAATCTTTGCATTTAACTTTGTTCATGTGTGTTCTCCTATTTTACGTAAGGGCTTACGTCTAGAGCTCTCAACATGTCGCTCACATCGGGGAACTGCTGGGATATTTCTCTAAGAGCGAGGGATAGATTGTCTATAGCGCGCTGCGCGGATCGATTATCCCCCGTAGGGACTACTATGAAAATCTTCCGCGTACCATCGCTAATTACAACTTCTTCAGCGGTGCCCTGCGACCCAGGATAGATGCCCCAACCTCTGAGGATCGAAGTCACGCCCTCACGAGAAGTTAGTCGGTGAAGTACCGAGATCAATCGCTGCCTAGCGGTGGCACTACCATCATCAGCGGGGTCTTTAGTAACCACCCACACGTTTATTCCAGCGCGAAGTCCTGCGAACTGTACGCAAATATTGTCAGCGGTAGACGTCCCTGCGACAGGATCCCCGGTGACAACTTTCTTGGGTGCCGCGGCTGCGATGTTAGGCTGCGCGTCTTGCCTCCAGGGGTCAAAAATTCCAGCTTTCTTCTTCATGTAGAACTCCCAAGAATTATTGTGCTGGCGAGACTCGGATCCGCGCAATTGGAATGCTGTATCTCAAACTCCCCGGAGAACCAAGAGCCTACCTCCCTGGGATTATCGGGGTTAGCCCCAACTTTCTCAATGATATTGACGATCAAAACACGATCACCGCGCGCGAATTTCCTACGACACCTGATACAGGTGCTACCGTTGGTCCGCGGATATACACTGGGTGTTGGCATAGGCTATTGCTCCTTTGAGGCACGGTAGCGGCACAACGCTCTAGCTGAAGCCGTATGCCAATCTTTGGTGCTCGGTATCTGCTGAATAGCGGGAGGGAGATCCGTCAAAATTTTTCTGGTTGATAGCATTACGCACGTATCGGACAAACTTGGCATAACAGCTTGTCGGCACATCCACCGCTCAACGGAACGAACAACAGCTAGCTCAAGTGCGACTTCAGGAGAACACTGCGCGTGCGCCGTGACGAGCGCCCAGCTGACAGCTGTATCTCTTACATACTCATTGAGCGCTGCGTATAGAGAGGGCGGTACACTATCCCCTCGGCGGTATAGGAACCCTGTACGACTACGCCCGTGTAGAGTGTACGAAAACGAGGGCTCCTCGGTAGAGCTCGAGTAAACTACCGCCGCCGCGATCAATTTTTTTCCGAGTATAAAATCAGTAGCAATCAAATATCTCGCGTCAGGCACTAGACCTCCGCTTTGGGATGGATAACTTTTTACCGCAGCCAGAACATTTGACGCGCGTACCTGGGGCTCCGGCGCAGCGGCGGCCACAGCGGCACAGAATCACTTTTGTGCCTGCCGTACGCGGCATTAGATTACTCCAGCTAAAAAGTCTGCGACGGTTTGTCGGTACAGTTGGGCCAGCCCACAAAGATGTTCGACGTTCAAAAGGGAGCGACCTCCCTCCAGGGCGTTGTATTGACTCCTGGAGAGAGATAGCTGTTTAGCTACATCACCCTGCGTTTTGCAATGTTCAACTCGCATTGCCCGAAGATGGACCAGTAGTTTTTGATACTTCTCCGAGTGCCGGACTATTTTTCTTCGTGGCTGCACGAGCTGCCTCCCGCTCATTCCATTGCGTTACAACGTAACTGATATCTTCGAAATCGAAGACGTGCCGGTTAAATCCGGTTGCATCAGCTACCAGCTTTCCATACCCGCGGTACCCTGCTTGGTTAGAGAGCGGGTTATCTTTGGAATTTCCCGTGAACATCCGGGAGTCCAAGATTGCCAAAACTCCACGATCCGATTTAGACCGGATAAGTCGACCAGCGCCTTGACGCAGTTCCGTCAACATGTGGGGTATCTGGAGTCTGGAGAAAACAGCACTCTGGGCTGTTGTAGCTGACACACCCTGCGCTACCTGCTCTGCTATCAACTGCCGTGACCGCGCCTGTAGTACTGGATCCGTCGGGGGCGGAAAGGGTAGTTTAAGGATGATCACGAGTTGTAGCTTCTGCCCTTGTACGTCTACACCCTCCCAGAACGATTTGACCCCTAGAAGTACGCTATGGGGCGTCGCCATGTATGCCCGCAGAGTAGACGCAGCATCGTCCTCCTGTACAATCATGGGCTGGGGCAGATCATCCTCTAGAAGCCCCGCGTGGACATCGTTAAGGTCTTGCTTAGATGTGAAGAGGATGAACGCATTACCGTTTGATACGCGGATTAGGCGCGAACACTCATTGATCACAGCGGCTAAATATTTAGGCCGGTCAGGTGAAGTAGCTCCCACTGGGATTGGTATGTGTCGTGGGGTGTATAGTAGGGCCTGTTTGTCGTAGTTGAAGGGGGTATCCAGAACCAGCTCACGGATGATTTTTGCTGTTTGCGGTAGGCCATCCTCATCGTGATAGCTACTCCAGTTAAGCCCCATCTGGTACTTAGCGTCGTCAAACTTACCATTGATCGCCATCGTGGCGCTGGTTAGAATGACGGAGGGGATCATCTGTAGCTTGGGACCTACGAGTTTACCTACGGAGATCGGGGCCAAAGTTAGTTTCTTGTGCCCCTTGTCCGTGGTGTTCACATAGAGCACGGTGTTGTCGCTGGGCTCCTTAGCCGCGTTCAAGGTTTGCGCTGTTCTCTCCAGGTTCTTCTTCAATGACAGTACGGCGAGTAGACGTTTACGATCGGCTACTCCGGTAGTCTTTGTAATGTCCCATCCTGGGAGGGAGGACCACCCAAGGCTGGATGCCTCCTTCGCGGACTCATCCAAAATCTCAGATAGGATAGTCAGAGATTCTTTACCGAGGGCACCAAACGGATCTCTAGGAATTTCTCCTTCCGTGTCCGCTAGCTGAGCGAACATGGCTTTCCAGGCATCTCGGATTGCGTAGTCCATCCCGCCACCAATGCCCGCGGAGTCTATTTGTCGTAGCAAACGAGTCGTGGCGTTCTGAGATACGCTACTGGAGAAGGCGGCCCGGAATGACGACGGTGCTTGGTGGGCTTCGTCCAAAATCAATGTCGTGTAAGGCCCAAGGATCGCACCGGGCCCGAACCTTAAATCGTAGGCGACTACATGGTGGTTTGTGACAAGAATGCTGGCTTTAGCGGCGGCCAACTTAGACCGCCAGAATCCGCACTTCGGCTCTTGCCCAGGTTCCGCGTAGGCATACTCGCAACTCTTGCCTACACAGTCCTCCGCGGTAACGTCGAACAGGTATGGCGGCCGCTTCCCTACGAAATCTGAAAGATCCTCTCCGGGGTGGCTGTCTAGCCAATTCATGAACGGTATCTTGTCCTTGGGCTCAAGAGCGGTATCCGCCTTCAGGCGGCAAGCGTAGTTGCTCTTTCCCTTGAGAAGAGCGATACCGATACTCTCCTCACCATGACGCCTGCGAATCAACGGCAGGTCCTTTTCCGCTATCTGATGCTGTAGGTTTTTCTTAGCCGTAGATATGACAATACGCGGCCTAACTACTTTCTGGTCAGCCAGTTTACTCGGTAACTTCTCCTTCAAATTTTTGAGCGAGTACCCAGAATCCCTGCCGGCGATGATCATAGCCGGGACTCCATAGGCGTCGCTTTTACCACTCCCGACGGGGGCCTCAATGAATGCGATGGAATGCTCTCGGATTACTTTTTCTACCATGCGGCCCATCTCAACTTGACCCAACCGTACATCACGCCCCGGGGCTCCATGCTGACGCAAAAGAAAATCATCCGACTCAAATAGCAATCCTTTACCACAAGCGTTGCAAGCCTTCGTCGAAGGCGCATCTGAAACTGTCATACTGAAACCGCATCCAACACACCGCATCGTGGACCTCAGACAGACGTTGACTTGTCTACTACGAACTGTTTACGTGGGCAACACGTAAAGTTGTACCTCTTCTTGTACCAACCCCCAACGACTTTTTAGGAGAATACATGGCGCGACCGACCATTGGAGATTTTCGCGGGACAGCGGACAATAAGCCTCGACAGGCTCCGGCGCCGGAAGTGGACACGAAAGCCCCTGCCGATGCAAAGGTAGGCGCCGCCCCAACTACCACGGGCGATTTTCTTACGGTAGTAGAAGTTTACCGGGAGAATCTTAAACGTCTAAAGATCGACCTCAAGGACGCCGAGAGCATCTACGACGGGGTGCTAACAAAAGGATACTACGAAGAATATGTGCGGCTACGGGGTAATACGCGAGCTGTGTTCCGAACACGTATGTACGAGGATCATCTGCGCCTGCAAACAGTGATCGAGATGCAGAAGCCACAGCTAGCATTGAGTCAAGATGAGCTCATCACTCGCTACAATTTGGCGGCGTCATTGTACGAGTGGAATGGAAAAGAATTGAAGCACGGGACCGACGAAGACTTCGATGAGGTTATGAAGATCGTCACACGTCTACCAGGCCCTATCTTTACTGTGCTGTCCAGGGAACTTTCAAAATTCGACTCTAAAGTGATGGCGGTGTTCGACGAAGGGGCCGACGAAAATTTCTAGCCGCCCCGCGGAGTAATGCGAGAGCGAGCGCGTATGCCAGAGGGATAGCGTTACCGCCGCGGGGCTCAGCCCAGGACAAAATACTGGAGAGACTGCACAAACGGGAGCGCTCTGAGCGTTTCGCGCTTGTCTCCCTTTTTGCTCGCATCGTAGGAGGAGGTCTTGGGATGCGTGGAGACTCCCTTGAGTCTATGCTAAACGACTATAGGGACGAGTTGACACAGCTCACATACACTCCAGAATACGCGGCGCAAGTGCGCCTGCGTAAGATGACTGCGACAATCAAGACCACCAAGAAGCAGATGGACGACGCCGCCCTACTACGCAAGCTGGAAGGGTTCACTGAGCCCGACGAAGAAGCCCCGAAGAAATAAGCGAGTGCGAGGAGGCGGTAGCACATGGCGGATGATGGCTCGTTCAACAGCATGCAAGCGCAGCTGGGCCTTGTTGGGCAAGGCGGAAGCTTCAACCCTCTAGGGATAGCTACCCCGCCCCCTCCAGCGCCCCCCATGGTTCGACACCCGGGCGAGGTGTCCCAAGACATTGTGCGGCAGACGCAAACGCAAATGGCCACGACGCTGCAGACGACATCCGCCATGCGTCTTGGCGGAATGGGCGGAATTGCTTTCGGCGGTGGCGGGGGTGGCGGCGGGGGGATGGGCGCTATTGGAGCATTCGCGCAGCAGTACCAGCAGAACATGATCGGGATCAACGCGCAGCACGTATCGCCATTCTCTGCGCAGATGATGGGGCAGATGGGCGGGATGGGCGGAGGTTTTCAACCGGGAATGATGCCCCACCCCGCGATGATGACGCCTCCCGGTATGGGGATCTACAGGCCGTTTATGCCGCAGCAAGGGCCTACGGTGTCACCGTTCCCGCAGATGCCAATGTTTCAGACGCCGCTTACTCCAATGCCTCCGCCACCACAATTCCAGACTCCTATGGAGCTCTCGAACAATATGGCGATCCAAGCGGGGCACCGGCGCACAGCGGCCATGTTCGCTACCCCCGGCGTAGCGGCTAGGGCCGGTACGGATGTGGGGTTGGGCTACATGGGAGCGGCGGCAGGCGCCGCCCTTGGCTCACATTTTGGCCCGATGGGCGCGGCTATTGGCGGTACCCTGGGCATGGCCGCAGGAGCATTCGGATCTGAACACTTCGGGCTTGGAGCAACAGCCCAGCACATCACGGACCGCATGAACCCGTTCCGTACGATGGCTATTCGCGGACAACAGCTACAGGCAGGATCCCAGGATTGGGTTTCTGGCGGGTCGAATTTAAATATGATGACGGGTCGGGGCCTTAGTTCTCAAGGCGCGACACATTTGGGGCGGATGCTCGAGGATACTGCGTTCAGCAGCACTTTCCGTAAGCAAACAGGTGGAGCATTCTCCGCGCAAGATCTGACAAAGATAACCAATGTAGCGGGCCAGCAAGGGATGCTGAACGATGCGCAGTCAGTTGATCAAATACACGATCGCGTTAAATCAGTAGCCAAATCTCTAGTAAGTTTCATGAAGATAGCTAACGAGCCCAACGTAGTGGAAGCCCTGAAGTCGATGGGCAAGATGCGCGCCATGGGCATGTCTCTTAGCGAGACAATGGACATGGCGGTAGATGCCCGTATGTACTCTAAGATGGCAGGAACATCAGCCAAAGGGATTATGGAATCTGGCGGTATGCCAGGCGCCATGATGTTCCAGCAGCAAGGTCTTTCGGCAGGCCTTGGCATGCGCATGGGGATGGGCGCGATGGGGATGGCGGGCGCGGCGGTATCGGGCGGAGCATTCACCCCGCAGCGGCTAGCTATGCTAGGCGGCGTTCAGGGTGTAGCGCAGCATGAGATGGAGAGCTCTGCTGCCTTCCTGAAGATGCCGATGATGGCCGCTGCGATGTCTCGGATGGGGCGTGGCGGAGAATTTACAATGGACGGGGGCGCGGTACGAAGCCTCGGTAACGGAGGCATGAACATCAATCAGATGGCTACTAGCGGCGTGAACAACATGCTCGAGGCCGTGCACAAGCAAGGCATAGGAGCCCTAGGGATGATGCAGGTGCAGGGGACCGAGATCCAGGACAATCTGGGGCGTCTATTGGGGCCTCAGGGAACGCAAGCTGCTAAAATGCAACAAGTAATGCAGACGATGAAAATGATGGGTCTAGATAAGAACCCGGGGGGATTCGCTACTGCGGGTCTCGCTATGGGGATGAGCAATGATCAAGTAAAGTCAATGATGTCTCAGGCGAACAGTCCTGGCTATTTTCAAGGCATACAGCGCCACCTGGCTGTCCAAAAAATGGAGCTGCGAGGACTGGAAGGGGAGGAGTTCGAACGTAATCGGCCCGGGATACTGGGGCGCATGCAGGAGCGCGCCGGAGGTTTTCAAGCGCTTAGAGATGCGCATGCAGGCTTCCGTAATATGGGAGAAGGTATCAGTGATTTCTTCTCAGAGCGAGAGCAGGTGTCTCAGGCTAGGGGACGAGGGCAAGTGGTGCTGCACACAGCGTCCTCACTGCTAGGTACCGACGCCACCCTTCGTAACGCTCGAGGAATGCGGCATCCGGGGATGGCCGCGGCCATGATGGGCGACCTGGGTAGCCAGCGTGGTTCCGGGCTAGGCGCTGGATATCGTTCGGCGCGCGATGCGATATTGGGCGGGGATCAGGATGACCTTAGGCAAATGAGAGAGACGCAAGGTGGATGGGCCGGTTTGCTCGGAGGCGGCGCGCTAGAAGCTAACTACCGAGGCGGGATGGCCCTACTGACGGGCACGAGCGGCGGTCTCGGTACCGAAGCAGAGAATAGGGCTACGTCAAAGGATCTCGCGGCGGGCGCAGGGATGTGGAAAACAGCGCAGCGCGAAGGGGCCGATGATTGGAAGAAGCGTCTCTCGTCTACAGCGGCGTCATCGAAAATAGACGAAGGTAAGATGCGTCAATTGGTTGCTAGCGTGCAGCTCAAACTAGCTGACCGTGCGAATTCAAACATGGGAGAAGGTATCCTAAAAGGCGGCATGATGGGGGGCGAGGAGGCCAACTCTATCATCGCAGCAGAAGCTAGCCGGATGGGATTGAAACTGGACAAAGGCGCCCTTGAAAACGTAGGCGTCCTAGCGGGTAAAACCGCGGGGGAGCTTACTAATAACAAAGATGCTTTCCGCCCAAGAGATATTGTAAATGTAAAATCTGATAAGCTATTTAAAGAAGGCCTCCTAAAAGGACAGGACGCCTTGTCTAGCGCTGTGTTCGGGCATGACGAAGGACTAGATCT
>Ga0315284_10009935_pt1 | contig 13549 bp, 32 predicted proteins | sample YL17G09_16_MG_FD_203696 | JGI IMG/M metagenome (GOLD analysis project Ga0315284, IMG submission 203696) | Sediment microbial communities from Yellowstone Lake, YNP, Wyoming, USA - YL17G09_16 | ecosystem: Environmental > Aquatic > Freshwater > Lake > Sediment | place: USA: Wyoming | collected...
CCTTGTCCAATATGGCACGGATATCACGGGGATCAAACCAGTCGGATACTCCACGCAATACTCTATTTATAGGGAGCAACAATAGCCCCTTGATAAACGCGGTGAATGAGGGCAGTATTCACCGCACACGCTCTCGTGGCAGACTGGCACGATGCCGGATTCTCTAAAAATCCCTAAAGTGGGTTCGATTCCCACCGAGAGCACTAACCACTTACAGGAGAACACCATGCACAAGACTGGATCGTAGAACGAACCCCTTCGGATGTACGCCATCGTCCGTAGTGACCTCGAAATGCCTTCGGGCAAAATGGCAGCACAAGCAGGACACGCCTTCCTCGATGCCTTTACATAGTCTTCTACTGATAGACAACTCAGCTATCAGCTAGACCCACCGGGTACCAAGATCGTTCTTCAAGCCACCAGAGAAGAACTTATGAACGTCTACGACCACTGTAGACTTTCTGGCATACCCGCTACTCTGGTCGAGGATGAGGGACATGTCATGTTGCCACACTTCACCGGGGAATCCATCATTACTGCCGTGGGAATCGGCCCGTCATACCGGCATGAAGTTAAGTTTCTAAAGCAGTTTAAGCTAGTCACATAATGTGAACCTTTGCACTATGTATAGGAGAACCCCTCTCCGAGAATACACTATGCACGAACGCCACACACACCATCACGAAAAGCCCAGAGTACTTTTTATCCTTAAGTTGCGCCACACATCTGGTGGGGAAAATTGCATTCTCAAATCCTCGGGATTATACAATTCTGCGGAATTTTGCAAGGATATGCTCGTTGCCAACGGCTATGAGGCAGCACTCGTCCAAGTCGTTGATAATAATGGTATCGACCATGAAGTACACGAATACCGTCCCGATGTGGTAATTATCGAGGCTTTGTGGGTAGTTCCAACAAAGTTCATTGAACTTAAACGGCTCCATCCGAATGTCAAGTGGATCATCCGGGTTCATAGCAAGATTCCATTCCTCGCCGGGGAAGGGAACGCTATCGAGTGGATCAACAAGTGCAGTCGGATGAAGAATGTATTCGTTTCCCTTAACAGCGAAGAAGCCCATAAAGATTTCTTGAACTATTTTAACGAAAGAGATCCTATGGGATATCTAGCGAAGAAACTGGTCTACCTTCCAAATTATTATCCGGTAAAAGATGTCAGCAAGCGTCCCGAAGGAGTCACGATGTTGGATGTGGGGTGCTTTGGGGCAATTCGGTTGATGAAGAACCCAGTTACCCAAGCCTTCGCCGCCATCCGGTACGCCGAGAGCATTGGGAAGCGGCTCCAGTTCCACGTTAATTCTGGTCGGATTGAACATGGTATGTCTACTCTCACAAATATGCGAGCATTGTTTGCTCCGTTTCGTGGAAAGCACACATTGGTCGAACATGAATGGATGGAGCGAGAAATTTTCCTTTCAATGGTTCGGGCAATGGATATCGGCCTTCAAATGAGTTTGTCCGAAAGCTTCAACATTGTGGCCGCAGACTTTGTAAGTGAAGATGTTCCAATGGTTACCAGTCGAGAGATCGATTGGATGCCGGAGTATTTTACGACGGACGCCACTAGTGTCGAGAAGATCGTGGAAGCAATGGATCGAACCTTGAAGTATCGTCCATTCCTTGGGATCGGCCACAACGCTAAGAAATCTTTGAGGAAGTATGTTGAGGAGTCTGAAAGAATTTGGTTGAAAACATTCAAGTTTTTTGAACACAATAGACAGCCCTGCTTTTGCTCTGAGGCGTCTGAGAAAGACCTCTAAGCCCCAGCCGCCCATGGCGATTACGAACATTCGTTAGCGGGGCGTTTAAGAAGACTGGCGCGTATCCTGCAACCCATCACGGCACCCGGCTGTGATGGGTTCTTCTTTATCGCCCTTGACAATGCCGGGCAACCATAGTATCTTCTAGTCAACCTTAATTCTGGAGTAGTAAATGAAGACGGTTCCCTTTTCTAAAGAGTCGTTCAAACTAGTTCCCGGCTCCGGCCCAGACGAATCTCCGATTATCTATGTGTTGGGATCGGATCTGAGATTCTACTGGACCTACGCTGACCGGGAGAATCATCGGTGGTACAAGCTCCCGCCCCTTCCAGATAACGACGGGGACGAGTGACCTACGCTGACTACTGGCTCCCCGATTGGGGGGCCGGGGGGCAGGGTCTGAAATTAGAGTCCGATAACTTATTGGCAGCACTACAGTTAGGTGCATTCCAACGAGCGGTCTCTAATTTCGTATATCTAGTCACCAACCGAAACGATATCCCTGTACTATTCCGGGGGGAAAGCAAATACACGGCCATGACGGACGGGTATGGTATCGTCATTGGTATGCCCAACGAAGACACGGACTATGATGTGGTGGTCGGACTGGCGTTGCATGAGGGGTCACATTGTGCATATACTCCGATCTTGGAATGGAAGGAACTCCTTACTACGGAAGCATTTACCCACGGTCTGTTTTCTCCCAAGATTCTTTCCATCATGGGGTCTGGTGGGTATGTAAAAGATGCCTTCAAGCTGGTTGTGGACATTCTAGAGGATATGCGGATAGACCGGATCATGCACCAAGTCGCTCCGGGGTATCGTCCGTATTATACCGCTCTATACAACAAATACCAAAATAGTCCAGCCAATGATCGGGCACTTGCGAAGTCTGCGTTCTCTAAGCCCACCATCGAGAACTATCTTCGCATGTTGATTAGCTTGACCAACAAGAATCTCAAGCCAACTGATCTTCCTCGTTTCCAAGAGATCATGGACATTGTAGACTTCGACCATATGCATCGGTTGTCTGATATGGAACTTGGACCGTGGCATCATTACCATCGAGGAAGCACCTATCCTACATGGACGCAAGTTGATCCGATCTGGACGATGGCCATGAAGATACTGGAAATCATGGTCGAAGAGACCAACCACAAGTTTACCTCTCCGACTGATGTGGCAAAGCAGAACGGAGAAATGACCCAAGAGACTCAACGCCATTACGAGAAGCAAAAAGAATTCATCGCCGGTGCTGTAAAGAAAACACGGGTGCCCTCTCCAATCTACAATGTGATTGGGGCGATTGAAGACTGTCAGATTGGGATAACTGATGTAGGAGGGCCGGGAGAAATCATCCCTCGCCGCATCCCGGTGTTGACCATCAAGAATGTAACAAAGAAACTGGTGGAGCTTCCAGAGTTTCCGTTCTCTCGATTCTATATCTGTGACCCGGCCCCCGTGAGTGGTGTATCCGAAGGGATACGCATGGGGAACATGCTAGCTGAACAATTGCAATTTCGAGCAGACCCACTAGTAACCAGACATTCTCATCAGCAGCACGGTAGGATCGACAAGAAGTTGATTCATTTGTTGGGCACCGATACATCAAGCATCTTTGCTAAGATACAAGTCGATCACTTCACTCCTGTTCTTCTGTACGTTACCATCGACGCCTCATCATCTATGGTAGGGAAGAAATGGGAACAGGCCATGAATCTGGCAGCGGCTCTGTCTGTCCTTGCTGAGAAGAACCCACTGATTGATGTGGTCATTACACTTCGAGGCACAGGGTCATTGAAGATTCCAGTCTTGGCAGTGCTGCATGATTCACGAAAGAAGAAGTTCATCGAGTCTCGGTTCATCTTTGAGCATGTCCATCCGAGCGGGGGCACCCCAGAATCATTGTGCTTTGAGGCCAACCTCGATTTGATCCTAGAAGAAGAGGGGCGTTCCGATATCTTCTTTGTGAATATCAGTGATGGGTTTCCAGAGTATACTCTCTATACAGAAAAGAAGAATGTTGAATACAAGGGAGACTTGGCCATTCGACATACGGTAGCGATGATGGCAAAGCTGCGGGAAGCAGGAGTCAAGATACTCTCATACTTCGTGAGCGATCCACAGAATATCGATCAACAAGGCGTACAGAACTTCTCTCGTATGTATCGACAGAACGCGATGTTCATTGATATCGAATCGGTGCCGGATATCCTACGCACCCTTCGGAAGTTACTATCTGGAAGAGAGGATACGATTAGTACATACTCATAAGTCGTTGTCCTAGAACGACTTCGTGCATGGTATTGACATCTGGGCATGACGAGTGTATATTGAGACATGGCTTGAAAACAACCGGACGGAAACCCATATGCTGCTAGCGGCTACGGGGATAACAGAAACGGCTCTGGCATTGGGGGAGTCCATGGATTCCCAAGATAGGTTCGAACCCTATCCAAGCTATTATGAGACTATGGATTATTGCATCATCAGAATCTACTGTCATGGAACGTTTCCTAAAGGGAGATTACTATGATGACAAGTATGTTGCTATCTCTGCCCTTAAAGAATTCGGTAGACCTTGGCATTCTGTGTGGGTGTTAGATATCCCGGTTACTAGAATTTATGATCACCCAAATCGAGACAAGAAATAATGGGACCAAATTCATTGAGCGAGATAATCAACGGTGCTGTAGAAGATCCCGTGGCTCGGGAAGGGGATCACTATAACTGGAAGAGAATGACTTTCAATGCCGACGGTATTCGTAATCATCACGAAGCACGGACAAAGGTTGCCGACGTCGAAGTATCTGGTGACATTCCCGTCAGAATATGTAACTACGCAGAGAGGTTGAGAGGAACCACAGAAGCATGGGAATATTCAGATGGCACAATTCTTATTTGTGCAGTGTGTGATGAATTCGCTGGAGCGTTTGTCAGTCATAGCAACACAGAGATTCATTTTTTTCTACTCACACCTAAAAAGAAGAAGAAATAAACATGACTAAAGACGAAATATCGATTCATTTGGAAAAGGCCAAGAGAAAGATCAGCATTCACAAGAAAGCCATTTCGGATATTTCAAAGAAGTTTCGTAATGGACCCGGTGCCAAGTATGCGGCTGCTCTTAAGGCGTCGGAAAAGGAACGCCATAAGAAGTATAACGATTCTGCCAAGAAGGGGCCGGGATGCGTTTGGACAACTAGATCGGTTGGGAGAATATATGGAGTGGGCGGTGCATACGATTTGAGATACCCAACCAGTTATCAAACAAACGCAACGTGGTGGGGACACAATGGTACGAAGGCAAAGGCATTCCACAATTCCGAACGTCATGGCGACACATGGCTCTCTCCGCAACAGGCTGCTCGAAAATATGCTAATGCTGGATTGCCCAAGCCAAAGCCAGTCAAGGACGAGAAGTGTCTGTTGAAGGAAGAAATCGCCAAGCTCCGAAAGGACATTGCCAAATTGGGGAAGAAGAAATAATGGCAACCAAGAAACTGCGTATGCCTCTGGCATCACAAATCAAACCATTCTCTGCAATCTGGGCATCGGTTATCTTTGATGACGCAGACGTAGCCCTGCTCTTCGTTCATTCAGATGATAGGTATGACGCCGTTCTCCTACAGGATATCATTAGCGAGTATTACTATAATGATGATATCACACAAGAGGAATTTTTCAGACTGACCGAAATAATCAGCCACATACCACCAAATGTCGTAATACTTAAGGGTGGATGGTAAACATGGCCGACTACGAACAATTGACACCAGAACAATTATTGAACGTTACAGCAGACTTCTTGGATAAACTATTTACCGATCCAGACATGGGGGAAGTATTATTTCGATTCCCCGGCAAGTCTCGATACCTTCGATTTCGTAAAGATGGTACATTCGTTTACTCATCAGACACTGGGAAAATTGGACCATGAGCATTTCTAATCCCCAAGCATTTGTGTTAATTCTAGCAGCTACAGTTATATTCTTTATAGTTGTGATGAGGAAGCGATCATGAACAGACCAGAATATACTGGCCCTAATAGTAGAATGTTTATTTCCACGTCCTCCCAGCCGGGATGTCCTCTGCTGCTTGTAACACTAATAGATCGAGAAGAGAACACACAACTAGACATACAGCTTACACCAGAGGATGCTGAAATGTTTGCTGCACTGCTTGTTGCCGCAGCATTCACAACACAAATGGAAACAAACTATACTATTGAAAGTCTTCTTGTATAACGGAGAACCTGTATGAAGGCAATGATTACACTCTACGTCATTCGCAACTCTAAGACAGGCGAATATCTCTCCAGCCGGGCATCATGGGTTGGTGCGGATAAGCGATTGGGAGCCAAGGCAAGAATATTTACCAACCGCTCCGGGGTATCTCAGTGGATCACCAGCAACACCTATGGTCGTCATCCGGTCGATATGGGTGATCTTACGATTGTTACCTTGTCTGCGGTGGAAGTAGGAGGAGAGGGCCAATCTACAGTTTCCATCGACTCGTGGCTCAACGGACTGGAAGAAAAGAAAGCCAAGAAGGAACGCGAAGAGCGCGAAAAACAGAAAGTTCTTCGCGCTCTTGAATCACAACAACATGGTGGAATTTAGTCTTGCTTGGTGAATTTCTTACCAATGAAATATCCACCGATAACGACTACAAGTACCACTACGAACCAGATAATGCCCGGTTGATCCATATAGTTTCTCCATGAATGGGTGCTATAATACATAGCTAGAGTGGGCCTTTAGAAAACAATTTACATTGGGGCACTACCCAGATTGCCCATTGACATTCGAGCCGGGTCACAGTATATTACAGGCAACCTTAAACCGTGGAGCAGTAATGCGTAAGAGTCTGTTGGCGTTGGTTCTTCTGGCAGGATGCGCCAGCGATACAAAGTACGGCGAGTGCGTGGGTCTTGGTGATTGGCAAAACCCCAAGTTCTCTTACGACGTCTCCACTAGGAATATCATTCTCGGTATTATATTCATTGAGACAATAGTCGTCCCTGTGGTTGTTGTGACCGGGAAACTCTTCTGTCCAGTTGGACCAGCGAGGATATAATCATGCTCACCAAAATCGAAGGTTTTGCATTGGTCGATTTGATCCAAGAACTTACAACTGCCACGCTTGATGCGACTCGCACAGTGCAAAGTTTGGACGCAATCGACGCCCCCATTAAAAACTGCCAACAAGCCCACAGAAAGCTATTGGATTATATTTTGTCCATCACCGATATGAATTCTCCACTTCCATGAAGCGATACTTTGCGAAGCCAGATACATGGTTCGACGTTGGCACGGAGGCGTTTCTTCTAGGGGACGTTTGGGACGACAACATCTATTATCGAGATACGGAAATGATTGAGCCTAAGTTACTGGCGATGTTTGCGGGTACTCGAAATGGTAAGCCCGACGAAGAGCCATGTGACTTAGATGATTTTGAGATAAGCGATCTATGACCAGAACAAACGTCCATACCGAACATTGTTGTCTTAAGCATGGGTGTAAATACGGCAACGCATTGTGCCCAGTTGCGACAGGGCGGCAACCACAGTCATTCCTGTGCGAAGCCTGTGAGTGGGACATAGAAGCCACGGCTACAAAAGCATTGGACCCTACGTATCGTCCAATGCAGCCTGTTATCCGGGTACAGGGGACGCTACGATTTAAGGCCAATCCTCTTGTGCGGTTTCTTCTGGATGCGGGGCCGTTTGACATGAACCAACTGGCCGCAATTCCATGTTCGCCAGAAGAGAGAATGCAATTCGCACAACTGATCGGATATAGTCTCGGTGGGTATCAAGAGTTGAGTTACGTTACCACAGATGAACATTATCTGGTGAACGAAGTTGTTCGGGTAGCAAAGGACCGATCTCTATGAACATAAGATCCTTCAACGTCTTCGACTGTGCAAGATGCCCATTCCAAGAGCGGATCGTCGGACATGGAGAAGGTGGAGATTGGTGCAAGCATCCCGGTCATCCCCGTGGGCATCTTCCGTTCGGACAGTTAAACATCGTTCCAGTAGATTGCCCGCTACGAATCGAACCAATCCTTATTGACCTAGATCCAACGGTATACTAATGACATGGTTTGCTGATTTGACTCCACACACATACACGGGACTTATGCCGTTTGAAGTGAATACTGGCTGGCTTGATGAGGCCCACTCATTTCCCACAGCCATTCCATCACAAGATGTTCTTGACATTCTAGAGCATCTGACAAATCCGCACGGAAAGCATCTCGTGGATTTGTACATGGGTTCGCACGAGTGCAACATTTGCCCGAAGTCAATGCTCGTACACCCAGACAGCACACAAACTCTTCGAATTTCCAGAACCTTCGGAAATGGTTCACTCAAGGTGCGGGGAAACAAAGGAATCACCTATGTCGCCCCACAGATGATCTACCATTACGTCAAGGTTCACCACTACGCTCCTCCGCAGGAATTCATCGACGCATTACTCTTGGGGCAACCCTAATGTACGGCGCGTATAATAACCACCACCAAATCTTCACTCATTCTGTTCGCCGTGGTATCATCATAGGACAACTCTGGCAGGAGAAGAACGGCCGTGCGTGGGGAACCATTCGGTGCATCACAGATCGGGGGTGGATTATCTTGGATCATGCCCCGAAGATGATCGCTAACCGCAGAGTATACTATACTACGCTGATCCGAGAGTGGAAGCTAGCAGAGGGTGTCGAGTTGCATCCATTCTTACAGAAAGATGGTAAGGTACACGTTCAAGCTATTCGGAATGTGAATGGATGGCGACATGTGTGGGGAGAACTTCGAAACAACTTCGATGATTGGATGAAAGAAATCACCAGTTATAGACTGGAATATTGGAGGAGATACTATGACTACAAAGAAAAAACGAACGAAGAAAACGAAAGAGGAGAAACTTGAGTATACTCGGGAAAAATCTCGCCGGTGGAGAGCAGAGAATCCCGACCGAAAGAAGAAAGAAAATGCAGAGTATTATCTGCGACACCCGGAAGAACGGTTGGGATACAATCGTAAGCGCCGGGCCGTAAAACACAATGCGCCGGGCGATGGCGTCACGAGAGAACAATGGAAACTTGTCCTTATGTGTGCGAACGGGCGATGCTACTATTGCGGGAAAAAATCGGATAAGTTGGAAATGGATCACATCACCCCACTAACACGAGGAGGGGCTGACGATATCACCAATGTTATCCCGGTATGCAAGAAGTGTAATTCGTCTAAGGGCACAAAGATATTTTGTATAGAATGGACACCACCCACACACGGAGAGTACAATGACTAAAGAAAACTGGCAAACCACACGAATCTTTTGCTTTCTCCTGTTCTTGATTGGGGCGGGGATAGCCCTGCTGTGTTTCTTTACCAAGGTTATTGCAGTAGTCGTCTGTATGCTTGGGGCGGCATATACGCTACTATGGGGGCTTGCTGGATTGTGGGATTTTGCAGATGAACTGCGATTCACTCACCTATCGAGTCGGCGGGTAAGTGAAAAGTAATGAAGAACTAGACGAAGACGGGTTCCCTCCGGTGAAAGAGGGGTATCACCGCGTGTTCATGGATCACACTGGTCGGTGGTATAAAGACTTCTCTGCCGAGGAGTGGGAAGCCCACATCAACGATCCTCTCATAAAAATCTGGCGGGAGGCAGTAACAAACGCCATTGACTTAGAAATCATTGCTAACCTTTACCCTAGGGGCAACTGATGCCTTTAGACTCTAGAAAACTCATTCAGGAGATCGCTATGGAAGAGATCGACCTATATTCTGGCCAGACACCCGCTAGGCCCACGTTCAAAGTGCTAGCCAAACGTCACCCTATCCTGTTTTCCGTTCTTGTTTCTGCGGCCTCGGTGGGGCTGTTTTGGACCTTTCCTATGTTCGCTGCGCTGATCTTTTGCACCGGGGTAGTCTCATTTTTTATCTGGTTGATCATCACGGAGGTCATATGAAACTCTCACCAGACTTGAAAGCTCTTATGGTGGTCACGAAAGCAGAGATGCACCTATTGATGTTTATTGGTGTCCTTCTCTTCATCGGACTACTGGTGGGCATGACAGCATTTAAGTCTACCATCTGTGCTGTCCTGTTTATAGGTGGGGTTACAGTCTTTATCCTCTACGCTCTTTGGAAGATGTGCGGAATGATAGCAGAAGATTGGGCCGAATCCAAGAGGTGGGATAATGAAAGAAAAAGTTGAACGCAAGGTCTATCATATCTGTGTACAGGGAACTATAATTTGTGGGCAACGCAAAACCGTCCATGCTGCCCCACCACCGTCGTTCCCGGCTGATCGCGTTGGTATCCATAGGGAATGCAAGAAATGTCGTCGGATATGGGATGAGCATGGAACCTTTCCATCCGCGAGATTAGGACTGAGCGTTGGAATACTGGTCACATGAAAAGCCATATTTACATGGCCAACGATAAAGCTCTATGTGGATGTGTAAGGACTTCCAGATCAGCACCATCGCGATGCATCGGGGCATCAAAAAAACATAATATTTGTATAAGATGTGCAAACATATTTAAAACGGATTCGACTAATATTGAGGCAACATGGAGAAGAAATCTGGGCTATGATTCATACGGATACCCCATATGAAATCAAAAAAGCAATACACATGGCATCTCATGTATCGTGGCCGGGATTACCTAATAATTTTTGCGTTGGTTGTGTGGAGTCTTGTACTTGGAATATTATTTGGGGCGTTTGTGTTTAAGCCAATGATGCAACTTCTAAACTAAAGGAATATGATTATGATGAACGTTTTGATACTTGTGATGCCCGGCATGATGTTCACCTTGGTACTCTCAACTATTATTTTGGTTGTGTGGGGAATATTCTATGTGAGGGCAACTCCACCGTTTCGTAGACTTAATGATCCAGAAGGTAAATATCCGTTGTATTGGAGACAGGGATGACTGCATCAGATATTGGTGTGTGTATTGTTTTTGTTGCACTCCTAATATGCATTGTATGTCAGGAGAGGAACATACGCCAATGACTAAAACTAATTACATACGGAAGAATAGATTACATAGTCATGTGTGGATAAACAAAGATATGGATGACTATATGAAGATTCGAGCGGCGTGTGGAACCAAACTTCATAGTGGGCAAGTCTTAGGATTAAACCCAAACACCTTTCAAGTGAACAGGGTCAATGATGGTTCGAACATCTATGTACCGACTCTGTTGTTTCAGATCGGGGCACATCCACCGACTTGTAAACGATGCTTCAAAGAATTCTATGAAAATATGCCAGTCCCAATTGTTCCCGGTGTGTTCCCAAGAATCAAACCGTTTTACTATAATGATATTACATTGATCCTATAAACAGAGGCGGGCACCTAAAATGAAATCCAATCCATAGGATAATAACAATTGATAAGGTTTCATCCACCAAATCCCATTGCCCCTACGTGGACTGTATGCGGCATAAAACTACCACCTTGTAATATTCGTGGTAAAAATTGGTCCTATTGTAAGAACTGTTTGAAACTGATCAATGATGATAGAGATAATTATGACACATTGATAAAAGCTAAACAATTAATATTAACTTACATTGATGGGCATAAATGAAACATTTCAATAAAGACACCATATCTGATACTATTGAATATCTCATGCAACGAGTATTCACATCCGAAGAACAAGCACAATATGATCGTATTTGTGAAGAAGCAGATCAGATAGAATATTACTATGAATTGGATTATTTTGGTCTGATATTGCGGCGGATGTTTGCAGAATGTAAAACACTTAGTCCATTTAGTATTTCCAAGGATGTATTCGATGGGTTGTTAAATCGAGAAGCTGATAGGAATGCCGGAGACGAGTGGAAGGGTGAACAGACATGAAAAAATATACATGGCATCTCATGTATAAGGATACTCCGGTCTGTGGCTGTAGGATCTCCGAGCGACGAGTCAAGAGATACCTTCAATCTGGGAAGCATTGCAAGCGATGTCTGGCTATCTATGACCATGTATCCCTCTCTCTGGATAATCATATTAGTTGGCGATGATATTTTTTACATTGACATTACGCGACCACCAGTGTATATTTCGGGCAACCTTAACTAACGGAGATTAATCACATGCTTACGATTACTGCTGCGAGCGGCAATAGACTGATGTTTGATGGAAATGCATGGCCGCGAGCAGTGATAGTTGAGATTGAGTCTGTCGGTGTTGGAGGGCAAGCGAGGAGAGTGATTCTTAGCGCTGCCGGTGTAGCCGAACTTAGAGATAGGCTTAATAAGTGGTTGGATGCTGAGTGTGTGCCGGTTCGGAGTGGTAGGTTCGAGGGGGATATTTGATCATGAATATCACCCCATTAGATATGAATATTATTTTGGTTGAACGAATTACCCCAGAAGAAATCGCAGAGTATGGGTTTCCAGAGGTTATTCCTTCGTCAACGCGGCGGAACAACCGGATAATTGTTCGTATACCGAGTGGAGAGTTGTTTATTATGTTTGAGAAATATCTGTATGACATATGTGTATATGGTATAACTGTAACATATACTGGTAAAGATAAGCTGTTTGCCCGAATTGAACCCTAACTAACGGAGATTAATCACATGCTTACGATTACTGACCGCGATGGTGATAAGTTGAAGTTTAGAGAAGCTGCCAATGGTAACGTGTTAATTGTTATTGAAGCTGCTCATGGAGAAGTAGTTCTTAGGCATGAGGATGTTGGCTTGCTTCGAGATAAGTTGAATATTTGGTTAGATCCTGAGCGGCAGGTTCATAAGGAAACTGTAACTGTGTTTGAGGGGGATATTTGATCATGAATATCCTTCCAAATTATGATATTAAGCTTATGGACTCAACTGATATTATCGTTGAGATCATTGAAGAAGTTGAATTGGCAGAGATGGGGTTTTCTTATCCAGTAGATGACGGTAAAAATATATGTAATTCCATGAGTATAGTTCGTGACGCTCACACCGGACAACTATATGTTATTAGACCCCCGTATATTCATCAATTTTATGTATTTGGTAGTATTGTGTATTGGGTAAGTAGAGGCGACATTGCTGCTTATCTTAAAGCCCATGATGATTAAAGGATATCACAAATGGAAGAGTTCAACGGCAATATGCCAATCAGGTCCATGCCCGAGGAATCCATGTTCGTTTTGTATCCTAGCTGTTGAAGGTATGGGTTAACCTCTTCTTGATTGGGGACATGACGAATTTCTACTTGAACCCACTTGGGCATGAATAGATCAAATGGAAATGCCTTGAGAATAGTAAAGTCCCATCCTTCGGTGTCAATGAGGAGTACATCAACTTTTTGAACATTGTACTTCTGGAGTAATTCACGCGGGGTCATCGTATTGACTGTCACCGTATTGTATTTACCTTGGCCAGAAGAAAGACTTGATAATTGACTTTGCATCCAGTTCGGACACCCACCCATATATGAGTCGGTGTCGGTCGAAGCAGGATAGTATAACGTGGCTTCCCCTGTCGTGTCAGAGATAGCTGCTTGTTCTAAAATGATATTGGGGTTCCCTGCGTATGTCTGTTGCAGGTATCGGAATGGAATAGGATTGGGTTCCACACAAATGCCATGCCAATTATATTTGATAATGTGTTCATAGAGGGGATCACCAGTGCATCCATCATTGGCTCCTATCGTGACGAAGAAACAATCTTCTATTTCGTGTAGCTCCATGTGATTCCTTTGGTTGTGGGTATGCGTATAAATAACGAAGGC
>Ga0315284_10009936_pt1 | contig 13548 bp, 8 predicted proteins | sample YL17G09_16_MG_FD_203696 | JGI IMG/M metagenome (GOLD analysis project Ga0315284, IMG submission 203696) | Sediment microbial communities from Yellowstone Lake, YNP, Wyoming, USA - YL17G09_16 | ecosystem: Environmental > Aquatic > Freshwater > Lake > Sediment | place: USA: Wyoming | collected...
CCACAATAGTTACGATCATCGCTATGACCAGTGTTATGGTGGTTCTAATACTGAAAAGGAAGAGAAAGATGACAGCTACAGCAAAAAAGAAGCCCCAGAAAGCACTTGAAGAGAGTTGCTCCAATGCACCTCGAATCAGCCGTGAAGTGTCGTAGATATGAACTACTTCAATATCAGGCGGTAGGGTCGTTCCGATCAGAGCCATTTCATGCTTGATCGTGTCAACAACGTCCACGGTATTGACCCCAGGTTCCTTGGAAATGGTGAGCAGTACCGAGTCAATCAGATTGGTCCGTGAGCTGTTCCTAACCTCCCGATAGCTATCAACCACACGAGCAACGTCCTTGACATAAATTGCCCTGCCCTCATTGACGCGAACAATGGTGTTTTTGATTTCATCCAGGGATGCATATTTCCCTTTCGTGCGGACGATGAATTCATTTCTGCCTACATCAAGGTGGCCACTGGGATAATCGATGTTTTGCCTCTGAATTGCCTCGGAGATCTGATCGAGGGTGATGTTACGGGATTTCAGCTGATCACGATAAATCTCAACAATGATCTCACGTTCCAGTCCTCCCTGGACCACCACGGAGGCAACACCAGGAAGGGATTCGAGCCTTTTTTCAACCGCATCCTTAATAAATTTTCTCAGGGTTCGTAAATCCCGATTTCCCTTACTGTAAACACCGTAGTATGCAACAGGCAGTAAATCCATATCAAACTTCAGAACGACCGGCCGTTCAACCTCTTTGGGAAGAAAGTCGAGGGCAAGTTCTATTTGATTACGAATATCCTGCGCTCCGACATTGAGATCAGCCTCCCAGTCGAATTCAACCATGAGAGCACAGGCCCCCTGGAGTGATACGGCCTTTACCTTTCTTACTCCATCTACGGAAGCTGCAGCAGACTCGAGGTGTTCCGTTACCAACTTCTCCATTTCTTCTGGGGCTACACCACGGTACCGGGCCATCACCGCTACGATTGGGTAATCAATGTCAGGGAACAGATCGAGGCCGATGCGAGTAAAGGAAACAAGCCCCAGGACAACAACAACAATATAGAAGACTGCAACCGGAACGCGGTGGTTTACAGAAAAATCAGAAATCTTCATGATGCTATTTCTACAGGGTAACCTTCTTGGAGGCGGTGGCTGCCTTCAATGACGATTATTTCGCCTTCCTTCAAACCGCCTGTTACTTCAATCCAATCACCGTTACTGATACCAACGGATATTTTTCGCTGCTCAGCAACTCCATTTTTCACAACGAAGACAAAGTGCCCATCTGAACGCTCCAGCACATCATGCACCGGTATGGTGATAACCCCCTCTTTTTCTTCCACGAGTAACCTGATCCTTGCAAACATGCCTGCAGTTAACAAGCGCTCCGGATTGGGAATAACAATTTTGACCAGAAATGTTCTCTCCTTGGGATCGACCATAGGATTGACTATTGAAATTATTCCTGTAAATTTCCGTCCCGGCAATGCGTCGACTTCTATGTTTGCCTCCGTTCCTTCCTTTACCTGGGTTTTGTGTTTTTCAGATATATCGCTCTCGATCTTTATCTTGCTCAAGTCCATCACCTCCAGCACTTCCCAGTTATAGGCCCAGAGGGACGAGATCTCCCCTTCGTTCAGCATCTTCTTCGTTACCACCCCATCGAAGGGAGCTTTCACCACTGAATCCTGGTACCTCTTTTCAGCCAGATCCAGTTCCGCTTTCCTCTGTTTAATCTGGCTTTCACATGCCTTTACCGCTGCCTGAGCCATGGAGAAGGATGCCTTCATTGAGTCATACTGGTGCTTCGCTATGACCCTCCGCTCAAAGAGGGCCGACAATCTCTTCCAGTCGTTCTCCTTCTGTTCGAGGTCATGTTCTGCCTTCTCACGCTCGGCCTGTGCAGATGCTAAAACGGCCTTTGCATGCTCGATATCTAAAAGAAAATCTTTAGAATCGAGCCGAAAGAGTATCTGCCTTTTCTTGATGGTATCTCCCTCATCCACCAGGATCTGCGTGATAGTCCCCTCCACCTTCGACCCCATCTTTGCCTTTTCGAGAGGCAACGTGGTTCCTGTGACATCCAGGTATGAGGTGATCTTTCCTTTCCCCACAGTATGGATCTTTACCGGGATCTTCTTGCGATTCTCCATCTGGCCTGAACTGTCTTTACCGGAACAAGCAAGCAGATAAATAGATAAAATGGGAAGGAGAATAATCCCCAAGTGATATTTTATAATATGTTTCATTGTTATAGTGCCTTTCTGGATGTCTTTTTCTGAAATCTATTTTCGTTTAAGTTTTTTGAACTCACCTTGAATTTTAAGCATGAAACCTTTTACTGAAAACTGTCTTTTCCTATTGCCCTTTCCAGACGGGCTCTTGCTACATGGTAATCGCTTAATGCGTTGTAGTAATTCTTTTGTGCCTGTGTGAGCAGCGTCTGTGCATCCAGAACATCAGTGGTCGTTGCCATCTGTTCGCTGTACCTTTCCCGGTTTAATCTGAAATTTTCCTCTGCCTGTTCAATGGCAGTCTTCGCCACAAGGATATTCTTTTCTGATTCCTGGAGGTTGAGAAAGGCCTCTTTCACTTCGAGGGAAATGATATCCCCTACCTGCTTTTTTAGTTCTTCTGATTGTGCCACCTTCGCCCTGCTGGCACTCACCTGATAGTGTTTTTTGCCCCATTCCCAGATATCCCAACTGAGTACAGGTGCAATAGTCCAGAATTCGGAATCTTCATAGGGATTACCTCTCAAGCCAGCATGATCACCCATTTTCTGGTAATTGATAATCAACGCAAGATTCGGGTAAAACCTGCTCTTGGCCAGGGTGACGGCCTTTTGTGAGCGATCGAGGTTGAGGGAAACCTCCTTCATTTCTGGTCTCCACTGAAAAGCCTCATCCAGGCACCCCTCTAAGGAGAAAGTTTCAGGCTGATAAACCAAAATATCTTCTATCTCTACTGGCTCATTGATTGGTCGTCTCAGGACCGTATTGAATTGTGCCTTGGCGATGTCTACACCGTTATCTGCCCGGACCAGATCTTGCTTTACCTGTGCGTATCTCACCTCAGCTTCCAGAAGGTCATTTTTGGGTATCATCTCCTGATCATAGAAAGCCTGTGCAACTTCAATGTGAGATTTTACTTGCTCAACAGACGTGACTGCAACATTTTTTATCTTTTCAGCCTTCAAGATGGTGAAATATGTCTCTTTGACCTGGAGAATAATATCCTGCTTCGCCCTGATCTTATTTTCCTTGGCGAGGTCTAACCCGATCTTGGCGATTTGATATGCGGATGTAAGTTCACCGCCGGTAAACAGGGGCTGGCTGAGATAGGTATTCCACTGATAGCGGTCCTGCTCCCCCGTTTTTATGTCCACGGGTATAGGCCCAAACTCTCCTGCCGGTGATTTCATATGGGGATCTTGATTGAATCGCGTATAGGAATAAATTGTACGGATCTTGGGAAAAAAATCTGTCGCTGCCGCCTTCCTTTCATAATCAGCCCCTGTGATTGCATGATCAGCCGACCGGATAAGGGTACTCTTTTCCGTTGCAATTGCAATGCTCTCGTCAAGGCTCAGCGGCCTTGATTGATCCTCGGCCTTCAGCGATGATTGAAAGAAAAAGAGCACCAAGAAACAGAGGAAGCAGTGCACTCTACAAACTGAGATACTTCTTGACATGGTTTCTCCTTTGTTTGTATAGGGATATTCATTGGTTTTTTTGTCAATACTTAAAAAAAGGATAAAGAAAACGGCAACGAAGGCAAAAACACTTATCCATTGAAGTGTTGCCTGGATAGCATAGGCATAAGCCTGAGGGGAGGCATGGAGATCGGAGTCCTTTGATCTTCACGCCTATATTCATAACATGGTTAAGTAAACATATACTTAACAATTGTCAAGTAATATTTAACATACCAAAAGGTTAGGAAAATGCGTCATAAGAAAGGAAGCTACCCGTTAAAAGGCATCCATTAAAAGGTTCCTATAGTAATTATTCTCAGCCTGAGTTCATAGATCTTTCTCTGCCTCAATAAAGTTAAGTCATGCCGCTTGTTTTTCCCGTTTATTCCTGCTGGATAGAGATGTCCACGTGAGTCACATATACCTCTTGACATACGTATAGGTTAAGCGTTACTATACCGTCCAGACTGTATATATACATTTAATTTTGTGAGAAAGATTTATGTGTCCTCCACCGAGTTCCCGTGAAGTCATTGTTGATGCTGCTGAGTCAGTAGTGATCCAGGTCGGTGCCGCCCACATGACACTTGACGCCGTGGCTGCAATGGCAGGTGTGAGCAAAGGTGGTCTGCTCTACCATTTCCCGACGAAAGAGGCACTGCTTAAAGTGATGCTGAATCGACACCTGCAACGTCTCGAGGAGGCACGAAAAAAGAAATGTGCAGAACTCCAGGACGAACCGACGCGCGAAATTAAGGCGTATGTCCTTTCATCCCTGGCTCGTGACCACAAAACGGAGCGCATCAGTATTGCTCTCCTTGCTGCTGTCGCACACGACCCCAGGCTGCTTGAACCTGTACGTGACAATTACCAGAAGCTCCTGGCTGAGCTTACCCCATCCGGACTCAGGTTTGAACGGGCAGCCGTCGTTGCCCTCGCAGCAGATGGCCTGCGGCTCCTGGAACTTCTGTCTCTATCCCCCCTCAAAGACAATCAACGGAAACAAGTGATCGAGGAAATGCTTAGGCTCGCCAGCGAGAACATCTCATCATAATGTGCGGAGGAATTATAAATTAAATGGCATGGAAAGATAGGGTAACAGGGCTTTGTTCGGTAGGCGTTCTCATGGTTTTCGTGGCGATGCTCCTTCTGTCAGGATGCAAAAAGCAGCAAGAAAGAGAAATCCCTCCGCCCACGGTAGAGGTGGCGGATGTCATTCAGAAGGATGTACCGGTGTACTCAGAATGGACCGCCTCAACGGATGGCATGGTTAACGCCACGATTCGCGCCCAGGTCCAGGGCTATCTCATCAAGCAGAACTACCAGGAGGGGGATTTCATCAAGAAGGGGCAGGTCCTTTTCGAGATCGACCCGCGCCCTTTCGAGGCAATACTGGAACAGGCCAAGGGCCAGCTCGCACAACAACAGGCACTATGGGAAACTGCAAAAGCCGATCTGAGGCGTATCAAACCGCTGGCAGAACAGAATGCCCTCAGCAAGAAAAATCTGGATGATGCCACCGGTGCTGAACAGGCATTGCATGCAGCAGTAATTGCAGCACAAGCAGCGGTTGATAAAGCCCAGCTTGACCTCGGCTTCACCAAGATTACTTCCCCCATCGACGGCATCGCTGGCATCGCCAAGGCACAGATCGGCAACCTTTTTGGCCCCGGATTCATAGAGGAACTTACAACTGTTTCTACCGTTGACCCCATCAAAGTCTACATCCCCTTGAGTGAGCAGGAGTACCTGAGGGATGTTCAGAATAGCCGGGGGCGCACCGAGAAGGTGCCGCTCGAGCTGATCCTTGCTGACGGGAGTGTCCATCCTCACAAGGGAGCGTTTGCCTTTGCAGACCGCCAGGTGGACGTTAGGACCGGCACGATCAGGGTTACCGCCCTCTTTCCCAACCCTGGAAACATCCTCAGACCCGGACAATTCGCCAGAGTCCGTGCGCGGACCCTGATCAGGAAAGGGGCTCTTCTGGTACCACAGCGGGCAGTTACGGAACTCCAGGGGAACTACCAGGTGGCGGTGGTGAGTCCCGACAACAAAATCGATATACGGACGGTAAAAGTGGGGGAACGCATCAACAACCTCTGGGTGATTGATGAAGGGCTGAAGCGGGTTGAGAAGGTTGTAGCAGAAGGAGTCCAGAAGATCCAGCAGGGAATGAAGGTAAGTCCGAGGCCCTTTGTCACTGAACTTAACGCCAAGCCGGAGATGAAGTCCAGCGCCATTCCAGAGGCAACTTCCAGGCCTGACCCCTCCCCAGAACCGAAAAATACCGGAAAGAGGTAGGAGGCAGGTCGATATGTCAAAATTTTTTATCAACCGTCCCATCGTTGCCATGGTCATCTCCATCTTTTTCGTAATCGTGGGCATTGTTGCCATGTTGGGACTGCCCGTTGCTCAATTCCCGAATATCATCCCGCCGGAGATTCAGATCTTTGCCACCTATGTTGGCGCCGACGCAGAAACCATCGAACAGTCGGTAGCTACCCCCATTGAGCAGCAGATGAGCGGCGTGGACAATATGAATTACATGTATTCCCTCAATTCCAATAACGGCCAGATGCAGATGCTTGTCAATTTCGATGTCAATACCGATCCGAACACAGACCAGATCCTCACCCAAATACGAGAGAGTCAGGCCGAACCTCAGCTGCCTCTGGAGGTCCGCAATTACGGGATAATGGTCCAGAAATCCTTCATGACGCCGTTAATGATCTTTGCCCTCTATTCACCCAATGGCACCCGCGACGTAACCTTTCTCACGAATTATGCACAGATCAATCTCAATGATAAGCTCCTCCGCGTGCCCGGTGTCGCCAATATTATTATCTTTGGTTCGGGCCAGTATGCGATCCGCATCTGGGTAAAACCTGACACCCTGGCAAAACTCGGCATCACCGTCCCCGAGATCATCAATGCCGTCGAGAGGCAGAATACAGTCAATCCAGCTGGACAGATCGGCGGCGAACCCGTCCCTCCGGGGCAGGAATTTACCTATGCTGTCCGCACCCAGGGCCGTCTCATCACTAAGGAGGAATTCGGCCTGATCGTTGTCCGTGCTAATTCCGATGGATCGATTGTCCGGGTCAAGGACGTGGCCCGCATAGAACTGGGGACACAGGTTTATAACACCAAGGGCCGGCTGAACGGCAAACCGTCCGCCGTTATCGTCCTTTATCAGCTTCCTGGTACAAATGCCGTTGCTACAGCCAAAGCCGCCAGACAACTGATGGGAGAGGCCAGGGAACGATTCCCGGCGGATCTCGACTATGTGGTCTCCCTCGACACGACACTGGCCATCTCCGAGGGAATCAATGAGACGGTCAAGACGCTCCTTGCGGCCTTATTCCTCGTCATCCTTGTCGTCTACATCTTCCTTCAGGGCTGGAGGGCAACGCTCATACCAACCCTCGCTGTACCGGTTTCCCTGATCGGCACATTTGCTATCTTCCCTCTGCTCGGATTCTCGATCAACACTTTGTCGCTGTTCGGTCTGGTACTGGCCATAGGCCTGGTCGTCGACGATGCCATCATCGTGGTTGAGGCAGTTGAACATCACATGGATCAGGGGATGTCCCCGAAGGAAGCGGCGCTTAAGACCATGGAGGAAGTTTCAGGACCGGTGGTGGCCATTGCCTTGATTCTCGCGGCGGTCTTTATCCCCACCATCTTCATTCCGGGGATCACCGGCAGACTCTACCAGCAATTTGCTGTGACCATAGCCATCTCAGTGCTCATCTCGGCCTTCAACGCACTGACCCTCAGTCCGGCGCTCTCCGCACTCCTCCTCAAGCCGAGGGAAGAGAAGCGCGGACCACTTAGTGCCTTTTTTAGGGGTTTCAATCGCGCCTTTGGCCGGGCCACGAACGGCTATATCGGTGTGTGCGGTAGCTTGATTCGCAAGAGTACTTTGAGTCTTCTCTTACTTGTCGGGGTATCGGTCTTTGCTGCTCTGCTCGGCAGGGGAATTCCCACAGGGTTCCTGCCGGAAGAAGACCAGGGGTTCATGTTCCTGCATGTATCTTTGCCCGATGCCGCCTCGCTCCAGCGCACCGACGAGGCCTGCCGGAAAATTGAGGAGATCCTCAAGAAGACCCCGGGCATTGAATACTACTCGATGGTCCCCGGTTTCAGCCTGCTGACCAATGTTCAGAATACGTTCAGTGCCTTTTCTTTTATAACACTGAAACACTGGAAGGAACGAAAAAAGCCTGAGGAACAGTACGATGCTATCCTCACGCATCTGAATCGTGAACTGGCCAATTTGCCGCAGGCTGTTGCCTTTGCTTTTTCACCCCCGGCTATCCCCGGGATCGGGACCGCCGGTGGCGTCACCCTTGTTCTCGAAGACCGGGCCGGCAAGGACGTCAGCTTCCTTGCAGAGAATGTCAGCAAGTTCATCGATGCCGCGAGCAAAAGGTCCGAACTGGCCCGTGTGACGACAACCTCTCTGCTGGCGGTCCCTCAGATCTTCGTGAACGTAGACCGTGACAAGGTACTCAAGCAGGGCATCGACCTCGGACAGGTCTACCACACCCTTCAGACTTTCATGGGGGGATACTTTATCAATTATTTTAACCGCTTTGGCCGCCAGTGGCAGGTCTATGTCCAGGCAGAGGGAGAATACCGCACCAGGGCGGAGAACGTCGGGCAGTTCTACGTGCGCAATGACAGAGGTGATTCTGTGCCGCTCTCGGCGGTGACAACGCTTGAGTCCCGCTCCGGTCCCGAATTTACCATGCGATTCAACCTGTACCGCTCAGCGCAGATCAACGCCTTGGCTAGGCCCGGCATCAGTTCCGGCCAGGCGATGAAAGCGCTCACAGAAGTCTTTGAGCAAACGATGCCGCGGGAGATGGGTTTTGACTACCTCGGCATGAGCTTCCAGGAAAAGAAAGCGCAGGAAGGGGTGCCGGCGTCAGTTATCTTCGGATTCTCGCTCCTGTGCGTCTTCCTCATCCTTGCGGCGCAGTATGAGAGCTGGTCGCTGCCGCTCAGCGTGCTGCTCTGTACGCCCGTTGCCGTCTTTGGTGCCTTCGCAGCGATCTGGCTGCGCGGCCAGGTGAACAACATCTATGCCCAGATCGGGCTCATCGTGCTCATCGGCCTCGGTGCAAAGAATGCCATCCTGATCGTCGAGTTCGCGAAGACGAGACATGAACAGGGGAAATCCCTTACCGATGCCGCCCTTGAAGGAGCCCGGCTGCGACTCAGACCGATCCTCATGACGTCCTTCGCTTTCATCTTTGGCGTGTTTCCGCTCGCCATCTCTACGGGTGCCGGGGCATTTGCGCGTCAGATCATGGGGACTGTTGTCATCGGAGGCACGATCGCTGCATCGGTAATTGCAATCTTCCTCATCCCCGTGACGTTTTACGTCGTCGGAAAACTCTCCCGTCGCGGCGAGAATGGGGAACAGGCAAAAAAAGATGGGGAAGACCATGCGTAACGTTATCATTTCTTCTCTGCTTGTCCTTACCCTCTTCGGATGCATGGTGGGCCCGAACTACCGGCGCCCAGCAGTAGAAACTCCGTCGTCATGGCGCTTTGAGGAGAAGGGAGCGAGGAACGTTGCCAATACCACCTGGTGGGAGCAGTTCGACGATCCTGTCTTAAACGAACTCATTCAGATTGCCCTGAAAGAGAACAAGGACCTAAAGATTGCCGCAGCCAGGGTTGAGGAATTCATGGGCCGATATCGTACAACGCGCGCGGCACTTTCCCCGCAGGCAAACGCAGGTGCAAACGCTGGCATAAGCCGCAGCACGGAGAGAGGGCCGTTACCTCTCCCGCCCACGGTGGAGAATCCTGCAGAAAACTATCAGGTCCTCCTGAATGCGAGCTGGGAAATAGACCTCTGGGGTAAGCTCAGGCGCTCCGCCGAGGCGTCCCGCGCCGATCTCCTGAGTACGGAGGAGGGGCGGAGAGCCGTCATCCTCACGCTGATTACCTCAGTGGCGAACGGCTATGTGAACCTGCGTGACCTCGACCGGCAGCTCGAGATCGCAAAACGAACAGCCAAAAGCCGCGAGGAAACTTACCATCTTTTCCAGATGCGCTTCCAGGGAGGTGTGATTTCGGAGCTCGAGCTGAACCAGGTCAAATCCGAGTATGAGCAAGCCCTCGCCACCATCCCGTTCCTTGAAAAAATCATTGCCCAACAGGAAAACGCCCTGAGCGTGCTGCTCGGCCGGAATCCGGGTCCCATCCCGCGGGGCAAAATGATTGATGAGCTTGTCCTCCCAGCCGTTCCTGCCGGCCTGCCGTCAGATCTCCTCGCGAACCGTCCTGACATCCGCAGGGCGGAACAGGACCTCATCGCTGCAAATGCGAGGATCGGTGTTGCAAGATCTCTCTACTTCCCGGCGATTTCTTTGACCGGCTCGTTCGGGCGGACGAGCACGGAGCTTTCAGAGCTCTTCAGCGGGCCCGCAAAGGTATGGAGTTTTGCCGCCCCTCTGGCCGCCCCGATCTTCACCGGCGGCGCCATCCAAGGACAGGTAAAATCGGCCGAGGCGGTTCAGCAACAGGCCCTCCTGCGATATCAGCAATCCATCCAGACGGCATTCCGCGAGGTAGAGGACGCCCTGATTGACCAGAAGAGGTCACGGGAGCAGCTTGAGATCCAGACACAGCAGGTTGAGTCTCTCCGCAACTATGCGCGCATTGCCCGCCTGCGGTTTGACAACGGCTACACGAGCTATATCGAGGTGTTGGATGCAGAACGCAGTCTCTTCAACGCCGAGCTTCTCCATGCCCAGACCAAGGGAGTTCTCTTCCAGGCGCTGGTGAACCTTTACAAGGCAATAGGAGGCGGCTGGGTCGTAGAGGCAGATCCCATAAGGAACGATGCAAAAGATTTAAGCATTACGACTTCCGGTTCTTCGACTTTCTCAAATAAAGATGAGGACTACGTTAAACAAAACAAGTGAAGACATATAGAAATATTCTGATTCTACCTTCCTTTTTTTATCAAGAGAGCGAATCCCTGTCCTTCCGCCTGTTTGGAATCTAAAAATTTGCCTGGTTCTATTTTACATCTCACGTTTCATCTCTTCTTGAGAAGCATTTTACCGTTGACGAATTTAGCCAAGAGATATACAGTAATTTCGTTAACATTATTCTCTGTGAATAAAGAGAGGTGATTCTCCATGAAAGTTAAACACCGGATGATTAAAAAACTTGTTACGATAGATCCGGATGCCACCATCCCCCAGGCGATTGACATAATGAAACAACACTCCATCAGACACCTGCCGGTGGTGGAGAGGAAAAATTTTGTAGGGTTCGTTACCGCTGGAGACCTCCGGCAGGCCTTTTATCCATCTATGATCAATAAGCTCACCATCAAGGACATCATGATCAAGAAACCTATCACGGTTGATCCGGAAACGAGCCTTGAAGAAGCAACCGGCCTCATCTTCCGCCACAGGATTGGAGGTTTGCCGGTAGTGGACGCTACGAAGCTCGTAGGTATCATTACAGTTACAGACATTCTCGAGGCATTCATCCAGATCATGGGGGTTTTGAAATCCAGCTCACGCATCGACGTGATCCTCGGTGACAAGCCTGATGCCCTTGAGCAGGTTTCACGCATTATCAAGGAGAACAAAGGGGAGATAATCAGCATGGGCATGTCTTCTCACCGAACAAAGGGCAAGAGAATATACTACTTTCGCCTTGAAAGATGCAACACAGCCCGTATCGCCAAGGCACTGGAGAAAAAAGGTTACAAAGTTACCATGGTTATAGAATAGTAGATAAAAATTGTTTATGAAAAAAGTACGTTCAGCTATTGCCGGTTGTTTGTTGCTTGTTGCCTTTCTTCTTACAGCAAGCATTTCTTCAGCCTTCGATCTTGAATCGGCAAGTATCTCAGAGCTCAAAGATCTTCAGTATGCACCTGACCAGATTCTGGTCACGTTTAATGACGGTGTCTCTGATACTGAAATAGCACAGGTTCATAAGAGCCTGGGTGCATTGAGTGCAAGAGAATCGTACGGTAATATTTACCATCTGGTCACTGTCCGCGAGGGAACTGTTGAAGAAATGATTCGTGCCTATTCTCGCAACCCCTTTGTCAAGTATGCAGAACCAGACTACTTCAGATTCATTCATTTAACACCGAACGATGAGCTCTACAGTAATCAGTGGAACTTTCCCCAGATCAATCTCCCCTCAGCATGGAATAGGTCCACCGGTTCCGGAGCTACTGTCGCCGTAGTTGACACCGGTGTCAATCCGAATGGTAACGATGATTTTAGTGGAAGACTAATCCAGGGACACAACTTTGTAAAGAATACCAATGACTCCTCAGACGATAACGGACACGGTACCCACGTGGCAGGAACCGTCGGAGAGGAAACCAACAACCTCACAGGGTGCGCCGGCATTGCTTTCGACGCTAATATCCTTGCAGTTAAGGTTATGAACCGGAGAGGTGTTGGTTATTCCAGTAATATCATTGATGGTATCCGGTGGGCTGCCGACAATGGCGCTGATGTAATCAACTTAAGCCTCGGCTCAACAACCAGCTCTCAGACCGAGGAGGATGCCATAAACTATGCTTATAACAAGGGTGTGGTAATCTGCGCTTCTTCGGGCAATGATGGAGAGAATACGGTTAGCTACCCCGCAGCGTATGTAAACTGCATAGCTGTAGGAGCAACCCGATATGATAAACAGCTTGCCCCTTACTCAAACACCGGCGATGCCCTTGATGTTGTGGCACCGGGAGGCGATATTAGTGTTGATCAGAACAATGACGGGTATCCGGACGGGATACTCCAGGAAACCTTCAAGAAGGGTTTCTTTTCCTACAAATGGGCTTATTACTTTTTTCAGGGCACCTCGATGGCCTCTCCTCATGTTTCAGGCGTGGCTGCCCTCATCATTTCGCTTCATCCCACCTACACTCCGGATCAGGTGAGAAACGCAATCCAGTCCTCTGCCCAGGATCTCGGAGCCACGGGTTGGGACTCGAGCTTTGGCTGGGGTCTGATTGATGCGAATGCAGCGCTTAATAAGTAGGCAGAAGGCAATAGGTAAAATCTTCTATAGGGCGATGAGGAGATGGGGTGATGGGGTGATTTTTTCTCCCTAATTCCCTAACACCCTACCTCCCCAATCTTATAAATCCGAAATAACCAGAATGCTCAAACAGATTAAAAGTTTTTTCAGAATACTTGCCCAGAAACCTCACATCACTGACAGGCAGAAGGCCAATGAACTGGTCACAACCATTCTGAACCGCAGAAGCTGCCGCTCATTCGACGATGAGGATATCAACGATGAGGATTTCAACCTGATACTCGAGGCCGGGCGCTTTTCACCGAGTACCGCCAACCTCCAGACCTGGAGTTTTATTACCTTTACCCGCGATGAATGGAGAGATGCTTTTAACCGGCCTATCCCCTTCAATGGAGTGCGTGCTATTGTAATCTGCGCTGACACCTATAGGAACAAGCAATTACTCACAGAGTTTTCCCGTACACCGTTCGTTTCAAATACCCTGGCCGTATTCAATGCCGGCATCGCTGCCATGAATATGAATATCACTGCTGAATGCCTGGGCATACGCAGCATCATGCTCTCTGATACAGGCATGACCGGCCTCCTTGACTTTTCCTATCTCAGGGAACACCTCTTCCTGCCTGAAGGTGTCATCCCCATCACCACTCTTGTGGTCGGCAGGTCAAGCGAAACAAGTTCAATCGCTCCCCCGAGGTTGAGCCGGGATTCCGTAGTCATGAAAAATTCCTACCGGGCATGTCCCCGGGAAGAACTGGAGGAATGGTTTGACCGGATGAAAGTCGGCTTCAAGCTCTTATATCCC
>Ga0315284_10009937_pt1 | contig 13547 bp, 13 predicted proteins | sample YL17G09_16_MG_FD_203696 | JGI IMG/M metagenome (GOLD analysis project Ga0315284, IMG submission 203696) | Sediment microbial communities from Yellowstone Lake, YNP, Wyoming, USA - YL17G09_16 | ecosystem: Environmental > Aquatic > Freshwater > Lake > Sediment | place: USA: Wyoming | collected...
CAGCGAGCACAAGGTCTTACGACTCCCGCTCCGGATGGTCGCTGGTGAGGTTGTCCGGATTCAGGATTCCGCCGCGCGAGTGGCAGATGCGTCAGCCTCGCGCCAAGAAGCCCGGAGGCGCGCGTGCAGGCTGATCAGGCCAACGGCACCGCGCGCTTCGGGCTGTCCGCGCTGATTCGCCAGGCGGTGGCGCATTCGCTGTGGCCGCTGATGCTCGGCCTCGACTACGCCACCCTCGAGCTGTACCACGCTGTCGGCCCGCGCTTCGACATGGCGCAGCTGGGCAGCGAGGTGTTCCGCCCCAGCCCGCGCCAAGTGGACCTGCTGCTCATCGGCGGCGTGGTGAACGACAAGATGGCGCGCGTGGTGCGGCGGCTGTGGGAGGCGATGGCCTGTCCGCGCTTCGTCATCGCCGTGGGCAGTGGCGCGGTGAGCGGCGCGCCGTTCGGCGGCAGCTACAGCGTGGGGGGGGGCGTGGACCGCGTCGTGCCAGTGGACGTCTACGTGCCCGGCGACCCGCCTTCCCCGCAGGCGATCATCGCCGCCGTCGAGCTGCTCAGCGCGCGGATCAAGAGGGGGGAGGCGGGATGAGCGAGATCCCCAAGGGCATCCCGCGCGGCTGGCGCTTCGTCCTGTGGCAAGGCGGGCGATGGATGATCGTGGCTTCCCTGGCTGGCCCGCTGCTGATAGGAGCCATCGTGGCGATCCTCACCTCCAGCGGGGTGCCAGACGCTTGCCTAGAACCGGTGAGTGCTGCACTTGTCATCGCGTTTCTCTATGGCAGACCAGTCGGGTTCCTCGCGATCGTAGTGGCGATAAACCCCGTAGGTGCCTGGCCGAGCGGACCACCACCAAGCGCCCTGTTCGTCTTGTTCGGAGTGATCGTGTGGCTGGTATGGATCATCCTCCCTTGTTGGTACGTAGAGAGCCTTGTCGCTGTTTTCACTCGGAGCCCCGTCCTACACAGCTACTCCATATTCGCACTCCCCTCTCCGCAGCGCTTTGCGAACACACCATCGGACTTCCCCTATTACCTCCTCACAGTCCTCGCTTACGGCGTCCCGTACCTGTTGTTGTACCAATACGTGAAACTCACGAAGTACCACTTCAACCCGTTCTGGCCGCTGTGGGTCAAGGAGTGGCGCGAGGCGATCAGCAGCAAACCGCGGGAGGTGGCCCCCCATGCTTCCTGAGGCGCTGGCGCTGGCGGTGCGGCAGGCGGGCGGCGAAGCGCTGCTCCTCGACAGCCGCCACAGCCGTGCGCTGATCAGCGACGCCTCCGCGCTCGTCGACATCTGCCGCAACCTGCAGCACGCCGGCTTCACCCGCTACGTCGACTTCAGCGGCGAGCACCTGGAGCACGGGGGGGAGGGGGACGTCTTCGCCCTGCGGCTCACGCTGCGCGCGCCCGCGCACGGCCACAGCGCGCTGACGCTGAAGTGGAAGTTCCGGCTCGGCGCCGATGGCCCGGCGCATCCGACGCTGTCCAAGGTGTGGCCGGGGGCGGGGGTGGCCGAGCGCGAGATCTTCGAGATGCTGGGGCTGCCGTTCAGCGGCAACGACAACCTGCGGCCGCTGCTGCTCGACGAGCAGTTCATCGGCAACCCCCTGCGACTGGACTTCGTAGGGTCCGCCCGTGGGCGGACCGCGCCGCGAACGCGCGGCGCCTACGAGGGGGAGGGCGGCTCGCGAGCCGCCCCTACAGAAGGCGAGGCGTTCAACGCCGCGGACGAGCTTGAGCGGCGCTATCAGGCGGGCGTGATCGAGGCGTTGCGCAAGGAGGCCACAGGGTGACGCGCACCTCCGACCGCCGCGTCGAGCGCCGCTACGACCCGCTGCTCACCGAGCCGGTGGTCGTCTCTATTGGCCCGCAGCACCCGTCCCTGGCCGCGCCGCTGCGCCTCACTGTGCTGGCCGACGGCGAGCTGATCGAGCGCGTGACCCCCGAGATCGGCTTCATGCACCGCGGCGTGGAGCGCCTGTGCCAGCAGCGCCCCTGGGCAGCGTGCGCGGGCCTGCTCAGCCGCTGCGAGTGGCTGAGCGGCTCCTGCGGCGATTACCTGCTCAGCGCCGCCGTCGAGGAGCTCACCGGCATCGCGCCGCCGCCGCGCGCGCTTTGGCTGCGCACCACCGTGCTGGAGCTGTCGCGCCTCGCCAGCCACCTCTTCTGGTGGGGGGACCTGGGCCTGGAGCTGGGCGCGATCACGCCCATCTTCTGGGGGCTGCGCGAGCGCGAGGGCGCGCTGGACCTGCTCGCGATGCTCTCCGGCGAGCGCTACCACCACGGCTATATCGTGCCGGGGGGGGTGCGCCATGAGCCGCCAGCGGATTTCTATCCCGCGCTGGCCGCGTATCTGGCGCGCCTGCCGAAGGCGTTCGACGCCTACGAGGAGCTGTTCAGCGACAACGCCATCTGGGTGAACCGTGCCGAGCTGATCGGAGTGCTGGAGAGCGAGCACGCCATGCTGAGCGGCGCGAGCGGGCCGGTGCTGCGGGCCAGCGGCGTGGCCCACGACCTGCGCAAGGACGCGCCCTACGCCGCCTACAGCGAGGTGGAGTTCGGCGTACCGACCGGAGAGCACCATGACGCGCTCGACCGCTACCGCGTGCGGATGCAGGAGATGCGCGAGAGCGTGCGCATCCTCTCGCAGTGCGTAGGGCGCCTCGCCGGGCCGGACGCGGTGCCGGGTATCGTGCGCCGCAGCGAGCTGCCCCTCGCAGTGGGCGAGCTCAAGCCGCCCGCGGGCGAGGTGTACGTGGCGCTGGAGGGGCCGCGCGGCGAGCTGGGGCTGACCGCGGTGAGCGACGGCGGGCCCTGCCCGGTGCGGATGCACCTGCGCAGCCCGAGCCTGTACCACCTGCACCTGCTCGATGAGCTGTGCCGCGGCTACCTGCTGGCCGACATCTTCGTGATCTACGCCAGCCTGGACATCATGGTGGGCGAGGTGGACCGGTGATCCCGCTCATCCCCGCGCTGCAGCAGGTGTACGACTACCAGGACGCGCTGACGGTGTGGGAGGCGCTGCGAGTGTGGCTGAACACCGAGCCGATCCACGGCTGGCGCTTCACGCCGTTCTGGTCGAACGCGCTGATGCTGGTCAGTGCGCTGATCTTCATCTTCCTCTTCGAGCTGATGCTGACCGTCGGCATCCAGATCTGGGAGCGGCGCGTGCTGGGGCGGATGCAGCAGCGCTGGGGGCCGCGCCTGCTCGGCGACATCAACTCGCGCCAGTTTTGGCGCGTCTTCTGGCCGATCGTCGCGCTGCTGGCCTTCCCCGCCGTGCTCTACGGCCTGGAGTATTGGGCCAAGCTCGACTTCGGCAAGTTCGTGCCCTACGCCACCATCGCCTGCACCTTCGCCGCCTTCGGCGTGTACCTGATCTACGTCTGCGGCTGGCTGTGGCGCCAAGGCTTCGCCGACGCGCTCAAGCTTTTCGTGAAAGAGGACGTCGCGCCGCTAAACGCCGACCGCTTCCTGTTCTTCATCGCCCCCGCCCTTGCGTACCTGCCGTCGCTGCTCTCCTGGGTGGTCATCCCCTTCGGCGTGGCGGCCGTCGCCGGGCACTACATCTACTACCAGCTCGCCAACCTCAACGTCGGGCTCTTGCTCATCGTCGCCGACTTCTCGCTCTTCCTCGTCGCGATCATCATCAGCGGCTACGCCAGCAACAACAAGTACGCGCTCATCGGCGCGATGCGCGAGGCGGCGGAGCTGCTCACCTACGAAGTGCCGATGCTGATGAGCCTGCTGTGCGTGGCGCTCTTCGCCGGCACGCTCAACCTCACCGAGATCGTCCAGGCGCAGACGCGCACCTGGGCGATCCTGCCGCTGCTGCCGGCGTTCGTGATCTTCTTCATCGCCGCCATCGCCGAGACCAACCGCCCGCCCTTCGATCTGCCCGAGGCGCAGAACGAGCTGCTGGGCGGCTTCGTCGTCGAGTACAGCGGGCTGCGCTTCGCCCTGTTCTACGTCGCCGAGTACGCCAACATTTTCCTCGTCTGCGCGGAGATGACGGTCTGCTTCCTCGGCGGGTGGCAGGGGCCGATGTTCCTCGGCGTGGACGGGCTGTGGCTGACGAGCCTGTTCTGGTTCATGCTCAAGACCTATGCACTGATCTGGTGCTTCATCTGGGTGCGGGCGACGATGCCGCGCATCCGCATCGACCAGATCATGTTCTTTAGCTGGAAGTTCCTCGTGCCGGCGAGCGTCATCGCCGTGGCGGTGAGCGCCACCGGCGTCGCCTACCGCCATCCGTGGTTCAGCGCCAACCAGATCTGGCAGGCCGGCACCCACGCCAACGAGATCACCGGCCAGGTGCTCGGCGAGTATAAGCTGCTCAGCACCGCCGAGGCGCTGAGCCAGCTCACGCTGCCGGAGCGCGCGTTCTTCTGGCTCTACAGCGCATTTCTCGTCGCGGCGGCGGCGTTTCTCATCGGCCTGGCGTGGAGGGTGCTCAAGTCGCGCCGCACCCACCCCCTGCCCCGCCGGGAGGTGACGTGGACGTGAGCAGAATGGCGCCCTGGCAACGCGTGCTCTACCACCTCGGCGAGGCGCTGATGGTCGCCGGGCTGGCCTGGGCGCTCTGGCGTGTGTTCATCCAACGCACCTGCCCCGTCGGCGCCTTCAACGACATCACGCTGATCGTCGGCGGGCTGGCGCTGTCCGTGCTGCCCATCATGCCGCTCTGCGCTCCGGATGGCGCTTTCGCCCCGTACATCACGCCTGCCATGCGCACCCGCCCCCTGCTGGCTTGGGCGGTGTGGGTCGTTGCCTTCGGCTGCGGGGCGTACGCGGTGTATGCGCGGCTGACGCTTAAGCCGGGCCTGCTCTGGTTCTACACGCTCGTCCCAGCGTTGCTCTACCTCTGGTTCGGCACGACGTCGCGGCTCGCCGGCAGGCGGGGCAAGGGGGCGCAACGTGCGTAACGCGCCCACCTTCGACGGCGCCGCGATGACCCTGCACCACCGCCGCCCCTCGCGCTACTTCGGCTACACCGCGATGGACTGGTTCAAGTTCTACGGCTTCCTCGCCCTGTTGCTGCTCTGGATGGCTTTCACTTACACGCACTACTTCTCGCTCTTCGAGGATATCGAGTCTCAGTCTCACGACTATCAAGTCTTCGTCGCCTACTTCTCCGGCATCCCACTGCTGCTCGTGCTGCCCGCGGTGCTGGGCTTCTTCTGGTGGGCTGCGGGGGCGCTCACCCGCTACAGCCGCTGGCAGCTGCGCCAGCCCATGCTCTGGCGGTGGTTCTGGTTCGGCGTGCTGCTGTTCTACGCCTGCCTCGGGATCGATCCCCTCGACAGCATTCAGCGCACGATGAGCCGCAAGGGCCTGGGATTGGCGCCGAACCTGCTGGCGCTGTTCGACGGGCGCTTCGAGACGTTCCAGTTCCAGTGGGCGGGGTTCCTCCTGTGGACGCTGTTCTGGTTCCTCGTCGTCGCCGTGCACTGGAGCTACGTGCTGAACGGGCTGCGGGTAGTGTGGTTCTACACGCTGCGCTTCCACCGCTACGGCGCGTCGCTGCTCACCGGCTTTCGCGAGACGATGGCCGTGGCGCAACTGCCGCCGGTCACCGAGAGCTGGGGCGGGCATGCCGAGCCGTCGTCGCGCGGCCACAGTTTCCCACGCCTGGCGGTGGACGGCTTGAGCGAGGCGGAGGCAGTGGCGATCATCGCCGCCGACCAAAGCGGCGCGATCGTCGCCGCACCCCATCAGCCCACGGTGCTGTTCGTCGACCTTGGCCGCTTCAGCTTCGACCCGGGGCTGCTTGAGCTTCGACGCCCGGACGGTACCCCGCTGCTCAGCTTCGAGGCGGACTGGGCCAAGCCCATGGCGCGCCGCGAGGATCTCCTCGTGCCGCTTGGGCGTGGTCCCTCGGCGGACGGAGGTGCGCAGTGACGCCGGCACCGCTGCAGATGCTGCTGAGCTATCTCCTTCTGCTCGGCCTTATCGTCGGCGTGGCGGGGCTGGCGATGGCGACGCTGGCGCGCTTCTACTGCCGCCGCGGGCTCTTCGCGCTCGTTGGGCTTGGCGGGCTGTTCGTGTTCACTTCGTGCACGCTGCTGCTCACCCCGCATGGGGCGCGCCTCATCACGGCGTACTTCTGGCTCTTCACCGCGGCGGTGATCGGCGGGGCGCTGGGTACGGTGACGATGCGCAACGTCTTCCACAGCGCGCTCAGCCTGATCCTGTGCCTGCTCGGCGTGGCCGGCTACTTCATCCTCGTCAACGCCGAGTTCCTGGCGATGGTCCAGGTGATCCTCTACATCGGCGGGATCATGGTGCTGTTCCTCTTCGGCATCATGGTCAGCCAGAACATCCTCGGCAGCGAGCTGAGGCAGAACGCGCCGCAGGCACCGTGGGCGGCGATCGCCGCCGGGCTGCTCTTCGCGTTCATGCTGTTCTGCGGGCTGTTCATGTCCATTCCGCCCAGCCCCGAGCGCGGCCGGGTGGTCATCGCGAGCAACGTCCAGAGCGTCGGCTGGTCGTTGATGGCGACCTACACGCTGCCCTTCGAGGTGGCGTCGATGCTGCTGCTAATGGCGCTGATCGGCGCGATCGTGCTGGTGCGCAAGGAGGACGAGTGATGCTGGCGCTACTCCTTCAGGCAGCGGGAGCCCAGGCTGCGCAGCCGGCGCTGTCCACGCTGGAAGCGGTGCGCCAGGCGCTGAGCATCATCGGCGCGGAGTGGTTCGCCCACAGCGGCGACGCACCGATGCGCTTCTTCACGCACCTCGACTACCACCAGTACTTCATCATCAGCTGCTTCATCTTCTGCCTGGGGTTCTACGGCGTCGCCGCGCGGCGCAACGCGATCAGCATGCTCTTGGCGATGGAGCTGATGCTCAACGCGGTGAACATCAACATGGCCGCCTTCAATCAGTACTGGGGCCCGGTGATCACGCGCGCCGCGTTCACCAGCGAGGAGTCGGTGTATACCAACCTCGGGCAGTGCTTCAGCGCGTTTGCGATCATCGTCGCCGCGGCGGAGGCGGCGGTGGGCCTGGGGATCATCATCGCCTTCTACCGCCTGCGCAAAAGCGTCATGCTCGACGACGCTAACCTTATGAAGTGGTGAGAATGAGACTCGTGCGCAACATCGCGAAACGGCAGGGTCCCGCTGGGCAGGTGGGCGGCAATGCCTGACGGCCTGGCGCTGCTCGCCATCCCGGCGCTGCCGCTTGTCGCAGCGGCTGTCGCCTACGCCGTGCCGCGAATGGGCGCGCGCATCGCCGGGTATCTATGCACGGCGGCGCTCGCGGTAGGCGCGGCGCTCGGCGCGATGCTGCTGGCGAAGGGCGGGGCGGCCTTCAGCGTCGCGTGGTTCACGCTTCCCGACCCGAGGCTGATGGCGACGAGCGGCGGCAGGGAGCTGGGGCTGGCCGTGCCGTTCGCGCTCGACGCGGCGTGGCCGCAGATGTTGTTCATCTTCACTACAGCGGCAATCGCGCTAGCGGTGATGGTCTTCGCGCTGCGCGAGCGGGCGGGGGACCCCCGCGCGCGGCAGTTCTACGCCACGCTCACCGCCTTTGCCGCGAGCATGCTCTTTTTCATCGCCGCCGACACGCTGCTGGTGATGTACTTTGCCTGGGAGCTGATGGGCGTGTGCAGCTACCTGCTGATCGCGCATCGGGGAACGCCGGAGGCGCGGCGGGCGGCGCGGCAAGCCTTCTGGACGACGCGCGCGACGGACTTCGGGCTCCTGTTCGCCGTGCTGATCCTGCTCACGCTGTTCCACTGGCCCACGCTCACGAGCATCGACGTCCCCGGGTACGTCCAGCATGCTTCGGCGCAGGTCTCCCAGGCAGCGGTGTACGCCTGGCTCGGCGGGGCGGCGCTGCTGGCGCTGCTGGCGGCGCTGGGCAAGGCGGCGCAGTTCCCGCTGTGCTTCTGGCTACCCGACGCGATGGTCGCGCCGTCGCCGGTGAGCGCGCTGTTGCATGCCGCGGCGATGGTCGCCGCCGGGCCATACCTGCTGATCACACTGCACAGCCTGTTCGCCGCATCGGAGGTGGCGCTGCTAGCTGCCGTGCTCGTCGGCGGTGTGACGCTGGTGCTGGGGGGAATCTTGGCGCTCTGCGCCGCCGAGCCGAAGCGCGTGCTGGCCTACAGCACGCTCAGCCAGCTGGGGCTGGTGATTCTCGCCGTGGGCGCGCTGGCTGAGGAGCCGGGGCTGTACCACCTCATCAGCCACGCCTGGTTCAAGGCGGCGCTGTTCCTCGCCGTGGGCTACGTCGTGGCGGCAGCGCCGATGGGTGGGCTTAGCCATGCCGGGGCCGGCGCGGATGAGCACAGCCGCACGCTTGGCGAGCTGAGGGGCGCTGCCAGGGGGCCGCTGGTGCGAGTGGCGCTGATCCTCGCCGGGCTGTCGCTCGCGGGCATCTGGCCGCTGGCGGGCAGCCTGGGCAAGGAGCAGGTGCTGCACGCGTTGCTCACGCGCCATGCGGCGGAGCCCATGCCGGGTGCAGTGCTTGGCGTGCACTACCCGCTGGCGGCGGCGGGATGGAAGGTCGGCGCAGTGCTGTTTCTCCTCGCCCTGCCCGTGACTGCGGCATACGCCACGCGCCTTGTGGGTGTGCTGGTGCTTCCCGTCCCGCGCCCCTCTGGCGCACTGCCTAGACCGGAGGCGGCGGGGGCGGGCATCGCGGCGCGGGGGTGGGGCGGCGGATTGTGGGCGGCGCTGTTGTTGGCGGTTGCAGGGAGCATCGGCTGGGCGCTGGCGTTTCCCAGCTACCGCGAGGAGCTGAGCTCGGCGCACACGGCGTGGAAGTGGAGCGGGTTGAGCGGGAGCAGCGGGTGGCTCGTGCTCGCGGTGACTCAGGCGTTCGTGATCGTGGCAATCGTGCTGACGTGGATGCTCAGCGTGGCGCGGCCAGCGCGCGGCGAGTACGTGGTGCGCGAGGGCGGGCTTAAGCCGCTGATCGCGTTCTTCGGCGCGGGGATGTACCTGCGCGAGTTCTTCCACACGCTCGTCGGGCGCACCGGCGAGCTCCTGGCGATCCTCGCCGGCATCGCCGAAGTGGGCGTGGTGGACGCTCTGGCGATGCGGCTTGGTGCTTTCGGGCGCGCGCTGGCCGCCGTCGCGCGATGGCTCGACGACCACGTCGTGGACGGCGCGCGCTTCCGCGTCTGCGAGCTGTGCTGGGACCTCAAGCGCCTGCACAGCCGCACGATGCAGACGGGGTCGATCCAGCACTACATGTTCGTGATCCTGCTGGGCGCGGCGGTGATGTGTTTTCTCGTGCTGCCCGCGCTCGGCGCCAAGCTGGCGGAGATCCTAGGCAGGCTCTAAAGCGATGGGAGAGGCTAGATGCAACAACTGCTGATCGCGTTTAGCGAGCACCTGCGGAGCATCGGCGTGTTCCTCGGCAGCCCGAGCACGCAACTGCTCGCCTTGCCGCTGCTCGGCGTGCTGTTCATCTGCCTCACGCCGCCGTCGCAGGTTAAGCGCATCCGCGCTTACGCCGCCACTTTCTCCGGGCTCAGCCTGCTGGTCGCGGTGCTGATGCTTACCGGGCTGCCCGCCGCACTGCGCAACTTCCCGCTGCTCGCCAACTACCTGCCGTTTGACCCGGGGCAGGCCCCCCCGCTGCAGTTCACCCAGGACTTCAAGTGGCTGTCGATCTCGGTGAGCGAGCACGTGAGCTTCGCCGTCGACTACTCGGTGGGCGTGGACGGGCTGAACATGCCGCTGATCCTGCTCGCCACCGCGGTGATCTTCTTCGCCGTGATCTGGGCGCTGCCCCGCACCGAGCGCGTGCGCGACTTCTTTGCGCTCACGCTGCTGATGGAGACGGGCATCCTCGGCGTGTTCGTGGCGCTGGACTACGTGCTGTTCTACCTGTTCTGGGAGCTGATGCTGATCCCGATGTTCTTCCTCATCGCCGGGTGGGGGCCGCGGCGGGAGCAGGCCGCGCGCGCGGCGATCAAGTTCTTCGTCTACACCATGTTCGGCAGCGTGTTCATGCTCATCGCCTTCATCGCGATGAAGGTGCTCTCCTCGCCCACGCCCTACAGCTTCAGCGTGCCGGACATCATGACCTACATGGTCACCGACGGGATGGCGCTGAAGCTCCACTGGCGCGAGCTGATGTTCGTCGGGCTGGCGCTGGGCTTCGCCGTCAAGGTGCCGATGTTCCCCTTCCACACCTGGCTGCCCGACGCGCACACCGAGGCGCCCACCGAGATGAGCGTGATCCTCGCCGCCGTGATGCTGAAAACCGGCGCCTACGGCTTGCTGCGCATGGCGTATCCGACGTTCCCCGACGTGGGCTACGCGCTGGGACCGGTGATCGCCTGCTGCGGCGTGGTGGGCATCGTCTACGGCGCGGCGGTCACGCTGGTGCAGACGGACTTCAAGCGCATGGTGGCCTACAGCTCGATCAGCCACATGGGTTTCATCCTGCTCGGCATCAGCGCGATGAACCCCGACGCGCTGATCGGCGCGGTGTACATGATGGTTGCCCACGGCGCGGTGATCGCCACGCTGTTCTTCCTCACCGACGTGGTGGAGCGGCGCTACGGCACGCGCGACCTGCGCGAGCTTGGCGGGATGCTTAAGTGCGCCCCGTCCTACGCCTACGTGCTGGGGCTGGCGGCGTTCGCGGGGATGGGCCTGCCGGGGCTGATCAGCTTCTGGGGCGAGTTCCTCGTGCTCAAGGGCACGTACTTCAACGGCCCGAGCTGGTCCTCGGTGCAGGTGGGCTGGATGGACGGCAGCCGCTTCCTGCAGATCCTTGCCATCATCAGCGTGGTGGGCATTCTCACCACCGCGGTGTACATGGTGAACATGCTGCAGCGCGTCCTGCCCGGCGAGATGCGCAATGCAGGCGCGGCGGCGGGAGGCGCGGGCGGGGCGGATGCGGCAGGCCAAGCCGGGGCACCGCGCGCAGTGCAGCCGTGGCGCGGGTTCAGGCTGACCGACGGCGTGGCGCTGGTGCCCTTAAGCGCGGCGATCGTGGTCTTCGGCCTCTACCCCGCGCCGATCGTGAACTCGTGCCTGAGCTGGGCCGCCGCCGCTTGGGAACTCTACCTGCGGTTCTAGTAGGCGCCGCGCGTGCGCGGCGCACCGTGGGACTAGTGCCCTCCAGGCGGAGTGAACAGCGCCGGGCCGCCCACGGGCGGCCCCTACGGGGGGAGCAGGCGCGGAGGCCTGACCTATGGTTGGCAGCGCCCGCCGGGGTGTGCGCGTCACGTGCTACAACAAGGGCGCGCTCCTGGAGAGGGCGCGCGGGAGGTGGCTCTTGTGATGCCAAGCGCGTATGCCGCGCTGCTGATCGGCGCTCTAGTGTGTCTCGCCCGGCCGAGCACGCTGGCCGACTTCCCCAAGGCGGCCGACGAGCTGTACCGGGGGCAGATGAGTGATGCGCTCTCGGACGCGGCCGCCCAGCGCGAGATCCTCGAAGCAAAGGCCCAGGCGTCATGGACGGCTGAGGACTTCGAGCCGTATCTGATGGCTGCGACCTCAGCCATCGAGATGGCGCTCGTTCTCTTCGACCTCCGCCACGGGGCCTTGCCCGGCCACCTGGACGTGCTGCGCGAGTCGAAGATCATCGAGGACTGGCCGGGCAACCCGTTCGAGGACTGGAAGCCGATGGCGCAGCTGAGCGGCGGAGTGGACTTCGAGCCCGGCGCGATTGTGTTCCAGAAGTGCCCGCAGGGGCGCTCCTATGGGGCGAGACACCCTGTAGTGGAGTGCTTCGTCCTCAGCGCTTTCGGCCCCACGCCGCGCTACAAGCCGCTGGGCAAGCTGCCGCCGCTGCCGGAGTGGGCCGAGGCGCCGAAGGGCACGGCGGCGGTGGGAGTCTTCCAGCCGCCCACGATGACCGAGATCCTGAGGAAGCTCGCGGAGCGCAAGCAGCGCGAGAAGGACACTGAGAGGAGTAAGCCGCAGGGTGGCGGAAGAGAAGGGTAGCCCGGACGCCCCGTCCGGCCGGGCGCGTGAAACGCGCTGGCCTTGGAGCCGTGCCCAGCCCTGCGAGTCTCAAGTGCTACCATGGTGGCTGGGCCCCTGGAAGAACCAACCGGGAGGTGGCTGCGCTATGTTGAGCGGGCTGTCAGCGCTGCTGGTCGGCGCGATGGTGTGTCTCGCCTGGCCGAATACGCCGGGCCCCGTCCCCAAGACGGCTGATGAGCTGTACCAGGGGATGATGGAGGATGCGCTGGCGGACGCGGCGACCCAGCGCGAGGTGCTGGAGGCCAAGGACCCGGCGTCCTGGACGGCCGAGGACTTCGAGCCGTACCTGCGTGCCGCGACGTCTGCCATCGGAATGGCAGTCAGCATCTACGACCTGCGCCACAAGGCCCTGCCCGCCAGCGTGGACGAGCTGCGCGAGGCGAAGATCATTGAGGATTGGCCGGGCAATCCCTTCGACGGCTGGCAGCCGCCGGCATGGATGGCCGATGGCGCGCTGTTGCCCGAGGTCTCCCCGAGCAACCCCTTCGACGGCTGGCAGCCGATGGCGTGGGAGGAAGGGAGCATGAACTTCAAGCCCGGCGGGCTCGTGTTCCAGGTATGTCCGCCGGAGTACTACTCGGGGATCAGTAACCCGCGACCCCGGTCGTTCGTCCTCAGCACGTTCGGCCCAACGCCGGACTACGTGCCGCTGCGCAAGCTGCCACCGCTGGAGTGGGCGGTGCTGCCGCCGGGCACGGCGACGCTCAGCGCCCACCGCGCGCAGACGACGGCGGAGACTCTGAAGAAGCTCGCCGAGCGCAAGTAGCGCCGGGAGCAGGCGGAAAAGAAGGGTGGCCTGGACGCCCCGTCCGGGCAGGCGCGGGATGCGGCCTGCCATGGGGCAGCCAGCGGCAGGTTTGACCCCCCCTCACAGGTTGACCGGTTACCCGCAAGTGCCCCGCAGCTGGTACCCCGAATTTCCTGTAGCCCGGATAGAATGCTCGTGAGACTGCTCGGCGAGGATTCCCACCGGAGCGCAATGAGGGTGAACTTCGCCGCGCAAGACGATTGTTAGGGAGAGTAGGATGCGGAGCAGGCTGTTTTGGCTGACCTGTGCGGGGCTGTCGTGGTCGCTTGTCGCGCCGCACTGCGCGCCTTTGGGTAAGATTAGTGTGATGCGCTGGACGCTCACCTGGCGGCTGATGCTCGGCGCGGCGAGCCTGCTGGCCGTCGCGGGATGCGGGGCGCTGGCCAGCACGGCGGGACCGGGCACGCCTGGTGCGCCGCCCGTGCCGCTGAGCAGCCTGCCGCCGCTGCCGCTCCAGGGCCGTCCCAACGTAGTGCGGGTGGTAAGCGACACCGCGACGCTTGACGGCTACCCGGCGTTCATGGACAGCGGCGCACCGTACGTCTACAACGATGCCATGGACTTCCCCACTTGGCTGGTGCTGAACGGGAGGCTGGCGGGCTGCCCGGACTTCATCTGGGCCATCTGGCAGTTCCCGGTCACGATCGAGACGACCATCCAGGAGCTGCGCGTCACCCTGTCCGCCTCGACGACAAACACGTGCTACGCGGGCGTGGCCAACTACGACACCGGGATGTGGGAGTTCGGCGATGAGACTTTCGGCACCCGCCTCCTGCCCA
>Ga0315284_10009940_pt1 | contig 13546 bp, 12 predicted proteins | sample YL17G09_16_MG_FD_203696 | JGI IMG/M metagenome (GOLD analysis project Ga0315284, IMG submission 203696) | Sediment microbial communities from Yellowstone Lake, YNP, Wyoming, USA - YL17G09_16 | ecosystem: Environmental > Aquatic > Freshwater > Lake > Sediment | place: USA: Wyoming | collected...
AGGCCTCCATGAGCCTCTTGGCCACCTTCAGGATGGCCTCGTAGTCAGCGGTCATGGAACCGTCGTTCATCATGTCGACGGATATGCCCGGCGCGTGGCCCACGCGGGACCTATCGTCTTTCTGTTTACGGATGAGTTGGAGCCTGAAGGGGGTCTCCTCGAGGAAGCCCTGGAAGGCATTGATGTAGACCAGCGACCCGCTGGTCTTGGAGGCCCTGAACTTGTCCATGAGCTTGTCCAGGTCCTTTGGAAGGGCGTAGAGGGGCCGTTCAGCCTCCTTAAGGTAATAGATGGTCGGCGCCTTGGCGCACAGCTGGGCCGCGGCGGCCTCGAAGGCCAGACCGATATCCTTTGTCTCATCGTCGGAAATTATGAACACGAGGTCGTCCTTGGAGACCTCTAGGACGGACCTTAGGACCTTCTTTGCGGATGCGGTCATCTTGGCCTTTGGCATCAGTATGTGAACGGGGGTTGGACAATTAAAGGTTTTTGGGTCCTCGATTCTTGGCATGTGAGATGGAGGGGATATGGAAACATTAATCTTTTTAACGACGAATAGGGCCAGCGAGGATGGTACCGATTTGAAGGCTAAGGTGCGCAAGCGCGGGCCAAAGGGCAGAAGGCCCAAGGGGCTCAAAGAAAAATTCCTTGATCACCAGTCTATAATATTGATGGTCATCGTGGGCCTCATTCCCGGGTTGGCGTTCTGGGCGTTAGTTGATGGAAACCTGAGGCCCTGGCTCGACGAGTTCACCAGGAACGCCCTCACGAGCTTCGTTTCCCTGCTGGTGATCCCAGCAATTTTCCTTGTCATCAGGATATCGCCCAGAAAGCTCGAGCTCGGCAAGTTGGACAAAGGCTTCCTCATCAGCCTCCTGGTGTACCAAATCTTCGGCCTTTGGATTATCGCGTACTACTGGGTCGACCCGCATTATTTCAAGACTTACGACCTCATGTCAGGGGAATATCTTAGCTATATTCTCCTCGTCAGCATTTACGTGGCCCCGGTGGATTTTGTGACGAGGCGGTTCATTCAGCACGAGTTTGCCATAGAATTCGGGGCCTGGAACGGTTTATGGGTCGGCACCGTGGCCTGGCTCTTGGTCCATGTTTTCGAGTTCATCTGGCTCTCAGAGCTCATGGGCCCTGCAGGTTCCACCGCGTTCATCATAACTTCCGGCCTTGTGACCGGGCTCCTGTACATGAAATACAAGAATGTGCTCGCCCTCATGCTGGGCCACTGGACGATTAACATCGTGATATCGATCGTGACGAGCTCGCTGGCTTTGAAAGGCACCTAATTCAGCGGCGTCCTCTCGACCTCGAGCCTGTCGATGGTCGGATATTCCTCGACCATGAAGCATGGGAACTCCAGGTCCCCGGCGATCTCCTCGAGTATCCATGGCGCGACTTCGATGCGCTTGCGGTCGATGTTCACATGGATGAGCTCGTCCGGGATGTCGAACTCCACCTTGAGCTCCTCCCTGGTCCGCATGAGGTTGGTCTTGATGTCCACGATCCCAAGAAGGAAGGTATCGTCGTCCGTGAGCACCTCGTGGGGTTTCCTGACCACCGAGGCCCTCCGCTGGATCCTCTTGCGGAGCTGGACCCGGTCCTTGAACGACGAGGAGCAGTAGTGGACCGCGAGGTCGAAGTCGCCCGTGTCCATGACCCACAGGGCCATCTCTTCACTGTCCTTGACAGCGGAGGAGACATCGTCCTTTATCTTGAAGCCCTGGTCGTTCAGGGCCTCGCAGTTGGCCTCGGAGTACTCGAGCTCGTTGAGGTTCACGAAGAGGACCCCGAGCCCGTCCAGGAACTTTATCAGGTCCATGGTGTCCGCCCTGACCTGGTCCGTCGGGATGGCCGGTATCTCGACGCCTACGTCCATGTCCGTGTCCAGGGCCAGGTTGATGAGCTTGGCGGTCTCGCTCCCCTGGAGCTTGCCCCAAAGGTCAAGTTTCGGGTGGAACCTTATCTCGTTGAGGCCCGCCTGGGCCATAAGCTTGATGTAACGCGGCTCGAAGCTGCCGCCGGTGTATAGATGAATATGATGCTCGTCACCGAAATGTTCCTTCAGGAGCATTATATAGTCGATGACCCGCCCGGGCTTGACCATCGGGTCCCCGCCGGTGATGCCGGTCCCCAGGGCCTTCATGGCCTGGGCCTCGTCGATGATCTTCTTGGACCCGTGGCGCGGGTCGTCGATCCGCCCCTCGTTGACGAAGACAACGTCCTTGCCCTGTTTCTTGAGGGACAGCGGGCAGTAGAAACAGGCCCGGTTGCAGACCCCTGTAAGTAACAGAACCATCTTGGCGCCCTGCCTGCAGAGCTTGCATCCTTCGGGCAGCTCCCCGTTGCATCTCTCGAGGACCATGTCGAATCCCTACTGTTGCCTAATAATGGACGGCCGTCGGCCAACTGAAATCCGGCATCTCGGATATATAGTTTAGCAAAATGCATTTCCGTGCCCACCGAGGGGACCCCAACCTATTTTAGAGGGTGCCCCGTTCCCCATCATATTCGGACCGGATGTGCAGTAGATGATGGTCAAGTTCCTTGGCGGCGCCTCTGTCGTCGGCAGCCTTGCGATGTTCACGGAGGTCGACGGCGAGTCCCTGCTATTTGACTTCGGGTTCACTCCGTCAAAGCCCCCCAAGTTCCCGCATTACCCCCCGAAGGTCGACACGGCCTTCCTAACTCACGCCCACATCGACCACTCGGGCGTGATGCCATGGCTCGGGGGCCGCTACGATACCTCATTCTTCGGTACCCCAGTGACCCTGGACCTGACCATGCTCCTATGCGAGGACAGCCTGAAGATCGCCAAGGAGGAGGCCTATTCCTTCCCCTACGACCCGGGGGACGTCTTCCGCTTCAAGAGGAACTTCGAGGAGGTCCATTACGGCCACAGGGTCGAGGTCGGCACCGAGAAGGCCGTCGTGGAAGGCCGCTCCGCGGGCCACATACCGGGCTCCACCATGTGGGTCATCGAGGCCGACAAGAAGTACGTCTTCACCGGCGACATCAACACCATCGACACGAGGCTCGTCAAGGGGAACACGCCCGTCAAGTGCGACGTCCTCATCATGGAGGCCACCTACTCGGACTTCGACCACCCGCCAAGGGACAAGGTCGAGGTGGACTTCCTGGACAAGGTGGACGAGGTCGTGAGCCGTGGCGGCAAGGCCGTCGTCCCGGCCTTTGCCGTCGGGAGGACCCAGGAGGTCCTCATGCTTCTTTACGAGGAGGGCTACAACGTCTGGCTCGACGGCATGGGGAAGACCGTGAACGGGATCCTCATGGACCACTCAAAGTACGTCGCGGACGCCCAGGCCCTGAAGAGGTCCGTGAAGAAGGTCAAGGAGGTCTACTCGAACCACGGCCGCAGGCTCGCCATTTCCGAGGGCGATGTCATCGTCACCACCAGCGGCATGCTCGACGGCGGGCCCATCATGGAGTACATGCTCAGGATCAAAGACGACCCCAAGAGCGCCATATTGCTGACCGGCTACCAGGTCGAGGGCTGCAACGGCCGGCGCCTCAGGGACCACGGCATGATAGACTTCTATGGGGTCCAGGAGAAAATGAACTGCGAGGTGGCCTTCTTCGACCTCTCGGCCCACGCCGGACGCCACGACCTCCTGGAGTTCGCCAGGAAGTGCGAGCCCGAGAAGATCGTGCTGTGCCACAGCGACAATCGGGAACCCATCGCGGCGGAGCTGAAGAAGGACTTCGAGGTCCTGACGCCCATGGAGATGGACGAGGTCGAGCTCTGAGGCCGCCTATAGCTGGACGCCGAACAAAGGACCATACTTCTTCTTGAGATAGTTAATGAAGTGGTCCTCGTCGATGGTGCTGCCTGTGACCTTCCTGCAGAGGTCGAGGTACATGTACCTCCGGCCGTGCTGGTGAATCTTCTGCCTGAGCCAGCCCAGAAGCGGGGCGAACTTGCCCTTGGCGAAGCCGTACTCAACGCCGGGCATCTCCGTTTGGACCTTGTCGTAGAGCTGGGCGGCCAGTAGGTTACCGAGCGAGTAGGTCGGGAAGTAGCCCACGAGCCCGAAGGCCCAGTGGACGTCCTGGAGGCATCCTTGGACGTCGTCCGGCGGCACGATGCCGAGGTACTTTTCCATGCGCTCGTTCCAGACGGCCGGCACCTCGGATATCTTGACCTTGCCCTCGAGTATCTCGCGCTCGAGCTCGAACCTGAGCAGTATGTGGAGGTTGTAGGTGACCTCGTCGGCCTCTACCCGGATGAAGGACGGCCGGACCATGTTGATGGCCTTGTGCCACAGGTCCAGAGGCACCCTGCATAGGGCCGGGAAGGCCTTCTGCATCCTTGGCAAGTAGTACTTCCAGAAAGGCATCCCCCGGCCGACGACGTTCTCCCAGAGCCTTGACTGGGACTCGTGGATGCCCAGGGACTGGGCCACGCCCATGGGAGTATGGTAGTTCTTCGCAAGCGTCCCCTGTTCGTACAGCCCGTGGCCGGCCTCGTGGATGCACGAGAACAGCCCCGGCCTCAGGTCCTTCTCATTGTATCTCGTCGTTATTCGGACGTCCAGGGCCTCGCCTATGGTGAATGGATGCGTGGTGACATCGAGCCGGCCCCGCTCGAAATCGTAGCCCATGTCCTTGACGATCTCGGTGAAGAAGATGCGCTGGGCCTCTACATTGAAGTCGCCGGTGAGGAAGGACTCGTCGACCCTGGCCTCCTTGGCGGCCTTGGATATCTTTGCGACCAGCGGGACGAGCTTCTTTCGGAAGGGCGTTAGTATGGCCTCGACGTCCTTCGTCGGCATCATGGGCTCGTACTCCTCCAGGAGCGCGTCGTAGGGCTGGTCTTTGTAGCCGATGTGCTCCGCCACCTTGCACTTGAGATTTATGGTCTTGTCGAGCCAGGGCTCGAATTTCTTGTAGTTCATCTCCTTCCTGGCCTTGCCCCAGGCGTCCAGAGAATAGGATTCCGTCTCCGAGAGCTCCTTGACGAGCGCGGCCGGGAGGGCTGTGGCCCTCTTGAAGTCCCTGGCGAACTCCCGGACGTTCACCGCCTGGTCCTCGTCGAGAGATCGGTCCTTCTTCAGCTCTGCTAGCATCCTTCCCATGGCCTTTGAGGTCATCCGCTCGTGGACTATACCCGAAAGCAGGGCCACCTGCTTGGCGCGGTCGTTGACCGTGCCCGGGGGCATGTAGGTCTCCTGGTCCCACCTCAGCATGGAAAGTGCCTGGTTGAGGTAGCTGATCTCCTTGACCTTCTCGATGAAGCGCTCATAGGTCCTAGACTTCTTCGCCATTGGTCGGCCCCCTAGGCTGACCCGCGGGTCAGCCGTGATGGGACCTAAAGAACAATCTTGGAAGATTAAACTTTGCCCGAGGCTCAGGTCTTCATGACGCGGAGCTTCTTCTTCAGCTTCTCGGGGAGCTGGACCTCTAGCTTGGAATGGACCCCGGTGACGTTCTCGGTTATCTCCAGGGCCACCACGGCCTGGTCCACGGCCTCCTCGAACTTGCCCTTCCCCAGCATCTCCTCGGCGGTCTCTATCTTGATGGCGGCGTTGAGGAGGTCCGCGCCTTTGTACTTCTCGGCGAGGACGATACCCTTTGCCCTCTCGAGGAAGATGGGGGCCGCGTCCTTCGTGGGAATGAGCTCCGGGAGTATCTCGGCCGTGCACTTCAGGGCCAGGGCCTTGTAGTACTCGTCCCCGAGCTGCTTGGTCAGCTCGATGGATTTCTCGATGCCGCGCTTGGCCTGCAGGTACTCGCCGAGGCGGGCCAGGGGTACGGCTATCTCAGAGAATATCATGGCCTTGTTGTACTTGTCCGTGACCTTGTAGGCCGATATGACAGCCTTGTTTATCATGCCCTCGGACTGGTCCACCATGTCCAGCATGAGCATGGTCTCGCCAATCTCGATGAGGGCCTTGGCCTTGAAGTAATGGTCGTTTATATCGTCCAGGATGGCCTCGGCCTGGGTCAGCAGCTCCGTCGAGCCGCTGGTCCCCGCGAGGTTGGTCATGGTCTTGCTGATGTTGTTGACCGCGAGTGCTATCTTGCTAAGGACCAGGGCCACCTGGTAGCCGTCGGTGATGTTCTTTATGTTCTCGCTGGCCGTCCTGACGTACTCCTTTGCCTTGTCCGACTCATCCACCTGAGCGTAGCACTCGGCCAGCTTGCTGAAGGTCAGGGCCCGGTGGAAGCCGCCGCCGATCTTCTTCGAAAGGTTGACGGCGATCTCGATGAGGTCGCGCCTCTTGGTGAAGGCGCCCATCTCGGCCATGGCCTCCACGACGGTCCTCAGGGCCTCGAACCTGTTGAATGCATTGCTTATCTTCCTGACCTGCCCGCTTGCGTCCGAGATGTGCTTTTTGGCGCCCTCGTAGTTGCCAAGGTGCGTCATGGTCATGGCTATGTCCGCCATGGCCATGGTCTTGTCGTAGTCATTGACGATGCGGTTGACGACGCCCAGGGCGAAATTCAGCATCTCGGGCTTCTTCTCCCGCTCGGCCATTATGCACATGGAGTGGCAGATGCCGCGCAGGGCTATGGAGCGCTCGTCCTCGAGCTTGATCTCGTCGGCCTGGTTCTGGGCCATGAGCAGGGCCTCGTGGTCATCGCGCTTGAGGGCGATCTTGGAGTGGAAGATGGCAATGCCGCTAAGGGCCAGGTAGCGGCTGGAGTCATACCTGACCTTCCCCGAGATATCCTTGAGCTGGTTGGCCATCTCGTCTATCCACATAGCCCATGCATCCTCATCTTGGCGGGCCATCCGTGGCCCGCACGCGTTGCCATCTGTTGGACCATCAAACGTCCGTGGCCCGGAGCGCCCCCGGACTTGATATTACATACGGATTATGGAATATTAATATTCCGCTTTCGTCCACGACTTCCATCATTGCTTCTTCTCGTTCTCCTCGAGCTCCTTTTTTACCGTCTTTTTGTCGAGGGGGACCGTCTTGCCTTCGGGCTTCACCAGATAGTCCACCGTGTCCGTGTCGTCGTCGCCGGACACCACCACGTCATCCATGCGCTCCGAGGCGTCCCTGTGGTCCTTGGGCCCGACGGGCTTGCCCCTCTGCGGCTGGGCGGTTATCTCGTCGGAAACGGCCTTACCCATCTCGGCCTGCTGGGCGAAGGCCAGGGCCTTGGCGGCCCTCGTGAAGACCGGCGAGGGGCGTCGTTGGCCCTGGGCCTGCGCGGGCTGCTTCGGGGGCGCTGCCACAGGCTTGGGCTGGGGCCCGGCCGGAGGCCTTGCCGGTGCCGTCGGCCGCTCGGGCGTGTCGGCGACCTTGATGTCGAAGCCGTACTTGGTCGAGATGTTCCTTGCCACCACCGTGATGGCCTTCATGTCCTTGGACACCGAGGCCACCCGGTTCTTCACCACCGCAAGGTCCTTCTCGACGTTGGCGCTGTTGGCGTCGATGTGGTCCAGCTTCTGGTGGACCTTCTTGATGTCGTCCTCGAGCGTGCTTATCCTGTTGAAGGCCGCCTCCAGCTCAGCGTAGCGCTTCTTGAGCTCGAGGTACCTCTTCTTCATGGCCCCATAGTCCTCGGGCTTCGGCCTAGGCGCCGTCATATCCTCCATGTCGACTACCTTGGGGGCCGCGGGCCTGGCATCCCCATTCTTGTCGCCCTTCTTGACCTTCTTCAGCTTCTTCTCGACCATCTGGTTCCCCCCGACCCTATAGCACCTCGACCTTCCCGCCGACGATCCTGACCCTTTGACCGGTCCTCAACCGTTCCAGGTCGACCCGATCTATGAGCGGTATCTTGGAGATGACGGCCCCCACTGCCACGATGGCCTCGGAGCTTGCGTTCAGTATTGCCTTCGGGGCGTGGCCGTTCTTGAACATGCGATACATGATATAGGAGCCGACAGTACTTCCCTTTCCCACCGGGAATGCGAAGACCTTGTCCTTTATCGTCTGACCATATAGATTATTCTTTCTGTCCTGGACGATCCCGGTTTCGGGGTTCACATCGCCTAGGAAGGATATGCCGCCGTCGCTCTTCACGACCTCCCCTTCGATGGGGTTGTCGGCGACACGCTTCATTGTCAGACGCCTTCCCTCGAGCTCCATGCATTCCCCCCCCCTCAGTAGAGCAGGGCCAGGACCGCCTCTAGTGTCCCGTACCTCACCTGCTGGTTGCCGTAGCCGTCCTTGACGAGATAGTGGGCCGCCTTCGCCGAGTTCGTGGCTGTCGAATGGAACAGGCCCTCGATGGGCGAGACGACCATGCACGTGTCGCAGAGCACGAGGCCGAAATGTTCGATGACCTTCACCGCCGCCATGGCCTCCTTGCGCGAGGCCCGGGAGGTGCATGCCCAGAGCTTTGGGCCGTCCGGCCTCGGCTCCTTGTCCTTCAGTATCAATGCCACTTGCCTGAGCTCCGCCGGTGACAGGTGTGGGCACCCGATGGCCACGAGCTCGACCGTTCCATGGGTCGTCGACAGATCGGCCGCGGTCTTCTCGACCTCGGCCTTGGTTATATGGATGATGTCCGGGTTCCCCTTCAGGGCCTTGCCGGCCTCGGGTGTCAGTCCCTCGACATGGAACAGGGCCACAGGGCCGGCCGAACCCAATGCCGCGCACATGGGCTTGAGGTCCTCGAGCCTCGTGCCCGTGTCAAGGCCCCGGAAGTACGGGACCTTCATGTCCTTGCGGCCGCCGATGTTGTAGCCCAGGGCCGCCAGGTCGGTCACGCCCTTCTCGACCTCGATGATGACCGTGGCCTTCCGGCCCACGTCACCGTGCAGCCCGTAGTTCGGCGTCTTGCCGACGATAGCCGAGGCCAGGGCCGACGGGCCGCCCTCGCGGTTTGTCCTTGCCCCGAGGACGGAGTTGACGTAGCAGACCGCGGAGGATTCGCCCCAGGCCAGGTGCTGGCCCTTCTTCGGGATGTTGACATCGTAATAAGGCGTGCACGAACAGCTCGGCTTGATGCCTAACGTCGTGTAGGCCTCGATGACGGCCGTCTGTTTCTCGAAAAAGTCCCGCTTAACGCCCATCTCCTCCCAGCGCTCAAGGTCCGCCCCGGCGGGGTTGAGAGTCGTGGGCACGGTGACCCTACAGTCTTGGGCGAGCTCTGCGATGAACTCGAGGCCGGCGTCGCTGAGGTTCTTGTAACTAACGCCTGATACCTGGGCCGACCTTATAGGGATGAGCCGGTCGGCCTCGAATATCTCCCCGAGGGTCTCGAGTATCTCCATGGCCCTCTGGCGGCCGTGGCCTTCCTTGCCTTCGAGGATGGCGCGATCCTGCTTGGTAAGGCGCATATACTTTGGCATGACCATCGACCTATTTTAACCTTAAGAGCCCTCGAAGGAACGGGTCCATCGTCCCACCTCAGCTGATGGAGACCGCCAGCGTGAAGGCGCAGTCGTTGGCCCAGGACGCGTTGTCCACCCATATCGAGAAGGTGAAATGCCCACCACCGCAGCCGTCAAGTTCCTCCATTACAGTGGGCGACAGGACGATCGTGATCTGCTCCTGGTTGTTCTTCTGGGTCGGGTATTGGGTGACAGCGTCCGACGACGGGTCCATGCATGTCATGGAGTAGCCAATCTCGAGATCGCCCCCGGTCGTTAGGCCATTGTCCCAAGAAACGACCGCGTTCAGGGTCTTGTTCATCAGGGCTGACCGTATGCCGTAATCCTCGAAGGGCCTGCTCTCTGCAAGGACATCGAATATGAACTCCCCGCCACCGCGAGACACGACGCCCGTCATGGTCCAGCTCATGGGCCTCATTGTCAGGACCATATTGACATTCATGGTCGTGATATCCTTACTGAACCTCACGACCTGTATGTTCGGATTGCGGAAGGCCGCGCAGGCGACCAGCCAGTAGTTCGTCTCGGGCTGGACATATTCCAGACCGCTTAGGTAGAATGTTCCTCCGGAGAAGGTCTCCGTGGTGCCCAGGATGAGGTCGTTCTCCTCCGCGGTCTCCAGGTCATTCATCGTGGCGATGGGCACAGAGGAGAGCGCAACATAGGCCCCATCGACGGGGCCCGTGGAACCGTTCACGGTCCCTGTGATCTGTGGATAGGCCCCCGAGCCGTAATAATTATAGTTCCAGTTCTGGCCGTTGTTCGTGCGGCGGGTACTGTAGCTCGAGCTGGTGAAGGGGTCGCTGGTGGAGAGGAACCAGAACGGGACGATCATCAAGCATACTATAGCGACCGAGGCGACGACCGCCCTGACGGCTTGCTCAGCCTTTTCCCGCTTTGCCTTTGCGTACCCGCCCTTGTCCAGGTGCGGGATCTCCATGTACTCCTCATCTTGCAGGCTCACGACACCATTCTTGACCTCCATGGTTCTCACCTTCCCGCCGGAAAGCCCCTCAGTTCTTGTTTCTCTCGGGTCATTTTCGGTCGCCCTAGACTCCATGGATAGGACCGTAATAAGAGATGGTCAGGAATTCCCATGGGATGCCCCTATATGGGAAAAGTCGGGGATCCGAATATTCACGGGTTGGCCGCGCCCTGCTTGCCAATTGTACCCTCGAGACGCTCCAGCCTCTCGAGCTGGTTCAGAATCTCGCCCCGGAGGACCTTGATGACGCGGTCCATCGGCCCCAATGTGTAAAGATAGGCCAGGCGCTTTCTGCCCGTGATGGAGACCTTCCTGATGAGGACCCCTTTCGCGACAAGATGGTCCAGGGCCCCGCGGACGCTCCGCTCGGACCTCTTGACGCGCCGGACGAGCTCCTTGACCGACAAGGCCATCCGGCAGGTGATCAGGGTCTCGAGTATCTGCACGCCGGTCTCTGGCAGGCGGAAGGTCTGCGAGACCATGACCGTGAGCGCCCTCAGGTGGGCCTTCAGTCCCTTGTGCGACATCGCCGGACCCATGGCCGTAGGCATATTTATCGTTTTGGAAAAAGCAATGCATATGTATGCAATGAGAATTGCATAGTTTGGATGCATTTTTATATCTGGAGATGTTATGGACGGGCAGCGTCCTGATGGACGCCCCAGGAGGGCTTGCGCTTGCCGATAATGGAGGACAGCATCGGGCTGATGTCGAAGCCCAAGAACCTGAAGGAGGCCCAGGGCAAGACCCCTCGCACAGTCAACGGCAAGGGAGACCTGGGCGGCGGGGCGCTCATCGTGCTCACCGCGTCCCCCAGCGAGATCTCCAACTACGACTGGAACACATTCACGGCATTCCTGTCGGCGTTCCCGAGCGCGAGCATCTTCCACGACCAGATGGTACGCGAGTTCTTCACACCCGAGGACTGGCCCAACGGCAGGGCCAAGTACGTCCCCAACGGGCTGCGAAAGGTCGAGGCCATATTGCTGAAGGAGTTCCCGGAGGAGGACGTGGTGGTCTGCCACACCAGGAGCCTCGATAGGTTCGTTGGCCCGAGGACCAAGGTCGTCGGCATCACCTCCATGAACCCGCTGGGCCTGGCCTACGTCGACACGACATACTCGTCCATATTCGGCTTCGGCGAGAAGTCCATCAACTCGGTGGAGTTCGACGAGATATTCCGGACCAAGGCGCTCAGGAAATACAAGCCCAAGATCTTCCTCGGGGGCGGGGGCTCCTGGCAGATAGACAAGGCCAAGAGGAGGAAGAAGTACGGCATCGACACCGTGTTCTTGGGCGAGAGCGAGCTCACGGCCCTGGAAACCTTCAAGGCCGCCGTCGAGGGCAGGCCCGTCCCGAAGGTCGTCGAGGGCGTGAGGCCCCAGTTCGAGGACATCCCCCATGTCAGGCATGCGTCCACATACGGCGTTATCGAGCTCACCCGCGGCTGCGGCCGCAACTGCAAGTTCTGCTCGCCAACGATGAGGCGCAAGGTCTCCTTCCCGGTGGATTTCATAGAAAAGGAGGTCGAGGTCAACGTCAGCGAGGGCAGCCGGATGATATTCGTGAACTCGGAGGACATCTTCCTATACAAGTCCCACCCCGGGTTCAGGCCGAACAGGCCCGCCATCGTCGAGGTCTTCAAGGCCATCGCCGAACATCCTGGCGTTGACTTCGTCCAGCTGTCCCATGCGTCATTGGCCCCCATCGTCTACGACCCGAAGATACTCGAGGAGCTCACGCCCATCCTGATGGAGAAGACCCGCTGGGACCCGAAGTTCTACAAGTGGTACCGCAACAAGTTCATCAGCGTCGAGGTAGGCGTCGAGACGGGCAGCGTGCGGCTGATGAAGAAGTACATGAAGGGCAAGGCCCTGCCTTACTCGGTCGACAACTGGCCCGAGCTGGTCGTCCAGGCCATGGGCATCTACAACGACAACGGGTGGTACCCGTTGGCCACGCTCATGACGGGCCTGCCGGACGAGACCGAGAAGGACACCATCGCGACCCTCGAGATGCTCGACGAACTGAAGAACGCCAAGGTCTTCTTCGTCCCGCTGCTGTTCATACCCCTAGAGGACTGCCTCCTCAAGGGCCACAACCGCGTTCCTTTGGACCACCTGAACGAGGCCCAGTGGGACTTCATAGCGACCTGCTGGAAGTACAACATAGATTTCTGGGGATCGGACCACCGGTGGAAGATCGCCCTTGGTTCCTTGCTGGCCTATGCATTCTACTTCCGGTGGAAGCACGGGCGCAGGATCCGCCTGCCGATGATGAAGATCGCCGGGTTCCCGGACATGAACAAGATCATCCGATCCCGCATCTACGGCGGGTGCGAGCCGTCCATGTGCAGGTCCGCCAGCGGCCCGGACAAGGCCCTTGAGGCCGATGTCGAGGGCGCAATCGAGTACGAGAAGGATGGAGAACCGGCGCAGGAAGAGAAAAAGGACACGGACCCGAGGAACAGGAAATAGTGGATTAGGACAGCATGCCCCGCTGGCCTCGCTATAGCTTCATCATCTGCTCGATATCCCTTTGCAAGCTTCCGAGACGGCTCCACTCGCCGTCCCAGGCGGAAAGCATCTCGCCATACTTGGACTCCACATGGTTCACGATGACATCCATGCTGTTCAGCAGGTTGTCGGTGACCTCGCCCGTCACGAAGACTGCGAAAAGGATGCCGCTCCCGTGCCGAAGGACTATCTTCAGGTCCCCGTAGTGGAGCTCGTCGAACTTGCCGCGCTCCTTGCCGGTCAGGCTGTGGGCCACGAAGTGCTCCAGGGCCATGAGCATGCTGGCCACGATGTCCTCGTCGATCTCCGACTTGCCCCGGGACACCCGGGCCAGGAGCTTCCCGTCGGTCCTGATGAGGAAGGCCTGCTCGGTCTGGGGCTTCGTGGGGGCCGACATCTCGACAATGTTCGGGAGGACGCCGGTTATCTCCTTCTCTGTTATCACGCCCAGGAGCCTGTCGTTCTCGATGACCGGCAGCTTGCTGACATGCAGCTTGGCCATCAGCTCCGCCGCCCAGTCGATGTTCGTCTCCGGGGAGACGAAGATTATCGGGTTGGACATCATGCTGTCCGCGGTGACCACGTCCAGGTCCTGGCTCTCGGCCACGGCGTGGAGCACGTCCGTGACCGTGATGATGCCCACAGGGACCTTCCTGCGCTCGACCACGACGCAGGTGGACCTCTTGGCCCACATGACCTGGGCCGCGGTCCTAA
>Ga0315284_10009941_pt1 | contig 13546 bp, 12 predicted proteins | sample YL17G09_16_MG_FD_203696 | JGI IMG/M metagenome (GOLD analysis project Ga0315284, IMG submission 203696) | Sediment microbial communities from Yellowstone Lake, YNP, Wyoming, USA - YL17G09_16 | ecosystem: Environmental > Aquatic > Freshwater > Lake > Sediment | place: USA: Wyoming | collected...
TATGTTATCAATACCCACTGGCACACTGACCATGTTGGGGGAAACGAGACCTTTGTTCCCCAGGCACACATTATCAGTCATACCTTCACCAGGAAGATTATCGTGCAGAGGAGGAAGGAACAGGAGGAAGGCAAGGTCGATGAGAGCCTGAAGAGCCTGGGCAAATTTACGTTTGTCCCTCCTGATATAACCTTCGATGAGAACCTGACTCTCTACATGGGGAACAAGGTAATTGAGCTAAAGTTTCTGGGAGGGGGTCACTCAGGCGGTGATATCGTGGTTTACCTTCCCAAGGAAAAGGTTCTCTTCAGCGGTGATCTGTTCATGAAGGGGTCGGGGCTTCCCGACTACCGGGAGGACAGCAACATCGATAACCTGATAGAGTCCCTCAAGAGGATGCAGTCTCTCGACATTGAGAAGATCGTGTGTGGCCACATAGAAATAGTTGAGAAAAAGGATCTACAGGGTTCAATTGATAAACTCCTCACCTTCAGGCAACAGGTAAAAAAGTATGTTGATAAAAATATCCCCCCTGAAAAGGCAGCCGAGGAAATCAAATTCCCTGCAGGAGATAATCCTCATTATGAACAAAATTTTAAAAAGGTTATACAGAAGGTTTACAGTGACCTAAAAAACCTTAAGAAATAAGGAGACCCATAATAAAACCAATGCCAGGACAGAGTGGCTGTCGATGTTGCTGGCTTAGAAATCATCAATGCGAGGAGGAAAGAAAAGGAGATCCCGCCCATAACAAAATGTAAAGGAGGGTAAGCAATATGAAAACTCTGGTAAAGAAATTTTTGGACAACCAAATTTCAAGGAGGGATTTTATAAAAGGGGTGGCAGCGCTTGGGGTCTCTCTCTCCTCGGCAAAGGCCCTGCTCGGCAGCATCTCCGATTCATCTGCATATGCCGCAGAGGGGGTAGAGGCCCAGGTGTCGAGGGAAGTCACGGGAAATGGTTCTGATCTATTGATGGAGTCTTTGATAGACGCCGACGTGAAATATATCTTCCATGGGTGCGGCGGTGGTACAAACCGTTTTTTTGATTCCATAGTAACCAGGCCGAAGCTTAAGAATTTCCTCGCTACCAATGAAGGACAATGCGTTGCCATGGCAGAAGGCTATCACATTGCTTCAGGAGAGTTGGGGGTTGTCATAATACCAAAGCCGGGCCTTGGCAATGCCATTGGTAGTATCCACAATGCACTTGCTGACATGTCTTCCCTTTTAATCATTACGGCGAGGGAAAGCAATGAGTGGTCGGAGAGACAGGGTGATATCGAAATAATTGACTGGCAGAAGGTCATGGACCCCTTGATGAAATGGAGCTATAAGATGGAGCACTTAAAACGGGTCCCTGAATTTACAAGGAGGGCAATAAAGGTTTCCTTAACCCCGCCAGGTGGGCCAACCTTTCTTCAAATGACCGAAGACCTCTTTGAGAACGAGGGAAAAGCTCAGATAATCTCTCAAAAGAAATTTCAGGTTGCCGGTAAAATAAAGCCGAAGCCTGAGCTGATAACGGAAGTTGCTCAGATGCTGCTTGAATCAAAAAACCCCTTGATCACAGCGGGCAATGAAGTCACGAAGGCTGGTGCACGGGAAAAGATGATAGAATTGTCAGAGCTCCTCGCCATTCCCGTAACTCAGGGCTCAAGCTGTTTTGCAGATTTTCCAAACAGACACCCTCTCTCCTTGGGAAGATATACCCCCTACCTGTCGTATGCGAGTAACGCTGACCTTTATCTGGTCATAGGCTCTCAGATGCCCGATGAAGGCAACTACACGCTTCCAGGGCCTCCGCCATCTAAAGCAAAGGTTATCCACGTATCCCTCGAGGCTAAACTGCTTGCCATGTCTTATCCCACGGATGTAAGCATTGTGGCCGATGCAAAGGAGGCAATCTCTGATTTGATAGAGGCTATAAAGAGTCTCGCCACAAAAGAACGGTTGAATGCTATAAAAAACGGAAGATATGGGAGGATAAAAGCACAAGGCGATGACGCACGAAAAAAGAGGGCGGAAGAGGCAAAGCAATCCTGGGATAAAGTGCCTATGACGACGGCGCGAGTAGTGAGCGAATTAAACGAGCTCCTTGAAAATGACGCAATCATTGTAACGGAGCCAGTCACGCCGCCTTGGGGTTTGGAGTGGCTCGACTTGGGATACGGAAAAAAGACCTTGATCGGCGCATCACCCGGAGAGGTATTGGGATGGTCCACCGGGGTTGCCGCTGGTGCAAAGCTTGCAAAGCCTGATACTCAAGTTGTCGCCTTGACAGGTGATGGGGCATTCATGTTTCAGAATAGCCTCTGGAGCTTAGCAAGGTATGACGCCCCAGTTATCGTGGTTGTCTTGAACAATCGTTGCTACAACATGAATAGGGCCTTTGGCATGTTGGGCGGTGGAGCGCAAGCCAAGCTGCAAAAGAATATCGTATGCTACTTGGGAGATCCGGACGTTGACTTCTCCTTCATGGCAAAATCCTACGGAGTGGATAGCGAGGTGGTGAAAGACCCGTCAGAGTTAAAGCCGGCCATTAAGAGAGCTATCAAGGCTACGAAAGACGGCAATCCCTATCTTCTCGATGTAAATGTCGAGCGATGGGGCCCGCGCGGCGAAGATACGTTTCATCCTGAGATCTCCATTGCCGGTATGAGGACGAAGAAAATTTAGAGAAGAAGTTTCTCGCTGGTGTCTGGACGGAGAAAGCACTGCCAGGAGAGATAAGGGTCCAATATCATTGATGACGGAGTGAGGAATGAAGAGAAGAGTTGTCATTTTTATCGCCCTCCTTTTTTTCTGGGGGGCCAATACCGTATATGGTGTCGACGAGACCTTGCAACCATCTGGTAACCAGGGTTCTCCGGAAAAGAAGACGGAAAGTGTAGGAACCGTCACTGAATTGAGCCGGAAAGACTTTGATCAGGTCATTCTTCCGTCTCTCCATAATTTTTGTGGGAAGTGCCATCGGAAATATTTTGATGAATATGAGGGGGTCCTCTCGTCGGTTTCCGTGAAGAACCCCGTCAAGAGCAAACTCTATCAAAAGGCTAAGGGTGAAGATGGCCATCCAGAAATCTGGCCTGTAGGCTCACCAGAACTGAAAGCCTTAGAAAGATGGATTCTTGGAGAACCCCTCAATGAGACACCTAAGTAGACATCAAGAACTCATGAGCTAAACAGGAGAGATGTAAAGTCAAAGATTTACTCTACCTGATGGGATGCCTCTTGATTCTTCCCCTTGGACAAGGAGGGAGGATAATGAGAATGAACAACAAGTTTGCACTTGTAGTGAGCTTTCTTGCATCCCTACTGTTTCTTATGGGCTATTCCCTCGCTAATGCTGCCAATGAAGGGACTTCCAAGAAGCAAAGTACGGTTGAGGCTTCCGCAAAGGATGCTGGTAACTTACTGAATCAAAGCTTTATGCCGACACCGGGTAAAATACAACAATGGCACCTCGTTAAGGATGCCGGAGGCCCTACCCTCTCTGGAAGCCCATCCTGGAAGAGCTACACGGCATTCCTTGAAGAGAATTACCGAGCCTGTGGTCTCGTTGACATCAAGAAAGATGTAATAACATACAACCGCTGGTTTACTTCGGATGACAGAAAGGCAGGCAACTGGGCTCTCTCGGTCGATGGGAAGGAGGTTCCAGTGGCTTCATACTGGGCCTATTCCGGCTCAACGCCGCCATCCGGTAGTACGGCGCCGCTCATTTATTACGATGAGAAGAACCCTCCGGCATCCATCGAAGGGAAGATTGTGGTCTTTGATACCCCCCCGTTCCAGCCAGAATCTATTCCGCCAGATATGGTGAAGCCAGGATTTGAATATGCCTCAGATCCTGAGTCCCTTCCCACGGATTCTTTTACTACCGACCAGTTTTATCAAGTAAACTACTATGCCCGGTTCAGTGGATGGAAGGAAATTTTGACCAAGGGCAAAGCCTCGGGAGCGTTGGTGATCTCTAAGATGGGGCCGGCGAGGGCTGCTGGCGTATATACACTGCCCCCCCCACCTTCTGAATTCGGTGTGCCTGGCCTTTTTCTCGACCGGGTAGCAGGGAGAGGGGTGAGAGAGGCAGCGAAGGAAGGCCGCACTGCAACCTTAAAACTGATAGTTATGAGAGAGAAGGCAGAAACGTATTTTCTCTCAGGATTCTTGCCAGGGAAAAATTATGGCAGAGAAGATGACGAGATGATTCTCGTTATTGCTCACACGGACGGTCCAGCCATCTCCCAGGAAAACGGGGGCCTGGGAATTTTGGCTGTCATCGAATATTTCTCGCACATCTCCAGAAGTGAACGACCCCGGACGCTGCTTGTCGTCCTTGATCCTCAGCACTATATGCCGGGAAGACATCTCGTCGACTGGTACAAACTCCATCCAGAAATTGCAGGTAAAATCGTTGCAAGCATGGGGATAGAACATCTTGGACAGTTGGAATACAGGGAAAAGGGGGATGACTTTTTGCCTACCGGCCAGCCCGAAGTAACACAACTGTTTGTTCAAGACAACGATGTGCTCATAAAGTGGGCTATTAAAGCAGTCCAGGATAACCACCTGCCCAGAACTATGGTTCAATGTCCCCCGAGGAAAGGTCAAGGCAGGTGGCAAGGCATGGGTGATGTTGCGGTAAAACGGAATATCCCCGGATATGCGTTAAGTGCATTCATGAGTGCATATTGGTCGACAGAAGCGAGGATCGACAAATTTGACAAAGACCTCATGTGGAAACAGATTGCCGTTGCCGTTCAGCTCATTGGTGAATTAATGAGGGCAGATCTTAAGGAAATTGCCGTTCCCAACAAGGGTGGATCATAAAGCATCAACGTCCGTCATCAAGCCAACAATTGCGGATCAAAGGAGATTTCCTTCGAAAAATGAAATGCTCATAGGCCTTATACTGCTTCACACAGATCTGGATTTGGGAAATACTACCGATTGGGAGAACCTACTCTCGTTCCCTCTGCCAGGCCCTGTTCAATGGGACTTGTGGCAAATTTCATTATCTTTGCAGCCAATTCCGGCCTCTCCTGTGAAATGAGCGGCAGACGGCTCATGATCTCCATCCCGAGCAGTCGGCCCCCGGTAAAGGCATGCAGGCACGGCTGCAGAGGCTCCTTAAACAGGCTGAAGATATAGTCGATTTCCTCATAACTCATATAAGCGGTCATGGTGAAGGGTTTCAGGTAGTCCCGGTAGTCATGACGTTCAAAGAGCGAGCGTTTCCACCACTCCAGATAGCTGGAAATACCTTCCCGATTGGGCTTATTGTCTCTCAGCGCAACAGTCACAGCATTCGCCGCTTTCCAGCCGCAAAGAATGGCGCCATTAATCTCAATCTCCTGGCACCAGGCGGCATCGCCTGCGAGGAGGACATTGTCCTTAAAGGGTTCAGGAATCGGAGAAAAGACATTTTCTGCAAACCCTACTTGCCTGACGCATTCTGCATGGCGAAACCAGCGTGAGAATCTCCCCTCACGGATAAAGCGGTCAACGACACGAAAATAGTCAAAGTGGGGATCAAACCCGCCCGCAAAGAAGACATACTCGTCACTGTATGCCCGGGGTATACCAAAGTAGTAAATCGGAATCTCATCCTCACCGATCCAGGTCTTGAGCGACAGTGGTTCTTCCATCTCTGTCCCCAGCATTTCATATCCAGCCCCGATCAGGGTCGCATAAAATACCCTCTGTTCGTTGAAGCCGAGCCTCTGGGTGATGACTGAATTGGTCCCATCTGCAGCAATCACAAAGGTCCCGGTGAACCTCTTCCCCTCTGCAGTTTTGACTTTCACTGCATCGTTGAGCTTTTCGAGAGCAATCACATTCATACCGGTAAACACTTCAACGCCATACTTCTCTGCGTCCTCCAGCAGACCTTGAAGGAGTGCAGATTTAGAATGCACCACGGAGATCCTTCCCCCATCACCTGACTGCGCAGCCTCATCATAATTTCCAAAAGCGATACAGTGGCCACCGGGTGAGTAAAAGTGCCAGGCATAGAGATTCTTTGTCGGACCTTCATACCGGATCGAAAATCCGTTGACTGGAAAACTGAGCCGCTTGTCCCTCTGATTGAAGGTAGGGCGTTCACCGAAGATATACTCATTGAGAACAAGCACCATCATGGTACAGAGCCTGTTGATATCGATTATCTGTTTCTTTCTCTCTAAGAGGGCTACCGTGAGACCATTTTCTCCTGCTGTTTTGGCAGCAGCCAGTCCTGCTGGGCCCGCACCAACAATGATGAGATCATAAGGCTTGCTCACTGTTTTTCCTCCTTCTCTGTTTTTCCATCTTTTCCAGCTCCTCGGCTACCTCATGCAGACCTAACTCCTTAAGCCTTTCTCTGGCAGACACTCCGGTATTTTTATCCCATCCCCGTCTTCCTACATCAGGAGCGTCTCTTCGACTGTTGCCTTTTCGAAAAGGTTTTGGAGCTTCTGAATGAGTTCCGGCCTTTCATTCGCAATCCTGGGGATTTCTGCTGTAATGGCCTGCTGGATGACACCTGGAAAGCTAAATTCATTGTAATAGCCTTTATAGCTCTTGGAATCGGTTAGTCCAAAGAGATAATTTAAATCATCATCTTCTAACATTTGAATCCCATATCCCCTTAAGGCCTGCTCAATCATTCCGGGTTTGAGATATTCGTAGGAGCCTTTCCAGTAATCCACATATTCGTCTAAACCGGGCTTCCCTTCCATCTCGTCCAAAACTGCTTTTGCGGACCGGTAGCCGTACATAATAGCTCCCTGCACGTACACCTCAATAAAGGAGGCAGCGTCTCCAATCACTAATATATTTCCAACTTTCGGCTTCTGGATTGGGGTTCGGAAATTTAAGACCACACTCGTTTTCTTAACCACCTGAGCATGTTTGAACCAGGAGGAAAAATTTCCTTTCTTAATGAATCTATTCAGGATCTCTTTATGATCCCCCAGCCCCATAGGTTGGGCATACATAATTTCCCAGAGTGGGGGGTCCTGAGGCTTTCTCGAGGGTCTTGGCCAAAAATAGAATTGACCTCTGCACCCTTCCGTCTGCCCTCTGCCCAAAAAGGCTATGATGGCATCAGGATAAGGAGTTTCAACCCCTTCTAAAACGTAGGAGTACGCCATCATGGTTCCAAAGAATTTTCTTTCCTTGTTCAATCCGAGGCTCTCCACGATGCGGGAGTTCACCCCGTCAGCGGCGATGACAAATCGCCCCTTTACCTCTTTGTCCTCTTCCCATGTACGGATGGTGACTACCACCTCATCACCCACATTCTGTGCTTTGAGAGCCTGAGTGCCCCGGTCAATGCGGACCCCGCTCTTCTCTGTCTCAAGCAGTAGATCTTCCAGCAACACCTCTTTATTGAATGTACGGGCCACACAGGTTGCCTCCCGTTCTAACCTTATCCGGTACCCTCCAGGGGAAACAAAATAGTATCCCTTGATTGCCTTCCAGAGGCCGCTATACCGTATGGAAAAGTCATTCTTATGGAAAACGATTTGATCCCCTTCCACAGTCACTGTTTCTCCATCACAGTCCGGCTCAGTGATCAATCCGGCAACGCACGTTCTTCCAACAGAGGCTATGCTGGTCTTCTGTTCGATTAAGAGGACATTCAGTCCACCTTTGGCAGCGGTCTGTGCTGCCATGAGCCCGGCAGGACCTGCACCGATCACAATGAGACCATACATTTCAGCCATACGAACCCTCCCCGAATGTGAAACCTTTTCTCCCCGGTATTTTGATCTACGAAGGTACTACTATCAGGAATAATAAGGGGCGTCAAGTGAAGTCACAAGGATCACAAATCAGTCCATGCATATCTGAATCGCAGGGCAGCTGTTCCTGCTTTCTGACCCAATGCCGCAGAATATCTTGAGCCAAGAGAATGCACGGAAGGATTGGTTGACACAGTACCTGATCTGGGATAATCTCCGTTCAATCCAGGTAGTAGAAAAGGAGAAACGGCATTTCAGTGGAGGGGAGAAACCTATGAGCCGCGATTACCCTAAGTTAGACAAGAAATACTATGAATGGACCTTTCCACGGAAAGAGACGACCACCACTGAATCCAAATTTCCGAAAATCAACTTTAAAGCCTCACCCATCAAGTTTTATACCCCCTTGAGCGGCTGTGCAGTCGAAGGACCTTTTGAGATTGAGATCAGGTATGACCAACCTGAAAAGCTTGGGAAATTGATCGCAACCGTGAATGGGAAAGAATTCATGCTTGAGAAACTGCCCTACCGGATTTCCTGTGATGCCTCACAGTATCCCCGTCGGCTGATTCGGGTGGATGTAAAGGCCAAAGGAGGGCTTTTCGGACGGACGATCGCTTCAAACTACACCCACTACATTTCAGAGAATGGAACCTTTAACAAGGACAAGATCCTTCTTCTTTTCGGTGGTCCCTGGGAGCGCTGGTTGGAGAGAGCAGGTGAACCTTTCTGGACGAAAGAAGAATTTTCCGTAGTCTGGAATTTTGCCGTGTGTGCCATGGATCATGTCTTCCACTATGGATTGATCCCGAAGTTCGTCGGCCGTCTCAACTTCACCACCGTCTTGCTCGACCCTACCCAGATGGATCAATGGGAGCATGAATATAAGCCAAACAAGCTGGTTGACGTTCAGGGTAGAGAACGATCACCTCTGCTGAAGATCAATTATTCAAAGATCCCTCGCAAATGGGTCAAGCCAAAGTATACCCCTGTAGGAGCCCTGCTTCCTGGATACTTCAAACCTGCCTTTCCCCTTTTCCCCAATGATATGGGAGATATCTACGAGACCGCTGCTGCCAGGGCAGCCACTGACTATGCGGAGTTTAAACGTCACCCGGTTTTCCTCCAAGCCAAGGCATTTGCAGCAGAAGTGGTACAATCCCTCAGATCCAAAGGGTATGACATTCCCTGTTGGGATTGCTACTCCCTCTACCACGCAGTTAAACCTCATACCCTAAGGTACCTGGTAAAATCTTATGCAGAGAGAGAGGGGATTTCTGGTATCGTGATGTATGATTTCCTCCCTGATATCAGTGATTTCGAAGATGTTAAATGTCTCTGGGAAGAGATTCAGGATGCCATCGATTTTGTAAAGAGGGAAACAGGCAAGCACCTCGACCTATCTATCGTTCAAACCACCAACGGTGAGTTATTTGGTAAACGAATAGAGTTTGCCAAAGCCACTTTTAACCTTCTGAAGAACGAGATCGTAAGCTCGGGAATTCCTGACAGTGTGCCTCTTGCTGTGATTTTGGGGGAACATGGGGTTCCCCCTGGATTTGCTGAACACGATACTCCCCATTCATACACCATGGCCAGAATCCGGGACAATGTCCTGAACTATCTCAGCCAAAATATTCGTCAGGTGCGGTCTGGGGAGACGGAATTTGCACTCTCCATGAATGAATTCTGCAACCGGCCGGACGATGGCCATGCCAGTACCATGGAGAGGATCTATGAATTTCTGGAAAAGGGGTTCAAGAACATCATCATTTGCTCTTACTATTTTCCTTTTGAGTCAAATGACCTCTTTCGACACCTGCGCCACTGGGGATTTGATTTTGAAGACTGGATGAAGATACCCCCGGAAGAGGCCAGGGCGTTGCAAAAGGTTCTCCCTAACTATCGGAGCGAAGGCACGATCAGAGGTGCACGTATCATCATTACTGGTTCCGTTCTGGGAAGGTACGAAAAAGAACCAGATAACCCGCTGCTCAAGGAAGCGAATCAATATTACGTGGATGCAATTGCCGATTTGATAGCGTCAAAAATCAACACCCTGTAGTCCCGGAAATCTCACCCTTGTCACGGAAAGGCAAATTTCCCTGCCTCTCACAGGAGAGGCAGGTGTTTTCATCAGGTTGTTTCCCGGGCAGAGAAAAAAACCTACCGGATCATAGATTTCTGTAAATTGGCTCCAAGCCGAAGCGTTCCACCATGTGATAGAGGTGTTCCTCGCTTTTAGCTTCTTTCCTTAAAAGTTCTATTGAATTATAGAGTGCCTTGATGACTTTTTCTTCACTTCCTATCTTAAAGACCTCTTTTGCAATGTGGTGCCATCTGCCGAAGTGGCCGCCCACCATGACCCGGTAGCCTTGCTGTGCAATAGTCATTGCACCGGTAGGGCACTCGAGGGCACAAGCACCGCACAGCTTGCAGTGCTTCTGGATGATGACCGGGCCACCCTCTTCCATGACAACAGCCTTATCAATGCAGACCTCTACGCATTTACCGCACTTGGTGCATTTATCCGGGTTACTGAAGGCAGGGACGGCAATCCCGTGGATACCGAAGTCCTTGACCTCACCAGCGGTGCAGTTATTGGGGCAGGAAGAGATGGATACCGTAAAAAGGGTGTGAGGCATGAAGGGAACGTCAAACTTGTCGGCAATCATCTCCGTCACCTTCCAGTCCTCCAATTTTTGCTTCAACTTTTTCCCCAGCTCCACCGCATTGATCACCATACGGGTGCACCCGACAAACCGGGAGTGGCACAGTTCGAACTGATAGAGGAGAGGACCCTTATTCAGTTCGTGCTGGGGATCAATGGCATCATCTGAAACACCCTTCTCCCTCACCTCTTTCAGCCTTTTCGTAAGAGTTTCTCCCATGAGATCAAAATAATCATTCCGGGTCTGAATGATCTCGGCCATGGTGACCTTATCCTGTTTGTTCTTGCGCGCCAGTTTCTCTGCGTAAAGGATAGTCATGTTCTTCATGATCTCCGGAACAGGTATACTATCTACTACTTCTTTTGCATCCTTTTCCCATTCCATAAAAATTCCTCCTTACAATATTTCTGTGTGCTTCAGACACCCTTACCCTATACACCTTTATACTATACCCCTCTAGGGTATGTCAAAGCATTCCGGTCTGAAGCCTGTTTTTTGATTAACCGGAACGTTTTGGCAGATTGGGCATATCGTCGCTGAAGTCCATCTTTGCCATCATCGCCAGGAACCTCTTTTTCGTTTCCGAAGCTTCCTGAATAATCTCTTCTCTCTTGAGGATCGCAGCGCTGCTGCTTCCTTTTACGAACGAACAGTAGCAATTGAGGTAATCCTCTATGAGGTTCATGATCTGTTGGGCATGCTCAATAGGGATATTCCCGAATATCCTGCCGCCTGAAGCGTAGGATTCGAACTCCTTCATAATGGGAAAAATCTTGTAGATCTCCTCAGGGGTCTTGAGGACCATCCCGGGGAGGTCCTTGTACTTCTCCTTCAGATTCTTCAAGGGTGTTTCGTACATGCTCCTGTACTCAGGGTTCTTCGACAGGGGGATCAAATCCGTGATAACGTGGACATACTTCCCCTTGTGCACGTCAACATCACAGGCATAGAGGGGAAGGGGAACTGCATCAGCAGGCATGAGGAGGTTCACAAAGGTGTTGCTCCGGTCCAGTTGATTCCTGTCCCGGAGATTCCTGATTTCCACATCAAACAACTTTGTCACTATCAGGCTCTCAAATGGGACCTTTGTCTTCTCACCTGGGACGTACCGTTTTGAACCACCGGTCTCGCTTTTCGTGAACCTTTTAAACTCCGTTTCTTTAAATTCACCGAAGGCCTCCTGCAATCTGTCAAAAATCATCTGCCCGATATCGAATGTGTTGATGTCAACGTTCATACTCTCTTCCTCCGTATTGTTTAAATAGATTCACTTCATATCAGCAAATTCTTCACCAAGCAGAGGCAATACCGTTATCGCACTGTATGGACACTCCAGTTCACAGGTATGGCACTCAATGCACTGGTCAGGATTTGCTACCCGTGCCTGCTTTTTTCTTTCTACCGTGACAATCTCCAGGACACCTATCGGACATTTTTCCGCACAGATCCTATCCCCTACGCATGCATTCAAATCAATCTTTATCTCGCCCATGCTTTACCCCTTTTTCAAGTTAAAATCGAGGACAGAAGAATTAGAAAGTCAGTTTTATTCCCCTCCAGGCTAATTCCTTGCCAAGGATGGCAGTTGAGACAGCACCTCCAGGATCTTTCAGTCGATATATATCCCTGATCTTTTGCTTCCTTGCCTTCACCTGCTCTTGGTAGTGTGGATCCTTCACTGGCTCTGCTTTGGATACAATTTCATCAAGCCAGTACTTGATATAGGTGACGAGGCAATCAAGCGCTCTCTTCATCGTCGCCCTCTCAGGATCAGCCTTAGGCCTTCCCCCGATGACGTACGGACCGCTGAGGGCACGGAACCAGCCGAGGTGTTCGGGAGGTGCATCCAGGAGGTCAGTATACTGCTTATAGATTGACTCGAAGGGATTCAGGTATTTTTCAAGGTATGATTCGTGCATGACCAGGTCCACGAGAGGGATAAAATCTGCAATGATGTGGACGTGCTTTTCACTCTCATCCCAGGTAATAGCAAGAACAGGGAAATCATAATCGTCATTGGGCCATCCCATGCAGGTGGAAATGAGCATGGCATCCCGGATGATGAGCCACCCGAAGTGCAGCTTTTCAATCTTGTCGCTCTTGACGTACTGGGTTCCCCCTCGCTTGGTCATTGATGCCATCCCCTGTTCTTTTACCTTTTCCTCCACCGCCTTCTTGTGCTGGGCAATGTTGACCCCCTCAAATTCTTCCAGGGGCTCAAAATGATAATTTTTAAAGATGTCCCAAAACGCTTTGACGGTCTGTTGAGGCTCAAAAGTTTTCAGGGAAGGGATAGTGAGATTAACCTCAAGTTTTAATTCTGACATACTTCTACCTCCTGTTCCTTCACTTGTTGAAGTGCATAGCATCTCCTTTTATGAAATCAGAGGTATAGAAATAAGGCTTGTCTGTCAAGTCTTTTTTATCCACCCAGAGAGATGCCTTCTCAGTCACATCCGCAATAATTTCTTTGACAATTCCCCTGAAAAATTCTATGAGGAAGTTAAAACCTATTTTCAGCATTCATAAGGAGGGGAACCCATGTGTGAAGAATTTAAGGAATATAAGGTGTTTCTGGAGATTACCGAGGTAAAAGGGTACTGCGACCACAAGCACAAGGTGGGAGAGAAAATCGAGGTATCCATCACCAATACCGGTGGCATGTGCGGAACTTTCTTTGCAGCAAATCTGCCCTGGATCGCTTGCTTTCAGTATGGCGGGAATATACCCTTTTCTCTCTTCGCAGGCTTGGATAAGGATTCCTACAATCTCCACTGCCCTGACCTGGTGAACATGGTGAGTGCCCGCATGACCCGTGAATTCAAAAAGACCTGGGACGACGCTGAAGTCCAGCGGGTGATCGAGGAGGCGATGGCGGAGATGGGGAAGGAGTGATCTTTTAAGCTCTTAAGGAGGATAATCATATGCAAGTGAAAAAACTTATCCAGACCATATTGTTTACCCTTTTTTTCATTCCAATAACAGCCTTTTCAAGCGAACACGCCCTCCTCCAGAACTTGTAACAGCAAAGTGATAATGTCCTATTAGAGCAAAGTAGAAATGTCCTATTTCATGAGTGCTAAACTGCCTGTTTTGAAGAGGAGGCAGGATGGCAGAAAGGGACATTATCACGATGAGTCAGAAG
>Ga0315284_10009943_pt1 | contig 13544 bp, 10 predicted proteins | sample YL17G09_16_MG_FD_203696 | JGI IMG/M metagenome (GOLD analysis project Ga0315284, IMG submission 203696) | Sediment microbial communities from Yellowstone Lake, YNP, Wyoming, USA - YL17G09_16 | ecosystem: Environmental > Aquatic > Freshwater > Lake > Sediment | place: USA: Wyoming | collected...
GCTCCTTGAGAAGTGCAACCGCCTCACCCGGATTCTTCCGATATACCTCTCCAGGCACAGCTAAAGCCAGAATGGCTTCAAGGAAATTGGCGTCCTTTCCCCCTGAATCCCCCCAGAAGGAATAATAGTTGTTCGTATTATTGCCTTGATAGCGTCGATAAACCGTTAACGGGGCATAAATGCCCTCAGCCAGGAAGATAATGTCCGCCTGCTCCGGTGCCTCGACGATTTGAATCTTCTTCTCCTTGCGAAACTCCTTCACGATCTGCGCTTTGAGAGTTTCGTCGATCCAGCCTGATCGGCCCAGCTCCGGTGCCGAACCCGCGAATTGGCGCCAGTCATATTCCAGCATCCTGCGATCGGGGGAGAATGACATCGATGCCGGTATAAAATGAAGTTCGATATAATTGGGCGCGAATGGAGGTGGAATAAATATGGTGTATAGACCCTCCGGGCTACGCGTGATCATTCTCTCTCGCTCAGGCCTCACCGTCAGCCGTTTGGCCACGGTGGGCTCGACGCCCGGCGGGGGACACAAGGTAAACAGGCTTCCATCGCGAACGGCGACGACGCACACCGATTGTTTGCCCTGCGCCACGCCTGGCTGATCCCCCTGAACCAGAAGGACGACAAAACTGATAAGAGCCAGAGAACCAATCGCTCGTCGTGGCATGCTGAGTTGGCTCCTTTCGATCCCAGCAGATTGGCTATGACTCACCGTACCTGAAGCACCGTGGTTCCGATCCGATCGCCATTCATGTCAAATACCACCACTTTGAGGATCATCTGCGGTGCAATCGATGGAATCAATGTAGAGAAAGGAATGGCTGATGCCATCATGCGCTCATAGGTATCTTCCTGAAGATTCAAGTCCAGGGTTTTGACGTCTTCTCCCTGATTTCTTTCATCCTTGTCTGCATAAAAAACCGCGATCCGCAACTTCGCAGTGTGGCGACCGTCGATCTTTATGAACTTGACGCTTGGAGGATCGATTTCGAGATCAACCTTGATCTGCAAAATACCCGATGTATCGGTGATCCTGGTGGCGGAGGCTTCGAAGACCACCGCGTCCAATGCCAAATCGGATGTCCCGGCATCCCGAATTCGCTTCTTCGCCAGCTGCTCACGACGGTCGAATGGCTCCGTGATTTCGCGGGCATAATAGCCGTTGCGATAATATGCCTTGATTCCCGGCCGATTCACCTTAACCTCGATCTGCCGATACTTCCCATCCCATCGGTCATTTTTCGGGTAATAGCCAAGCAGGTATTCGAACCTCGTGGTTTCGTTCGTGCGGTCCAGGGCCGTCCTCAAATCCTCGTAAACCGCGGCGCGGCCGCCGGTCTGTTCAGAAATATCCTTCACGGCCGCGATCATGCCTGCCTCGGCCTGCTTCCCAACCTGGAATCCCGGCTGCCCTGCCCTCAGGTTCTTGGCGATTTCGGCTTTCGAGCCCCGGAGAACGCCATCGAGCCCTCCGGTCTGGAAGAAGTTGATCGCTACCCTCGCATCCGCGGCAAAGCGGGCGATCTGCGCGTTGTACTTCCTGTCGCCGTATGGAAACAGGAGCCCGAATTCGGTGAGGAAAAGCAGGTGCTTTTCCCCTTCCTCATTGCGGATGTGCTCCACGCAGGTAAAAATGTTCGCCATGTCTTCGACGGACCCGGTGGCTTCGCGCACGAACACATCGTTCGGAAGCCCCAGCCTGACAGCCGTAGCCTCAAACCCTTCCAATGCACTCGCCACGACCGCGGAGCTGATTTCAGCGATGGCCTCCGGCAATCCGGCGGAACTCGCGAGGTCTGCAGAAATGTCGGCCTGCACATTGGGGGTAAACCTCGCGCGATCGAGAGAACTGGCGACAGATTCCGGCATTTGAATAGGCGGGATCTCCATTGAAGGCAAGGATCCAACAGCTTCGAAGATTTTCCCGATTTCGGCTTTCAGGAATGGCGACGAGTGAACCGTCCGATAGAAAACCTGCGGCGCCTTGCCGATGAGAGCCCCGTAATAGATCGCGGCAAATGTGCGAATTTGCTCCTCGCGCCAGATTTGAATGGCTTCACTATGGTCCCGGTAGCGCTCGAGAATCCGCGCCACCTGCTCACGATCCGTGGTGAAGTCAGTGACTCGATTATAGGCGAACACCGCCACTCGATCCTGCGGCAACAGCTTGTTGCGCACGAATGGGATCAGGGCATCCAATGCCTTGAACGGAGTCCGATGAATCCCATGTCCCATCAGGATCAGGAAGGTACGTGACGTGTGCTGTGCGAGTCCCGGGGCGGGGGATGGTGATTGTGGAGGCCGTTGCGCTTGCGGGTCCGCGGTTGACCGGCCTGACTGATAAATGTCTCCGGTCAGGTTTTGAATAGCAAAATGCTGAACGTCCTGCTCGCGCCCGTCTTCAAAAATCCGAAAGTCCTCGCGTTTCAAACCCGTCACCGGTTTCCCCTGCGAATCGGTAACGATAACATCCACAGGCACCATCCGGACCTGAACCCGAATGCTCTGTCCTGCAACTGCCGGCCGATCCTTTGCTTGATACCAAGGTGGCGAGGCACGATCAGGGAATGATTGCACAGATAGGCTGAAACCCAAAGCAGCATAGAGGACAGCCAAAAAAGTACAAGGCAAGATCCGCAACAATCCCATTTTGCATCCCCCTTTTTTCCCTGGGGACTTGCGAAAAAGGCAGCCTGACTCGCAACCACGGAGAAGAGTCGGAACCCATCCCTCAAAACCAGGTTTGAACATCGGATGTGGCGGCAGTTCGGCTACACCGCGAACTGCACTCGGGATTCAAGCCATTATATTGCGTCGAATGTTTTTTTGCTTAACTTTTTGCTTTTGAATGACTTGTTCCTGGATTTACGCGAGGGGCTTGGGAAGGGGACGGACCACGCTAATTGTCCAATTCTGGAAAAGTTCACCCTTGTGAAATCCGTGCAAAATGGGCTTGGCTGCATTTCTGCGCCACGTTTTTACGCTGTAAGGAAAGTTTTCTGGATCCGCGACAGTCTGTTCTGGACGTTATTGGAACGATATCAGCCGATCTTCAACTCGAACCTGTGCTATATTCGCCCAATCCGTGCAAGCGAATTCCAATTTTCCCCTGCCTGAATGGAGGTTCTATGAACCGACGCCTGATCGCCCTCGCCGTCCTCATCACAGCGATCCCAATGCTGGGATGCGGGCGGAATGATGCGCCCCGCACCGATGCCCGGCAATCCGCCGTCAGTCAAGATGCGGCACAGGCCAAGGCTGCGCTGACTGCTTATATCGTGGACTTCTGGACCCGCGGCGACACGACCGCGCTCGCCCGGGCGCTGTCGCCGAATGTGATCTACAACTACAACGGTGGGACTCTGCCCGGCGCACCCGCAGATCACCTCAAGTACCTGAACGATTTCAGACGAGCTTTTCCCGACCTCGCCGGCACGATCGACCAATTCACCTTTGCCGATGGAATCGGCGGGGCTGTAACCATGTGGAGCGGCACGCACACCGGCGAACTCGCCGGCATCCCCGCCACCGGCAACAAGCCGATTCCGCCTACCGGCCGGAAGCTGTCGTGGCCGGTCAACTACGTTTTCCGCATCGAGGGTGGGAAGATCGTCGAACTCTGGGAGGCATGGGACGAAGCCAATACCTACCTCAAGTTAATCACCTCGCCACGAGGGAAATAGCAGCACGCCCGCGTCAAGTGCCGGCAGCGGGACGGGACTTACTTCAGACCTTCAACCAAATATAGGTCAGTCAGGTACCGTCCCACCGAATAGACGACTGCCTTCCCATCGGGCGTCATGACACAAATAGGGCGGAACCACATACCCGCTGCATCCGGGGGCTCAATTTGCTTGATGGCCGTCATGACTCCCGTCGCGAGATCGTACCGGAGAATTAGAGCGCCCTTTCGATCGGATGAATCGCGGACGACGAAAAGTGCGCGACCATCGCTGCTCCAGCCGATTGGCCAATCCGTTTCGCCCAAGTTTTGCAGCGAAGCGGGAGCGCCATCCTCAAGCGGAGTTAGATTGGGTAACCCTTCGGCCTGTACTGCGGTGAACCGCTTTTGGTCCGGCGACACGCGAAGACCGTGCTCTGCGATGAAAGAGGGGACGGGCGCTTTAATGCGTCGCGGAGCGCCCCCCGCCACATCCTGAACATAACAAGCCGGCGCTTGCCCGCCCTCCTCAGCGACAAGAAGTAACTTTTTGTTATCCGGGAACCAGCCGCCCGTGAGATATCGGAATCCTGCGCTTGTCAGATTTCGGGCCTCTCCCACGCCGGTCGGGAGCAGGATGAGCTGGGTTGGCTCTGATTTGACAATCGACAGCGCCCATTTGGTGTCGGGCGAGAGTTGAACTCCAGCCCCCTGACCGAGAGACACGCATGTTGGATCGTCGATGTGCCTGACACCAACTTCGTAGTTCCGCCCTGAGCCCTCGTCATAACGTGTAAACAGTACGGTTTTTCCGTCTGCGGATACGTCCTGAAGTCCCCCGTTTGAAAGCCACGAGATGTTGCGTTGGCGGGATTCACCGGGCCCGAGCAAGTAGACATCGACTCGATTCGTGGTGGCGGTGACCAATACCCTTCCATCCGGGAATGTATCGAGAATACTCAAGTCAGCGGGAACGGACCAGATTTGCCTCAGAATGCGTTCACGTGTGACTCCCATTAGCTCGTTCCGTCCGCCGGTGCTGGCGGTAAACCAGATCTCCTTGCCATCGGGTGACCAGGCCAGCCCTTCTTCTGCAGCCCATTCTGCGGTCAGGCGCTGCTTCCTGCCGTCAATCGTCACGATCGCGACGAAACCGCGATTGTCGCCGAGTACTGGATGATCGAGATACGCAACCACATCCCCTGCCGGCGAAACGCGGGCGTGGCTGATGTATCCGGTTGTCACCGTCTCTTTCAGGACCGTTCCTATCGGAAACTCGAGTTGATCTTTCCCGTCCACGCGCCTCACAATGGCAGGTCCGCTGCCATCGGGAAACCAGTCGGCCGATCTGACATGCTCGAGAATCGGGCGGGACGATCCACCTACGATCGGTGCATATGCAAGCGTTCCTTCAAACATCCACGCCACATTCCGTCGGTCGAGGGAAATCGCCATTTGGCCATTAGCGGAAATGGCGAGAACATCGGCATTGGGCAACGGGAGATCGTTCGACTGCGGATCGCCCAGGCGGGTCTGAAAAACACGATACGGCAAACCATTCCAAGATGCGCCATAAATTACCGTCTTGCCGTCAGGAGTAAACCGCGCGTTTCTCACTGTGCCGCGATCAAACGTCAACCGCGTCAAGCGCGGCGACGATAAAGGAGCGGAGCGCGGGATCATGAACCAACCGATGCCGATGCCGGCCGAAATGAAGACCAACGCTCCAATTGCGGCAAGCACGAAATTCCTGCTTTTTCGTGGCACCTTGACCGGGCCAGCAATCGGAGCCATGGGGCCGCTGCCTCCGCCCGAGATCGCCTCGAGCGCGAAGGCCAGGTCGCGGGCGGACTGGAAGCGTTCGTCCGGGCTCTTCTCCAGGCAACGCCGCACGATCCGGTCCAGGGCCGGCGGCAGCGAGGCGTTCGCGCGCATCAGCTCCGGCGGGTCCTCCTTGAGAATCGCGTTCAGCGTCTCGACGGCCGACGGTCCCGAGAATGCCCGCTGCCCGGAGAGCAGTTCATAGAGAATGGCGCCCAGCGCGAAGATGTCGGCGCGCGCATCCACTGTCTGGCCGCGCACCTGCTCCGGCGCCATGTACCCAACGGTGCCGAGCACTGCCCCCGCCGCCGTCACGCTCTTCGTCGGCGCGAACGACTGTCCGGCCCCGGCCATTTCGGGGTCATGTACCTTTGCCAGTCCAAAGTCGAGGATCTTCACCCGGCCGTCTTTGGTAACGAAGGCGTTTTCCGGCTTCAGGTCGCGGTGAGTGATCCCCCGCGCATGGGCAGCGGCAAGACCCGCGGCAATCTGCAGCGCGTAGTCGAGCGCCTTGCGTACCGGCAGCGCACCCTCGGCGAGCGCTCCGCGCAGCGACTGGCCCTCGAGCAGTTCCATCACGGCGTATGGCGTCTTCCCCTCAATGCCGAAATCAAAGATGGCGAGGATGTTCGGATGGGACAGCGCCGCGACCGCCTGCGCCTCTCGTTGGAAGCGACTGAGCGCCGCCGGATCGGCCGCGAGCGTCTCGGGGACGACCTTGATAGCGACCTCGCGATTGAGTTTCGAGTCGTGTGCGCGGTAGACTTCACCCATGCCTCCCGCGCCGAGCGTGCCGGTGATCTCGTAGGGTCCCAACTTCGTTCCCGAGGGTAAACTCATTCCGCCTCCCAATTGCTGCAGGCACAAATGCCGAAACCGATTCGCGGTGGAGCTTGCGTTCCTGTGATGCCGAGTAGGTGCATTCGCGATTCTATTGAAATTCCAATGATTCTTCAATCATCGCATATTTTGGAGTCTGAATCTTTTAATGAGGCGATATTTGGTCAATTGGATCACCCGCGAAACTGTGCCCGCATCGCTTAGTGCCCACAGCATGAATATCTGAAACGTCATAGCACAGGGTGACCGACGATGTAAGCTCTTCACCCTGTCGATGTTTCAGTTCGCCACGACAATCGCAAACCGATGAACAGCCTGGTTCCGGCCAGCCTGCCTTGAATGCCCCCCTGAAAATCTCCTTCGGATGTCCGTCATGATCCCGCTCGCCTTGCCATTTGATTGCAATCTCGTAGTGCTTGATTGACCCAAAGAATGCTGCGGATTCTTCTTTCTCGGTCTGCATCATCCGAACTATAATGGCGGCCATTCCAGTTGGTGTCATTGCAGTGGGCGAATTGCCTCAGCGGAGGCTCGCATGCCCGAGATCGGTCAGACCGTTTCGCACTACACGATTGTCGAGAAACTCGGCACCGGAGGAATGGGGGAAGTCTACAAGGCGCGCGACACGCGGCTGGATCGCACGGTGGCGCTCAAAGTCCTCAAGTCCGCTGCCGCTCCCTCCGCGGAGCTGCGGCTGCGCTTCGAGCGCGAATCACGCGCCATCGCCGCGCTCAACCACCCCCACATCTGCACCCTCTTCGATGTCGGCCGGGAGGGCGACACCGATTTCCTCGTCATGGAATGCTGTGAAGGTGAAACGCTGGCCCAGCGCCTCGTCAAAGGGCCTCTGCCGCTGGAACAGGTTTTGCGCTACGGCACGGAAATCGCCGCCGCTCTCGACAAGGCGCACCGCGCCGGTATCGTGCACCGGGATCTGAAGCCGGGCAATATCATGATCACCAGGGGCGGCGTGAAACTTCTGGATTTCGGCCTGGCCAAGCTGCGACCGGCGGCTGCGGCCACAGGGGAATTGCTGACCCGGGCAACTGCGACTGAGCCGCTGACAGCAGCGGGCACGATCCTCGGAACGCTCCATTACATGGCGCCGGAACAGCTGGAAGGTAAAGAAGCCGACGCTTGCGCGGATATATTTGCCCTGGGATCCGTGCTCTACGAGATGGTAACCGGCAGGAAAGCGTTCGAGGGATCGAGCGCGGCAAGCGTGATCTCGGCGGTGATGAGCGCCGCGCCCAAGGCGATCGCGAGCCTGCAGCCTTTGACACCGCCTGCATTGGAACAAGTGGTCAGCGCCTGCCTTGCAAAGGATCCGGAGGAGCGCTGGCAGAGTGTGGCGGATGTCGCGCGTCAGCTTCGCTGGATAGCACTGGGGCGGGCAGAAACAAAGCCTCAGACCGAAGGAGTGCAGGGACGGCGCCCTGCCGCCACGCTGTTCTGGGCAACGGCGGCTGCAATTCTCACTTTCCTGATTGGGGCAGGTCTTTCCTATCTACTTATGAAGTCGCCACCTCGCGCGATGGAGGTCAGCCGCTTCAAACTGGCGTTGCCTGCCGATGCTCTTTTGGCAAAGCCCAGCGATCTTATCTTTGGAACGGATCGAACTTCGCTGACAATCTCGGCGGATGGCCGACGCATCGCTTACGTGGCCATGAACAACGGGATACGTCGGCTCTACGTTCGGCAACTCGACGAACTCAACTTCCGCCCCCTGCCGGGCACTGAGGGCGCATCGGACCCTTTTTTCAAACCCGATGGAGAATGGCTGGGATTTTACAGCTTAGGCAAGCTAAAAAAGGTAGCCTTCGGCGGCGGATCAGTCAAAGACATATGCGAGCCGGACTTCACTTTTCTCGGAGGAAGCTGGCATCGGGATGGATGGATTCTTTATTCCACTTCAGACGGTATGATTATGAAGGTGGAGGAAGGCAGTGCACCGTCGCTGTTTTAGCCTGGAATTGGGTGCCACGCCGCAAGTCCGCACCCTCTGGAATCCCAAGCGCAACGCAGCTTGGGGCGTTTTGTCTCCCGATCAGCGTTTGCTGGCCTATATCTCCGACGATTCGGGAGTCGGTGAAGTCTACATCCGCTCTTGGCCCGATTGCACACGTGAAGTCCGGATTTCGACCCGGGGCGGCGTGGATCCTCTCTGGTCTCGTGACGGGAAAGAACTATTCTACCGCGATGGAGATCAATTCATGGCTGTGCAGGTGCCTGCATTGACAGATTCATGGATCCCAAAGCCGCAACGAATGTTTACAGGTAACTATCTGAATGTGCAGCACAGGGCATGGGACGTGATGGACGAGCAACACTTCATCATGTTGCAGCCGACCCATCCCGATCCGCCCGTGGCCGAGCTGTACCTTGTCCAGAATTGGCTCGAAGAACTCAAACGCCTGGTGCCTATCAAGTAGCCTGACAGAGTGCGCCGGAGGGAAACATGCCCGAGATCGGCCAAACCATTTCGCACTACCGCATCATCGAAAAGCTGGGGCAAGGGGGCATGGGCGAGGTTTTCCTGGCTCACGACACGTCCCTGGATCGCAAGGTTGCCCTCAAGTTCCTGCCTGATGTTTTCTCCGGCGATCCCGAAAGGCTGGCACGCTTCGAGCGCGAGGCCAAGCTGCTGGCGTCGCTGAATCACCCCCATATCGCCACGATCTATGGTCTGGAGCAGGCGGACGGAAAGCGCTTCCTCGCCATGGAGCTTGTGGAAGGTGAAACCCTGGCACAGCAAATCGCGCGCGGGCCTGTGCCGGTAGAGGAGACATTGGAAATCTGCCGCCAGATCGCGGAAGGGCTGGAAGCCGCGCATGAGAAGGGGATCATCCACCGCGATTTGAAGCCCGCCAACATCAAGATCACACCGGGAGGCAAGGTCAAGATCCTGGATTTTGGCCTGGCAAAAGCATTCCAGGAAGATGCCGCCGCCGCCGACCTCTCCCATTCCCCGACGATTACGGAGGCGATGACTCGCGTGGGCGTGATCCTGGGCACTGCCGCCTACATGAGCCCCGAGCAGGCTAAGGGAAGGTTCGTCGACAAACGCACCGACATCTGGGCCTTTGGCTGCGTGCTGTTTGAATGTCTGACGGGCAAGCAGCCTTTTCAAGGTGAGACCGTCACGGAGACCCTGGCCGCGGTGATCAAGGGAGAGCCAGGCCTGAGTATGTTACCTCCCGAAACACCTTATTTTGTGCGCTCCATTCTTCGGCGCTGCCTCCAGAAAGACGCCGGTCTTCGCCTCCGTGACATCGGTGACGCACGCATCGAGATCCAGGATGCCACCTTGCGAGCCCAGGAAATCCAGCAGGCAGTCACCCCCGCCCCTGGGCGATGGCGGGCGATAGCCTTGATACTGGCAGCGGGCATAGTGCTCATCGCTGCCACATTGGCCCTTCAAGTCTGGCGGCAGGCGGAGAAAGCTCAAGTGCCGAGCAGAAGTTTTGTCCTTCCCCTGCCGGTACCAATCACCGACTCTTGGCAACCAATTTTAGCTATATCTCCCGACGGCTCACAGATCGCCTACTCAGGAGGGGCTCCAAAATCGCATTTATACCTTCGACGCCAACATGAGCTTGATTTCAAGCCGATTGACGGCACAGAACGAGGTTATGACCCGTTCTTTTCTCCGGACGGGGAATGGATAGGCTTTTTCGCCGATAGAAAGTTGAAAAAAGTGCCGGTCTCCGGTGGGCAGGTGATAGAGCTGACAGACCCTGGTGTCGTCCCCTCGGGTGGATTTTGGGAAACCGGTGAATCCATCCTATTTCAGCTTGGCTGGAAACACGAGATAGCGCGTGCGAACGCTTCCGCGCCGGGAAAGCCGCTGGAGAAGCCCTTCACGCCTGATCGCAAAAACAATGAGATCGGTCTCCTGTGGCCGCAGCCTCTGGCTAATACGAATCTTGTTTTGATGACTGCATACACGGGCAACATAACCTGGATGAATGACGCTCGCATCGTTATCGGTCCCCCCGATGATCCATCGAAGCGGGTGACCGTGACTGGCGGCACTTATGGCCGATATCTCTCCACCGGGCACCTCATCTACTGCTTTAATGGGAGGTTAATGGCGGCTCCCTTCGATCTGAAAAAACTCAGCATAGAAGAAGGAAGTGTCAAAGAGGTATTAACTGGAGTATGGATGAATCCAAGCACCGGCTGCGCACATTTAGCCATCTCTGAAACGGGCGATCTGGTCTATGTCCCGGGCAGCAGGATTATTGAGCGCGACGACTTTGTGCTTGTCGATCGGAATGGGACACAGCAACCGGTCAACCTGCCCAATGTCGAGAACGAAAGCCGATTAATGACAAGCCCCAATGTTTCACCCGATGGATTGCGCATTGCAGTACACATGTCAACAGCTAACGATGACATCTATGTCTATGAATTCTCCAACGGAAGTTTGACCCGGGCCAGTTCCGAGGACGGAGATCAACGGTCTCCGGTCTGGTCTCATGATGGCACGCAGTTGGCCTATACTTCGGAGCCCGGACCCATATTCCAAATGTTGTTGAAAAACATTAGCGGCGGCAGTGCATCGGAACCGCTTTTCCGCAGTGAATTTATGCGCTACCCCCGTTCTTTCAGGCCAGATGAGAAAACCTTGGCTTTTGTGGAGAATAATCCAAAAACAAAGGGGGATATCTGGATAGGAACGCTCAAAGGAGAAGCCAAACCGTTTCTAAATACCGTGCATTCTGAGTACTATCCGGCGTTTTCATCGGACGGAAAATGGCTGGCTTATCAATCGGATAAGACGGGTCAAATGAAGGTTTATATAACGGACTATCCGGATAAGAGAGACGAAAAACTAATCTCCCCTGATGGTGGGACCGAGCCACATTGGGGCCCCAAGGATAATGAGCTATTCTATCTGAACGGCGATTCGTTATGGTCTGTGGAAATCTCTTTTGCGCCGACCCTACGTGCGGCCAAACCGAAATCCCTATTTAAGATCGGCCCGACCTTCTTGCGCTACGAATCTGAGGACGGGAACAGCTATGCTATGCTGCCCGATGGGCAGCATTTCGTATTCATCAAACGAACCCAGATGAACCCTGCCACACAATGCATTTTCATCCAGAACTGGTTCGAGGAACTCAAGCGCCTCGTCCCCACCGGGAAGAAGTAAGCTGCCAAGGCGCCATCTGCGTTTTTCAAGGTCTGAGCCGGGCAGCGAAGTTAGAGTTTATTGAAACCTAACCCCTGGGATAGAGGGAGATAACTGCTTACGATGCAATCCGCGGCATGAAAGATCCGTGGAGGCTACTCATTCTTCTTGAGGATTCTGACTATAAAGTCAGTTTTCTAAACTCGTTGGATATACAAAGCTTGGAGTAAGTATCTAGGTTTTTCACCCTCCGACACCGGCGAAGATGGAAGCTATCATCGGTTGGAGGTAAGACTCGAGGGGGCGCAGCGTTGCCCGGGGTGCCGGGTGCAGGCACGGAGCGGCTACTATGCGGGTGCCGGCGTATCGTCTCAGCCGCGGAATGATCTGCGTGCTGCGACCAAGGCCGGCAACCGCGCGACGAAGCAGCCTGCAGCACTTTCCGCGCAACCCGTAGACTTTGAGGAACTGGTCTCCAAAAATCGTATTCTCTATGCCCGGGACCAGCCTCTTGACCTGCGCGACATTCCCTTGGCGATCACGACTTCCAAAGTTATGGACGACAAAGGAAAGGCTCAAATCAAAGTCGATTTGCAGATTCAGGATTCAAACATCCGGTTCGAGACTGTCGAAGATCGGCACACTGGGAAGTTGCGGATCACAACGTTCTACATGGACTCCAAGGGCAAGATTCTCGGCTCAGAATGGAAAATCATGGATATGCAGCTTTTGGAGGAGACCTATCTTATAAGCGGTTCCATCCGGGAGCACAAGGGGAATCGGGGAGGCAAGGAAGGAAATCCGGGGAGAACTCGGGGCAGGCAGCGAATTGCCGGGCTTTCCGCGGCTCAGAAACCGATGCCGGCCCAGCAATTCGCTGCCTGCCCCGAGTTTCGCGTTTGGCGCTCAAGATTGCGCAGGGGCTCGGGCACACCACGACCGGACGGGCGCCTGGCAGGCATCCGGGTGCTTTGGCTGCGATGCTGGGCATTATTGCCGAGAGCGGGGGCCAGCGTGCGGCGGAGCGCGGGGTTCGAAAGGATCCTTGGTTTTGCAGCGCTCGCTTTCCCGATGGCGCAGGATGCGGTTGACCACCCGCGGCTCTGTAATAATAGAGACGATCTGCATCCGGGCGCCGCATTAGCAGACCAGCGGGTCAACTTCAAAGGTTTTTCTGAGCAGGCGCGCCCAGGTGCTTCGGGTTTCCCTGGAGAAGTCGGCATTGTCCTTCTCTGCGCCGGCTTCGGCTGCCGAACCGGCAGTCTCGCCAACGGCGGATGACCTGGCAACTCGGGCCCGGTTCGAGTAGGCGCCGTAAAAACGTTGGCCATGGCGTCCTGGGTCCGGAATGTGGGCCGCAATACGGTGAATCCACTCGAGCGGATCGAGCGCGATCGACGTGGCGCCGGTGCGCGGATCCGGGGGTGTTTCCAGGGTCAGACGGCCGTCATCGTTTTTTTGCAGTGCGTCCATGGCCAGCGCGGGGCGAGTGATATAGCGGGCCTGAGACTCGAGCGAGGTCAGGGCGGCGGCTTCGACGGGTGGTCCGGCAAAGACTGAGAAGCCCGGATGCACCCAGGAAAGAAGATTGTGCATGAATGTCTCCGAGAGACGTTCGGCCGCACGCTGCGCCCCGGCTGGATCTGAAGCGATACGATGATCATTGTGAGGGCCAGAGTTGCGAAGCATTCCCGTACATCGCAAGCCAATGGTGCTATTTGGACGGGATCATGATGATGTTCGGCCTCGGCGGCGCTTTCATGCCCTCGCCGAGAAAAAAGCTCGGGTGCGGCGGCTGGTTATAGGCCACGTTCTGGGCGGCAACCTGCGCGCGGTACTGCGAGTCGTGCATCAGCGTGTAGATTCGCTTCTGGGTCAGGGCTGTGGTCGTGTAGACGCGCAACGCCTGGGTCCCGACATGGAATACGGTTTCCTCTCGCCAATCGCCCAGAATGTCGGCACTGACCACCGGCGATTGCTTGGTGCCGGAGGCGGCTTGAGCGCCTTGGGCGGTTAACAGGTTCATCATTGTTTGGTTCTGCCAATCCCACTTGCCGACTCGATTGCCGTCCACCATTT